>Ga0233432_10002694_pt1 | contig 16365 bp, 6 predicted proteins | sample SI_122_August201_6_FD_179870 | JGI IMG/M metagenome (GOLD analysis project Ga0233432, IMG submission 179870) | Seawater microbial communities from Saanich Inlet, British Columbia, Canada - SI_122_August2016_10_MG | ecosystem: Environmental > Aquatic > Marine > Inlet | place: Canada: British...
ACCGCTTTTGAAGGCGATTACGGCGTCATCGGGCTCCCATCCGCTGCGAGTGAGAATCCAGTCTAAATCGTTGTGGATATTCTTTAAGGCGGCTGGAGGCGACTTGGATTTTCGATTCGGTTCGTACCAGAGGAAATCCAGAAAATAGTAGGGCTTCGAGGCGTTTTCGGCTGTGTGTTGGGCGAGTGGGTTATTTGTGTGGCGAGCAATCCATGATGGCACGCAGGGGTAGACGCTGTTCTTAGCGTCGCTGAAATTGACGATGTCGGGGGAGCCGTCTTCCTGTAGTCCCATTTGGACGCCGAGTATGAATTCGACAATTCCTTCCATGTTGGCTTCTTTGGCCCAATCGATATCGCCGATACAGCGATGGTGAGCTTCGAAGAAACCAAAAGATGTGCGGAGCGTGTATCCAGCATAGCTGATTCCTTCGAAATAGCTACCGTCGGGACTGAATAACGGTAATACGCGACGTGAGCTCGCGATAGCCGTTTCGAGCCAGAGATCCGCTCTGGGATCGTGTCCTCGAAGAGCGATTGCTCCGATTCCTAATGCGCTGCATGGAGCTGCGCGTAAATTGTTCGCTCCGAGGATCTCGGGCCATCGCGACATGTCGATGTCGTAGTAGTCAGCGTGTCGTTCGTCGAAGCCCCATCCTTTTACGGTATCGGGATTATCCATACCGTAGACGGTCCGGTAGCACGGGAGGCATCCTTTTTCGGCGATTGCGGATAGAAGACGTCGATCGAGTTTCGAGTCGATTTCATCGTCGAGAACTTCGCGGGCGAAGAGGAGCCTGACGATAGCAGTTGCGGCACGTTGGATTCCAATGGCGTCGTTGGGCCCGTCGAGGAAATAGTCCCAAAAAGGAAACTCAATAAAGCGTTCAATACCTTCGATAAGGGAATCTCGGCGTTCCTGGCTTGGGTCGATGAGTTGCGTCATCGAGCTGTAAGTGAGCGATTCGAGAGCGGCGGCGAAATCGCCGATTATGTCTCGCGATTCGTTAAACGCATCCAGTTTTTCGGAAAGTTCGCTTGGAGAATGGCTGGACCAATCGCGGTAGAGCGTGCCGAGGAATTCGGACGAGGCATTGGCTCGAATCTGTTCGATGTCACTTTTGTCGAAAAACAGTCGGTCGCTCTTCGGGTCGTTGGATGTGGCTCGGGCTCTGCTCGCGAATGGGCTTAGACCGGTTAAAAGAGAGGCGGAAGCCCCCAAGTAGCAGAATTCTCGGCGAGAAATAGTCATTCGCTGTGAGGTAGGTGTTTTTGTTTGTATCGAGAAACCGCTTTCAGGACGGCGATGCCGATTGCGATTGATAGGGTTCCGGCAATTGCGTTGAGCCAACCGCTGCGGTCGAGGCTGAAAAAGGTGATTGGAATTACGATAGCTCCGATGAGGATAGCTAGCCAGCCCATCAGTCGATAGGCTTTAAGGCCTTCTGTGCCGATTTTACTATCAGGGTCGGAGTAGGCTGGAGTTTTGAGATCGGTTTCGAAGCTCTCGATGGAGTCTTTAAACGCTCCCTCGCGTTTGTTGAAAAAGGCCGATCCGAGAAAGACGGTTCCGGTAACGAAAATTCCTACACACGCATTGAGTTCGTAGCGCGTCAGGTCGAATCCAAACCAAGTGACTTTGATGTCGGCGAAAAGAATGTTCATGAATCCTATAGGTAGCTCGCTTTGGCGAGCAGCGAATATGCCGACTACGAGCGCCGCGAGCACGCCTACGGATACGGATACAATTGCGGACCACCAAGGGGTCTTGGTAAAAAGAATACCAATGAATACGGGAATGAAGAGCGTTATCTTGTAGAGCGATTCCGCTTTCATGTAGACATCGAATGCGCCGCCAAACTTTTTAACGTTAAAGGCGACCCAGATGGCTATTATCCCGAGGCAGGCGACTGAGAGTTTTCCGACCCATAATTGAATTCGTTCGTTCGGGGCATGGCCGGATAGTCGCGTTGCGACGGGAACGTACACGTCTTTGGTGAGAACCGCAGCTAGCCAATTGAAAAGCGTATCGGTGGAGCTCATCGTTGCAGCGAAGATCGCAGCTGCGAGAAGTCCGAGCATTCCATGAGGCAATGTAGCGAGCGCAAGCGTGACGAACGAGGCTTCTTCTGGCTTGGCTAGATCCGGCCAGAGGGCGGCCATATCGGGGAATAGAATGGGTGTTGTGAAAATGGGTAAAATCCAGAGGATGGGGAGAATAAAGGAAAGCCCCCCACACCAGAGAGCCATTTTTTTGGTGTCACGTTCATCGGCGACGCTGTAGTAGCGTTGGGCGATGTGCCAGTTGACGTTGTAGCCAAATATTATGTACACAAACCAAGTTGGCCAAAAGAGGAAACCTCGGTCTTTGAGGTTTAGATCGAAGTATCCATCAGGGGATTCGTTTATGACTCGGCTTATTCCGTCCATTATACTTCCGTCGCCGAGAAGCGAAAATGCCACTGGAGTCATTATGAACGTTACTAGGAGAATGATTAGAAACTGGATACCGTCGGTTACCATTACCGCCCAAAGTCCGCCGAGTGTGGTGTAGGTTACTATGACCACGCCGGTGATGAGCAGCATGAATTCGAAGCCATCGAGTTGGGCGATCCCGACATTGAATACCTGTTCGTTAATCCCTAAGGCCGAGGATATGAAAATACATAGGGTGTAGATCATGATTCCCAGAACGAGAGTGTTGGGAACGACTGCCAGCAGCGTGTAGAAGTAGGTGGTGCCTTGCGAGAATCGCCGCGTCAAAAACTGGAGTGGGGTATCGATGCGCGTACGCCGCCACAATGGTCCGAAAATCAGATAGCCTAGGAAGTAGGCGGGCATGGCGAAGCTGAAAAGGAGAACCGCTCCGCCGCCGTCATTGTAAGTGATGCCTGAGGCGCCAACGAACATGAAGGCCGAAAATCCTGAAATGAAGAGTGAGATGGCAGAGAGTTTCCATGGGATGTGGCCACCTCCTTTGAAATAATCGACTGTCTTTTTATTGAATCGGGCAACGTAGAAACCAATGCCTAAGATCATCAGCATATAGATGCCCAATACAGTGTAATCCAGCGAATTTAGGAAATGGAGTTCGGGCATGAGGTAGCTTGGGGCAGATCGTTGCCGGAGAGATGTATTCTCAGCGGTTGAGACACAGAATCTCTAGCGGGGTGCATTGAAGCGTATTTTCCCGCTCGAGGCATGCATGAGAAGGTTTATGGTAAACTGTTTTATACTCCTTCGAGGCCAAAAGGTAGAGCCAATTGCATAAACCACGCGAAACCCTCGCGTAGCTACCTCGGATTGCTGACCTTACGGTTGATTATCTAGCGAAAGGTGATGGAGAAGTCGGCGCCTTGAGCGATATTGGCTTCGAATGTAACGTAGCGGCTTTGTTCGATTTGGATTTCCTTGAAATCGAGATTGGCGTTGCCATTTGAAATGCTCGCAACTGTGGCCCCGGTCGGGAGGAGCTGTTGAATGTTCGCGGCTGATTTCTTCGCGTTGATCGATAGTTCGATCCCATTCGCGGTTTCCGTGTAGGAATAGCTGACGGCTGCTCCAGAACATTCGTAGCCGACGCCGACTTCGGCTTCCGTTATATTCGCCGCGCTCCAGCGGGGGCTCAGGGAAATGGATTCGAATTGCTTGGTCTTGTCTTGCACGCCGGCTAGGCCTTCGACAAGGCCGTAGAGCATAGAACTCGATCCCCATCCGTCGGTCGGCATGGCATCGGGACTGGTGCTCGTGTCGACGGTGGATTCGGATCCGTCTGGAAAGTACCAGAGGTAAGTTTCGTTATTTTTGGAGATGAGTTTGTGGTAGCGCTGCAGCGTCTCGATGCCCTCGGCTTCGAATCCGTTCTCCAGGTAGGCTCGGGCGAGCTCCCCGCCGACGAGAGGCATAATGCCGCCGTTGCAGTAGGCGCCACCGATGATTTTTTCGTCGCCAAAGATTCCGTCTGGAAACGGAGGTTCTATCGAAAACCACTCGGCAAATGCTTGGGTGGATTCTTTGCGTTTCCGGTATTCCCGCAAAATTGAGCTGGCTTGCTCGGGAGAGGTTACGCCTCGATTGATGTTCATCGGGTTGCTGAAACTCAGTTGAGAAGCTTCATCGACGCCGGGGATTTCGACGGGGGTTTGTTTGACGAAATGCGTGTAGAAGTCGCCGTTCCAACAGATTTCGTTCATGCGGCTTTTGAGGCCGTCTGCGAATCGGGACCAATGAGTGGCTCGGGATTCATTTCCTAGATGACGGTAGATTATCGCGAGACGCTTGCAGGCTTGATAGTAGCCGCTGTTGTCGCCGTGCATGATGCCCCAGAAGGTATTTTCGTCGATTTGGAATTGGAGCCAATCATGACTGCCAGCGGTGTAAGCGAAGTCCCAGGAATCGATCGTGTAGGCACGTTTGACCAATTCGGTCTGGGGGTCCCATCTCCAGGGGTGACTGAAGACGTAATGTAGCGCGCTTTCCAAATTAGGTAGGAGAGAGCGAATCCAGGCATCGTCGCCGGTGGCTTGCCAAGCGATGAATGCGCCATTGACGAATCGATACTCGACATCGGCTTCTACGGGGACGCGCACGTATTTCGACCAGTTTTCACGTTCGCAAGGGACTTTTTCCGGTTGCACTGTGAAGTAGTCGAATACGCGACCGTTACGCCCTTGGGTTTCGGCGAAGTGCGTCACTGCGGAGGTCAAATCCTGTTCGAAATGCCGGGCGCCCCTCATGATGTCCGAGTGGTCACGGATCCAGACTGCTGGCGTGTCCGGGGAGCGATAGCCTCGGATAGGGTTGCCATCGATGACCATATCCATAGTGTCTTTTTCGAGAAAAGCCTGGATCCGCGGCGTGAGTTCATCGAATTCCGGACGAGCGGTTTTAATGTAGGTAAGATTGGACATGATTGTGACGTTTTATAACCCTATCGATTAGTTGGAAGGTTGGGGATGAGAATAGGGGCAACCAACGAGACCCTCGTTTTACGGTATATCGCCAAGTCCCGTTGAATTCGTCAAAGGAGGCAAATAGAGGATTGAGTTTCGAACGGGTAGACCCTTGTCTAGCGGTCGCAGGTTTACGTTTCCAAAATCGGAATCAAACTCTAAGCCGCAAGCCCTCCTAATTGAATAGCACTATCCCTATACCATGGAAATTCTGGGTCTTCATATCCTCGATTTAATTGTTCTTCTCGTCTATTTTGTCGTGATTCTTTGGCTTGGCAAGAAAGCGGGCGAGAAAAACGACAGTACTGAAGAGTTTTTCCTGGCTGGCCGTTCGTTGGGAAAATTCTACCAGTTCTTCTTGAATTTCGGAACGTCGACCAATGCGGACCAAGCGGTGGCCGTCACTCGTGAAACGTATCGTCAGGGCGTTGGTGGAATGTGGATACAATTCCTTGTTTTATTCGTTACGCCATTCTATTGGATTACATCGCTGGTTTTTCGACGCGTTCGCTTAACGACGCTGGGCGACTATTTCACGGAGCGTTTTCAGAGCAAGTTCGTGGGGGGCAGCTTCGCTATCTTCACGTTATTGATGACCTTCATCGGCGGTGGAATGGGCTACATGGTCGCTGGTAAAACGATGATGGCGATTACGCCGAAGCCCGCTGAGGTGCTTACCGTGGAGGAGCGCAATGTGGTGGAAGAATACAAGGAACTCCAAGGGTTGAAGATCTTAGATTTAGGCGAACGAACAGAGACGCAGCAGCAGCGTTACGAGGTTCTGAATCAAAAGAATATGAAGGGAGAGCTGAGGTCGTTCTTCTCTTATACAGATCCAGTTATATTCTATATTTTCTATGGGGTCATTGTGGCCGTGTATACTATGATGGGAGGGTTTCGAGCTGCGGCTATCACGGATTCGATTCAGGGAGTGCTCATCATTATATTCTCTCTGATTCTCATACCGTTAGGATTGTCGAAGCTGGGAGGATTCGAGGGCCTTCATGCGACGGTGCCGGCGTTTCAATTCGAGCTATTCGGTTCGGTCACTTTAAGCGAATACGGGTGGTACACGGTTTTTGCGATGTTCTGTTCCCAATTGATTTCGATCGTAGCTGTGGCGACGATGATGCAGACGGCGGGATCGGCGACGAACGAGAATTCCGCTCGTTTTGGGATCATCGGAGGCATGTTTCTCAAACGGGTTTTGATGTTGTCATGGATTCTGGCAGGCCTGATTGCGGTGGGCTTGTATTCCGGACAAATCCATGATCCGGATTTAGCCTGGGGTTACATGAGCCGCGATCTTCTGATGCCGGGTTTCATTGGGTTGATGCTGGTCGGGATACTCGCTGCTAACATGTCTTCCTTGGATGCGATGTCGGTCTCTAATTCCGCTCTCTTCATTCGTAACCTGTACGAGCCGATTTTTCCCAAAAAATCTGAGCAGCACTATCTCTTGGTGGGGCGAACGGTGATTGGCGTGAGCCTTCTCGGAGGGATAGGAGCAGCCATGTTCGTGGACAATCTGCTCGAAATCTTTAAATATTTAATCTCGATACCGGCGATTTTCGGAGCTCCCATTTGGCTGGGCATTTGCTGGCGGCGATTGACCAAAACGGCGGTTAAGATTGAGGTGGGCGTTTGCTTTCTTCTTTTTGCGATTATTCCGAATTTGTTTCTTGGATTGGACTGGGCTCGGACGAATCCGGATTTCCTCGTCCAGACCGAAGGGTACAGTCATGTGTTCAAGACACCCGCGTTGAATGAGGATGTCGAGCTGGGTAGAGCGACGGCGGTAGGCGATTCGATCGAAAAAGAAGTGTGGATTGAACCGAAGGGAGTGTTCTTCGAAAAAGTGGTTCGTCAAAATCCAGAGGATGCGGATTCGCCGCTGATAGGGATGGGACGCTTCGAAGCGGAAATTTGGGTAATGAGTTGGTTTGGAATTGATTTCACGAAGTTTAGCAAGGCTCAGCTGGTGGCGTCGCGCTTTTTCTTCATCGCGTTTTTCCCGTTTTTAATACTTTTCGCGGTATCTATGTTGACGCGTCCTCCTAGCAAAGCTCACTTGGATTATTTCTACGGGAAGATCTTCACTCCTATTCAGCCTACGATTGAGGAAGATAAGCGAGCGGTGGCGTATACGGCATCCAACCCGGATTCGATTCGAACGAAAAAGCTTTTCCCCGACAGCAACTGGGAGCTCGCAAAACCGGATAAGATGGATTGGATCGGTTTTGGCGGTAGCTGGGTTATGGTGGGACTGATTATATTGGCCTTGTGGGTGATGGTTTCAGTCGGAGGGTAGGTGCTTGCTAGCTCGAAAGGCTGTTTATTGAGTAGGGGCGTCGTTTGCACCGACCGCGTAAGTTGCTAAATTCTATTGACGCGGTCGGCGCAAGCGACGGCCTACGTAAGAGAGCTTCTTTAAGCTGCTACGGTCTTTCGGTTCTTACTGTTTTTTCGGACGCTGGTGCCGTCTTTCCATTCGCCTCGAATCAGGGTTACGGCTGGATTGTCGGTTGGGCCGAGCTGCTCATGGGCGAGCTTGGTCTTCAAAACATCGATCGCGGTCGCACCAATCTTTCGATACGGTACGTGGACTTGAGCGATTTCGCCTTCTTCTTCGATTGAAGGCGAAAGAGCAGCGAAGCTTATTTCTTCGGGTATGCGGTATCCGGCTTCTTTGAGCCAATGATAATGTTCCGCATTTGGGCTGAGTACGACCTCGGGCCGTTCGCTTTTTACCCAAGCGATTAGGTCTTCCTTTGAAATGCTGTCCTGGTAGAGTGGACGCACGCGATTCTCTTCGGGAATATTTTGTTGGTGCCAAAGGAGGTAGCTTTGATAGAGGTGATTGGAGCGTACATCTTCGGTTTCGGTAACGCAGAAACCAATTCGCTCGAATCCTTTTTCCGTCAAATTAGAAATGCCGACATGCATCGACTGATAGAAATGCGGATGCACCTGATTGAAGCCTAGGCGGGCTGCTACGCCGCAAGTGGCTACTCCCATGAAGTCATCTTGCGGAAGAGAGAATACGTCGTTGAGGCTTTCTACTGGCAGTACGACAATGCCGTGAATGCCGCGAGTTTGAAGGATTTGGATGACTCTTTGGAGGCGCATGCCGGGCTCTTGAAGCCAGAAGTCTTCTGTTTTGAATCCGAGGTCTTCGGCTCGCTTCTTTGCGCCTTCGCGAACGAGAAGCGAATCTTGGCTTAGCTCTTTGAGTGGACGCTTCTGTCCGTTTAGAATCGCGATTACCGGTTCTTCCTTGCTGATGTCTCGTTTGCGCAGGTAACGCATGAGCTCGGTCAAATTGGGATCCGGCGTGTAGCCTTGTTGCTCTGCGATGAGCTTGATACGCTTCCGTGTTTCGGGGGCTACACGGGGGTGGTCGCGTAGCGCCATGGATACGGTCATACGACTGACTCCGGCGGCCTCGGCGATGGTTTTACAAGAAGGTCTAATCTTGTTCATAATAGGGCTGGGTTGTTGGGGTTCTAGGTCTAGTTCGTTTGAAAAGAGGCGTGGGCAGGTCCCGATTTCGAAGGCACGAAAATATTTATTTGAAGAGGGAAAGTCAAGTGATCGAAGGGTTTTTTCAGCGGGCTCGAGGGTTTCGTTGCTTTACGGGATGCTATTCGTGGAATTTACCTCGATCCAACGCCGAGAATGGTGAGATTCGCGCAAGGCGTCTAGGACGAGGGTCCCTTGGTAAGCGGCTTCGGTGGTTGCTCTGAAAGGGATGTTGCGCAGGAGGTTTTCCGCGAGATCGTTGTAGATTTCAATTTCGTCGCCGTAGACTTTTCCTTCGATTGCAAAGGTACTTCGGACGGGATCTTGCGTTGGGTCGGGTTCCTTCTGGAGGAGGGTGACGGTTTTTTCGTCAGATAGAATCGTGCCGCACGTTCCTTGAATCATGAAAGAGGGAAGGCCTTCGATTGCTTCGGTGAATTCCGCAAAACCCCGCATTCCGTTTTCAAATTCGATCGCGGCTTGGAAATTGTCGTCGGCGTCGCCTGGGTTGATTGAGCGCTGGAGTTGTCCGGAGACCTGTTTTACGGGACTGTTGGCGAGGTCAAGGATTGGTTGGACGATGTGCATGCCCCAGTTGAGTAGGTAGCCGCCTCCGAAGCGTTGTTCGGTTTGCCAGTCGGAGCGTTTCCAAAATTGATTGACGTAGCGGCGGGCGATGAAGACGTCGCCAATGGCTCCTGAACGGACTAGTTCTTGGATTTTCCAGTATTCGGGAGACCAGTACATTGGCATCCAGGGGAAAAGGCGTTTGCCGCTGGATTGCTGCGCAGATAGCATGGTATCCGCTTCCTGGCGGTTGAGAGCCCAAGGTTTGGTGACAAGCGTATGAAAGCCAGCATTTAGGCAATCGGTAACGATTGCGCAGTGAGTGTCGGATCGAGTGATGACGCAGGCTAGGTCAATCGCTTCTGGTCGCTCGCAAAGTTGTTCATGGTTTTCGTACACTTCGCAGCCTAAGTCCTTGCGGGCTTGTTCTCGGCGTTCGCTCGATAGGTCGCATACGGCTCTGATTGAAAAGGCGGGGTTGGTTCGGATTGCCACCGCGTGAGATAGGACTCCGCTAATGCCGTAGCCGATGATGGCGACGCGAATAGGCTGTTTGGTGTGTAACATTTTTATGACCGGGAAGGGGGGAGGAGATGCTTGACCGTTTCAGTCGGTAGAGCGGCGTTTTGAGTTACAGAATGCAGTTTAATAAGCAGGCGTGGTGTATGCTTTACTGTAAAACATACTCGAATTATTGGATTGGGGAATGCTTTTCGAAGGAAATTACTGTAAAACAGCAAAGAAGTAGCCCAGACGAGGGGGATAAGATTGTCTTTAGGAGGTAGAGAATTCGTATTGTCTAAAAATTGTCTTACAAGGGTCTCATTCGAAGCGAAACGAATTTTTTAATAAAAGAAAAACAATCACTCGTTCAACCCTCCCAGTTCGAATTTCGGCTAACAGCAGTCGGAAACGTATTGGTAGGAGCAAAACGGGTTCAACTGCATTCTAAAAAGTACACCCCTTATCACGTCAATATCATGAGTCTATATAAACTACTAAGAATGATGCTGCCTATGTGCAGCCTATTCGCGGTTGCGGGATTACAAGCCCAATCCGCCTCTTCGGACGAAGAGATTATCGAATTATCGCCTTTCGAGGTCACCGGTGGAACGGATGACGGTTATAGGGCGACCTCCACTCTTGCTGGCACTCGTCTGCGTACCGACATGCGCGATATAGGGGCTTCCATCTCTATCGTGAATGAGGAGTTCCTTCGTGATACCAATTCGAGTAATATAGAAGATGTTCTCATTTTCACCCCCAATACCGAAATTGGTGGTCTGGGCGGTAATCACTCCGGTTCCCAAGGTGCCAACCCGATTCCGGCACAACAACGTGGGGATCCCAGTGGCGGTTTAACTCGGGTTCGTGGATTGGCTTCAGCCGACCTCACCCGTGATTATTTCCTCACCAATATTCCTTTTGATACTTTCAACACCGACCGTGTTGAAGTACAACGCGGTGCTAACTCGGCCCTCTATGGTCTTGGTAGCCCCGGTGGTATCATAAACTCTCAGACCATCCGGGCCAACTTCTACGGCGATCGTGGACGGATTCGTCTCGAAACGGACCAATACGGCACCTCTCGCTACTCGTTACGTTACAATAAAGTGATTAACGACAATATAGCTATCCGGGTCGCGATGCTAACCGAAGACAGAGGTTATGAGCAGAAGCAGGCGTTCTTGGAAGATGATCGCAGGTTTGCCGCCGTTACCGCAAAACTCCCATTTAACCTCACGGCTCGCGCGAGTGTAGAGTTTTCCGAGCGTGAATCCTCCAACCCTGACTTCATTCCACCCAATGACGGTATTACGCCTTGGATCAACTTGGGTAAACCAACCTCTAGCAGTCCAGCGGAGGGTGCGGCAATCTTTCGCGGCACTGGGGATGTTTTTCCTGGCGTAGCGCACAAAAATATTTTCCACCTCGCCGGTGCTGGTCAAGCATCCGTTGGTTATTACCGCTACTACCAGGATCCAACTGATCCGAATCCGACGTGGGGTGGCCACAGTTACCTCGTCGCGACGGCTGCCGATAAAGCACTCGCTCCAGAAGTTCAACGTCCCGTCACAACGGGCCCACAGGGTCAGTGGATGCGAATTAAGACGTGGGACGAGAACAATATCATTCGTCGTACGGGAGGCTACCGCTCAGATGGAACGCAACTTCCAGCTGGCCACTCAGCTTTCTTTAGTAATGGTCATGTGTCCAATCAACTCTTAGATCGCAGCATTTTCGACTACCGTGAGAATCTATTCAGTGGCGGTATGGCTCAACAGTACGCCGATTGGGAGAACCTCAACGCCAGCATTGAAGGCAGTTGGTTTGACAATCGCGTGGGCTTGGAATTCTCCCACAATGAACAGACGTTCGAAAGTGCGGATGCCAACTCCCTCCAAGGCGTTCAGCAGCGTACGATCTACATCGATATGAATCAACATCTGCTGGCTACCACGGATGGAACGGGCACAGGCGAATTGCTCCCGAGTCCAACCTACGGTAAGCCGATTATGGGTGGTGGTTCAGGTGGTAACCGAACTTACAATGATCGGGACGCTACCCGCCTTCAAGGTTTTGTAGAGGTTCGCTTTGACGACTTAATGGACGACGACAGCTTTATGACTCGTCTTTTGGGCAAGCTTACCTTCACCGGCTTGATAGACGAGAGCACCCACTACAATCAGACGCTCTATTCAGCCCGGTCCGATCCTCTCAACCACTACGATCTGGCAATGAACACTCCTGGTCATCACGTGGTGTCTGCTCGTAGCGGACAAGAGTTCGCTCTGCCGGTTGCAAACCCTATTAACTTCCTAAATGTTAACTCCCTCAGTGATCTCGCTGGAGTTGGAATTGGGGCTGTTCCCTTTGGTCGCGAACGGACTAACATGAGCTTTACGCCCATCCCGGCGAGCTTCACTGGATGGAATCCCACCGCCGGTCAATTCGTTGACTTCGACTCCACCGTCAACACGCTCTACCAACCTGATAGTTGGCCCGCAGCGTCACACGCGAACAAGAAGATCAATACGGTTCAATCAGAGGTGCTCATTGGACAACATTCTCTATGGGACAACACTGTGGTCCTTACTGGAACGTGGCGTAACGATGTGGCTACTCAAGCCGCAGGGGTTGGCCGTTCAACCACAACAACACGTCGTGACGTCAGAGACACTCTCGATCCTGTATACGTAGCCGGTCCCCAAGGGCCATACAACGTAACAGCTGACGACGATACGACATCGTACTCGGTAATGGTCCATACACCTGCGTTTTTGCGTGATAAACTCCCCTTCGATCTCTCTGTTTATAAGAGCGAAGCCGATAACTTCCAGCCTACGGGCAGCAATATAACCATTTTCAACGATACCGTTCCGGCCACCGCCGGCACCACCGAAGAGATGGGATTTATTGTCGAGGGACTCGACGGCAAATTGTCCGCTCGGTTCAACTGGTATGAATCCGCTGTAGTCAACAACCGTTACGAAGAAGGTTCCCTCTACCAATCGGCATCGATCCTGGAGGGTCTGGCTCACCAATTGAGTAATCCTGCCAATAGTGGTTTCACTGTTGCGGATGTCCAAGCAGTGTTGCCTCCCGCTGGTGTTATTGGATCGAGTGGTTTCCAAGTTGACTGGAGTAACCCCGATGCCGCGACAACTGCTCGGAATTCTTCCGATACGGGAACGCAGGACTTCATGGCCAAGGGTATGGAAGTAGAAATCGCTTACAATCCGACCGCCGCATGGACTATTCTCTTAGCGGCGGGTGAGCAAAAAACCGTTGCTGATAATACCTACCCGGAGATGCGACGTTATGTTAGTGAGTTCGTCCAGTCCAAATGGGTGGATAGCAGCTTCGCTCAAAACTACTATATCGATGCAGGTGCCACTCAAACTCTCGCTGAGCGGGCGTCGGTTAGCATCGTTGAAGCTGTCCAACGTGCAGCTTTGCAAGACGGTAGTCCTTCCAAAGAACAAGCCAGATGGCGCGTAGCCTTCAATACCTCGTATCAATTCGGGACTGAAAGCGATATCATTCCCAACTGGTTAGGTGAGCTGACTGTTGGTGGTGGCGTTCGCTGGCAGGACAGAACTGGAATTGGCTTCAGATTGGGCAACAATGTGTTAGGTGATCTCGCTTTGGACGTCAATCAACCGTTTCTTGCTCCGAGGGTTACGACAGCTGATGTGTTCGCTCGGACATCCTACAAGCTGAAGAATAATCGTTCCATCGACTTGCAGCTTAACATCAAGGATCTCACGAACCATGATGGTTTGACTCCGTTTGTCGCTAATCCCGACGGTAGCAAGTTCTACCGTTTTGGAGAGGGTCGTTTGATCTCAGCTTCGGCAACGCTTAACTTTTAGTTCAAAGGGTTAGTTGTGTTTCATAAGGGCTCCCCGGTTTCGGCCGGGGAGTCTTTTTTTGGATTCATCAAGCCCCGAAGCGCGAAGCGTTTGGTTCCCGTGATGCCCCGCCGCGGTTTATCCGCTGTCGACGGAGTCGAAGGCGGCAAACAAAGGCCGCAGGTATTCACTTTTGGATACGCGATGGAAGTAGATAGGCTCGTTGGATTGTTTTCGAAAACCTCATTTGGATTATTTTTCCACAACGTTTCGCTTGTTGTTCCTTCGGAATAAATAGGTTTTCGCTATGCGAAAAATTGGTTCGAATCTCGGAGGATCTATTTTGATCGCGGATTATAGATGTAGGGCTGTCGCTTGCGGCACGGTCCACGCTGATCTGGATCGCCCCTACGGGTTGCTGTCGCAATTCACGAGTCGGGACGCCTCGTGCTACCTTATTGGATAATAAAAGTGTATCGAGGCCTCCGTACTTGGTTGTTAATCCGAGGTTTGGAATTTTTCGAATCTTTGTCTCCTAGCAATTAATGCCAGGTACGCGCCACATGAAGTCTGGATCGACGAATGGTTCGTCGTCTTCGCGCCCTTCCATTAGGGCGATCTTCTTGCGTAACAGATCTGCAATATTGTCGCCATAGATGAAAGTCGTTTCGCCGAGCTCGGATTCGATCATCCACTCGGTCTGGGCGCTTTCCACGTGTTGGAGCAAATCGCGTGCGTTTTCCTTTTCATCGAGAACGGTGTGCCGAACGAGAGCGCGGCAACGTTCTTTATCAGAAGCGTCTTCGGCTTCGATGTATCCATGAACGCCTTCGATCCAAGCAGCAATATTGCGTTGAGTGCGAAACCAGCATTTTGCTCCGTAGAGTCGGTCGAAATGGTGAGACCATACGTCGTGTCCACCGGATTCGTATGCAGAACTATCGCGGCCTTCACGGGCCAGCTCAGATGCTGCTTCGATTTCGGGAAGCACGTTGTCGGAGATAGCTTCGCGGCATTTGCCCGCGTACCGCGGCGTGCAGAAGTCGAAGTTGATCTCGCGACGGAAGTCGGTTCGCACGCGGTTATTGGCGTGACCGAGGTGAAAGTCTTCGTAGTAGGCTCGGTCGGTTTCGCTTAGCGCTTCGAAATTGGGAACGAATGGACGTACGAGAACGCGGTACCAAGTGCTCCAGATAGCCATTACGCTGACTGGAGGCGGGTAGGAACGGTAAGCTTCGTCGGCATGATTCCAGGTCTTGACTAGCTTAGAAGCGTCTGTCGCTCCAACCCATCGCGTGGCTTGGCAGGTGAGAATTTCGTCGTAACCGACCGAAGGATCGTTTTGGAACGATCGGAGAATCTCTTGATTGATATTGTAGGGAGCCAAGGTCGATGGCGTCGAACCACAGAGGCCAGCCGTGTGCGAGACTTTCTGTTGGTGTAGGTCTCTCAGCTTTTCCCAAAGTAGTTTGGGATACATGGGAGCCTTGACCGGTTCCATGTTCCAGAAGGATCCTGGGCTGAAGTAGAGGTGGGCATTGGAACCACGGGATTCGAGTAGTTCCTTTTTCGATTTTTCTTCTTTGGCGAATTGATTGAATAAGCCGGAGAATGTGAAATCGACCGCCCAGTCGTATTTCGGATGCTTGTAGTCGAGATTGAATCCTTTGGATACGAGCGTGTTTGTCTCGAGTTCGATGCCGTCTTCGACTCGGTCCCAGAGATAATCTTGCTCGGCGTAGAACATCTCGCTGCGCAGCACGCAATTGAATTTTGGGTTAACGTTCCGGCCAGCGTCGCGAATCGTCTTCATGAAACGAATGATATTATCGGCAGCCGCTTCAGCAATGGCATCGTCGCCTTTGAATTCGCGAATCACGTAACCGCCGCCATTACGTCCGACGTAAAGCGAACTCGTATATTCGAAACCAGCTCCGCTGTCATTCGACCAAATGGTCATGTAATCGATGTTGGGAGCGGCTTCCATTATCTTGCCTAGCATCTCTGAGTAGTGATCGAGGACTACGGGGTGAGCGGTGGTGAGATTGTAGCGCGGGCGGAAACTTCGAAGGGGATGGTCTACCCGGGCGCCTCGGAGCATCGGGTAGCGTTCGAGCAGTTCTTCGGGAACCGAGCGCGGTTCGAACGAAAGAATGCCAGCTCGGAGGCCGTATTTTTCAGCGAGCTGAGCTGAGTGCTTCAGTTTGTTTAGATTGGCTTGAAGGTAGTCATAGGGATAGATTCCCTTGTTGAGCTTGCTGTAGACGAATTGATCGAGAGCGGCACAGTAGGTGTAGAATAAATACAGCAGTTCGCCGGGGGCAGCTTTTTCGTAGGGGAAGTTTGCTGCGAATCCGTTCACTTCTACATGGGTGTAACCCAGGCGAGCCATTTCGCGGATATGGTCTTCGGGGTCGAATCCTTTGGTGGTGCGGGCGTGATTGTTGAGAAGCGAATCGTAGGCGGGGCGAAGATGTTTGAAAGTCGCCTCAAGTAGCTTTCCTTCATTGAAGTCCGTGAGTTCCTTATCGAACCAATCGTCGGTCAATCGGTAGGCTAGGCGATAGAGAAACCAAGTATGGGAAGCATAGAGTTCGATGCTATTAGACTCGCTTGAACGGACGTACATCCATTCTTCACGGTCGCCATAGGGTATAGACTTTATGGCTGCTTCGTCCGGAGAAAGAACGCCGAGGGTGATCCTGTTGGCGCTTGGATTGGCTTCGCCAATGGTAAGCGTAATCGCTGATGAGCATGCTGATTGGAGGAATTCTCCTGCGGTCGCTTCAACGGTGATGTCGGAGTGAAGGCAGACGATGGCCGGTTTGGATTCGAGAAATTGGGTAATCTTCATAATGCAATTCCCGCGTGGGTTGCCGCAGGTCCGAATTCGCTCAGTGTTGGCAGTGTAGTTTGCGTGGAGCGAATTACTTCTAGGTTTACCATAAAAACTCGGATCAGTGGCGATTT
>Ga0233432_10002697_pt1 | contig 16361 bp, 17 predicted proteins | sample SI_122_August201_6_FD_179870 | JGI IMG/M metagenome (GOLD analysis project Ga0233432, IMG submission 179870) | Seawater microbial communities from Saanich Inlet, British Columbia, Canada - SI_122_August2016_10_MG | ecosystem: Environmental > Aquatic > Marine > Inlet | place: Canada: British...
GAAATTTGTGACTGGATCTTGCAGGCACAGGACAAATTTGATGATGCTGTCAGCCCTTTTCTCTAAATAAGAGCCTAATTAACAGGCATGAATACCACCCATTCAAAACCCGCCCGGAACAAACCTTTGCTTGGCAAAAACAGTCTCAGGTATCACTTTCTGGCTATTTTTCTGTTATCGGGAATCATGTATTACTTACTTGATTCTGCCACCGATGAAGAAATTCTTGATATCACCCGCTTACTTGATCTGCAGTCACAAGATTATGATTATTTCATGGCAAATGTGGATACCGTTCACTATACCGCTGATGGAGTCAGCGATTATCGTTTCCAGGCGGTTCGTGTTACACATTTTCCAAACCCGGAATACAGCATTATTGAAGCTCCTCATTTTATGCTTTACGGCGAAGATAACGCAGCATGGGAAATAAATTCCGGCAGTGGCAGAATTGAGCTGGATACACAGCGTAATCAGGAACGACTGGAATTGAATGAAAATGTTATTATCAGCGGCATCGCTGCAGATGGTTCCCCAATCAATATATATACTGACTCACTGACCATCTATCCTGAAGAAAAAAGCATGAGTTCACAAAGTAACGTATTATTCGAAGCTGACGGCTTTTCTTCAACAAGCACTGGCATTAATGCAGATCTCAATATCAATGTTTTCAGACAACTGGCTAATGGACAACTGCAATATGACAATGAGTAGATATGCTTTTTTGTTAAAACAGTTTTACAAGCTCTCTGTATTTTTATTGACGGCCACTTCTTTCCTGGCTGAAGTTCAGGCACTGCCAGAAGATGCCGAGCAACCCATTCTGGGGACATATGACAATAGCCTGCTACTGCTGGATGAAGGTAAACAGGTATTTTATGGAAGCCCGCAAACACCTGCGGAAATTACCCAGGGCACACTTAAAATCTCTGGCCAGGAAATCACCATTGAGCGTATTGATGGTCAGGTAAAAAAAATCACCGTCATCGGTTCGCCCGCACAATTTCAACAACAGCCTGCAATTGAACAGGCCATCGTTACTGCCGAGGCTACTACCATAATTCTGGATTATGATTCCCAGCATTTGTCTGTGGATGAAAATGCAAGATTCTCCCAGGGCAATGATCTGATGACCGGTTGCCATATTGATTACTATTTGGAAAGCAAACAACTTTCTGCACCTTCGTGCGAAAATGGTGAACAAGGCAAATACCTTATTTCTCCGAAGAACGGTCAGTAGAGCACGCAATGAAATCCCTTAGAGCTGTACACCTGGCCAAATCCTACAAGGGCAGGAAGGTCGTTTCAGATACTTCCATCGAAGTGCATAGCGGAGAGATTATCGGACTGCTTGGCCCTAACGGGGCAGGTAAAACCACTTCTTTTTATATGATCATTGGTCTTATCCAGGCCGACCATGGCAGCGTTTTTATTGATAATGAAGATATATCCCGGGCGCCAATGCATGAGCGTGCCAGAAAAGGACTTGGTTATTTGCCCCAGGAAGCCTCCATCTTCAGAAAACTCACGGTCAAAGACAATATTCTGGCCATTCTGGAAACCCGGCCCGAACTCAGCAAGGCGCAACGGGAGGAAAAAGCCCTGAGCCTGATGCATGAGTTCCATATTGAGCACATCGCAAATACTCAAGGGATGAGCTTGTCAGGTGGCGAAAGGCGTCGCGCTGAAATTGCCAGGGCTTTGGCTACAGATCCTGCTTTCATTCTGCTTGACGAGCCTTTTGCAGGCGTAGACCCGATTTCGGTAAATGACATCAAACAGATTATTCGCAATCTGAGCGAAAGAGGCATAGGCATTCTGGTGACTGACCATAACGTTAGAGAGACCCTGGATATCTGCCAGAAAGCTTACATTGTTAACGAAGGTTCCATTCTCGCCTCTGGCAGTCCTGATGAGATCCTTAATAATCAACAGGTTAAAGATGTTTATCTCGGACATCAGTTTAAACTGTAGAGATTCTACCCATTCAATGCTCTCGTTTTATTCACCGTTGAAACTGGCATCACAGGCCTTATCACCCAAAACCTGCCAATTATGGCTCGTTTTTGACCTGTTTTTGATCTGTTCTTGATCAGATGCAATAATCATTCCCGATATCAGGAATTCCTGTCCCCTAACCCCGAAATTTGCTATTCTTGCGCCCCTGATCCGGGCACTAAATATCCCTGATCACTTGTAAAGTTGCCTGCATTCAGGCACCCAGGATGAGTCTTTCATGCAGGATAAGTCTTTATAGTATGAAGCTATCACTCCAGATAAAAATGGGTCAGCAGCTCACCATGACCCCACAGTTGCAACAGGCTATACGTTTGCTGCAACTTTCTACGCTGGATCTGCAACAGGAAATTCAGGAAGCCCTGGAGTCCAACCCTCTTCTTGAAGTCGATGATTCTTCGGATTCAGCAGAATCCTCAGAGTCAAAAGGTGAGAATGACTTCGATCAAAATGAAGAGTTTTCCTCCGTTACAGAAGCAAAAAAGTCAGACATTGATCAGGATCCTAATGCTGAATTCGCCAGTGAAGATAATTGGGATGACAAGAATATTCCCACTGATTTATCAGTAGACAGTAGCTGGGAGGATGTTTATACCAATACCACTCTGCCCTCTGCGGCACCTGTTCCAGATGGCGGAGATTTCGACTTCGAGTCCCGCAACAGTAAGAGCGGCACTCTCCAGGATCATCTCAACTGGCAGCTAAACCTGACGCACATGTCAGACGGTGACAGACTTATCGCCATGGCAATTATAGATGCCATAGACCCTAATGGCCTGCTGACTGTGACTATAGAATCCATTCATGCCTCTCTGATCAAGGAACTGGACATAGATGAAGAAGAAGTCACCGCTGTACTCCATCTCATTCAGCAATTTGACCCGGTTGGTGTTGGCTATAGGGATTTAAAAGAATGCCTGGGGATACAGCTAAAGCATATCGATACCGGCTTGCCCTGCATTGAAACAACAAGCAAGGTGATCAACGATTATCTGCCACAGTTAGCCAGTCATGATTACAGCCACATCCTCAAAGCACTAAAAATCAAAGAACCGGAATTAAAGGAAGCTCTAAAAATCATCCTGAGCCTGAATCCCAAGCCGGGCTCAGAAATCACTCCTTCAGACACCACCTATGTGGTACCCGATGTTTTTGTAAGTAAGAAAAATGGACACTGGGTTGCAGAGCTGAATCCGGAAACCGCTCCGAAAATTCGTGTAAACCCTGAATACGCCATGCTCGCTAATGGCAAAAGCTCAGAAGCAGATAATACTTTTATCAAGGAAAATCTCCAGGAAGCACGCTGGTTTATTAAAAGTCTGCATAGCAGAAATGAAACCTTGATGAAGGTTTCCAATAAAATTGTAGAACACCAGAAAGGTTTTCTGAATTATGGTGACGAAGCGATGAAACCGCTGGTTTTACATGATATTGCTGAAGCGGTTGGCATGCATGAATCAACAATTTCGCGGGTGACAACTCAAAAATATATGCACACACCGCGCGGCATATTTGAATTAAAATACTTTTTCTCCAGCCATGTCGGTACTGAAGGCGGTGGCGAATGTTCTTCCACTGCTATCAGGGCATTGATCAAAAAACTGGTCGCTGCTGAAAACCCTCAGAAACCATTAAGCGACAGCAAAATCACCCAGGTGCTATCAGACCAGGGCATCAATATAGCCCGACGCACAATAGCAAAGTACCGGGAATCGTTGTCCATCGCGCCTTCGAACGAGAGAAAAAGACTGTTATAAATTATTGGATTTAGAAAACTTACGCCTAACTAGAATGAAGTAAAAATAATAAAGAGATTAAAGAGATATGGAACTTAATACAATTCTATCCCCTGACCTGACCTTTTGTAATATCCAGGGAGTCAGCAAAAAACGATTACTGGAAACAAGTGCTGAGCTCATAGCTGAGAAAGTCACTTCAGTGGACGCCAACCAGATTTATAACGCATTGATTGCCCGTGAACAATTAGGCAGCACCGGCCTGGGTAATGGCATCGCCATACCCCATTGCCGGGTTCCCAAATGTGAAAGCACAATCGGTTGCTTGATCAAACTGGAAAAACCCATTGATTTCGATGCCATTGATGGCAAACCGGTTGATTTACTTTTTTATTTACTGGTTCCTGAAAACACTATTGAAGGTCATCTTGATGTTTTACGTAATCTGGCAGAACGCTTTAACAATAATGAATATTGTTCCAATTTAAGAGGCTGTAACGGCAACGCTGAGCTCTTTGCTGCTGCAACAGCAGAGATAACCCAGCCAGACGACGAAACAGAGTAAGAATTAATAAAGGTAAAAATGAATAAAACTTATTGTTATCAGTGGGCTGGCTGTTAAGTAACGGCAGAAATGGATGAAACTTATTGTTATCAGTGGAAGGTCTGGTTCAGGTAAAAGTACCTGTCTTCATGTATTGGAAGATATCGGTTACTACTGTGTTGATAATTTGCCTGCGAGCATGCTGGGCACCCTCACTGAAAGAGTCAGTAAAGATTTACACCCTGAATTCCAGGAGGTTGCTGTCAGCATAGATGCCAGAAATATTTCAGAAGACCTGGAAAAATTCCCTGACATTTTTAAACAACTAGATAGCAGTACAATTGAGCGCCAGATTATATTTCTCGATGCCGATGACAATACCTTGCTAAAGCGTTTTAGTGAAACGCGTCGCAAGCATCCACTGACCAGTGAAAATCTTGGACTCCTTGAGGCTATTAAAAAGGAAAAGCAGCTGCTTTCTCCGATAATTTCATTGGCAAACCTGACAATCGATACCAGCTCACTGTCCCTGCATCAGCTTCGTGATATCGTCAAAAATCGTGTAACAACACATGATGCTGCGGGCATGGCTGTACAATTCCAGTCCTTTGGCTTTAAAAATGGCGTGCCTGTTGATGCAGATATTGTATTTGATGTTCGATGTTTACCTAACCCTTACTGGGTCATCCAGTTACGCAGCCTGAATGGGCTTAACAAAGAGGTTATTGACTATCTGGAGTCGCAACAGGAAGTTCAGGAAATGTATAATGATATCAAAGACTTTCTTGTGCGCTGGCTGCCCAGATTTGAAGCAAATAACAGAAGCTATATTACAATTGCCATTGGCTGTACTGGCGGACAACACAGATCTGTTTTTATTTGTGAAAAACTTAAAAAGCATTTCACCAGTGAAAAACTAAACATACAGGTCCGGCATAAAGAGATCAGCTGATCCTGAAAATAATAATCAAAAAGACAGTAAGCAGTTTATGATTGAATCACCGATAACAATAAAAAACCGAACAGGGCTGCATGCTCGCGCAGCTGCAAAACTTGTAGAAACCATCAGCAGTTTTTCCAGTACCGTTGAAATTAGTAATGGAGCTAAAACCGTTGATGGAAAAAGCATCTTATCAGTCATGTTATTAGCAGCTTCGCCTGGCACCGAACTGATGTTGATCATTAATGGCAATGATGAGACCGAAGTACTACAGGCAATTAAGGCGCTGGTTGAAAATAATTTCGGAGAAGATGCTCACGTTGAATAAACTCTAACAACATAAGATTGATGCTTTCTCATTCCAAAGTAGTCTGGCGGTTATAGACGCGGATCATCTTATTAATTGAAGTAAAAATGGTAGGTTTTTTCCATGCTGGAAACCAACGACAAAAGCATTCAGACACAGGAGCAACTACAAGAGCTGGGTTCAGCACTTGATAGCGGCGCCTTCGTACGTGTCCGACGCATGCTTAATGCATTACCAGCAGCAACTATTGCCCATCTACTTGAATCCTCTCCTCATAATGCTCGCGAAGTACTCTGGCAATTAGTAGAAAAAACCAATGAAGGTGAAGTCCTTAATTTCCTGAACGAAGATATCCAGGCAGATTTTCTTGGTAAGTTGAGCCCGGAGGAAGTCGCTTCGATGACTGAAGGTCTGGAGACGGATGATATTGCCGATATCCTTCAGCAATTACCGGAAAAGGTGATTAACCAGGTTCTGCTCGCCATGGATGAGCTGGATCGCAATCGTCTTGAAACGGTACTGTCCTACCAGGAAGACACTGCCGGTGGCCTGCTCAACACTGACACCATTACTGTGCGACCAAGTCATACTCTTGATGTAGTACTTCGCTACCTGCGTCGTCATAATGAAATTCCCCTTATGACAGATAAGCTTATTGTGGTTAATCGGGAAGATCACCTTGTAGGCATTCTCCCTCTACGCAAACTTCTGGTCTCCGACCCCAATGACACTGTCGATCAGGTAATGATCACCGACTATGATGCCATTCCAGTCTCGATGAGCGCCAATGAAGTAGCCCGATTATTTGAACGTATGGACCTGGTCTCCGCGCCAGTCGTGGATGAAGACGGCAAACTACTGGGAAGGATTACCATTGATGACGTGGTGGATGTTATCCGCGACGATGCAGATCACTCCCTTATGGGTATGGCTGGTCTGGATGAAGAAGAAGACACCTTTGCCCCTGTACTAAAAACCAGCAAACGCCGGGCCCTCTGGCTGGGTATCAATCTGCTCACCGCTTTTATCGCAGCGTCAGTAATCAGCCAGTTTTCAGAAACAATTGATAAGGTAGTTGCTCTGGCGGTACTGATGACAATCGTAGCCAGCATGGGAGGGGTCGCTGGCAACCAGACGTTGACGCTGGTGATCAGGAGTATGGCACTTGGGCAGATTGGTAAAACCAATGCCGGCTGGCTAATGAATCGAGAACTCAAGGTAGCCTTACTCAATGGTATTCTGTGGGCAGTGGTTGCGGCCATAGTCGCCGCCCTGTGGTTTTCCGATATTACTCTGGGGTATATATTTGCAGGAGCCATGATTATCAATCTGCTCACTGCAGCTCTTGCTGGCGCCTACCTGCCAATGCTGTTGAAGTCACTCAAAATTGACCCTGCCCTGGCGGGCGGAGTAGCCCTCACCACAATCACCGACGTGGTGGGATTTTTATCCTTTCTTGGCCTGGCCACGATTTTTTACTAAACAGATACTTAAGTCATGATCGAGCAAAACGCAGACGAACTGGAAGCATCACTGGAAGAAGAAATCAGTAAAACCCGGCGTAAAAAAGAAATGCTGGCATTACAGGACCTCGGCAAGAAACTCACCCAAATACCAAATAACTTGCTGGAAAAATGTAAGTTGACTGAAACCCTGCTGCAAGCCATTAAAGAATATAAACGCTTACCCAATAAACATGGTGCCAGAAAACGCCAATTACAGTTCATTGGCAAAGTAATGCGCAATGTTGATGTTCAGTGGATAAAGTCTGTACTGGATGAAGACGGCCAGCAGGCTATGATGGAGAAAAGCCGTTTCCAGCGCCTGGAAAAAATCCGCGAACAGTTACTATCTGATGATCAATCCACCCTTGATGAACTCATCAAACAGTGTCCAGAGCTGGATATTCAGCATATCCGTCAATTGATCAGACAGGCAAGCAAGGAAATACAGGAAAATAAACCGCCTGCCGCTTCCCGAAAACTGTTTGCTTACCTCAGGGAATTACCAAACCTTTAAGGCTAATCTATTTATTAGTCATCACTAATAGATATATTCGGCATTGCTTTCGCTGTACTTACAACAGCGAGTTGTTCAGCAACCTTTGTCGCAATTTCGAAGTAAATTTCACTTACCTTGCTATTTGGATCACTGGCCACCGCTGGCTTTCCTTCATCACATTGTTCACGAATTTTTACATCCAGCGGTAAATGACCTAGCAGGGGAACGTCATAATTTTGCGCTATACGATTCGCTCCGCCATCACCAAAAATATGTTCACTGTGACCACATTCACTGCATACATGGATACTCATATTTTCCACGATACCCAGAATAGGAATTTCCACTTTACGGAACATCTCAATACCCCGTTTCGCATCCAGTAATGCAACATCCTGAGGTGTGGTGACAATGACCGCACCGGAGACCGGGACTGACTGAGAAAGACTAAGCTGAATATCCCCTGTACCTGGCGGCATATCCACGATAAGAAAATCCAGATCACCCCATTGGGTATCATTGAGAATCTGATTAAAGGCACCCACTACCATGGGACCTCTCCAGACCATGGCCTGATTCTCATCGACAAGCAAACCCACTGAATTACATTTGATACCATGAACCTCAACCGGCTTCATCACTTTGCCATCAATAATTTCCGGTCGCGTGCCAGGCGCAATACCCAACATCATCGGCTGACTGGGACCATATATATCAGCATCAAACAACCCCACTTTATGCCCCTGCTTGGCCATTGCCAAAGCAAGGTTTACAGCAGTGGTAGATTTCCCTACTCCGCCCTTGCCAGAGGCAACAACCACTATATTTTTTACCTGACTAAGATTTGAGCTCGGTTTCGGATGAATTGATTGTCCATTACTCATGACATTTTTCCGTTTAATTATTGGGGTCAGAACAGGTTTATTATATTAAGAAACCTGTTCTGACCCCATTTTAATAAATTCGAAAAAAAGGGGGCTAAGCCCCCTTTTTTATTTCTGCAACTAAACTAAAGCTTACAGAAGAATACCACCATAGTTTACAAAAAATGGTGCGAACACCAGGCTCAAGATGGCAGATAGTTTAATCAGGATATTCAGGGAAGGACCTGAAGTATCTTTCAATGGATCACCTACAGTATCACCAACAACAGCAGCTTTGTGCTCTTCAGAGCCCTTACCGCCAAGGTTACCGGCTTCAATGTATTTCTTCGCATTGTCCCAGGCACCGCCTGAATTGGAAGAAGCAATTGCCAGCACACCGCCAGTGACCAGAGATCCTGCCAGCATTCCAGCAACAGACTCAACACCAAACAAGAATCCGACTACCAGAGGAGAACCCATAATAAGGACACCCGGTGCGATCATTTCACGTAAAGCAGCTTTGGTAGAAATCGCCACACATTCGCCATATTGAGGACGACCCTGACCTTCCATAATGCCTGGAATCTCTCTGAACTGACGGCGTACTTCCTCGATCATGTCAAAGGCAGCAGCACCTACTGATTTCATCGTCATTGCAGAGAACAGGAATGGCAGAACAGCACCGAGAAACAGGCTGGTGAAAACAACGGGATCAAGCAAGGTTATGCTATTGATCAGGTTATAATCAGCACCAAATTCCGGCATCTCACGCATCAGGTTCTGGGAGTGAGTCAGGAATGCACCAAACAGCGCCAGTGAAGTCAGGATAGCAGCGCCAATAGCAAAGCCCTTACCGATAGCAGCAGTTGTGTTACCCGCTGAATCGAGGATATCAGTACGTCGACGTACTTCTTTATCCAGACCAACCATTTCAGCAATACCACCGGCGTTATCAGCAACCGGGCCATAAGCATCAATAGAAAGCGCTATAACCAGTGTGCCCAACATACCCAGTGAAGCAATAGCAATACCGTACATGTCAGCCAACTGCCAGGAAACAAAAATGCTGATGGCAATGGCTATATAGGGAAGTACTGTGCTTTTGTATCCCAGAGCCAGACCGAAAATAATATTGGTCGCAGCACCGGTTTCACAAGACTTCGCAATATCTTTAACAGGCTGATACTGATCAGAAGTGTAGTATTCCGTCAGCAGGCCTACTGCCAGACCGGAAATCAGGCCAGACAGGAAGCAATAGTAAACGCCCATTGAAGTGTATTGATTGTCATTAATGATGAATGTTTCCGGAATCATTGCAGCAGTAACGAAATACATCGCTACGGCCATCAAGGCACTGGAAATCATCAGCAATCTTTTCAATGCCGGAGCAACCTGCTCTTCTGTATGAACATTCACCAATACTTTGGTCAGCAGGCTGATGGGAATACCAACTGCTGTGATCATGATTGGATAAAGCATGGCATTAAGATCATTGGCAAAAGCCAGGGCACTGATCACCAGTGCGGCGCAGGTGCTTTCAGCACAGGAACCAAACAGGTCAGCACCCATACCAGCTACGTCGCCCACATTGTCACCAACGTTATCAGCAATTACTGCGGGGTTGCGGGGATCATCTTCCGGGATACCCTTTTCAACCTTACCTACCAGGTCGGCACCTACATCAGCAGCTTTGGTAAAAATACCTCCGCCAACACGGGCAAACAGAGCAATTGAAGAGCCACCAAGGCCAAAGCCAGCAATGATTTCCATCAGGACATTATTGGGAATGTCATCTGGCAAGACAGCACTCATGAACAAGAAAATCAGAATCAAGCCCAAAGACGCCAGTCCTACCAGGGAAAAGCCCATCACAGCACCTGAATTAAGCGCTACACGGAAAGCATCACCGATATTGTTACGCGCAGATACTGTAGTACGTGCGTTACCGGCTGTGGCTACTTTCATACCAATGTAACCGGAAACAATTGAAATCAAGGCGCCAAACAGAAATGAGCCAGCAGTATAGATACCTTCACTGATATTTTCAGTGTGGTGATCGTCAATTAACAGGGCTATTACAATAGCAAAGCCAATCATAAAAATTGTCAGTACTTTGTATTCCTGTTTCAAAAATGCCATCGCCCCTTCGGCAATCGCACCATGAATGGCTTTTAGTTTGTCACTTTCTTCTTTTTCCAGTCCCAGATCGATAGGGATATCAATGACTTTTTTCATGTAGAAAAAAGCAACACCAATACCAAATAAAGACAGCAGGATAATTATACTTACGGCACCAAGCATTCCGGTCTCTCCCTTAACTCTTAAGGTTATTTATGGTTATTTATGATTAATTTTAGGGTTGTAAAAAACCGCGCACTTTAACATAACAAAGACCACAAACAAAGGGACATTGAGCATTTAAGAAACGGTTTTCACTGATGGGATTCGCTGGGCAAATCAAGACGGTTTTAAAGATCAGGAATCAGGCTGTTTAAACAGCTTTTTTAGCCTTTCTGCAGCCCTGCTTTTGGACTCTGCCCCCTTGCGAGCGCTGGAAAAACGCTGTTTCAGGCTTGAGGCCTTGGCCTCCCGCCTGGCATCCCGTCGCTTATCAGCTTTAGCACTGGCTTCGCGGAGTGCGACAACCTTTCCAGGGGAATCTTTGCTGCTCAAGGATACATCTCCTTTTTGCTCCCTTTTGGACTCTATTTACTTCTTGCACTTCTTTTCCTGGCCTTCAGGGCTGCGCCATCAGGGCTTCAACCTGATCACTGAGGTTTTCCACTTCTTCAGAGAGTGCTTCCAACCTGGCTGACGCCAGCTCTTCCATAGGCGCTCCACTGACCGGGTCAGTGTTATTGTATTTTTCTTCTTCTGTTGCCAGAGCATCGCTTAATTGCTCTGCGGCCGCAACAGCCTGGCGCAATACTGCGTTTGCTGTATCAAGGTTACTTGTAGCAGCTTCATTGTCAGCTATTTGAGAGCGTAATTCTTCAATGCGTGCCTGTTGTGCCTGAACAAATCGTGCCTGCTCGGCAGCCCTGCGCACTGCAATTTCCCTCTGTCTATCCGCTTCCTGACGCGCTGCTTCTTCAGCCTGACGGGCTTCTTCGGCTTGTCTCTGGGCCGCCAATTGCGCCTGTCTTTCAGCTTCACGGGATTCAGCCGCCAGCGCCTCTTCAGCCATACGTTCCCGTTGCTCTTCCATAAGCTGCTGAGATTCTGCTTCAGGTGTAGCATCGGTGGAAGAACCCGGTGTGTATGTGATCTGTGAACTTGTACTACTGCATGACGCAATCAATAGAAGAATGGCAATGACCAGACCTGCTTTTGGGACCACACGCATAAAATTCACCTCTTTTTTAACTTGCGCCTGTTTTTATCTTTCGACAGCGCATTTGAATTCTTGTGGCTGCCTGTCTTGTCAGGGTCAGCGCTAATTGTCTTAATATTTATCGTAAATTATTGATACTGCTGGTATTACGCAACTGTATTTCTGGATATGAACCAACGATTGCGCCATGATAACGCATATTTAGGAAATTAAGGAATCTCACAATTCAACTGTTGTGAGCCAATACTCGTATTTTCATGAAAACTTTCGACATCTTAATTAGCAGCCTGTTGCTTTGTTTGACCAGCCTGCCACTCATCTTGCTTCTCCTTGCTTTCGGAAGTCAGCCGGCAGTGCCATCAAATCCTCCACTTGATCTGGCCCAGGTAAATGAAATCCAGCAATTGCTAATTGATCATGATCCACGCCAATTGCTGGCAAGTGAGCATCAGGAAGTCCGTTTAAGCGAGAACGAGCTGAATGCCCTTATTACCTACATCAGAAACAGTAATCCAAATCTGGGTTCACTCAATATCAGCTCTAAACTGGTAGAAAATGGTGCCAGTATTGCCATGAGTATTCCAGCTACCATCCTGGGAATACACCCCTGGTTAAACCTTACCCTGCATTTCAAACATACTGATGGATCGATGATTCTTGATGGCATCGATGCAGGAGCATTAAATATCTCTTCCGCATTACTATCCCCAATACGCAGTGCAATCGCCTTGCAACTGGGCCAGGATGAAAACTTCCTATTGGTCAAGGCATTTATGGACTCACTGCATTTTCAGTCAGTCACTGAAGAACGGATTGTTATCATGCTTGACTGGCAGGAAGAAAATCGTCGACAACTTGAGGACCAGGCACGTCAGGTTTTTGTTAGCGCCAGAGAAGCAGAACGACTGGTTTTCTATCATGAAAAACTGGTAGATATTGCCGCGGCTTTTCCTGCCGAGATTAATAAAGTGTCTCTCAATGACATATTGCGCCCCCTGTTTCTGTTTGCCAGCCTGAATACTGCCGGCGGTACCAATGCCATTGCAGAAAATCGCGCTGTCTTTATAGTGCTCAGTGCTTATTTAACAGATCTGGAACTATCCCAACTGATTGGAAGTGAGGTAATCCTCCCTGCACCCCGCACGCTGGATGTAATCATTGAATCGCGCGAAGATCTGGCCAGACATGTGGTTAGCTCAGCCGCCATTGCTGCCTCAGCTGGTGCCACTATGGCCGAAGTGCTATCTGTGTATAAGGAAGTACATGATTCTCGATACAGAACCGGCTTCAGTTTCACCGACATTGCCGCTAACTTGTCGGGCTCTATGCTCGGTACTCTTGCCAGTCGTTCTGCAGATGACGCCGGGAAATTCCAGCAACTGATGTCTGAAATTGGTTCAGAATCCAACTATATGCCTGAGCTGGGTACCTATGACGGTATGACAGAAGAAGAGTTTACAGCGCGTTATGGCAGCAGGGAATCTGAAACCTATCGTCAACGTTTACAGGAGATAACTGACAGTATTGTTGCACGCCCTTTTTATCAGGCTTTCTCAAATTAGTTTGCAAGATTGGAAAATAATGACATTGAGCAAAAAACAGATTAGCGAATTCAATACAATACTTTCTGATTTGCACAGGGATCTGAGTGCTCAGGTTGAGAGCGGAAAAGCAGCAACAGATACTGTTGTTCTTGATCAATCAAAAGTTGGCAGGCTCTCGCGTATGGATGCCATGCAGCAACAAAAAATGGCGCAATCTACGCTACGCAATATTACAAGCCGTCTGCAACTGGTCAATGTAGCGCTGGCGAAAATGAATGCCGGAGACTATGGCTTCTGCGATGAATGCGGGGAAGTTATTGATCCGGGAAGACTGACAGTACAGCCAGAAGCTCCGTGCTGCTTTGCTTGTCAAAGCCAGCAGGAGTATCATCCGCAGTCCTGAAATTCAGGGTAATTATTTGCACAACAGGGTTTAAACCTGCATATACAGACTATTATGAAAAAGAAAAATTTCACCAGCACAGCGCTGCATTCTGACAGGGAAGGCAAACCGGAACACGGAGTATTGCATAAGCCGATACATACATCCGTTGCCTTTGCTTATGAAGATGCCCGCGAATTGGCAGAAGTATTCCAGAATAAACGGAAAGGTTATGCTTACGGACGCCAAAACAACCCAACAATTGAAGCCTTGGCGCAAAAAATTACCAAACTTGAACAGGGCCTTGCCAGCGTCATTTTCGCCACTGGAATGGCTGCCATTGGCTCTACCCTGCTTTCCCTGCTGCGTCAGGGTGATCACATCGTATCCAGCGCTTACCTGTTTGGTAATACCAACTCCCTTTTTAATACATTCAAGGAGCTGGGTATAGAGGTGAGCTTCGTGGATGCCACCGATGTAGAAAACGTTTCCGGCGCAATACAGGAAAACACCAAACTGGTCTTTGTTGAGACTATCGCCAATCCGGTTACACAGGTAGCCGATTTGGAAGCTATTGGTGCACTTTGCAGCGACAAGGGTCTGATTTATTTCGTTGATAACACCATGACTTCACCCTGGCTGTTTTCACCAATCACGGTGCAAGCCAGTCTGGTCATCAACTCGCTGACAAAATATATCGGCGGTCATGGTAATGCATTGGGTGGCAGTGTCACCGACACCGGGCTTTTCGACTGGAGTCGCTTTGAGAATATATATGACAATTACAAGGGTGCTGATCCGGCACAGTGGGGCATTACCCAGATTCGTAAAAAAGGGCTGCGCGACTTTGGTGCCGCGCTTGCTCCTGAAGCAGCCCATCATATTTCAGTAGGCAGCGACACATTAAGCTTACGCATGAATAAAGCCTGCGCTAATGCCCAGGCTATCGCACAGTTTTGTAATGACCACCCGAAAGTACGCAAAGTATTTTATCCCGGGCTTCCTGAACACCCCCAACATGACCGGGCGCTTACCCTGTTCAATAATTTCGGGGCCATCCTGAGTATTGAACTGGACGATTCCATAGACTGCTTTGATTTCCTGAATGCTCTTGAGCTGGTAGTTTGTTCAAGCAATCTGGGCGATAACCGCACCCTGGGTATTCCTGTTGCTCATACCATTTATTGGGAGATGGGACCCGAACGCAGGGCTTCCATGGGTGTTGCTGATTCTATGGTACGTCTGTCAGTAGGGATCGAAGATACCGACGATCTGCTTGCAGATTTTCAACAGGCACTTTCCCTGTAAGCAAACATGGTCATCACCCTTTGTCATACAGATGATATTCCCGAAGCAGGTGCGCGTGGTTTTAACCTGCCTCAGGGGAAATTGTTTGCAGTAAAGAAAAGGAAGAATATTTTCCTTTATCTGAATCGCTGCCCCCACCTGGGCCTGCCACTGGAATGGGAAGACAATGCTTTCATGGATGCAGAGGGCCTGTATATCAAATGCGCCAACCATGGCGCATTTTTTGAGCCGGAAAGTGGAGAATGCATTCAGGGCCCCTGCCTTGGCGATTCACTCTGGTCCATCGATTATCACTTAGAAAACGGACAAATTCTCATTGATGAGGCAGAATTACCGGCACTTCCTTCACCAGGGTAATTTCCCTGGCATTAATTTTTGCCTGCCAGGCCATGATTTCAACCCCCGCTTTAGCAGCCTCGCACAAGGTTCGGCTATATTCAGGATCAATTTCAGTAGCAGGCTTAACCTGCTCAATGCCTGTATGCTGCACGCAAAAAAACAGCACTGCCCTGTCCCCCTGCTCTGCAATATGCATCAGTTCACGCAAATGTTTAGTGCCACGAGTTGAAACTGAATCGGGAAACAAACCACGCCCATTACCCATATGAAGGGTGACGTTTTTTACCTCAATATAACAATCCTTGCCTGGGTCAGCTGGATTATCCTGTAGTAGAAAATCAATACGGCTATTTTCATTGCCGTATTTGACTTCACAACGCAATGACTGATATCCCGTCAAGGATTCCACCAGCTTATTTTCAATGGCTTCGCGGACTAGATGGTTAGCTCTACCGGTATTGATACCAGCCAGTTTTTTTCCTGCAAGCTGAATAATTTCAAAGGTATGTGGATATTTCCGCTTCTTATTTTCAGCCGTGGAATACCAGACGTTGCTGCCGGGATTATTACAATTGAGCATTGAGCCTGTATTGGGACAGTGAATTGTCATGCAGGAACCATCAGGTAATTCCACATCAGCCAGAAAACGCTTATAGCGCTTAATCAGTTTTGCAGTTTGAAAAGGGGGAATGAATTTCACAATAATTACCGCTCGTTTGACCCAATCGGGCACATAACTATGGCCGAATATAAAATCATGCTTTTTTTATGGAACTGGAATTAATAATCTGGTAGCGTAGCGTGCCTCGCAAAACAGCGAGTTCTGAATTTAAGCAACTTTACCAATAATTTTGTAATTTTAGATTAATTTTTGAGACCGGGAATGGCAACAAAAAAATCACCAGTAAAAGCGAAAGCTGCACCTAAAGCGAAAGCTGCGCCTAAAGCAAAAGCTGCGCCTAAAGCAAAAGCTGCGCCTAAAGCAAAAGCTGCGCCTAAAGCAAAAGCTGCGCCTAAAGCAAAAGCTGCGCCTAAAGCAAAAGC
>Ga0233432_10002703_pt1 | contig 16337 bp, 15 predicted proteins | sample SI_122_August201_6_FD_179870 | JGI IMG/M metagenome (GOLD analysis project Ga0233432, IMG submission 179870) | Seawater microbial communities from Saanich Inlet, British Columbia, Canada - SI_122_August2016_10_MG | ecosystem: Environmental > Aquatic > Marine > Inlet | place: Canada: British...
TTATCGAGGGAGCGCCAACCTACAAACTCAAGACCAACCATTTATTCTCCTAAATGGCTCATCTCAGCTCAAGTTACTCCCCGGGAGCTCAGCTTTTTGGGCGACCCAAGGGGATCAAACCCACATAAGCCTTTACCAAGGCAAAGCTCACTTACTGACCCCTTCGGAAGGAAAAGTGCTCCTGCCTGGGATGGGCACCATGATCCAAAGCGGAAAGATCACATCCAACACCTTGGCCATCAACCTCGACGAAAACCTTTCGGCCATAAGCACAAAAAGGATTCAGAAAATCTTTGAGAGCAGCCCAGAATTTGACCATCGATACGAAAGCCTAGGCCTCCTTGAAAACTTCAATTTTGAAGACCCCAAAGAGGTCATCTTCTATTACTTGGATATCCTTAAAAGGAGCCGTTGGGCCAGCTATGTTGAACGCGGCGAGAATCACCTCTTAGCCCAAAAGATTCTTCTTCTTGAAAAAAGCCACGAAGCTTTTCCCGAAAGCCTTCAAGTTCACCTCAAAAGAACGCCTGTCACCATTTCTTTATTCAAAGACTTCTCTCGTTTGGATCAAGGCCTGGCTTCGATGGAGGAAACAGATCGAGTCTTCATCACCTTCTTTGTCCGTCAGGCCATGGCCGAAGAACTCATCGCCAAAAAAGAACTTCGCGACTCTATTGTTGGATACTACCGGGTTGCATCTCGACATCAACATAATGTCACTGAGTCTCCCGATGATTCAACAACTCCCAGTGACAAACAAGGAGCCTCACTCTCCCAACAATTTCAATTAAAATGGACAGGCCTCACCAACCCTTGGGGTCGGCCCAGCCTCTCCCTTCGACTATCAGACAGAAACTTTTTCGACAGTGATTTCAAAGCGAGGGAAGTTTCAACTATTTCCTTCAACACAAAACTCAATCGAACCATCGGCAAAAAGGGAGACACGATTCTCGAAATCAACCCAGGCTACAACATCCGTTTCGATTTCGTTAACTCGACGAGTGGCCGAGAACTCAACTTCTTCACCCACAGCCCCCAAGTAGAAATTGTGTTTGCTCCCATTCAAGAGTCGGGCAATTGGTCTGATCTTATTTTTCACTTCTGGAAAGCCGGAATCGACCACCGTCAGTATGCGACCGACTCCCGACACACAGCCACTGGACTCCAAAGAGATGTCTCGACTTTCTGGACGACATGGGTTGGCATCAACGCTATTCGGTGGAAAGGCTTTCGTGTTCAAGAAAGCCTTTCTCTCGACATGAGAACTTCAATCTCCGAAGACCCAATTCTTGAATACGACCTCTTCAACCTCAACTTCAGTGCCTCTCTAAGGCAAGAAAACTGGGAAGTCAAACCTCTTTTTGCCATTCAGTATCGTAACCAAAAAGACTTTCGTGGCCCACCCAGAAAAGATTTCAAACACGAAGTTGGCATCAACGCGACCTCATTTAAAGCCGGCAATTGGGCTGACCTCTCCCTCGGGTATCGTTATATATCTCAAACTTCCACTCAGGAGTCCTTTTTTGATTACATTGACCAACAGTGGTCCATGAGCCTCATTAAATCCTTCTGATGCCTACTTTAAAATCTACCTCCGCCATCCTTTTTTTCTTGGCATATCTTCTACTTCAAAGCCCTCTTGTGGCAGAAGAAACAAATACCCGAAGGTATCCCAGTTCACCCGAAGGCCTTCCCTTGATGGACACGCCTCCTCACCAAGTCCTCACCAAAGATATGCCCAAAAAGGTTGAGGTTTTGCTACCAAACCAATTGCGATTACAAAAAATCACTTCAGCAATGGATTTGGAGCTAAAACTAGAATCCCATAGCGGAAATGCCTACCTCATCTGCCCTAAAGAAGGGAGAATCAATCTAGGGAAAGAACCTCGCCCCTTAAAGGCCTGGGACCGCCTGGTCACAGAGAATAAATCCGAGGTTCGCATCTCTTCAAGCGACGGCGATCTTTGGGCCCTAGGCTCCAACGGCCTACTCCAAATCATGAAGCAAGAAGACGGCTCCTCCCTTGTCAGACTCTTAAAGGGAAGGCTCAGGATTAAAAACATCAATGACGACTCACCCATCAAGGTTGAGACACTCAACGCCATGCTTTCCATTCCCTCAGGCGTTACCGACGTTATCATCTCCGCCATGAACACACTCGTCGCACCAAGGGAAGGCTCTAACACCAAGGTGACCACCAGCAAAACTCGTGGATCGGTTAGCGTTGGCCAATACGGCTTTATCACTCACGACGGAAGCCTTCTTTTCTCCAAGGGGCAATAATGAAGCCTCTCTTTCTCGTCATTCTTTTTTCAAGTTTTCCACTCGTCACCTTCGCCAAAAGTGCCGATCCCTTTGGGCTCGTTATGGCCAGGTCTGGTGAGAATTATCTCACACGAGGCATTCTTGAGTTTGAAGCCCAAATCGAAGAAACTCTCATGTGGGGAGATGAAATTGAAACCGGAGAGGACGGATCTCTGCAAATCACCTTTGGGTCCTCTTTTCTCTCCATCGGGCCTAACACCTATGTTTCTTTTCATAAAGAAACAAATGGAAAAGGCGAAGAACTTCTCCTCATGAAGCTTGAAGAAGGCTCCTTCCGGTCAAAGATTCTCAATCTCGGCTCTAAGCAATTTTTCGAGGTTGTGACAGAAAACGGTCGACTCAGGGTCGATGGAACCGACTTCGTAACCTCCTTCAATTCAGAGTCAGAAGAACCTTTTAATGTTTCTGTACTACAAGGACAAGTCGCCCTCACCAACCCAGGAGAAAATCAACCCAACGCCGACTCCCCTCAATTTGAAGAAGTCGAATCAGTCACCTTGAGACAGCAAGAGAGGGGCGGTTTTTTGGGAAGTGGCCAAGCAAAAGAGGTCGATAAATTTTCCTTCACCGAAGCGAACCAACTCAAAGAAGACTATCCAATTCCTGGCGACGAATTGGTCACTCTATCTATCGATAAACTAGGGGTCGCCCACGCAGAGATCAACACTCTCACTGAAAATGTACTCGATACCCAAGAGCAAAGCTCTGGGGAGGACCCCACCTTTGCCGACATCAAAGATGATGTCTTGTTGAACACAGTCTTTGAGCTGACAATCAAGGCACGAATCGACCCAGACTCCTGAATTTGAGGCAACTGTGATCTAAATCACAGTCTTTGGTCTTGTTTTTAATCAGACCCCTCCCATAATTGCCCCAACTCTTCTAACTAGGGACTCTTTTTGGTTTCCAACAGCATCAGGATATTCGTCTTGATTTCCTCTATCTTACTTGCCATCTCATGTGGCGGTGGAGGAGGCGGTGGCGAAGGTGGCTCCGATGGACCATCTATCTTAAAAGCTCGGTTCAGCCCAACTGAATTATACAATGCATTGCCCGGCGACCGACTCCTCATTTACCGGTTAGGAGAAACCGAACCTTATTTTGACGGAGGGGATATTGGAACCGTTGCGAAACACCTCACCGTCTCCTTTGAACTAGAACAACATTACATCATGGCCGTTGAGCGCCTTGGAATTCAATTCCTCAGCACCATCATCACCCCTCAACAAATCACCGACGCCATTCAAATCGGCGTTCTAGACCTTGGCGACCTTAATGCCGTCACAACCTTCCTCGTCCATGAAATCGAGCCAAATGCTCGTGCTAAAGATGTCGTTCGACAAAATGCTGCCGTTCAGCAATCCCTCAACCAATACTTTAAAGGTGTCGTTTCTTTCAAAGACCTCGTCCTCTTTGACCTTTTAGATAATACGCTTCAAAAGAAAGACTCTTTTTTCTCCGCCATGGCCAACCGAGCCAACGCCATGACGGCATTCTCTGCCCTTTTGAAACACAACATCGAGAATGGAAAAACGTCCATTCAAAACATCCAAGACATGCAGGAGCTTCACAGAACTGTGCTAACGGGTTCGGCCAAAGTCTGGGCGTCTTCAAGTCGAAAAATTGGAAACTCCCTCCCCGACTTCCCGACCTTCTCTGATTATTCCTCAGATGTTGGCGAAAGAATCCTTCCAAAACTGTTCACAAAAGAAGGCACTTCTTACTTTGTCATGGACGAGAAAGACCTCTACAAGATCTTTTACGATCAAGACTCCGCGGATGAATTGTTTGTTTACGACCTTGCCGTCGAAACGCCCTTTTCTGTCATCTCTGGAATCATCACCGGACCGGGTTCTTCCGATGCTACGGTTTACCTTCAGAGGCCCTCAGCATCAGGTGAGAGTTGGGTCACCCAGGAAATCGAAACTGACGAAAATGGTCATTTTACCTTTGAGGGTGTTCAAAATGATGATGAATACCGCCTTATCGCTAAAAAATCAGGCTTTGTCTACAGAGGCAAATCACTTGCTAAAGCCGGGAATCTTCTGACCGTGAGCTTGGAAAGCTTTCAGGTTGATGATTCAACACTCGAAATCACAACCAATAGTATTCTCAAAATCAAAGACAAAGGCGTCACAAGTGAACAACTTGCCGACGATATCACCATCCGAGGTGACCTAGAAGTTGAGGGCACCACCAACATTGGCGGAATGGACTTTCCCGCTGGTACCACTGGGCTTGCTGGTCAATATCTTGGATTGGACTCAAACGGCAACATCAGCTTCCAAAATGCAGCTAACCTATCCCTTCCTCAAGTGATCACTGGTGACTGGGACAACACAGCCAACCCATGGTCCATCAGCGAAGGAGGCACTGGCGCTTCAAATGCCTCAGATGCGAGAGCCAACCTCGGCTTACAAAATATGTCTGAGCAAGCCTCAAACGCCGTCGGAATCTCTGGTGGGCAAATAAATGGAACCGATATCGGCTCGACAGACCCTGCCCAAGGGAGTTTCACCAACCTAAGTTCAAATACCACAGCCAACTTCAATCAGGTCCAGGTATCAGACCTCACCGTGACTGGGACGACAAACCTGCCAACGGTCATCATCAACAGTGGAACTTTCACTGGAAATGTCATCAACAGCACGATCACCAATTCCGATGCCTCTCTCACAACCTTAGATGTTGCCTCTACTTCAAACCTCAATGGAAACCTAAGTGTTGGAGGAACCCTTGGGGTCGTCGGTTCTACAACCCTAAGCGATGACCTGTCCGTCATCGGCAGCACCATCCTTGGTGACACCATCGAAGACAGCCTAACGATCTCTGCAAATGTTAATGGCGGAGCGGCTGGCGGAAATGTTTGGTTTGCTGGAAACTTGATCTCAAGCTCAAATCAATTCTCCCTCGGCACGGCTAATAGCCCATGGAGCGAGATCTACGCCGATGGCCTTGTCACCACTTCCGATGAGAGACTTAAAAAGAAAGTCCTGCCTCTAGATTATGGACTGAACGAAGTCATGAAGATGAACCCCGTTAGCTACGAATGGAACAACAAACCAAACAAACGACGAACCATTGGCCTTTTAGCCCAAGAGGTAGAGACTCTCGTTGAGGAAGTCGTTTCTGTCGCCTCGGACCAACTTAAAACCCGTGGAGTTCGCTACCAAGAACTTGTTCCAGTGCTGATCAAAGCCATTCAAGACCAACAAACGATCATACGAACTCAAGAAAACTCACTCCAATCTCAAGAAGAAAGACTACAGGCCCTTGAGGCTCTCATTCTCCAGCCTGGTCGCTGATAACTTAAGAAGGCCCTTCCCGGGGGCAAAATACTCCATTATTCAGTCTCCTCTTCAACATGAATTTTAAATGGAATGAGGAAGAGAATAAAAATGTTATCCGTCTTCTAGAAGCGTGTCGAACTTTAGTTCTTTCCACTTCAAATGAATCCGGGGAGCCTTCTATCGCTCCAGTATATTTCTCCCTCGCTGAAGGCCCCGCCTTGGACTTTGTTTCCAAAAACAACACCCAGCACATTCTCAATCTGAAACACCATTCTGGGGTGGCTGGTGCTGTTTTTCAAGAAGGGCACTCTCTCACCGACATCACCGGACTGCAAATGAAAGGAGAGATCTGTTGCCTAAAAAATCAAGCCGAATCAACTGCTAGAAAAGATTATTTAGTTCGCTTTCCAAGCTTAAATCAAAATCTACCCCTTTTAGCCTTATTTCACACAATCCCTCTTTTTCGATTCACTCCAACCTGGATAAGAATGACCGATCATCAGCCAACTGGTATCCGCAAACGCGAGTGGACTTCCTCATAGAATCACTTCAATCATTCATGAAGCTCGCCCCTTAACTTCAGCCGAAGGTCTATGCTCACTTGGGGTGAGCCGAAGCTTTTCCTTGCAATCTTTTTCGAAAGAAAAAAAAGATCACCAGACTCAAGACCATGAGAAATAGCATCCCATAAAGAATCAAAGGCAGACTTCTCACGACAACGGCCAACACGATCAAAACCAACAGCACTGTCGCAATTTCATTATAGCCGCGTAGAGCTGAAGATGAGAGTGTACAACGGTCCTCTAACAAACCCTTTCTCAACTTTCCACAATGATGATGGTAACCAAACAAAACAACTAAGGCCACTAATTTCAAGATAAACCAAGGATAACTCCAAGCCTCCAGAAGAATCATCAGCACCAAACCACTGCCCGAGGTCACGACCATAGAGGGGACTGTGATCCCCAACCATAAACGACGCTCCATGATTTTAAATTGATCCCGCAAGACCTTCGCTTCAGCGCAAGGCTTATCACCAGCCTCAACATGGTAAATAAAGAGTCTGACCACATAAAAAAGGCCAGCAAACCAACAAACCACCCCAATAATGTGCAGGGCCTTTAGGTATAAATACGCCATGCAGAGGATACTAATCAGGAGATCCATGGACAAAGCCTAAAATGAATCTTTGACCGGCATTCCAAAAGCAGTAGAATATGCCATCCTTCAAAAAGGTTTGGAATGGAACCCCAAGGAATCGACAATCTAGCTGGTACCCTCGATGGGATCGTCAACCAATCCCAATCATCCAAAAGCATCGCTCCTGAAATTTCCAATTCTCCCATTGGCGAGATTGTTAAAGACCGAACCGAAGAAACTCGCAAAGAGAGCGAAGCCATCCGCGATGGTCTTCGAGCAGCTCAAACCACCTCGGCTCAAGTTGAAGCAACTCTAAGAGACATCGAACAAGCCTTAACCAACCTCACAAACGACCTCAACTCCGTCCTTCAAGAAGGAATTCCCTCCAGCCTGCAACCAAACTTACAGAAAAATGCTCGGGAAAACCTAGACTCGATCAGCTCTTCCAATCAAAATATTCAAGCTCTGGTTGCAGAACTCCCTCAAATTGAAGGAACTGCCATTCAAAGCGTCGACACCTCTAACCTAGAAAATCTAGCCACGGGTCTTGGCACCAATGAAGAAGCTCTAGCAGCTCGGCAGTCTCTAAAAACTGCCTTACAAGCTACTTTGGGAAACCGCTCTTCGGTCAACTTGATTGCCAAGCATCTTGGCCAACAACTCGTCACATCTGAAGATGTCGCACAGGGAAGCTTCGGCTTGGCGCGATTTACCGATGCCGACCTCCTCCTCGATGTCGCCAAAAACTCACAGCTCGAAGAACAACTCCACACCGAAGTTTTGGTCAAAGCCGAGGCTGGGCAACAGAACCGAAGGATTGGCCGACTCCTCAATCAGCTGAGCTGACCCTCCTCCTAGGACCTCCTCTTCCCAATAAGAGGTGGTTTTTATGGATCAAACCCAACCCACCCACACTCTTTCCCTTCAGGAAAGACTAGAACCAGTCCTAAGCATCCTTGATCGACTGGACCAAACTCTCTCTCTGACCAGTCATCAGGAAAGCCCTCCTTTAGCACACCAAGTCGAGTTAAAAAATTTTAACTCTGAAGTCATTGTTTGCCTAGAAGATCTCAATCCCGGCGAAGTAGCTCACCTCTTAGAAATGCTTCATCCTGCCTTAAGAGCCTTTGTTTGGAAAAGTCTTGGCGCAAAGATGGCGGCAGAAGCATTAATCGGCCTTCCTTCCCCCCTCGCAGAAAACCTGCTAATAAAAACAACCGAAGACACACGTCCTCTTATTCTCGATGAACTCGAACCCGAAGACCTTGCTGAGCTCAAAGACCTCGTCGAAAATGATCATCTCAAGGCATCCATCTCTAACGCCATCGAAAGGCTTCCCGATATAGAAAAGGAATGGGTTCACAAACAGCTAGAATATGACGACGGGCAAATTGGTGACTCCATGAGCATGGACCGGCTTGTGATTCACGAAAAGGCCACCGTTGCCCAAACCGTTGAGATGATTCAGTCTCAAGAGGAACTACCTGAGCAGACTGATAAAGTCTTTGTTTGTGATCGCTTTCACCGTCTTCTCGGTGAGGTTCCTTTGATGACCCTCCTTAGAAAGCCTGCAGGCGAAACCATCGTTCATATCATGAATGAACAACAGGTTTCCTTCCTAGACACCGACCCCATTGAAGAAGCAATCCTAGCCTTTGAACACTACGACCTCATCAGCGCCCCCGTTGTGGATCGCCAACGCCACCTGATAGGACGATTGACCATCGAGGCCATCAGCGATATCGAGCGAGAACAAGCAGAAGAGCAAGCCCTCGCAAGAGACGGCCTCAAAGCCGACCAGGACATCTTTACCCCAACCCTTCAAAGTGCTCGGCATCGGTGGTCTTGGCTAGCCCTCAATCTCGTAACGGCCTTTCTCGCATCTGGGTGCATCCGACTTTTTGAAGGGGCGATCACCCAACTCGTTGCCTTGGCAACCTTGATGCCCATCGTAGCGAGTCTTGGGGGCAATGCTGGGAACCAAACCATCGCCCTTTTCATCCGTGGCCTTGGAACGAATCAAATCAATGACTCCAACCTTCGCCACCTAGCAACCAAAGAGGTCTGTGTGAACCTCATCAACGGGATCATGTGGGGCAGCCTTTTGGGCCTCATAAGTTTTATTATCTACCAAAACATGGGACTCGCCCTAGTTTTAGCCACAGCAACAGCCCTAAATCTGGTCTTAGCCTCCATCATTGGAGTTGCTGTTCCACTCATTCTGCATCGTCTAGGCCGTGACCCTGCTATGGGCAGTAGCGTCATTCTCACTTTTTGCACCGATAGCCTAGGGTTTTTCATTTTTCTGGGCCTAGCAGCCAGTTTTCTACTTTGAGAAGTTTTTGTTAACAAATCGACTTTGAACGATGTAACATCCCCTCAGAATCCCCTTTTTACCAATAGTTGTTCAATGAAGTCTTTCAAAGAATTCGATTTCATTCAGTCCCTTCCGAATCTTGATTCCCATGGCCTCCTGATGGGCATCGGCGACGACGCCGCTGTCTTTGAAGGTCAACATAGCTGGTCCATCAGCTCTGACGCCATGGCCGAGAGAACCCACTTCAATAGCGATGATGACCCCGAGGCCATTGGAAAGAAGCTCGTCTCCATCAACCTCAGCGATATGGCCGCCATGGCCTGTGAACCAAGGTTTTTTCTCCTACAACTTCATCTTGGCAAGGCTTGGCAGTCAGAAGAAAAACTGTCCAAACTTAAAAAGGGCATTCTCGATCAGCTCAAGAAATATAACGTCCCTCTCATCGGAGGCGACACCATCTGTACAGAAGAAAATGGGCTCCAACTTTCTGGCACCATTCTCGGCTCTCCCTATAGCTTCGCCTCCGTCGCACGCTCTGGCGCCATGGAAGGAGATGTAATTGCCGTGACCGGAAAACTCGGCGGGTCTTTCCCCAAACGCCATTTAAACTTTGAGCCTCGAGTCGATTGGTCTAAAAGTCTGAACCAATCCTTACACATTCACTCTCTCATGGATATCAGTGATGGTCTCGCCGGAGATCTTCGGCACCTTTGCCATCGCAGTGAAGTCCACGCCGAAATCGACCTCTACAAGCTCCCCATCCACCCTGATGTCCAATCTGACCCCGACCCCTTTCTAAGAGCCCTTTGTGACGGAGAGGACTACGAACTCCTATTCACTTGTCGACCCGAAGATTTCGTTCGTATTCCACAAGATGTTCCCGTCACAGATATCGGTAGAATTGTTGAAGGCGAAGACTCCCAAATTAAATTCCGAAGAAGTCCAGACGACGACTACGAAATGATGGACTTAAAAGGCTTCGAACACGGCGACTCTCAAAAACCTTGATTCGAGATCTTAGATCTTTTCTCAAGATCCTCTCCGAAAAGGGGCTCCTCAAAGAGATCCACGAGCCTCTCGACCCTCACCTGGAGATACCTGAATTTCATCTCCGGGTCATCGAAAAAGGTGGGCCAGCACTCCTTTTCAAAAATCCAAAAGGTTCCCGGGTTCCATTGGTCACCAACCTCTTTGGAACAGAAGAAAGGGTCAACCTCGCCTTTGGTGAACGACCTAAAGATTTTGTAAAAAAATTAGTCGCCCTCAGCGACGAACTACTTCCTCCTTCAGCATCTTCCCTTTGGAAAGGGCGCCACCTAGCCTGGCAGGGACTCAAGGTTGGCATGAAAAAAGTCCCCATCTCAAAGTCTCCTATCCTGGAAAACGGTCCTCTCCCCCCTTGCTTTAACCAGCTCCCCATCACCACGTCTTGGCCAGAGGACGGAGGCCCTTTTATCACCCTTCCATTGGTCTATACCGAACACCCTGAAACCGGGCATCACAACCTTGGGATGTATCGCATTCACATCCACGATAATGACACCTCAGGAATGCACTGGCAGATTCATAAAGGCGGTGGGTTTCACTACCACGAAGCTCAAAAAAAGAACATGTCACTCCCCGTGACCCTCTTCAATGGAGGCCCTCCAGCCCTCATGTTGGCAGCCATCGCACCACTCCCTGAAGATGTCCCCGAACTCTTACTCGCCTCCCTTCTTATGGGGGAACGCCTAGGAAGAACCCAGGCTCCCGGATGCCCTCACCCCCTTATCGCTGGCGCTGAATTTGCTTTTGTCGGAGAAGTTCGGCCCCATGAGACTCGGCCCGAAGGTCCTTTTGGTGATCACTACGGCTACTACTCCCTACAGCACGACTACCCCGTTTTTAGGGTTCAAAAGGTCTTTCACCGTCATGATCCGATCTTCTCTGCTACCGTCGTAGGAGAGCCTAGGCAGGAAGATTTCTTTATAGGTGATTACCTACAAGACCTCCTCAGTCCACTCTTTCCTAAAGTCATGCCCTCGGTCAAAGATCTCGTGACATACGGAGAAACCGGCTTCCACTGCTTAGCCGCTGCTCAAGTAAAAGTTCGGTATCCTCGGGAAGCCGTCGCAACAGGTATGCGAATTCTAGGCGAAGGCCAACTATCTCTCACAAAAGTTCTCATGCTCACAGATGGAGACCTACCCCCTAGGCCTTTCAATAAGTATCTTGAACATTACCTCGCTCGATCTGATTTTAGGTCAGATTGGCACGTTTTCTCCTGCACCTCCCAAGACACGCTCGATTACTCTGGCCCTAAAGTCAACGAAGGAAGCAAGATGATGCTCGTCGCCACCGGAGAACCAAAGTTCGAACTGAAAGATCAGGAGCCAAAGGCTCTTCCCGAAGGCATCAGCAAAGGGGCTCTTTACTGCAAAGGCTGTTTGGTCATCGAGGGACCCAGCTTCGAAAAAAGTCCAACGTTCGGAAAAGATGTCGTCACATCCCCTAACCTTTCTGATTATCGCCTTGTCCTTCTGGTGGATGATCTCGATGCTTGCCTTCAAGATGAGATGTCCTTCCTATGGACTTGGTTCACCCGTTTTGAGCCCGCCGCCGACGTTCACCCTAGCACATCTTCAGTGAACCGGTTCCACGTAGAAATGCAAGCCCCTGTCCTCATTGACTGTCGCATGAAACCCTGGTACCCGGGAAGACTCATTCAAAAACCAGACGTCGTTCATAAAATTGATGAGCTTTGGCCCCGTTTAATGGGTAATCGCTAAACGCTTTTCCCCCACCACCTTAGCCATCAACATCCCAACACCTAAAAAATAGTTTCATTTAGACTCCCCATTTTAGACTGGGCCAATGTCAAAAGAAATGTTGATCAAACTATGGGGCGTAAGAGGTTCTATTCCAGCGCCTCATCAGCCCGATGCCTTGGACCGGAAATCCTCCAAGTTACTAAATGATTTTTTCGAATCAGGAAGAACCCAATCTTCTGAGATCGAGGATTTTCTTTCCTCGCGACCGAGTTATCAAACCCATGGCTGGGGAGGAAACACCACCTGTGTAACGGCTTCTTGCGGGGATACCGAGATCATCATTGATGGAGGAACAGGCATCCGTGATTACGGCAATTCACTCCTATCGGGTCCCTGTGGCAGAGGAGAAGGCGTCGTGCATCTCTTTTTTACACACGTTCACTGGGACCACATCATGGGACTTCCCTTTTTTGTTCCTCTCTTCATTCCCGGAAATGAAATCCACATTTACGGAGTCGAAGAAGGCTTAGAAGATGTGTTCTCAACCCTTTTCCAAAAACCCTTTTTTCCCGTCCCCCTAGAAGCTCTCGGTGCGAAACGCTTTTTTCACCTACTTGAACCTCGCCAACCTCACACTCAAGGTGACCTGACCATCACACCCTACCAATTGGATCATCCCGATCCATGCTGGGGATATCGCATTGAAAATGGAACCAGTTCATACTCTCATTGTGTCGATACCGAGTGCACTCGAGCAACAGCCACAGCCATGGGTGATGACTTACCCTTATATCAGAAAGCAGACCTGATGGCTTTTGATGCCCAATACACAACGAAAGAAAAGTTCGAGAGGGTTAATTGGGGGCACGCCTCCGCTGTACTTGGCATCGATATTGCCATCCGTGAAGGTGTTAAAAAAGTCATCTTTATGCACAGCGACCCTGCTTCTAGTGATGAAACCATCGAATCTCTCCTCATCCAAACCGACAAGTACCTAAAGTACCTTCAGAAAATGGCCAAAGAACACGGAGCGACTCCACCGGAGCTCGAGTGGTGCTTTGGTGAAGAAGGCATGGTCTTTCGCCTGCCATAATGAGCGATGCTCCCCAAAACTCTCCAGCCGGAGAGTCATCCATGAAAAACATGGAGCTGATGGTCGCCTATCTATCGATCATCGGTGCCCTAATGGTATCTAATCTATATCACTGGGGTTGGATTGCCTACCTTGTTGCCAGCTCTACTGGCATGGTGTGGTCTTACCGAAAAAAATACAAACACCTGCTGGTGATGAATATCTTTTTCACCATTGCCAATTTCTGTGGAATTTGGAACTACTTGGTCCAAGCTCAGTAAGGGCAAAAAAAAACCGGCCCATTCAAAGGCCGGCATTTTTAAGAGCGGGTGATGAGAGTCGAACTCACGACATTCACGATGGCAACGTGACGCTCTACCACTGAGCTACACCCGCAGGTTGTCTTTTGGACGGGCGCACGTTAAGAAAAGGAGCCGAGGGTCAAGTCCCCCCTACCTTTTCAATCACTCTTCGGCACTGCTTTTCTACCTCATCGGCCTGAATGAGCAGCATCGCTTGGGGATGATGGACTCGCTGATGCCAATCCACCTTGAATGGGTCTTTTCCCAACAAATCCCTCAGACCTTCCTCCCAACGATCAACACAGTATTCCAGTTTTCCGTGGGGCCCCGTTAGTCGTGACGTCGCCACAGCATAAAGTCCCACCACTGGAGTTCCTACCGCCCGAGCCATGTGAACAGGCCCTGTGTCCGGAGAAAGAAGAGCTGTCACCTTAGAGAGGAGGGTCATCAAAGTCTCCAGCTTTGTTTTTCCGCATAAATTAAGGTCAGGATTTGCCAACGCTTCCAACTCCTTTGCTCTTTGAACTTCCTGTTCATCAGGACCACCCGTCAAAACCACTCGAACCCCATCTTTTCTCAATGACTTGATCACTTTCGCCATACGCTCAAGGGGCCAATTTCTCTCTTCCTTACTGGCTGATGGGTTCACGGCCAACCAGTCACCGCTTTCTCCCAACCACTGCTCCACCTGCTGCAGATCCTCCGATTTGTGTTGATAGCTCCACATAGGCAGACCCGCCTCCAGTCCAATGATTGGAAGGAATGACAGAAACCCATCTAATAGATGTTCCTCCCTAAATGGCACCTTTTCATGGGTCACCCAGGTTTGAAAATTCTTTCCACGGCGTGAATCCCAACCTATTTTTTTTTCTGCTTTAATAAAAGGATAAGTCAAATTAGACCTAAGGGATGACTGAAGACAGAGCATCCAAGTCCTCTCTTTCGACTCCAACCGTTTACCCAAACCGTAGCAGTCACTCCAACGACGTGGCTTTAGTTCCGGCCAGATTTCCAACCCAGGCCTCTGCATTCCACGAATCAAAGGCATCACTCCTGGACTGGCTAACCAAATAATCTTTACTTCAGGCCATTGCTGGTGAATCTGATCGACCAAAGGCTGGGTCATGATCACATCCCCTAGGGCCGATTGGCGAAAGATGACAATGCGGTCTGGAGGACCATCTGTCGTTGAGAAAGTCATGCTTCTCCCGATGATCATCTTTCCTTTGCCTTTGCAATGGGAGTATTCTTTCCTGCTCTTCGGGATTAGACTCCTCTTCTTTATTCTTCCCCCTAAGCTCCTGTCCCAAAATCTCGAAGAAAAGTTAAGCTTCATGGAGATGGACCTCCATGATTTACGCGATCGCCTTTTAAGTCTTGAGCAGCAACATCTCAAAACCCAAAAATTATGTGGTCGCCTTAAAGCCAAACTCTTAGATAACCCCTCAACACTCGAAGATGGGGATAACCCTTGGGAAGAAGCTAGTCGTTTATGAATGCTTCTGTCGTTCCAAAATGAAACCTTCACCCTTTCGTTGGCTCTGGGAATTCTTTGGCTGGGTATTCCTCGGCTTAGGTTTTTTAGGGATCCCACTTCCCCTCTTACCAACCACCCCATTCGTTTTATTGGCGTTGTTCGCTTTTTCAAAAAGCCGGCCGACCATGAAAGCATGGATTTTACAACACCATCTCATTGGCCCTCCCGTACGCCGATGGAAAGAAAAAAAGGGAATTTCTGCCGCTACCCGTTACTCAGCCCTAGGCACAGTTCTGTTTTCTTTTTCTCTATCGATTTGGCTCCTTCGACAATACACACCTGTCACTTCATTTTTGGCCTTAGGCTGCCTAACACTTCTTTTTTTCATCTTTAGAATTCCCATTGTTGAGGACGACTCCCCCAACTGATTTATGGGTGATTCTCCGTCATAAACTATCGTAAATTTTTAAGAATTAACCTTTCATGAAAACCCTTCTCCTCGCCCAGAATCACAATCAATTGGACTACGTCTATGGGCCCAAGCAAATCGCCTGGATCAAAGAGTGCTCTGATTTGCTCTGTGAGAAAGCTACCATGGAGCAATTGGAATCCTATCCAGAAACAGAAGTAATTTTTTCAACTTGGTCCATGCCCTCTCTCACTCCAGATCATTTGAAGCTTCTGCCTAACCTCAAGGCCGTTTTTTATGCAGCTGGGACCGTCAAAGGTTTTGCGCGCCCCCTTCTCGAAAATAACATTCGCCTCTTCAGTGCCTGGAAATCCAACGCTATTCCCGTCGCAGAATTCACCTACGCCCAAATGATCTTGGCTGCCAAAGGGTATTTTCGCAATGTTAATGACTACTCAGGTGCCCCCACCGGAAAGGGGAAAAGCCATGCCTTTCGTGGACCAGGGTTCTATGATATTCGCATTGGCATTCTTGGAGGTGGTGCCATTGGTCAGTTGGTGATGGAGAAACTTAAGTCTCAAAAGATTGATGTTGTCTATGTCGACTCATGGGAATCCCGTAGAGAGGTTTCTCTCGAAGAAGCTTTTGAATCTTGCTTCATCGTCAGCAACCACTTTCCAAACCTCGAAGACAACAAAAAAGTCATCACCGGAGACATGATCATGAGCATGCCCAAAGGCGGAGTCTTCATCAACACGGGCCGAGGCGCCCAAATAGATGAGGCTGGTCTTCTCAAAGCGATGATAGCTCGACCCGATCTCACTGCGCTTCTCGATGTCACTGACCCTGAACCTGTTCAGTCCCCAGACTTGATCCAGCTTCCCAACGTTCACATTTCGACTCACATTGCTGGCTCGTTGAATAATGAGGTCCATAAAATGTCTGACTCCATGATTCAAGAATTTATCGACTGGACCGAGGGGCGACCAACGGACAACTACGTGGACTGGGACCGCTTTAACATGATGGCCTAATGGGCGCTGTTCTATCCGAACTTCTACAAGGAAACCGGCGCCATTTCGACCCGGAGCAAGAGAGCTTTAGTAAGGGCGATCTCCTCAGAAAAAAGCTTGTTCTCGAAGGTCAGCACCCCAAAGCCGTCATTCTCACCTGCTCCGATTCTCGAGCCTGTCCAGAAACACTCTTTGAATCTGAACCTGGTGAACTTTTTGTGATTCGAGTCGCAGGAAATGTT
>Ga0233432_10002707_pt1 | contig 16326 bp, 10 predicted proteins | sample SI_122_August201_6_FD_179870 | JGI IMG/M metagenome (GOLD analysis project Ga0233432, IMG submission 179870) | Seawater microbial communities from Saanich Inlet, British Columbia, Canada - SI_122_August2016_10_MG | ecosystem: Environmental > Aquatic > Marine > Inlet | place: Canada: British...
CTCACCGCGGGACTTTTCTTCACAGGAGCCTTCTGGGCAGTAGCTGGAGATGGAACGCTCACCCGCCGTGAAAGCTTCATGCTCATTGGCCTATTTCTCTTCTGGCAAGTTTTTCAAATCTTTGATGTGATGAAATACAATGTCGTGAAAAAGCAAAAACAAGGCTTCGCCATCGCCCTTGATTTTCTCATCGTCGTCGCCGGAGGCTACCTCATGTTTGGCAGCATCGATTGGTTGGTGAGTTGGATTGTGGGGATGGGTGACGAATTCATTGGCCGAGGGGGTCTTGGCTGGCTCTCTGGTTGGCTAATGGTTCTACCCAATGCCTTTCTTGCCTTTTATTACTCCTTCAAAAAACGAAGTGATATTGCCTACAGCTCCCAAGTTGGTGATGGCCACATTTGCATCCCACTCTGCCTTGGGGTCTATGGCCTATTTGTTGAGAGCAGCCAGCTCAATCTTCCATCTTTTGATCTCTGCCTAGCTGTCATCTCCGGCTCCCTCATCATCCACATCGCCTTCGTCCTCACAATCGGAAGACTCCCTCGCTGGATGGGGCTCCTCTTGGTCGCCTCCTACGGCTTTTTTGTCTTCAATGGCCTCATTGGTCTTTAGGAAGCTATTCTCATCGACGTTGTAGATAACGTCCTTCTCCCATCGCTTGGCCACGATAAGTTTTAGGAGACACACCTTCTAGGCGCCGAAAAACTCGAGAAAAATGATATGGATCTTCATATCCACATAGAATCGCCACCTCCCCAACAGAGAGTGATGTATCCACCAAGAGCAAGCACGCTCTTTCGCACCGTCTTGTTTCTAGCCATGCACGGGGAGATAAGCCCGTCATGTCTAAAACAGCCTTTCTAAATGAAGTCTGTCCCATGCCACACTCCCTCGCCATATCTCCCACCCGTAATTTTCGATCAGTCACCTCAACTTTAGATAAAAAAGATTCCAACGCCTCCTGCTCCTCGGGCCTTCTAGCTTCAAAGAAAAATTGATGGAAGCACCAAGACAAAACACTTTGAGCTTTCAATTGCTCTCCAGGCTCATCGAGTTTGCCAAGACACCAACTCTCAACCAACAGGCGACTCCTCTCCACCCATTCATTCCAGTTTTTCACTCTTTGAACCATTGGAACAACCACCTTGCCTTCTTGAGATTCGAACACCCATTTAGGTAAAATCTCATTGGGCAAACGAGATACTCTAGGAATATTTTCATTTCGTATCATGTCGTACGCCCGAAGTTTCGGATTAGCCTCTAGGTCAAAATGAATCGCCACATGATGAGAGTCTGGTTGACCTTGTGCATGGAGTAATCCTGGAGGAATGAGAGTCACCGACCCCTCTGGCACCCTAACCGAAGCCTCCCTCTCCGGCAAAGTCAACCAAGCATCTCCTTTGAGCTGAATCACCCACTCATGATCGAGAATTCTCCTAGGCGTCGCTAATTCCGAAGGCCCTCCCGAGTACTGGTGCACATGGGCTAAACGTAGATAAAAAGAAGGATTCATCCCCTTCCAACGCCAAGAACCAGCAACATATTCATCTCTTCCAGAACTCTCAGTCATCAAGACTCACCACTTCAGTGACCACTAAAATCTTATCCATGAGCCTCATCCTCTTTTGAAGACAAGGGGTGCCTGAGATCTATAATCTGACGATTTATCCATCTTTTATTTATTTTATATCCATTTAAAAAGGATCTATCTTATTTAATTTATAGATTAACTATATTTTATCCATCTTATGCCTCATAAAATACAGCCTGTTTTTGATCACCCCGAACACCTCGATCAAGCCCGTTTTTCTAATCCACCAGCTATCGACCGAGGAACTCCCTTTTGGTCTTGGAACGGGCAGCTCAAAAAAGACGTCCTCTTTGAGCAACTAGAAACATTCAAAACCATGGGACTCGGAGGTGGACACATTCACCCAAGAACTGGAATGGAGACTGAGTACCTCTCCGATGAGTTTTTAAACCTCGTCGAAGCCTGCGCCGAAAAGTCTGACGAGCTTGGTCTACTCACCTGGCTATACGACGAAGACCGTTGGCCCTCGGGGTTTGCTGGCGGCTTAGCCATGGAAAACAAAGAACACTGGCTCAAAAGGTTGAGAGTCACTCGCCATCGACCCAAAGCCGGCGAATCTCGACCGATTCCAGTCCATCACAGCCCCCCCGTAGCACTCAGTGAACGAGAATGGGTTGCCTCTTGGGCTTTAGTCATCCAAGACGACCTCCTGCAATCTTGGCGAAGACTTCAGAGTGACAACGAACAGCGAAAAGATGGTGAGGTCTATCTCCACGCTTACCTCGAAACAGCCCCCCCCACGAGTTGGTTTAATAACACTCAATACATCGATACCCTAAATCCAGAGGCCATGGCTAAGTTTATTGAGGTCACGCACGAAAAGTATAAAGAACGTTTCTCTAACCGCTTCGGAAAAACCATCCCATCCATCTTCACCGACGAACCTATGTTCCTCTCCATGGACCGGCCTCGCTCAACGAGTGATGAGCGAGAACTTTTTATTGCTTGGACTCGTGATCTACCAGAAACATTCAAACAAGAAAGAGAAAAAGACCTTCTCGACCTCTTCCCTTCGGTCCTATTTAAAACCGCAGATGGGTCACATCTTTCGGCTCGGTGGCATTTCCACAATCATCACACAGATCGTTTTTCCCAAGCTTTTGCTGGGCAAATTGGAAAGTGGTGTGAGCAAAACGATCTAGCTCTAACAGGCCACATGATGAACGAGCCTACCTTATCGAGCCAAACTGACTATATCGGAGAAGCCATGCGAAGTCTCCAACATTTTCAGTTGCCCGGCATCGACATGCTCTGTGATTCAAAAGAGTACACCACAGCCAAACAAGCTCAATCCACGGCACGCCAAAACGGAGCCCCTGGTGTGTTAAGCGAACTCTATGGCGTCACCAACTGGGACTTCCCTTTCTCTGGTCACCGCCGCCAAGGAAACTGGCAAGCTGCCCTAGGAATAACCACTCGAGTCCATCATCTGACATGGTATCAGATGGGAGGAGAGGCTAAAAGAGATTACCCAGCGAGTATGGGAGCACATATGCCTTGGCACAAAGAATATTCCCTCGTCGAAGATCACTTCGCGAGGGTCAATGTTGCCCTCAAAGCTGGTAAGCCTCATTGTCGTGTCGCTATGATCCATCCCATTGAAAGCTTTTGGATGGTTCACGGTTCCGACGCCGATGAGCTGGAGCGAGAACGACTAGAAAAAGGATTCCAAGACACTCTCAACTGGTTACTAGATGGACTCATCGATGTGGACCTCATCTCAGAAGCGACCCTCGAACGGCTGTCTCCTTTGGAAATGGAAAAATCCTTCACAGTAGGAGAGATGAACTATGAAGCCATTATCCTTCCACCCCTTCTCGGCCTACGATCGACAACTGTTTCCCGACTAGAATCCTTTATCAAAAACGGGGGCTATGTGCTCAATACGTCGTTAGAGCCAACCCACCTAGATGGCAGCCCCACTCCTTCGAATCACCCATGGCCTAAATGGAAATCCTGTCCTTGGGAAAAAGGAGTCATCCTCAAGTCTTTAGAGCCCTTCAGGGAAATCACCCTCAGCAAGCCCAATGGCAAGATGTCTGAAAATATGGTTCACCAATTGAGAGTTCTACCCAAAGGCGAAAGAGTCCTTTTTCTTTGTCATTCAGAAGAACACAACTCCCTCATGAGTGGGATCCTACGATTGAAAGGGCATTGGAGGCCCCAATCCCTCAATACAGCCACAGGGAAATCATCAGAACTCCCCTGTACTCAATCCGAACTAGAAACTATCTTAAGCATCGACTTGCCCATCGCAGGACATCAACTGATCCACTTACTTCCAGGCAAAACGGAGTCATCACATTCCCCAAAAATACCCCGGCAGGAGATAGGGCGACTCCAAGGCCCTTTTGGCATCACCCTCAGTGAAGACAATGTTCTTTTATTGGACCGAGCTCAATGGCAGTTAAACGATGGGCCCTGGCATCCCGAAGAAGAAATTTTAAAAGTCGACAATCTAGCCAGAGAAGATCTTGGGATGCCCCACCGCGATGGTAGTATTTCCCAACCATGGGCTGAACCTCCAACCCAAGGAAAACACTCAATCACCTTAAAATATAAAATTCGAGTTCGAGAATCGGTCAAACCATCAAAGTTAGCCCTAGAAGACATGCCAAATGCTAAAATTATAATCGATGGCAAAGAACTTGATTCCACCGCTTCTGGTTACTGGGTCGACCGAGCCTTTTCTACCATCCCTATGCCTTCATTAGGAACAGGCGATCACACACTAGAAATCACTTGGCCCTTTGGTGGTAGTCAGGGCTTAGAAGCGGCATATTTGATCGGTAATTTTGGCGTTTGGGTTCAAGGAACCGCGCCAGAAATCGGAGCTCCAATCACCCAACTCCATTGGGGCAATGCCACCGAGCAAGGCCTCGCCTTCTATGGCGGAAACATCACCTACCACCTTCCTCCCCCTCCCAGCGGAGCATCAACCCTCCAAATACCTCATTTCAAGGGAGCCTTGGTCACCATCGACCAAGAGGGCGAAAGAGTTGGCTCCATCGACCGAGCTCCTTGGTGCCTAACAGAAACACTTCACGAAGGCAAAGCCATTGACTTAACTTGCTTTGGAACTCGCATCAACACCTTTGGGCAAGTCCATCTCATTGCACCGCCTAGCTATAGATGGTTCGGCCCACAAAGCTGGAGAACCGAAGGTGTTCTATGGAGTGATAACTACCAGCTCAAGGAAACAGGGGCATTAGCCTCTCCTATTTTTCTAAGCTGAAAGGAGTTTCCCCTAGGCCAGCTTAACTTTTGGCTTAGTCATTTTCTTGTGCCTAGTACCCTTTTTCAGCAAGAACTTCAAACATCAAGATCAGACACCGATTCAAGAAAACAATTGATGCCTATCATCTAAGCAAATCCTCCCAATTAGAAACATAGGCCTCATGAAGATTCTTTCACTTTTTTTCATCCTGATCTTCTCAACACCGGTTCTTTTTGCTAAAACAGGCCCAGTTCCCGACTTTGGGAGCTCAGTCGAATTTCCTCCTGAATATCAAGGGCTGAGTCTTGATAAAATGAGAGGCAAAGGTGTTCTCATCATCTTCTTTCAGTCATGGTGTGGTATCTGTAACAAATGGGCTCCAGAAATGTTTCCTCAAGCTCAAAAAACTCTAGATAAGTACCCAAACCTCATTCGAATTGCCATCAAAACCGACGGAGGAACACTCAAAGAAGCATCCTCCTTTCTTTCCCATAAAAAAGCCGATCCCAACAGCTGGATCATTGGAATTGACAAAGGAGCCAATTATTACAAACAAGTCACAGGCTCCAACGGGTTATGGAACTTCGTCCTGATCGGACCCAAAGGCGATATTCTCGAATCCAAAAGCGCAGGTGCTTACTTCAAATCCAAAAACGGACAGCCCAAAACTTACGTTCTAGCAAAAATGAACTATGGTTCACTTCTTGGCAATGAGGTCAACTCCACCATTAAAAATAAATACCCTGAACCCTTCAATAAAGCCGTTCAACAAGCTGAGATTGGATCTTTCTTAAACGCCCTGAAGGAATCTAAAAAATTATCTCGAAATTCAAAATATAAGGCCGACTCCGAAAACTTTGACAAAGAATTGATGGGAACCCTCCAAGAGAAAGTTGAGACTCACTCCTCAACACTAGAAGACGAAGAAAGCAATCGTCGTTTCGAAGCATATATGAGCCTCCGCACGTTATGCGAAGACCTCAAAAAATTACCCATAGGAAAAGATGCCTCTAAATTGCTCAGGAAGTATAAATTCAACAAAAGTATCGCTAAAGAACTTAAGGCAGAAACAGCCTACTTAAAACTGATGGCTAAGGTTCAAAAACTGACTCAGGACAAAAAAGCTTCATACCTTAAAAAATACCTCCCTAAAATCATTAAGTCTTATTCCGGGACTCACTTCGCTGGAATCGCCAACACTCAACTCGGCTCCATTTAAACACACCACCACATTTCTAAAATCATATCTTCTAATTGTGGTTACATTTCAGTTAGACATCAAAATCTGAACCAAACAATATAGAAATTTCGATCTCCAATAATTCAAACAGGATTCCTCATCATCAATACTTTTCTATGGGTGACCCACTCGTCTTTCCCTTGGCTAAGACAGATGTCATAAGACGGGTTGAGTTCTCTTTATTTTATCGGCATGACAACACTCGATTTCACACGATGTTAACCTAAGAACGTCCTTATACTTTCTGGAAACCCCCATATTCTTTAGCCTCCTTGGACTGGGTAAATCTTAATTACAGGAATAAACAGTGAATAACAACTTAAATATACGTCCATTATCCAACATCACACTTCTGCTCTGCTTATGCTTTGTTGGCTGTGTCTCTAAAACCAACACCGACAACGTTTTAAAGAACGGCATTGCGCTGAATCCGGAATCTAAGTTGCGCATTGTCTCTTACAACACGTTCTACACCTCAGTCTTCCCCAAAGATAATGGCGATATGCGTAGCACGAAGCACATTAAAGAAATGAAAATGAACGTTCCCGAGCGCGTCCGACAATTTGCCTCATGGGGAAAACAGGCCAAAGCCGATATCTTCGCCCTTCAGGAGACCATTTATGTTGAGGAAGATCAGAAAGATACGAGCCCTAAGGGTATCGGACGATACTTCTCTAAGGTCACTGGTCAGAAATGGCATTCGGTAGGTGATGGCCAAGGCCGGCTAGTTTTGAGTCGCCACCCTGTGCTTTGGTCAGGTCGCGTCAAAAATGCTCGAGGCATGGCCGCTCTAATTGATCTCCCGGATTCGATCCATAAGGATGATCTCTTGCTCATCAATCTGCATTTTCTTTCAGGCAAATCGAAAGATCGGCAGGCCATCCGCAAGAGAATGGCATGGAACGTCAAAAGGTTTTTTATCGACCAAGTAAGATCTGGAGAGTTTGATCATATCCCCAAAGATGTTCCCATTGTCATCTGCGGCGACCTCAATAGCGAGGAAACTGATGTGCCTCATAACATCTTGGCGAAACAGGACCCTGAGGCGACCGAGGGAGATGGGAAACACATCCATTTTCAGAACCCTTTTCCCAGAGAGCTAACTTCAAAAAACAAAAACACGTTTGGGCGAGTTAACTGGTCGAGCGTGGTTGGCTCATCTAGCTTTACAGGACCCCACGCAACCATTGACCATATCATGGTTCAAAAAGGCTTTATGACGGTTCATCATTCCTTTATCTTCAATAGCCTGATCACACCAAAGGAGGTTCTCGAACGTTACGGCGTTGAGCGAGAGGCTGTGCTTGTAGCACGAGATGGTCTCATCGAGGAATTGGATCATCTACCTATTTTTGTAGACTTAAAATAAGGCCAGACTGTCTTAAGGGAGCCCAAAAGAGATCAGAGGGTAAAGTAACGTTAGGGATTTTCTTTTCATTTGACACAGATGAAACCATTTCGAAAGACTTCATACTTTTTCTGTTATCTCAAAATTTAGTATTTTCCTTAATCCCCTATTTTCTTCGATTCCTGTCCAAGGCTGGCTAAGTAGGCGATGAATTGAATCCTCCTATACAGCCGTCTGTCCCATTATCGAGTAATCTTCATCTTGTTTCACTGTCGACATGGGCTGTATAAGCGCCAGCTGTCGCTTTTGTTAGGCCCTCGATGAAATTCCCCCCAGAAAATATTATCCACTTACCCAAAGTCAATTTCAAGACTTACGGCCTTGCGTTTGAAGTTTCATATGGTGACCCTAAATTTTCATGTTTGGTATCTGGATCATATTTCCCTCCAGAATCAAAAAGAATGCCTAAATCTAATAAAGATATTCATGAAAGAATGGTTAATTCGGCAAATGAGAAGAAGCATAGTTTTTTCGATGATGATTACCTTGAGATCATGTCCGTTCCCAAAGATGCAAACTATAAATTAATGTATTTATTTCGTTTCATTAATGAAAACAAAGAAATCTCATTCGCATTTAGATCAAAATCAAAACAAGAACAAAAAATTTCGAAAGAAGAACTTCTTTCTCATGCCAACCTGTTCTTTAGCATTGATCCTTCAAGGCTATTCAAACCATCATGAATCTCTTTCCGCCCTCACATTCTAACCGAGTGATGCACTGGGTGCTGATGCACCCGACGGTGACATTGATGAGTTGGTCTTTACCTTTCTTCTCTATTGCGCTTTAATACTTAAACGCCTGTGATCACTTTCGTTTGGGCTAATATGAAAATATTTCTAATCATCTTTATTTTATTTACATTTCAGGTCCAGTCGGCCAGTCCTTCGAAGCCTGCTTCAAAGACATCAAAAAAACTGACCTTGTCCGATTTATCTGAAAAAGACATGGCTACACTTCTGAGCCTTAAGAATCTAAAAAAAAATAACATTTCAGGAGGCTTTGGGCTTCACCTCAATGGCTCCTTGGATTTCTGCCTCGAAGAAACGATTGGGTCATCGGGTAATATCAGATATATCTCTAGTCACAATTTCAGAAAGTTTAAATCTAAGTGGAGTCCTAACAGCACACATCATTTTGTGAAACTTGATTCCAAAGCTAAATACTTTAATCATACCATCAAACTACATGACTCTTTTGGGAAATTAGACAAATTATCTATCGAAGAAATTAATGGAATCATGACCTTCTATATCGAACTAAATGAAAAGCTCATTAAAAAACCAGTTCATGATATTAAGGATCCACTCTATTTTATTTTCTATTACAATCACATCATAGCCTTCTCGAGAATGGACGATGATATACTTTTGCACACTCCACATAAAGAAATTCGACTAAAAAAAATTAAGGGCAGTTATCGAGTTTCTAGTGTGTTATATTATACCGAAAAAAAGAAAGCGCCCTAGACAGGAAATAAATGGGGCATTTGTCATCCCGTGAGTTTGGCAATCAATCTCAAACCTATTTGGGATCCACCTCTCAGCGCATATGCAAGAAGGAGATGCCAACTGGTCTTTTTACTCTCCCCAGAATTAAAAGCCAAGTTTATGGTCAGGTCAGTTCAGCTTTCCCGCGAGGAATGGAACGGCCTCGATTTGGTTTTCTCGGAGCTTCTGCTGAAAAAGGTAAGCAATGCTCCCCTTCATCACTAAAACATTTGTGAAAGTTTTTTCCACCTTCCCCACAATCGCTCAATGAGAATCTCTCCCTCAGTCATCTCATCCCAACCATCTGAAAACCCCCGCCTCAATATTTATGACAAGCCAAACTCAGTCACTAACACCTTCAATTGGCAGGCTCGATTGAACCTTATAATTCCCCAAAACTAGGCAAAAATCATGTCCAAATTCAACGTTAAAAAATTATCCCTTGGTGAGATCGATGACTTCATCACCCTCTTGGATAACAGCGTTAATGGTCGAGACAACCGGGTTCATAAACGAGTCGATACAAAAATCCCTTACGAATACATGATGAAAAGTGCCACTGGTGAGTTCAAACCAGATGTCCAGCTCTCTTCTGCCGGTTGCTTCTTCGTTGATCTATCAAAAGGAGGTGCGGGTATTCTCACTCCATCTCTCTTCAAAGAGGGCCATACCCTCCACGTCAAAGGGAATGGTAAAGACAAAGTCTTTGTCGCCTCCCTCCTCATTCAAAATATGCGAAAGCGAGAAGGCGGCTACCACTATGGCTGCAAAATTGAACTTCTGAAAATGCTCAAAACCTAAAACTCTTCTCGCGGCGTCATTGCCGTCTAGCTTATTTTTGCCTTGCCCTTAGGACTTCCTCTACAAGAAGCTCACTCTTGAGCGATGGCCTCTATCGCTTCCACCCTCAAAGCTCTCCACGCAGGCAGAAGACCAGCTATTGTTGTCACCGATAGGCTCAGCCCAGCAATCCAAATCGCATCTCCCCACTCAAGGGACACAGGTAACCCATCGTGATAATAAAGGTCTCCAGGAAAAGGGTTCCACCCTGTAAATGCTAAAATCTCGTTGGCGTTACTCCCAATGAGAGCTCCAACCCCTAAACCTCCAATTAGACCAGTCACCCCAACCACCCAACTCACACCGAGGAAAGTAGCAAAAATAAAACTTCTCGAAAAACCCATCGCTCTCAAAATCCCTATATCACGGGTTTTTTCCCGAACAAAACTCCATTGAATGGCCAAGATACCAAAACTTGCCACCACCAAAATCATGGAAAAAACGATCGCCACCACCTTTCGTTCATTCACAACAGCACGGAGCCTATTTACGTGAAGGCTCTGCCAGGTTCTCACTTCAGCTTCAGGATGATCTTTCACAAGAGTTTCTCTCAGTCGCCTCACATCCTTTTCAGTTGGGGCATGAACCTGTAAGGTTTCAAAAGGTCGCTTTTGCATTGCCATCGCTTTTTCCAGTGGCAAATAGACTCGACTAGAATCATCTTCATAATTCCCTGTTCTGAAGAGACCCGCAATCTTAAACTCTCCCTGAGCAATTGCTCCTCCCCACTCTGGCAAGACAAGGGTGACTTGGTCCCCTTCAATAACTCCCAATCGGTCTGCCAACAGAGCCCCCAAAATGAGGGTGTCGCCTCCACCGCCTCCATCGCCCAATAGATCCAGCAAGCCTCCCATCAACTCCCCTTCACCAGACGAAACCTTTAACTTTTCAAAGGGAACCGATTCCATTCCCATTTTTTGATGAAGCACTTTCTCTCTTTCTGGGTGAACTCCTTTGGTTTGAACCGCCGTTACGGCATAGCTGGTCTTTAACATCCCAAAACCCTTTAGGGTTGGGGCTGTCGTCCATCCCTCTAAGCTATCGTCCAACTGATCCAAAGGAGGTGGGCGGAAAGGCCACTCAATCAAGGCATCAGCCTCAGACCCTCGAAAAAGACGATTCAGTTCAGAGTGAAAACCTTTGAAGACAGCATTCACCGTGAATAGAGTGGCCACGGCAAAAAGGATGAGCAACACACCAAAACCATTGATGCCCCTTCTCAGAGCATAGCGGCGAATCATAGCCCATAATACCATGGGATCAGCGTGGAGGGTTTTGTTTCATGGCAAGGATCTCGATGCTCCCTAAAAGATCGTTCCCAACTGAAAGCCCACCCGCCCCGTTCTTTTCACACCAAGGGGATGCGCAAAAAATCCTTCGATCGGGCCGACAGGAGTTCGAAAAACTAACCCCATCCCAATGGAATGCCCTCGGGTTCCTCCTTGATCATAGTGGTATCCATCATACACCCGACCCCACTCATAAAAAAGAGAACCATCAACCCAATCCAAAACAGGGTAGAAAAGTTCTGAACCATAAGAAAGAAGACTCTCTCCACCGGCTTGAGCTTTCCCGGTAATCTCATCGCGATCAAAACCTCTCAGTGATCCAGCCCCACCGAGAAAAAATCTATCAGCCAAGGGCAGAGGGTCTTTCGGTCCAAGAGGCCAAGCTTGCCCTGCACGAAACCAAGGAACCAAGGTACTTCCCCCAAACTTGAACCCATAAGCCAGTCGCCCCTCTCCAATGAGAGCGTACCTATTGCGATCAAAGTAGGCGACGACCTGCTGACTGAGCTTCCACGACCACCCACGCCCTGGCCGGCGAGGAGCCGTTACAGGATAGCGATCATTCAGCCAACTCATTCGAATCGAGGGAGCTTCTCCCTCAATATTACGGTCTTCTCTGTAGGAAAGGCCCCATGACCGAATATTCATCTCATCGGAATCAAGAAGAGAAAGAGATGCCAGCCAAGTTTGGTTTTCTAATTCCTGAGAAGAAATATCTCGTTCACGGATCCCCAAAGTCCACTGCTCAATCCATTCCTCTAACATAGGAGATTCTCTTCTGTATCTCGTGACGTGGCGTTGCTCTTCAGGAGAAAAGTCACTCTCCAATGCACCTTCTTCACCTTTGCCAAAAAGGTTCGATCTTTGAAGACGAAAAGACAGTTGCTGCCCCTCCCCACTCTCATAGCCCAGCCGAGAGGAAAATCTCCATAAAGGGTGTTCCTCTACCACTAAGATTAAATCCCTATTCCCCTCTTTGAGTTCGCCCCAGCGATGGGAGAGAGAACGAATATGAGGAAGTTTTCCAATTCTTCTCATCGACGAGTCAAGTTCCTTCGGGTTTGCCCGAGCTCCAGATTCCAGTCCTCCGACCGATACCAGATAGGATGAATCGCTTCGCTCCAAACCCTCAATTTTAATCTCGCCAATGTTCCAACGGCTCCCCTCCTTTACCGAAAGGTGTAGAGACAGTCTAGGATAACGTTTCGACTGAAGAATACGGCGAATCTCAACCTGAGTGTCGAAATAACCTTGGGATTGGTACCAATTCAACAATTTTCTTGGGTAATCCAGAACACGGTTCTCAATAAATATGTCACCATCTTTTGCTCCCAAAAGTTCCATCGCTCTGTCATGGGAGATCGACTGAATCCCTTCGATAAAATGCTGAACGATCACCTGCCTTTTTCCAGGATCGATCTCTAACCTCAAGATCACAGGCACCTCACCATGCCAGAGCTCCTCACTGTTTGAATCGCTCTTAACGGGGAAGGTTGTTAACCCTTCCAACAAGGGAGATCCCTCAGCCATTGGAGCCGTATCAAGGCGCAAAGAGACCAACTCTGCCAACGCATATCCCCGGTCAGAAAGAGCATTTAGTAGAGAGTTTTGGAAAGTTTTTAATCCCTCCGATTGAATGAGAGGTCGACGAAGGTGCCGATCGCTCAACCAAGGCTCATCTGGCAAAGGGATCAAGGGAGGCCATCCAACCATTTCTACACCCTCTAATCGGTAGGATGCCCCGCAAACAAAAGATATTCTAACCCGCCCGAACTCAAAACGGCGAAGAGAGCTCTTTCCACGACCGGGCAAAGTGCGAACGCGCCTCTCGTATGCCTGAATCGTGTAACGGGCATCCAAAAAACCCTCTTCTGCCAAGACATTGTTGATCGTCTCCTTCATGATCAGTCGGGCTTGGTCTAGTTGATTAGAATCCAATAATCCCTCAACCCTTGTGAGTGAATCCCTAAGACGCAACGATAAGCCACTTCCCATAGGAAGCCCTTCGAACTCCCAACGCACAGGTAATCCTTCCTCTTTTTTGGGACGATCCAATAAGTCGCCCTTTCTCACTAACTCCGTAAAACTGTCAGCCTGTTTTGAATACCTAATTCCAGCGAAGGCCCCCTCGTCTCCATCTTGGGAAAGTTCTAGGTCTAAATGCTCACTCAACCGGTAATAAACCCTGAGTTCAAAAAACTCTTCTTCATCAGAGTCTGAATTAAGACTGGCACTATAAGTTAACGCTTGGCTGCGATTTGAGCGAGGGCGGCTTTTGAAAAGTGTCAAAGAGGGCCCTGCCTCATCAGCCACCGGAGTCGACCCGCCCTCATCGAAGATTTCTCGGTCAGGCTTACTTCCAGAACTCAACATGGAAAGAATCTCTTGCCTCGAATAAGCTGGAGAGCTACTCAAGTTGAACTCCCCCTTAGACAGATCACTCAATCTGTCATCGTAGTTAAGGAAAACTTTAACATCTTCAATTTCAGCTTCTGCTTGAAGATGTGCCCTTGGATTCCAAGTCTCTTGATCATCAAAAACTAAACTCAACTTATTCGCCGTAAAACTCACATCTAGCCACTGCAGTGGAAGACTGATCCGGTTCTCTTCACGTTCTGTGGACTGTGCACGTCCCCTCCACCTCAGCTCTCTAATTGGGCCATGAATTAAAAGGTCTTCAATACTAAAAGTTAGGTCCAGTGAGTTGTTCTTGATCGCCAGGGCCTTTTCAGATCGGATGTTTAAATTTAGATGATGACCAATCAGTCGCGACGCAGCAGTCTGGAGAGGCAGAGATGGTCTCTCTCCATCACTGCTACCCATCATCGAAAAGTCACCACTATATAGGAACTCATGGGCCAAAAGATTACCAGATATGTCGAGGTTTAGAGGAGGCCCCTTCACACGAAGGTTCTCCAAGTCGTATATCAACTGATACTCATTCGATCTAAAACTGAGGTTCTCAGACGTTAAAGAAATGTCGATATCTCGGTCGCGAAAATTATAATAACCCTTCCCCTCGACTCGTCCCCCCTCCGCTGTTTCCCCGACAACACGATCAAGAATCACGGTCGAATCTCTCATCCAACCCTCTATTTCCTTCACCTGTATTTCATCAAAAACACTCTCGGGCTTCAAGTTGATTTGCTGACCACGCAGTCGGGCTTCCAAGTTCGCCAACGACCATCCCTTATCCCATCGAGCATCTAGAACTTCAACTGATCCTTTAATTTGAGTTTCCCCCAACTGTGGTAATTTCCCGAGGTCCAGCTCAGCTTGAGCCTCGATCAATAACTTTGATGGAATGAGAAAGGGAATGAAGGCATGCCCCTGTATCCGACGAAGACGTTCATTCCTATCATTCAAGATAAATTTTGGAACTTGAGCCCCTTCCATGTTCAGTCTGACCGGAACCTCTGAGTCTAGGTTCAGATCGAACAGTCCGGCCCTTGCCCTCAACACTCTCAACGTGCCCAGCCTCATTTTCATCGGGTCGCCCAGAAAATCCTCAACTCCCACATTAACTTCAATAAGACGGGATTGTGAATCCTGCACAAAAGTCTGCTGATAATTCACGCCTTCATCATCACACAGAACTTCCACCTTAAAATCTTCCATAAAATTTAAGGGGTCTCGATTTGGGAAGATCTTAGGAGATGAAACTTCTACAGATAACTTTCCCTCTCTCAAAATACCATTCACACTCAATATCCCATCGGCCTTGGGTGAATACCTCCCCAAAGGAAAATCTTGCAGTTGAACTTCTAAAGCCTTTGGACGAAAGGGGTTCAAAAAAAGACCCGCCATCAGATTCCCTGACCAATCTTCTCCTTCTGAAATTTCAAAAGACTCCATCGCCAGATATCGAGAGCCTAAATCAAACTGTCCGTCAAATTTTGCACGGCCATTTCTAATTCGGGCAGGCCCCCCCTCTAGAGCATCTAAAGCTCCTTTGAAGCGGAGTATCGAAGATGTTAACTCCCAAGAAAACCCACCCTCTAGTTTTCCCGAAATAGGTTCCCAATCAACAACTTCAGGTCTCCACTCCATAAACTCGGACTTTACTGAACCCAACCAAAACCCTTTCTCGCCTCGATTGGCAAACACCTCAACGTTGTTCTTGTCTAGGTCTTGTAGCTTTGCCTTCCAAGGCCCCCTCAAATTTAATGGGCCAGACACCTCTACTGAGATTGGCTCATTCCACAACGGTACAGGAAACTCTCCACTCAAGCTCCAACCAAGACCCTCTACTTTTTCAATAACAACCTCTCCTCCCCAGTTTTGTTCATCCAGACTCCCTGATGTTTTCCCTTCCCATTTCGCTTCCCCGAGACGTTGAACTCTCAATTGATGGAGCACCCCAGTTAAACCATCCTTCGCCTTAATACTTCCATCTCCCAAACGAATCTCTTCAAGACTAGAAAGGATTTCATCTGAGGTCCAAGTTTTTTCCCAAAGAGGGGTCTCTCCACGACCATCGTTCCACTCCAGCTTCAAAGCTCCTAAGTTAACTTCTCCCCAATCACCACCCCCGTGAACCTCACCCAATTCCACACCTAAGCCTCGAGAGCTATAGCTGCAACTCCACGTTTCTATACCCGAAAGCCCCCAAGTCCCGTTTGCGAGGGTTTTTAAACCCTTAAAAGCCCAACCACCGGCCTCCCAAACTCCTTGGAGCTTTCCCATTGATGCTTGGGCTAAATTCTGATGACCACTTTCCCAATGGATGCCTGAAACCTCAACGTCATAAGACAGGTTCAGCCAATCAAACTCTTCTTGTTCTTCCCATAGAGTGAAATAAATATTCTCACGCGATGCAAAATCAAATTCATCGAGAAGGAGACGGAAAGGTTTTCCTCCTCGGTTTCCTTCGATCAGCATTCCTCGGCCAACAACTCGACCCATTGGAGAGAAGAAGAGCGATTTTACTTCTACTTCAGCACCAAAACGAGTTTCTAACTGGCCGATAAAACCTTGTCGTAAATGGGGTTCTAGCCAGAAAAACCCAACCAAGGACAGAACCAAGGTAAAGAGGCACCATTCCAGTAGGAAAAGGACCCAGCTGCGGATCAATGTAGCCTCAGTTATTCAGATCGATAAAGATCTGAAGGGAATCGTTTTGTTTTTCAGGCCCTAAATCAAACAATCCCTCACTTCTTCTCTCTCGAGCTTCACCTGCTCGCCAAACTTCCATATCCCTTTCATAATGATGAAGTAAACGCCCTCTTAGAGCTTCATCTAGAGCCAG
>Ga0233432_10002708_pt1 | contig 16324 bp, 12 predicted proteins | sample SI_122_August201_6_FD_179870 | JGI IMG/M metagenome (GOLD analysis project Ga0233432, IMG submission 179870) | Seawater microbial communities from Saanich Inlet, British Columbia, Canada - SI_122_August2016_10_MG | ecosystem: Environmental > Aquatic > Marine > Inlet | place: Canada: British...
TAATTATTCTATAATATTTTATAATTATTTTATAATATTTTATAATATTTTATAATTATTCTATAATTATTCTATAATATTTTATAATTATTTTATAATATTTTATAATGATTTATATTTTTGTATAATATTCTATAATGATTTATATTATTTTATAATATTTTATAATGATTTATATTTTTGTATAATATTTTATAATTATTCTATATTATTTTATAATGATCATTATGGACCTATATAAAGAAACATAAGTGATTATTTAATTTAAGTTCTTTATATACTATTTTATAATTATTTTACTTTCTTAATATGATAATAAAATGTATATTGAAATATTAGCAATTATTCTATATTGTATAATATTTTTGTATTTATATTATTGGTTAAGTATTTATAAAAAACAATGTGAATGTTTAGATATATGGCATTATTACCATATAATAATCTATATATTATTAAGTTTAATATATATAATATTTAATATAATATTTTTTTTAATTAAGGGTAGAATATTTAATTCATTTTATAACATCTATATGCTTTACACGTTAATTACAAGTGTTATAATTATATTATTTATAATTAATGTTAATAAAAATTGCAAATGTTATTCGCATATATCGAAAGAATTATTAATTATATTAAGTGCTATTATATTTATAATACATTCAATCTTATTCATTTCTTATATCTATAGAATAGTAAAAACTAATTATGTCTATTAAAACTCCACAAGCTACACAATTAATTATATCTAAAATACCAAATGCTTTTGCTATAAAAAATACAAATGGTAATGATGTTATTATGAGTCTTCAAAATAATACTAATCAACTTGATATACGATTAAATGATAATGATTTTATTTTTAAAGCAAATAATGAAAATACAAAATTAATATATTCAAATATTGATTTTGATGTTGATGACATAAGAACAAATACTATTACAAATAAAGATCATTCAAATATTATTTTTAATACTAATGTTGATTTTTATGGTTATATTAAACATTATGATAATAATATTCTAGTTTTAAATGATTCAAATAAAATACCAAATACTTATATTAATGATCTAGATTATTTAACAATACAAAATACACAATCTAATATTTATATACCAAATTCATTAGTTAATATTAATACGTGTAATTTATTGAATGATTCTGCAATTACTATTAAAAATAATGCAACAAATACAGAAGAAATTACAGTTAAATTAGTTGATAATTATGATCGAGGAACAATTAAAATATATTCACAAGATCCTTATATAGGTATAGGTAATAATATACCAATAAAAACGAATAATATACAATTATATGTTGAATCAAATATTAAATGTAATGATATTATTGTATATGATCATAGTTTTATTGATTTTTATAATGATTTTGAAGATTATAAAAGTAATAATGATATTACAGGTATTAATAAAATAGATGATATTTTATATTATTCTAATGTTAAAATTACATTAGAAACTGATATAGAAAGCTTAAGATCGATTGATAACTTTAATTTTATAGGTAATAATTTTGTTAATATTACAAATATATTTTGTTCTACAAATAATACATATATTATTGCTGATAATACATTATATAAATTATTACCTGATAATCATTATCAATATATTGAAAATGATATTGAAACTATTAAAATGGAAAATGATGTATTAATTTATACAAAATTAAATAAAGTTTATTTTATTTATAATGATAATACTACTATTACAGAAAATTATAAAATAGGAGGATATTATAATAATTACCGTTATCTTGTTAATAATACAACAATAATAAAAAAAATAGATAATGAAAATATTATTCCTGTTAAAAATACTATTCATAATATTAAAGATATTTATGTATTTGGTATAGATCAATTTTATTATATTAATACGAATAATGATTTATATGATCATAATAATACTTTTATTAATTCTAATATTAATTCATTCTATTTAGGATCTAATAATACATATTATACTGATAGTAATTTATCAATATCTTCAAAAACTATAAATTATTATAAATTAAATGATAATAATTTATATGATAATAATGATATATTAATAGAATCGAATGTTTTAAAAGTTCATCATAGTGATAGACATATTGTAATATTGAAAGATGATTTAAAATTATATACAAAATCTTTTGATGATAATTATAATGGATTAGGAAGATCTAATTTAGCAATAATTGATAATACTTTAGATCAATTTGTTGGTTTAGGAATACCAACAACTGATAATATTATAATTAAACCATCTGTTAATATTGGTAGTTCTCTGGATACTTTTAAAAATACAATACCAAATAGTCTATGTGTTGAAAATTGTATTAGTATAGCTTGTAAGCCAATTAATGATTTCGCTTTACGATTAAAAGGTGATATTTTAATCGAAGGTGGTGGAAATATTTATCGTTCTGAAGATAAATCTACAACATTTGAAACTAATATAAGAACTTTAACATTAGATGATTATGTAAAATATCAAGATTTTGATATTAGACTTGACGGTATAACAAATGATATTCAAAATGCTGTATTATCCAATTTAGATATAAATACTAGTAATATTAATAAATTATTATATGATACTGAAAATGCTATTAATATATGGTCTAAAGAAGATAATATTGTTTTAATTAGAAATACAAGAGTTAGTATAAATCCTAGTGATAATGATGATTATAGTGTATTAGGTGGAAATAAACAACCGGCATTATTTGTAGGTAATCATAGTTCTAATATAAGAGGTTTAATATCTGAAGATGATATTGCTGCATATTCAGATGAATCTTTAAAAACTGAAATATATCCAATTGAAGATAGTTTAAATAAAGTATTAAAATTGAATGGTGTTAATTATAGAAGAAAAGATAATTTAGATAAACTTTGTATGGGTGTAATTGCACAAAATATTGAAAAATATTGTCCTGAAGTAGTTCAAGAACATAATAATATTAAAACTGTTGCTTATGCAAATTTAGTTGCTTTATTAATTGAAGCTGTTAAAGAATTGTATGATATAATTAAAGATGGAAAAGAATGAAGATATTTTAAATAAAAAAGAAATTACAGAAATTAAAGATCCTACTACTTTAATTAGCAAAATTAAAGGCATCAAATATAAAAATAAAAAAAATAATAAAAAATATATTGGAGTTATTGCTCAAGATATTAAAAATAATATACCAGAAGCATTTGATAATTATAATGTAGATTACACACAATTAGTTGCTTTATTAATTGAATGTATAAAAAAAAACAATAGAGATATTAAAGATTTACAACAAGAAATTAAAAATCTTAAAATATTATTAAATCAATAAATATTTTTAATAAATTTATCTATATCTTTATTAATTTTTTTAAAATGTGTTTCATATTCTTTTTTTATTTTATAATAGTCTTCATCAAATATTATATCTAACATTTATCATATAATAATTTTTTTTTTTATAAATTACTTAATTGCATTTTAAAATCTTTTTTTTCATCTAATATTACTTCAAAACCATTTTTTTTATAAAAAATCTTTAAATTATTATATTCAAAACATTTATCAACCCAAAGAACAGGTAATTCTGGTTTTGTATTTTGTATTATATATTGTAAAATTTTAGAACCTATTCCGCAATTCCGATATTTTTTATGTACACATAGACATTCAATATTAATTTCATTATTACCTGTAATTAAACATTGTATATCTCTTAATAATGCGCAACCAATAATTTGTTTGTTTTCTTCATATATTATTCCTTGTGAATACATTTTAACATATTTGCTTGAAAAATAAGGTTTAATCATGTGATATGCTATAAAATCAGCAATTTCTTTATTTAAACTATATGTAATTGATTTAATAGGAATTATATATAAAGAGTTCATATTATAATTTAATTTTTAATATATGATATTTAATTTTTTAATATATGATATATAATTTTTAATATATGCTATATAATTTTTTAATATATTATAATATAATTTTTAATATATGATATATAATTTTTTAATATATGATATATAATTTTTAATATATGCTATATAATTTTTTAATATATTATAATATAATTTTTAATATATGATATATAATTTTTTAATATATGATATATAAAAAATTATATATCATATTTGTGCTATTAGTTTTTTTTTATTTATTAATTCATAATGTATCAAAAAACAGATCATAATTATTTCTTTGTTTTCTTTTTAACAATATTATTTCCTTTTAAAGATTCTAAATCTTTTTCATAAATATCTTTTAATTCATCTTTATATTTTTTATAACCATCACGAACTTCTTCTAATTCTTTCATCCATATTTTATAAATAGGTGTTTTTGTTAATTCTTTAATTTGTTTATTAATTTCTTCCGCATTTTTCTTCAATTTTTCTAAATTATTCTTTGTTAATGAATTAACAGGCATTTTCAATAAATAATTATAATTTTTAGGTCCATCTTCATCATCTTCAGTTTTATCAGATAATTTTGGATATTTAAGTTCTTCTAATCTAGCATTTAAAACATCATCTTCAATATTCATAATTTTAATTTTACCATCAATAATATCTTGAATAAATTGTGCTTTAGCCGATAACTTTTTAAAAGTTTTATTTAAAACTTTCAATTGATATGTTTTTCTTTCATAATAACATGTTAAACGAACAGAACACCATTCTCGCATAATACTAGAAGTAGATTCATATTTTTTAATTTTAATATCAGAATTATATAAATGCATATTATTTAATGATAAACCATTTGTAGATGATAATTTAAAGAATTTGATTGGATCATCAATTTTTTGATTTAAATGAACTATAAATTTAATATTCAAAGCTGAATAATGATTCTCAAAGTTTTTAATTTGATTTGTTAATGCTAAATCTTCTAAAACATTTTTATAATCTTCAATTGCTTTATTTACCGGTATTTCAGTAATTTCAATTGTATTTTCATCTATATAATTATAACAACCTGTAGATTCATATATATTTTCTTTACCATCTTTAATTTTGATAGTTCCTTTAAAATTAGGATAATGTGGAATTAAATCATTAATAACGGTTTTATTAATAACATCAAATGTTTTCAATAAATCATCCGCATTCTTTATATCTGCTTCTGCTTTCTCTAATGCATTACAAATTAGAATACATTGATCTATTACTTCATCTGGATTAAAATTAGGTATTTCTGTTGAATATCCGGTTCCAATACCAACAACATTTACTACAAATACAGTTGGAATAACACCAATAAACCATTCAGGTTCTATTTGTTGATTTTCTTCAACCTTATATTTAAGAATCGGCATATCTTCTTCTCTAAAAATTAATTCACATAGTGGTGATATTTTAGTAAATAGATAACGTGGTTGCGCACTATCTGCACCTCCTCCATGCAATCTAGTTCCAAATTGTCCTAATGCAGATACTAAAGGAATATTATTACTACCAATAAAGTTTTGTCCCATTTTAGTTAATGCTTCTGCTAATGATTGATCGCCGTGGTGATAAGCAGTCATAGCAGCCGCCATACCAGCCATTTGTGATACTTTGATTTCATTACTACCATATATCTTCTTTTTGAACAAACTAAATAATAATTTACGTTGACTTTCTTTTAATGAATCGCAAATATTATTGATATTTCTTTCAATATCCCTATGTGAAAAATGAATTAATTCTTTATGAATTAAATCTGTATAAGGAACATCAAGAGATTGTGATAAATCTACTGTTTTATTTTTATCATATTCGGCAATCCATTCTTTACGTTTATCTGCTAATTTAGAATCAAATGCTAAATTATATGCTTCATCTGATTTATCATCATATGTATAAGTTACCATTTTCATATTCTTAAAGAATTGCTTACCTTCTTCAGAAGTTGAAGAACCACACCCCTTTAAATAAGTAATATTCCATCCTGCAATACTATTATTTTGTTCCCATTCTTCATATTCTTGAAGAGTATAGAAATATTGTGTATTTGTTCCTTTTTTCATACGAATAATAGGTGTTAGCATTGTTTTTATAAAGCCTTTCATCTTGAATAAAGAAGGCCATTGAGATTGAAACATATTCGTTATCAATCCTTTAATATGTGTTCCATCTAAATCTGCATCTACTAAACAAATTATTCCTTTATATCTTAAAGAATTAGTATCTGTATATACTTTATTACTTTCCAATCCTAAAATTTTTTTTAGATTTGATATTTCTTCATTCTGTGCTAATTTTGATATTGATACTGATTTGCAATTCATAAGTTTTCCACGAATTGCCGCACAACCATAAGATTCTGGATTACTTAATTGTGTTTTACCTGATGTAAATAAAGTTTGTGCTGATAATCCTTCACAAATATATAAATAACATTGATCTGATTTTTTAGTTCCTGCCCAAGGTGCATCCATAAAACCCTTAATAATAACTTTATTTAGTTTTTTACCATCGGATTTAGATATTTGTTTATCTAATTGTGCATCACTTAATACTAAAGCTTTATCAATAATACCACTATCTTTATACAATTTTTGAATAAATTTATCTGATATTTCACATTTTGAACCAAATTTAGATTGTGGTAAATTCATCAAATCTTTTGTTTGACTATCATATGTAGGATTGTTCAATAAACATTTAATACCTAAAAATAAATTATCTTTTATAAATTGCGGTTTTAAAGTTTTCTTCTTTTTAGCTGCAAGTTCCACTAAACCTTTAACAATTTGTTGTTGAATATAATCTACGTGTTTTCCACCTAATCTAGTATGAATACCATTTACATATGCCATATGAACAAATCCATTATTACTTAATGAAGCACATATTTCCCAACGATCACCATATTTTTCAAAAGCTTTAGCACCTTCAACAAAATTAACACAAAACTTTTCAAAATCTTTAATATTAATTTTATTACCATTGAAAAATACATTTACATTAGGAGGGGTTAATGCTGCTATTTCATATGTTCGTTTCTTAAATAATGCAAAAATATCATCTGTAATAGATGTTACACCAAAACGAGCTAAATCAATTTTACATTTAATTTCTGTATAAGGTGATTTAGTTGATTGACGAATAGATGGTTTATCTTTAGTTGCCAAGTTATCACGAAATGTTTGTTTAAATATCTTTTTATTACGATGATCTACTGTTTCTACTGTAGCTTCTGTTGAAAATATAATAGCCAGTTTAGCACCTAAACCATTTAAACCACCTGTAAGTCTTACTTTATCTTTATCATAATTACCGGATGTAAGTAATTCACCGAAAATTAATGAAGGATTGTATAATTTAGTTTCTTCGTGAATTTCAATAGAAATACCATCCCCATCGTTATATACGGATACAGTATTTGTTTCACGATCAACATTAATTTTTATATTTTTAACAAGTTGTTTATCTTCTAATTCTGAAATATTCATACGAATTACATGATCCGCTGCATTAACAACTAATTCATCAAAAATCTTGTATAATGCAGGACTATAAGTTATCGTTTTTTTAATAAATTGATTTTCATTATTTACAATAAAACTATCAAAAGCATCAGGTGTTATAGATCCTACATACATTTCTGGTGATTGTTCTAAAATATGAGTTCGTAATTCATGTTTTTTATATTCAGTCATATTGATATATCTTAATATTATTAATCATTTTTATATGTTAATAATTATAAAATGAATATGAATTTACGTATTTGGTTACATTTTATTATTTTAGCCATTATTTTGTTATTTACAATCATTCATATGTTATATATTCTTATAGCATTTGATAATTATACAATTACTAAATTATTTTATATAATAATAATGTTAGGTGCAATATATTTATTATTACAACCCCATACATTATTACCATTTTTAGGTAATTCTGCATTTCCTGCAACTGTTATTGTGGATGAGAAATATCCAAAAGAATATTCATATCAATATGTATTAGATTTACCTAAACATAATGATGATAAAAAAGTAATTTATTGGGCTGCAAAAGAAGATAAAGAAGATAATAATAAAATATTTGAAAATCCTTGGTTAGCTTATGATAATTATGAAAATGTTGGTGTTACTAAAATTAAAAATGGACAAGCTATTATTAAATTACATTTACCGAATGGTTATAAAGTTGGTATGGGTAAAGAAATTAAACCACATTTTCATTATCGTATTTGTTGTAATAAAAATATAATGTTAAGTCAAGTTTATACTGTTTATATTTAAGTATTCCCTTGAACATAATTAATTATCAATTCTGCTAATTCATCGGGAGTCTTATCATCACTATTTATTTTAAATGTTGGCAATCCTCCAGTAGAACTTATATTATCATAACATTCTTCGTGTTTATTATGTAATAACTGTATCAAATTATAATCAATTATTCTTTCACTTTCACGATCACGTTCTTTAATCCTATTGTAAGAAACATTAGGGGATGATTGTATATATATATATAATACGGGTTCAACAACACTTTTATTATATTTTTGATCTACATTATTATATAAATGCTCTAATATACTATATTCTTGTGGAGTAAATTTATCTTTATAAACTTTTATAAATGTTTCATATGTAAATTTAGGACTTCTCTCCATATATAAGATAGAATTTGATCTTGTTTGAATAAAAGCCCTATCTAAATAAATTTTAAGTTGAAAATCAAAATATCCTTTATCATTATTATAAATATTTTCTAAATATGTTTCCCATTCTTGAACAGGTTCAAAACTTACAATTTGATTATGATTTTTTTGTAATTTATCTAATATTGTTGATTTTCCCGATCCTATATTACCATCAATGGTTATAACTGGCATTTGATAATTATTTTCTATCTAATTCATTTTTATATATATAAAAAATGAATTCGTTTAAATATATAGTAATAAATGGAAGATCTTGAAAATCAATTAGATAAATTATGTATTGATGAAAAACTTACATTTAATTCATTTATAGAATTTATAAATATTAAGTATCCTGAACAAAATTATCCTATTATTTATGATCTATATGATGATAATAAAAAATGGATAACATCCAATGGTGGTAGTTGGCATAGAAATTCTAAAAAAACTAAATATAAAATATTTATTTGTTGTAGTGCTACTAAAATTAAATATAATTGGAATTATAATGATTTTGAAAAATCACATATTATTGATTTAGTAAGCAAATTATGTTTTAAAGATAGAAATAAAAATCAAAATAATTATATTGGTATTTATAGTCATAATAAAAATAAAGAAAATATAAATAGACCTATACGAGAAGATATTAAAAGAATTATTAAAATTAAACAATGTTTGCATTGTGGAAAAAGTAATGATACCGTTGTAGATCATAAAAATGATTTATATAATGATCCACGAGTTTTAGATATGAAAACTCAAACGATTGATGATTTTCAACCTTTATGTAATGGTTGTAATTTAATAAAAAGGGCGTATAATGTTAAAATGCTTAAAACTGGTAAAAGATTTGATGCTTGTGAATTACCTATATTAAAACACTTAGGTGTTAATTATACATCAGGTAATGAAAATTTTGATATAAAAGATGTAAATACTTTACAAGGTGTATATTGGACTGATATTGAAGATTTCATTAAAAAAGCGTTAATTCGTAATATTACAATATATAATTCCGATTATTATTAAATTGTTATAGCAGTTAATCCTTGTTCTAATTCTATAATATCAGAATTTAATATTGTCATAACTTTATCAAAATATTCTTTATTAATTTCGCAACCTTTAAATTGTCTATTTGTATTTTTACAAGCAATAGCAGTTGTTCCACCACCTAAAAATGTATCAAGAACAATATCATTTGGATTAGAATGTTTTTTAATTAATTCTTCAAATAATTGTAAATTCTTTTGTGTTGGATGAAATCTATTTTTACCACTTGCCATTGGAAATCTATATATACCTACATCATAAGAACTATTAAATGTTGGTTTATTTCCTTTAATACCTAATAAAGCTATTTCTCTAGAATTAGTAAGGTAATTAATTTTACTATTAATTGGTTGTGGATTTGTTTTAATCCATTCAATAAATCTTATTTGTTTAAATCCGACTTTTTCCATTAATTCTTTTAGTGGTGTTATCTTCCATATATCAAACCAAATAATTAATGTTCCTGATTTTTTTAATTTATTATAATATTTTTCTATAATTAATTCTAATTGTTCCATTGTAAAACTTTCATCCCATTCACCAAAATTTGTTTTCGTTGCATATTTTTTACCTAAAATACTACCATATTTTAAATAATTTTCTTTAGACCAACCATCACCTTTATCATTCTTTAATTCTTCTATAGGTTTATCTAAAGATTTCTTATATTCTAACCATTCTTCTTCTGTTTTAACATTAATATTATCTTCCTTATGTTTTGCAACAATCGCATGATGTTTATTCATACCACTATCTTTAGAAATAATATAAGGAGGATCGGTAAGAATAAGATCAATACTTTTATTTTCAATTGTTTCTAAAAAAACTAAAGCATCTTTATTATGAATTAACATTTCCTATAATTTATAATATCATTCATTTTTAAATAAGAATGTATAAAATATCAAATACAATTAAATCTTCATTAACACAAAAACTTAGTAAAGCTAGAAAAACTATTAAAGAAAATAATGATATATATTTAGATTCAGATCATGAACAGTTATGTTTATATTATAAAAAATATCAAGATTTAATGAAACAATTTAATACAAAAAAAACTAAAATAACTTATAATAATTTAAAAATTGATAAACATATATTATCAGAAGATCATTCAGATGATATTATAACATTTAAAAATAATAATATTGATATTGAATTATTATATAATGATTATAATAAAAAATTTATTAATAAATTATATGTATTAAATAATACTTCTTATTACGAAGAATGGATTAAATCACAAAATGAATTTATTACGAATTTAAATCCAGAAGAAATATTTACATTACGATGTCATACACACGATGGAGATGTTATTATTAATAATTTTATTATTAATAATTTTAATATTGATACAGATATTGATTATGTTGATAATGGTTATAGAAAATCTACATTAATTATTGATAAAAAAATATTTAATACGAATAGAAATTTTATATTATTTTATTATCAAATTAAAAAATATTTATATTTTGAAAATCATAGTAAATATAGTATGTTATCAAGATTAGAATTAGAACAATATATTATTGAAAATTATAAAACATTTGATTGGAATAAAATATTAATTTTGTATATTAAAGATATTAAAAATATATTTAATAAATCACCAAAAATTAAAGATACTATTGTTATTTATAGAGGTGTTAATGATGATTATTATATTAAAAAATCTGCAAAAGGTACTTATAATTCTGATACTTTAAGTAGTTATACATTAAATCATAAAATTGCTATATCTTATGCTAGTAAAAATTGTTGTATAATGAGAGTTAAATTAGATAAAGGTTGCAAATCTATTTTAATTGATAATATAAGTCCATATGATGAAGCTGAAATATTATTACCATTTGATACTAAATATAATATAGATTATCCTAGACATTTAATTAATTATTATAAACAAAATGATATTTGTCCTGATGATACAAAAAGTAAAAAAATAATGGTTACTGATTTATCTGTAATAACATCTGCTAATAGTAGATAATTATATCCTCTAAACTTTGTATTTTATTTAGATTTATTTAGATTCTAAACTAATTATTCTATCCTCTAAACTTTGTATTTTATTTAATAAATTATCAATTATCTTTAATTTATGATCATTAGATATCTCTAAACTATTTTGATCTAATTTAAGATTTGTCCAATTACCATCTTTATAATATAAAATATCTTTATCATTTGGAATATTATTAATATTAATTAAATTTTTTGATGCAATATTCGAATTTACTCTATCTTCAGTATAATATTTATTTTCACCTTCAACAATATCATTTGTTGATATTTGTTCATAATTTACATAAATAGATCCTGTTAAATTAATATCACCATTTATATCTATTTTTTTATTTGGATTTTCTACACCAATTCCTATATTATTATAATAATTATTTATAATAATATTTTTATTCATAGATTCAATCCATGCATCTGTAGTAGCATCTAAATCATAATCAGTTGTAGATTCAAATAAATCAGTAACAAATAAATTATTTTGAGGGTATTTAATTTTAAGATATTTTTCCCAATCATTTAATGTTAATTCATTTAAGGTTTGTTTTTGAATTAATTCATTTGTATTAATAATTTCTAATAATTTTGTTTCATTTATTGTTGGATCTAATTCTAATAATTTTGAAGGTATTATATTTCGTTTCCTTTTTCTTATTTTCATTTTTCCTTCTGTTATTGATATCTTATTCTCATCCCCTATCCATAAAGAATTATCTGAAAGAAATAAATGTCTTATCTTCTTTTCGGCTGATCCTATATCATATATTGAATTCGTTTCTGGTATAATATGTTTCGATATCTCTAATATTGTTGATGATGAATCATCTATTCCATTTATATTACCAGCATTACTAATTACTTTCAATTCATTATTACTTGTAATTTCTAAACTATTAGTATCAATTTTTAATGAATTAAGTGTATTTGTTGTATCAAAATACATTAAAGAATGTTCATCTGGGGGTAATGATGATAATGCAGATAATAATTGATTTAATGTATTGTTTTCCGCTTTAATATTTGATTTATATTTTATAATTATCATACCTGGACCACCATCACCACCATTTTTATCACCACTTCCAGTTCCACCAATTGTTGCACCACCACCACCACTTCCATAATTTGTTGCATTTATACCATTATAAGAATTACCAGTTATAAAGGTTTGATAACCACCACCATTACCACCTCCATATACACCATTTCCTCCACCTCTTTTTGAATATGTTTCAAAATCTTCTGTATATCCACCACCACCACCACCACCAGATACTTCTATTGAAATTCCTGTAATATCCATAATTATACCATTTCCACCATTTCCGCCTCCAAATGTAGTTGCTGAATTACCAACGGAACCCATACCACCACCACCTCCACCAAAATAATTAAGATCTCCAATTCCTCCATCATATCCTTTTGTTCCTACACCTACAATTCCTTGATATGTCGCACCACCACCACAAGCACCACCTAATCCATTTGTTATAGTATTTAATTTACCACCTGCACCACCACCACCACCTATCGCTTCATATAAAATTGTTGATTTTTCACTAAAAACTGTTGTGATACCATTATTTCCTGCTACAACTGATGAATTACCAATTCCACCACTACCTCCTTTACCAACTTTAATTGTATATGTAGTATTTGCTAAAAGTGTAGTAGAATTAATTTGATATTCACCAGCTCCACCACCACCTGAACCTTTAGTATTTTCTGCAGAACCACCACCACCACCACCTCCTCCTATTAAAACTATATCACATTCTGTAGGATTTTCAAAACTTATTGTATAAGTTGTTTGACCTGAAATATCATTTTGATTATCATAAACAAAAGTTAATATTTTATAATCAGGATTTAATATCATATTATTTGCTAAATATACTATTTCAGTTTCAGTTAATACTTTATCATATATACGAAAGTCATCTAAATAACCTTTAAATCCATTATTTTCACTACTTCCACCTAAAAATTTAAAATCATCGGTATTATCTATAGAACTTGCACCAATCATTGATGTATAACTTCCAATTGATGATGTTGTTAATTCTTCACCATTTTGATATATTTTTATTGCATCATTATTTGATATTCCTGTTCTTAAATCAATTACAATTGTAATATGAATCCAAGTATTTGATGTAAATGTTGCAGATGCTACATAATCAACTGAATTCCAACTATTCGGTGATACAAAAACATCTATTGTATCAACATATTGTCTTATAATAAATGAACTATCTTGTCTAAATATATGTTCAATTGTATTTGGGTTTGTTGTATTTGTGCTTTTAACCCAAAAAGCAAAACTAACTTGTTTTGTTGTATTAAAGATTTGTGTTAACCAATTTGCAGGTGTTATAAGATAACCGGTTGTATGATCTGAATCGTTTTTATATAATGAACCATTTCCTAATATTTTATCAGTAGTTGAATATATACCATCATTTGATATTGTTGTTCGGGGTGTTAATGTTAAAGAAATAGGATTTGGTGCGGAATTTTCAAATAAAGCAATAGAATTATCAAATTTCCAATGAGTTATTAAATTAGTTGAATCTGTTTCCAATATACTATATTCTGTTACGGTATCTTGTATTTCATAAATTGATTTTGATTTTAATAATTCTTCTTTACCATATATATACCATTCATCAAAATTTAAAGCATCATAGTTTCCATTTAATTTATTAACAACCAAACCAAAATAATCATATGTTTCTGTTGTTGTTATACTTTCTTCAAAATATCCATTTAAATATGTAGGATTAGAAGTTTTATGAAATAATACTACCCAATTTATTCCATCATTACTACCATATATTTTATATTCACCTGGTAATCTATTTACATATGTTGATCTTTGTTTAAAACCATATTTACTTAATTTTATTTTTATAGGTAATTGTATTTTTACCCAATCACCTTTATAATCACTTACTATATATTGCGATTTATTGTATAATCCTGTAGTTGTTGAATATTGATGTCTAGAACCATAATATCCATTTGATGTTTTAAATGCTGAATATCCTGACCAATTAGAATTATATGTAGTTGATTCCCAAGTATTATAAACTCCATTACCATAATTTTGTCCTGATATAATATGATTTGCTGACAATAAATTACGTATTGGAGGATATATTCGTTCTTCTGTATATGTGGGTGTAATTGAATGATCATTAATAGTAATATTAGTTGAATTAAACGAATTATTATTACCTGAAGATACACCACCAATTACTTTTAATTTATTATCATTTGTAATTTCTAAAGTATCTGTATCAAATTTAAGATTTAACCAATTATTATTATTATAATATAATATAGAATTATTATCGGGTATTGAATTAAATGAAACTAAATTTTTACTTAAAATATTTGAATCAACTCTTTCATCTGTATAATATAAATTAGATCCTTCAATAATATTTGTTGTATTAATGATTTGATTATTTAAATAAATATCGCCTAATAAATTAATATCACCATTTACATCTAATTTTTTATTTGGATTTATTGTTCCAATTCCAACATTTCCATTATTAATAATTTTTAAAATATTATTATTATTATTTTTAATATCAAGGAAATCTTTATCACCGGTTTGATTAACTAATACTGTAGGATTATTACTATTAATTACTCTTAATTGCTCAGTTATTTCAACAAATTCATTATTAATAATATTATTAATAAATACTTCGTTTGTTATATTTGTAGAACTCATATTTACATAATATTATAGGTTTAAAAATTATAATTACAATGATCTTTAAAAATACTACTTAATAAAGTAATTATTTACTTCAAGTATTATAATATTGTATAATATTGTATAATAATTTATAATTTACTATGATGTTTAATAATTTCTTTAAGTATTATAATAATTTATAATAATTTATAATATACTATAATAATTTATAATAATTTATAATTTACTATGATCTTTAATAAGTTCTTTAAGTATTATAATAATTTATAATAATTTATAATAATTTATAATTTACTATGATCTTTAATAAGTTCTTTAAGTATTATAATATTGTATAATATTGTATAATAATTTATAATTTACTATGATCTTTAATAATTTCTTTAATAAGTTCTTTAAGTATTATAATAATTTATAATAATTTATAATTTACTATGATCTTTAATAAGTTCTTTAATTATTATAATAATTTATAATATTGTATAATAATTTATAATAATTTATAATAATTTATAATAATTTATAATAATTTATAATAATTTATAATTTACTATGATCTTTAATAAGTTCTTTAAGTATTATAATATTGTATAATATTGTATAATAATTTATAATTTACTATGATCTTTAATAATTTCTTTAATAAGTTCTTTAAGTATTATAATAATTTATAATAATTTATAATATACTATAATAATTTATAATAATTTATAATTTACTATGATCTTTAATAAGTTCTTTAAGTATTATAATATTGTATAATATTGTATAATAATTTATAATTTACTATGATGTTTAATAAGTTCTTTAAGTATTATAATATTG
>Ga0233432_10002709_pt1 | contig 16323 bp, 10 predicted proteins | sample SI_122_August201_6_FD_179870 | JGI IMG/M metagenome (GOLD analysis project Ga0233432, IMG submission 179870) | Seawater microbial communities from Saanich Inlet, British Columbia, Canada - SI_122_August2016_10_MG | ecosystem: Environmental > Aquatic > Marine > Inlet | place: Canada: British...
GAAAACTACTTTATTCTATTTCCTTCTTAGTTTCACCTCTTTAAGTCTCCTTGCACAAGTGACTCCTGAATGGATGCGCTATCCAAGCGTTTCTCCAGATGGAACATCCATCGCATTTGTTTATCAAGGAGATATATATACCGTATCACTAGACGGTGGGCTTGCTCAGCGGCTTACCTTTCAACCCGAAATGGATGTACAACCTGTATGGAGTCCTGACGGTCAAAGTATCGCTTTTGCATCTGAGCGTCATGGTAATTTTGATGTGTTTGTGATGGACGCCAAGGGTGGTGAGGCAACACGGTTGAGCTACCATTCCAATAATGAACTACCCTTAAGTTTTTCAGCAGATGGAGAATTAATTTATTTTGACGCTCATCGTTTAGATGACTCGGCCAACCGAGAATATCCCACCGCTAGCCACACTGAATTGTACTCGGTACCGGTTAAAGGGGGAGGTATTTCACAGGTTTTAAGTTTGCCCGTTAAGGCGCTAAATGAAAGAGATAACAGCGGTTTTTTATATGAGGATATGCCGGGCAGAGAAGATGCATGGAGAAAACATCATCGGTCGGCTGTAACCCATGATATTTGGTTATACAACCGATCTGAATCCTCACACACAAAACTGACAGACTTTGAGGGTGAAGATAGAAACCCAGTTTGGAATGGGGATGGTACAGCATTTTATTTTTTGAGTGAACGTTCTGGGACGTTTAATGTACACAAACAGAATCTTGCCAGCAGTCAGGTTGAACAACTTACTTTCTTTGATACACATCCAGTCCGCTTTTTAAGTGCAGCCACCACGGCCGGTGGAGATGAAATATTAGTGTTTGGGTATCATGGTGAGCTTTTTACCATGAAATTGGGTCAGCAACCTATTAAAGTGTCAGTATCTATACGAACTCAGTCAGTAAATAGTGGACAAGAGCGAATCCTGATCAATGGTGGGGTAACAGAAATGGCTATTAGTCCAAATGGTAAGGAAATGGCGTTTATTGCTCGCGGGGAGGTATTTGTAACCTCATTGGATGGTTCATTAACGAAGAGACTGACCTCAACCCCAGAGAATGAACGGTTTGTTGAATTTAGTCCTGATGGGAAATCGGTGGTCTATGCATCTGAACGAAACGGAAAATGGAGTATTTTTCAGACTAAAGTAGTTCGAAAAGAGGAACCATTTTTTTACGCGGCCACCTTGTTGCAGGAAGAGGCGTTAATAAGCAATGAGAAAGACAATTATTTGCCTAAGTTTTCTCCCGATGGATCCCAAATTGCTTTTGTGGAAGATCGAAGAACCATTAAAGTGCGGAATATAAATAGTGGGGATGAGGTAGTTTTATTGGACGAAACACAACTTTTTCACATGCGCGATGGGGATAAATATTTTTCTTGGAGTCCAGACAGTAAATGGTTGTTAGTGGAGTTTGACCAACTTCTTAATAATGCAGATGTTTATTTATTGGATGCTTCCGGACAGCAAGAGCCTAAGGTATTGGTGAACAGTGGTTATTACGATAGAATGCCCAAGTGGGTTCAAGATGGAAAGCAAATGATATGGATGAGTAACCGCAACGGACTTAAAAGTTATGCTACTAGTGGCAGTACAGAATATGATGTCTATTCTATGTTTTTCACCCAAGAAGGATGGGATGAATTTAATTTAAGTGAGGAGCAGTACAAGCTCAAAAAGGCCATAGAAGAAGTACAATCTGAGCAAGAAACTGATGAGGATAGTAAGGTTGAAAAAGAGGCAAAAAAAATCTTAGAAAAGAGAAATAGTACGGCTAAAAATGTGGTCAACGGCGCAGCGCAAGTTATTCAGCAGCGCAAAGACAAAGAGGTAGAAGAGCTGCAATTTGACTGGGACAATCTAGAGGACAGAGTTGCTAAATTAACCATTCACTCCTCTCGAATGAGCGATGCCGTACTGAGTAAGAATGGAAGCACCTTATATTATTTAACCCGCTTCGATGGAGGCTACGATTTGTGGAGTACCAAATTAAGAAGTAGAGAAACTAAAGTAGCTATATCGCTGGGTGGTTCTTCTGGGCAGTTAATGTGGGATAAGGAGCAAGAACAATTATTTTTACTTAGTGGTGGGCGCATATCAAAGTTGGATCCAGAAAAAGGCACAAAAACAACGGTATCTATTGCCTCTGAAACCTCTATAGATGCCCATCAGGAACGCCTGGCAATGTTTGATCACATCGCCCTCAGAACCTCTAAAATATTTTATGAACCTACTTTTCACGGTGTTGACTGGCCCATGATGGTTCAGGAGTACCATACCAAAGTAGATGACCTAGGCCATGATTATGAGTTTGCTGAATTAATCAGTGAACTCGTTGGGGAGCTAAATGTATCGCATGCAGGTGGGCGTTATCGTGGAGATTCTGGGGGAGATGAAACCGCATCCTTAGGAATTTTCATGGACTATACGCACAAGGGTGATGGCATCAAGATTAGTGAGCTTGTGCAAGGAGGGCCGTTGGATAAGGCTAACCTTAAGGTTGAAGTAGGAGATATTATCCAAAAAATTGATGGAGAAACGGTATCAAACGATAAAGACTGGGCTTCTTACTTGAATCACAAGGCTGGAAAAATGGTTTTATTAACCGTAACTGATGATTCAGGTAAAAATGAGCGAGAATTTACTGTGTTGCCCATTACTCAGGGAGTCTTTAATGGCCTATTATACAACCGTTTTGTAGATATGAATGAGGCAGAGGTGCTACGTCGTAGCAATGGCCGCTTGGGCTACGTTCATATTTCAGGCATGGGAGATCGACAATTTCGAGATGTCATAGATCGTATGCTTGGAAAGCATTATGATAAAGAGGCCATTGTTGTAGATGCTAGAAACAATGGAGGTGGCGACTTAGTAGCCGATTTACAAATGTTCTTCACGGGTACCCGATTTTTAACCTATGCCACCGAGCAAATGGTGGTAGGTGGTGAGCCTACTTCGCGTTGGACTAAGCCCATTATCGGTTTGTTTAATGAAGATATGTATAGTGATGGTCATTGCTATGCGAGCGCCTTTTCGGATTTGAACTTAGGAACAATGGTTGGCACTCCTGTTCCCGGTACCTGTAGTTTTGCTGGCTGGGAAGGGCTGCCCAACGGAAGTGTCTGGGGTGTAGTACCGGTGAGTGCAAAAAACAAAGCAGGAGAATGGTTAGAAAATAACCAAACCATGCCGGATCTATTCGTTCAAAATGAACCAGCTGTACTGACTTCCGGACGCGATGAACAATTAGAAGCGGCTATTGAACAGATGCTAAAAGAATTAGAGCAGTAGAAGAACTGCATTAGCGGAATAGGAGGATGTATTTACTTTATAAGGTAGACGTCTTGTTATCCAAATTGCCCTTTTACTTCGCTCATTACGTACAGCATTTCAGTGGCTATCTGTTCACTTCGTTGGTCATAGGTAGCTGATTCCATAGGTGTTCCATCGGATATCTTAGGATCATCATAAGTTATGGCATGTCGTTTACTAGCGCCTACTACAATTGGGCAAGCATCATCCGCTTCAGAGCAGGTCATAACAGCCAGATAGTTATCCTTAGGATTCGGTGGCTGATTATACACCTTTGAATAACATCGCTCGGGTTTGAGTTCGGCTGAATAGCGGACTAAATAAACCGGATTGTATTCGGCACTATTGGACTCGATATTGACTTGAAATCCCGCTCTAGTTAGAGCTGCTATGGTATTAGGGTGCATTGCGGTGGCTTGTGTTCCGCCAGAATAACACGCTAATTCGGGTAGCTTTAGATGATTTGCCATTACAGTTGCCCATATATGGGCTAGATGACTACGGCGCGAGTTATGCGTACAAATAAAATTCAGATGAGGTATTTTTTTCACGGCTATTTCTGCTGCAATGTCGTTTGAAAGGGGAAGCAGAAGTTTCTTGCGATCCATTGGTAAATCGTCAAACCTTGAACTGCAGTTTAGAATGTAGCTGGTCAATTTTGGGAACACGGTTGTTGAAGCAATAGGGTTATAGTATACTTGGTAGATGAAGTCATTGGTTAATGACCGATTGATAATAGTTGAAGATGTTTTAAGACTTTTAATATACGGAAGTGAATGATTTTGTATTTTATGCCAATATTAAATGACTATACTATCAAGGAATTACAAAGAAATTTAAAGCAGTTTTTATGAATAAAGAGCAATCTACTTCATCCCAAGGAGATGTTAGTTATAAGGTTAATGGAGAGGCGAAATGCCCGGTAACAGGGCTTGGCTCGGTTGGAAGTGCATCAACCGGTCCCGCGATGCATAAAGCCGCGGGCAAAGGCCCGTCTAACAGAGATTGGTGGCCCAATCAGCTAAGTCTACATGTATTACGACAACATTCAAATCTCTCAAATCCTATGGATGATGGATTTGACTATGCCCAAGCTTTTGAGTCCTTACCCTATGAGCAGGTAAAGCAAGATATTTTTGATGCAATGAAGGATTCACAAGATTGGTGGCCTGCGGATTATGGGCATTACGGACCATTCTTTATTCGTATGGCTTGGCATAGTGCAGGAACGTATCGGATAGCGGATGGTAGGGGTGGCGCAGGCGCTGGAACGCTTCGGTTTGCACCGTTAAATAGCTGGCCCGACAATGCCAACTTAGATAAAGCCCGATTGTTGTTGTGGCCCATTAAGCAGAAGTATGGAAAGGCCCTATCCTGGGCAGATCTAATGATTCTTACGGGTAATTGTGCCTTAGAGTCTATGGGTTTTAAAACCTTTGGGTTTGCTGGTGGGCGTGAGGACGTTTGGGAGCCAGAGGAAGATATTTATTGGGGATCAGAAGCCGAGTGGTTGGGTGATAAGCGATACTCTGGAGATCGTGAGTTAGAAAATCCCTTAGCTGCTGTGCAAATGGGGCTCATTTATGTAAACCCAGAAGGTCCTAATGGGAATCCTGATCCAATTGCCGCGGCGCGCGATATTCGGGAAACTTTTGCTCGAATGGCAATGAACGATGAGGAAACGGTAGCATTAATTGCAGGTGGTCATACCTTTGGGAAAAATCACGGAGCGGCCAATCCTGATGAATATGTTGGTACTGAGCCTGCAGGGGCACCGTTAGCTGAACAAAGTCAAGGGTGGAAGAATAGTTTTGGCACAGGTAATGCTGAGTACACGATTACTTCCGGATTAGAAGGCGCTTGGACAAAAACTCCAATCAGTTGGGACAACAATTATTTTGAAAATCTGTTTGAATATGAGTGGGAGTTAAGCAAGAGTCCAGCTGGAGCTCATCAGTGGGTTCCCAAAAATAAAGGGGGCGAAGGGGAAGTGCCTGATGCGCATAATGCGGATAAGTCGCATCAACCAGTGATGCTAACCACTGACTTATCGCTTCGCTTTGATCCTATTTACGAGACAATATCTCGTCGTTTCTATGAAAATCCTGATGAATTTGCCGATGCATTCGCACGGGCATGGTTCAAATTAACCCACCGAGATATGGGACCTATAGCTCGATATAAAGGCCCTGAAGTGCCTGAGGAAGTGCTTATTTGGCAAGATCCAGTGCCAGCAAGAGACTATGAGTTGGTAGAGGAAGAAGATATAGTGGAATTGAAGAAAGCAATCGCTGCATCAGGACTGAGTATAAGTCAATGTGTAACTACTGCGTGGGCTTCTGCCTCTACCTTCCGAGGTTCGGATAAGCGCGGTGGTGCAAACGGAGGGCGTTTACGACTAGCTCCTCAAAAGTATTGGGCAGTGAACAATCCTGCGGAATTGGATAAAATTCTGGATACGCTCACGGCGATTAAGGAAGATTTTGATGCTAAGCCAGGGAATAAAAAGGTATCAATGGCCGACCTAATCGTACTCGCTGGAATCGTGGGTGTCGAACAAGCGGCCGAACAGGCGGGGGTTCCTACTCAGGTACCATTTAATCCAGGTAGAACCGATGCCGAGATGGAACACACCGATGTGGCATCTTTTTCAGTGCTCGAACCAGAAGCGGATGGCTTCCGAAACTATACCAAAGCACGCTACACTGTTTCACCCGAGGATATGTTGGTTGATAAAGCCCAACTATTGACCTTAACGGCGCCTGAAATGACCGTACTATTGGGGGGAATGCGAGTATTAGGGGCCAATCATGATGGTTCAAAAATGGGTGTATTCACCGACAGGGTGGGTGTGCTATCCAACGATTACTTTGTGAATCTTTTGGATTTAGGTACACGGTGGGAATCCGTTGACGCGTATGACGAACATTTTCATGGATATGATCGAAAGACCGGTGAAATGAAGTGGATGGGCACTCGGGTCGATTTAATTACGGGATCTAATACGGAGCTCAGAGCCATTGCTGAAGTGTATGCTGCACAGGATGGTCACGAAAAAATGGTTCAGGACTTTGTTAAGGCTTGGGCTAAAGTCATGGATTTGGATCGTTTTGATTTGAACTGATAGCTGATGTGCAGACAAAATTAGCTAGATTGGAGGTTGCCTGAAGAGAAGCTACCTTAACGGTATTTTCTTGAAAAGTATGTGTTTCAACCTGAGCGGCCTGAACCAAAGCTAACAGTGCTTTTAGTGTTGAAACAAACACAAACATGTATAAATGAAGGGTTCATCGCTTGAGCGGTGAGCCCTTTCTTTATTTATCGATTGCTCTTATTCATTAGTGTGTAAGGTAAAATATACATTTTGTAATGTTTTATTGACATAATGTAAAGTTTTATTTACTTTTATAGGGTAATCTTTACTAACACTTTTACTATTATGACCAATCGAACAAAACAACTCGCCTACTGGACTCTGAGCTGGGTAGCAAGTACGGCACTAGCTACTTTTGGGCCTATTTTTATGTGGGGGGATTCTAAGCTTTTAACAACAATTGCTTTGCTGCTCAATGTTGGAATAGGAATAATTATGATCCTCGCAAATCGGAATCTTTTCATGGAGTACGATGAGCTACAAAAGGATATTCATCTAAAAGCGATGGGTATTACTTTGGGGCTTACCATGGTTTTAGGAATTGCTTACTCGTTAATGGACGTTACAAATCTTATCTCGGGAGATGCTGAAATTTCACTCTTAATAGGCGCAATGGGAATTATATATTTACTAAGTGTCCTTAAAATGAATCGCTATTATGCCTAATGCACCAAAGAGTAACATGCACAATCAGGTCAAACTTTACCGGGTAAAACTCAATTTAACTCAAGAAGCCTTAGCGCAGGCAGTTGGGGTTTCCAGGCAGGCGATCAACGCCATAGAAACTGGAAAATTCAGTCCAAGTCTAGAAACAGCCTTCCTCTTAAGTAAACTTTTTGGGGTAGCTATCGAAGATATTTTCGAACTGGGTCATGAATAAATCTCAACTGCTGCGGTTGTCTATGCATGGAATGGATCGTTATTTGTTCCAAAGTGCGTCCATGTCCTCCAATTCCAAGCCTTTGGTCTCTTGAACCATTTTAGCAATAAATATAACCGATACAACAGCAAAGAAAGCATAAATGCCATACGCGCCAGTTAGTCCTATTCCACTAAGAAGAATTGGGAAACTTATAGTAATACCAAAATTTGCAAGCCACTGAGCTAATCCCGCAATGGAAAGCCCGGAACCGCGTATTTGATTAGGGAACATCTCACCCAACATGACCCACATAACAGGGCCCCAAGAGCCATTAAAGAAAGCTACGTATAAGTTAGCAGCAATTAATGCTACGGTCCCGTACGGATCAGGCAAGCTTATTTGACCTTCGGCATTGGTGAACGCATTAGAAAATGCAATACTCATAATGGTAAGGGTTATTACCATGCCAACAGATCCCCAAAAAAGTAGGGGTTTACGCCCAATTTTGTCTATTAATGCAATAGAAATTGCAACAGCACCAATACTAACTGCTCCAGATATAACATTAATCATTAGAGCATCACCTTCAGAAAACCCAACCGATTGCCAAAGAACGGCGCCATAATAGAATACCACGTTGATTCCAACGAGCTGCTGGAAGGTTGCTAAGCCTAAGGCTACCCATACTATTGGGTGAACTTTTCTAGTACTTTCGACAATTAAATCGGATAGAGAAGGTGCTTTTTGATCTTGTAAGGATTCTTGGATTTTTGCAAGTTTAGCCTCGATTTCTTCCTCGGAAAACAGTTTTTGTAACACAGCTTTAGCCTCATCTATCTTGCCAACAAGCACAAAATACCGTGGACTTTCGGGGATGAAAAAGAGCAAAAAGAAAAATAGAAAAGCGGGAACCAACTCAACCCAAAACATCCACCTCCAAGTGGCATACCCCAACCAGAACTCAGCTTGGGTGGAGCCAGCAATTTCGGCAAGAAAATAGTTACTCAAGAATGCTAAAAATAAACCTATTATAATGGCTACTTGTTGAATAGAAGATAATCTACCTCTAAGATGAGCAGGCGCAATTTCACTAATATAGGCCGGCGAGAGTACCGAAGCCGCACCCACAGCTAGTCCACCAATAATACGATAAATAACAAATTCTAACGAGCCTTGAGCAATACCACTACCAAAGGCTGAGATAATAAAAAATGCGGCGGCAATGATTAGAATGGATCGCCGGCCAAACCGATCGGCCATTCTTCCTGCAAAAAAAGCACCAATGGCACAACCTAACAGCATTGAGGCTACGTTAAAGCCCGTACCTGCACTGCTAGAATTAAAACTTTCCTGAAGTCCATCGACTGTTCCATTTATGACCCCACTATCAAATCCAAAGAGTAAGCCACCCAGAGTGGCGACTAGGGTTATTGCAGCTATGTAAAACGAATGATTTTTTGCCATAATTGAACGTTATTTATTGGTTGGTGAGTGTTAATTCTACGTAAGGAGAGGGGTAGTATTGTAGGTATTACCTGACTTGGTCTTTTAGAATATTATTGAATCAGCAAATAGGTTGTACAAAGTACATTATTTTTCTTTCCAATACCTTTGAATATCAAAACCTTCTTTCACTAATATAGCATGAAGTATATCATGACTTTTCATCGGTATAATATTTCTAGGTAAATGCTTTAGTAAAGGATGTTCAGGGTTGTCTAGTTCAACGTAGATAGGTGCATGGGTATTTTTTCGCATGATACGGCTAACCACATGTAAAGTTTTCACATCGGGGTCGGTAAAACGGATATTTTCAAAAACAAATATGGCAGAAGCCGCTTCTATGTTTGCCTTAATCTGTACTTCTGGGCTTACTGGAACACCCTTTATAAAGTGACAATCCGGGTACGGTCTCGTTTCTATGAGTGAACCAATTACTACCCGATCTATGTTTTTGGTTTTTTCATATTCCCTAAGAGCATGGATTAATTCGTCTGCATATGCGGTGTACTCACAAATTACAATATGCTTATTACCTTTGTAAGGTAATAAGCCCCTTTCTTCTTGGGAGAATCGTTTTTTGACCCACTCAAGAATGAGGGAAATGGTATGAGTGTATCCAAAAATACCTATAACAATGGCGATAACACCGGCAATTCGCCCTAATTCGGTGCTAGGAGTAATATCACCATAACCAACGGTGGTAGATGTAACAACCCACCACCAAATGACATCCGTAAAGTCATTTATTTCATTTTTACCCTGCTCAGCTACCCAGAATAAAATGGTGGTTCCAACAAAACTCAACACAAATAAACGTACTAGAAACCAAAGTTCTTTTTTTAAATTGGTGTCTAGATTGAACATTTTGGTAATATTTTTAGACAATACAGATAGATTAACTTGATATGTTTCTGTGATGAGATGAAAGTACAAAATAAAATACTTATCACAAGGGTGACAGAAATTGGCATAGTCTCTGATTACTTTCACCAATAAGATCAATCTGCGTACTCAATCTAAGTACAATAATCGGACTACATTAATTAGTAACCCTGATTAATTCAACCATCAAAGCACTTTCTATGGATTTAAGTATCTATCTATTTATACCACTGTTACTACTACAACTGCTCACCTTTTTATTCATTTGGAGATTGCATAAGGAGAATTCTGTCTTGGATTCTGACCTGTTTCATAAACCCATGGTAGAGAAATTACAATCGTATGAAAAAACACTAAGGGATGAATTTTCTAGGATACGAACCGAGAATGCCCAAGCCGCCCAAGGTCAACGTTCCGAGCTGGAGGCAAAACTGGATAAGTTTGAGGCAACTCAAAAACAAACGGTAAGTGACCAAAATAATGTACTCCGAGACAAACTGGCCGAAGTGATTGTAAAGCAGGAAAAACTTAACGAAGATGCCGAAAAACGAATTAAAGAGGTAAAAAAGACAGTGGAAGATCAACTCAAGGAAATACGTGAGGACAATTCGAAGCGACTTGAGGAAATGCGAAAAACAGTAGATGAAAAATTAGAGGAAACCCTGCAAAAACGGTTAGGTGAATCGTTCAAATTGGTATCTGAGCGCCTAGAATTAGTTCATAAAGGTCTAGGTGAAATGCAGCAACTCGCGACTGGAGTAGGGGATTTAAAGAAAGTCTTAGACAATGTAAAAACCAGAGGTGTTTTAGGGGAGTACCAGTTGGAAAATATACTCGAACAGCTGCTTACACCTGATCAGTATGCTAAGAATGTGGCAACCAAAAAAGATAGTCAGGGGCATGTAGAGTTTGCGGTTAAATTACCAGGTAAGAATTCAGATGAACCCGTTTGGATGCCTATAGACTCAAAATTTCCTATACAGAGTTATGAGGTGCTCCTTAATTCGTATGAGAATGGGAATCCTAAAGAAATAGAGCAGGCCCAGAAAATACTGCTTAAGACAATAGAAGGATTTGCTAAGGATATTTCTGAGAAATATGTGAATCCGCCCTATACGACTGATTTTGCGATTTTATTTTTGCCCATTGAAAGCTTATATGCCGAAGTACTACGACATCCAGGTCTTTTTGAGTCCTTACAACGTAAATATAGAATCACCATAACCGGGCCAACAACCCTTTCTGCTTTGCTGAATAGTTTGCATATGGGCTTCCGTACGCTGCAAGTTCAACAACGAAGTAGTGAAGTGTGGAAAATATTAGAATCGGTTAAGACGGAGTTTGGTAAGTTTGCCGCTCATCTCGAAAAAGTTGATAGTGATTTTGCAAAAGCCCATAAATCGCTACAAACCTTACGAAGTACCCGCACTAATGTATTAGAACGTAAGCTACAAGATATTGCTCAACTTGAGGAACCTAAAAAGACGCTTCCAGCTGCATCAACCAGTGAGGGTTTACAGAATGAGGGTTTTTCTAAAGAGCTTTGATGTAGGAAGTTCGTATGGTTGAGGCTCGTTCGCCTATTTCGGTCCAAGCCACGAGCAACCCATCGCCAAAGGAGCTAAGTTGAGGGAACCCACCGCTTCTAGAAGCTTCCATTTCATCTAAAATGAGGGCTTGTACGATAGTTCCGTTTCGCATTACCTGCTTAATGTGCAATTTGGCTGCATCTTCGTGTCGTTCAACGTAGCTGACCCAAGCCGACTGTTCATTATGCATTACAATGTCCACACGGCCTAAAGGCTGGTTTTCTGATAGTAAAATAGCCTCATTAAAGGTTTTTCCATAATCATCGGAGAATGCAAGTTTAACACGAGGAACATTATCTGCTCCAGTAAACCATAAAGCAGCTGTAACGCCGGAATGGAAAGCAAGTTGGGGACCATTGACTGGGCAGGCTGCGATTTGCCAACCGTCATTATGTACCGTATTGGGCGTATCCCAAACACCATTTTCATATCTAGATACGTAGAGATCACGTATCTCGTCACTGCTCCTATTCCGGTAGGCAGCTATTAAGCCACGGTCTGTTTTTACTAAGGATGTATTGCAGCAGTCACAAACAGCATTGTCGATTAGATGTGATTCAATAATCTCACCATCCCTGCCCAGTAATGCACCTCTAAGTGTCATGGCAGTGGCTAATTTTGAATCTAAATGATCGGAATCCATAAAATGTCCACCATGATCCATGCCACCATGATCCATACCACCTGTATTTCGGCCGTCTAACCAGATTGCATAAAATGTAGAGCTATCCATAGGTTGCATACTTACGAATCCATGTTCTGTATTGGTATTATCGGTGTGGGGCACAAAAGCTGCATGTTCAAATTCTACCTGTACATTCTGTCCGTTGGACGAATCAGTTATTTGGCTCTGAAATTTATCTTGTATGGGTTGAATTGTTACGTGATATGAATAGGGTGATCCAGGCACTTTATCTAACCAATGGGCGGCTACAGGAGCGCCGTTTAATCCAATAACGGAAGGAAAATCGGCCCAGTTGACAAACCAATCATCCGATTTTGCCACTGAAGTATAAGAAGACCACTCAAGGCCGTCGGTATAATCTGGATTACTCGGTGGTGTTAAGGTAGCTATACGTAGCTCGGCTACCTCACCTATCTTGTGGATCCAACTCATGTGAACGGTACCTGCATTATCTGTAAATAGACGCGGAAAGGTACTTTTTAGGGAACTGGGGTTGTCAATAGGTACTTGTTCTATAGAAGTATTAGAACAGCCCCAGAAGCTCATTAGAAGTATACTTAAAAGGCCAATATGGCTGTAGCGTTTGAACATTTTCATAGAGAGAATCTCCGTTTGTTTAAGTAAGAATTTATATTCGTTCAATGGTCTCTCCACAACGAAGCATCATTGCTCCATAGTAGGGATTTTTAATTTCTTGTTCTTGGCTTATCCAAAAAGCACCTTTACCTTCATTTGCCATTGGACAAAATTGAACAAACAGTACATCATCACGATCAAACTCTTTTATAAAATCAATGTAAAGTCGTGAAAATGCAACAAAAGAAGTCCGAGAAGTTGTAACATCGGTCGAACCAGCAAGTTGTTGAGCTGTTTGGGATAGAAGCTCTAAAGCTGTACGGTCTACTGTTATTTCTGATACCCAACTTTTTATCAGACTTGACAGGTTGTTCATTTTCCCTGTAATAGCATTAAAGTCACCTGCAATGAGTCCGTCTTTAATTTCAAGATAAAGCGTTATGGAAGAATCTATTTCAGCACTCTGCGGTATAGTAGAGTAGGAGGTACTTCGGTTTGTGCTGGTATGAGTTGACATATCCATTTCTGAAGGGATATTGATTTCCGTTATTGCATCGGTATGGCCATGTTGAGTCATGTTATCTAAGCCTTTTAATTGGGAAGCAGCGTCAATGACAAAGGTGCCCGCACTCACGATCAAATCTCCTTTATTTAACCCAGAATGAACCACCACTATTTCTCCTATTTCAGGGCCTAAATGAATAGGTCGCAACTCATAAAAAGATCCAGCATCTGTTTCCACTACTAAGTACACAAAGCTACGTTCACCCGTCCATAGAACAGCAGATTTTGGAATATACATTCCCTTGGACGAGTTATACGGTACTACCAAATTACCCGATAACAGTTGATTGGGGCGTAATTTTAGATCGTTATTTTCCAGTGTAATTCGGACTTTTGCCGTGAATAGCTTTGGATCTAGTTGAGGATCTATATATTCGATCAAACCTCTCATAGCAGCTCCGTTACTATTGGCATGTACTTTATGAAATAATTTCCATTGAATTTCTTGTCCGGTCTGGAGGTAGGGCAGCTGATGTTCGTAGGCATCTAACACAAGCCATACTTTACGATGATCATTGATTGAAAATAATGCTTCACCCTGATTTATATACTGCTCTGGTAGTACGTTAAGGCCGTGCACATAGCCACTAGCTGGTGCCCTGAGTTCGATGTTAATTATAGGTTTTTTTGTCTGTTTTATCTTTGAAATATCCTCTTCACTAAAACCTAAGCGTTCTAGTTTAGTTTGTGCAGACTCAATCAAATTGACCCTTGAGGGATTATTTTCAATAAGTGTGAGAAATTCCTGCTGGGCGGTAATCATTTGTGGAGAGTACAGAGTAGCCACAACCTGTTCCTTTTCAACATATGCCCCTTCAAAATTCACAAAAAGTTGTTCAATCCTTCCTTCAATATAGGTGGACATTCGTACCGATTTTGTAGGATCTAATTCTATTTTTCCAGGCAATTGTATCTCGAGATTGACTAAACCAGATTCAACTTGAACGGTTTGTAGGCCCATATTTTCATTCACAGAACGGCTTAGGTATAACGAATTTGTATGTCCTAGCGATGTTTGTACACTGTCAGTGGCGGTATTTTGGTCAAGAATTAAATCCATTCCACAAATAGGGCAATTTCCAGGTTCTGACTGCCGAACCTCAGGGTGCATACTACAATAATAGGTCTCAATCGATTCAGAATGATCATGGAATTCTGCATCGTGATTCTCCTTCATATTATTTGGCATGGGCGCATCAGCCTCTCCACAAGCTTGAAAAGTAAGGAAGACAAAAAAGAGCAGGTAGCTTAGGTATTTTTGTTTCTTCATAAGTATAAAGTTGAGATTATATTATTTGTTAAGTTCTATTGATAGCGGACTCAGTACACTTTGAGCCATCATTTTGGTTAAAAATTCATTCTCCTGATGTTGGAGTAATTCAGTTTTGAGGCGTAGTTTTCTATTTAAATACTCAAAATATCTACTTAAGTCTCCTTGTTCTGCCTCAATAGCTTGTTGCTCCAAAGAAAGTAATTCGTCTATAATGGCCATTTGATCAGCTATTTTGGTTTGTTGTATTTCATTAATCTCGAGGCTAGTATTCCATTCTTCAAGTGCCGTCTTTACTTCAATTAGGTGCGCTTGTAAGCGGTAATTGCTAACGGATAATTCAGATGCTTTCGATTGAATAGCTGCACTTTTTCTCTTTTGGGCTATTGGAAGACTAAATGAAATTTTTGCAAGAACAGCATCTTTACCATTATTTTGAATGCCAATTTGGCCAGGTTTTTCTGCAATACTTATATAGTCTAGCCCGACACCAAGGCTTGGATAGCGACTTAATTCAGTTAAGTGTAATTCCATTTTTTTTGATGCTACTATAGCTTGTAATTTCTGTATCCCGGGACTGTTTAGCTGATGATTTGCAGTAAAAACATCGTCCATGGAAGTCCCATTTTGGGTCGTTGGAGAGGACCATTCAGCTTGGAATTCAAAGCCATCAAAGTCATAAACCATTTTAACATTAGTTTCCAGTCTATCTGGATAGATCAGTGAATCAGTGATGGGCGCATTTCGGAGCCTATTAAAATTTCGTATATGTTGAGATCTAACCAAAAAAGCCTCTTCTCGCTGCTGATCGAGTGTTTTCTCTTGCAGTTCAATCTCTAAAATCTTTCTGTTGGTTGAGTAGCCTTCACTATTGAATGTGGTGAGTAGTTGAGTTAACTCACTTAAGACATCTAATTGTTGGTCTAAAAACTTAATTCTCATCGTTTCCGTGTAGATAGAAGCCCATTCTTTATCCATTTCGAGAAAATGACGCTCAACCTCCTCAAGATACCCGAATTCCCTAGCTTCAATAAGTGCTTCAAGAGTCAATCGCTGAAGGTTCAGTGAATTAGGAAAAGGTATACTCTGGTTCAATGATATCCGGGCCGTCTGGGCACCTAAGGCTGTTTCTATAGGAGCAGCGAATACTCCGATTGAAACAGTAGGATCCATGAGCCCGATAGAACGTGCTTGAAATTCTGATGTGGCAATTTCATTCCATTTTGACAACAGATTAGGATGACCATTAAGAGCTTCTAGTTTATATGTATTCAAGGTATTCTGCGCTTGGAGACTAGATTTAGGCATAATTCCAATTCCAACTATACCTAGCAAACACACAATGAATAGAGCAGGGGGTGGGGTTTTCCTTTGTGATCTCTCCTGTGTGAAAGTATAGTTCTTTAATGAATTAGTAACTCTTCGTTCTTCTCTCCAAACAAATAAGAGTGGTACTACAAAAAGCGTGATTATTTGGACAAACATACCTCCTAATGTAGGAATAGCCATTGGAACCATAATCTCCGATCCTTTACCCATAGAACTAAATAAAGGTAGCAAAGCGAAAATAGTGGTTGCGGTGGTCAACATGGTGGGTCTAATTCGTTTAGTAGCTGCTTCAACCCCTACATTCCTAAGATGTTGAATATGTGTTGCTACTAGCTCACGCTCATTGGCCATTTGCTCCAACTCATGTTGGTCTTCTTGGTGGAACTCTTTAAATCGTTGTTGTAAATAAGTGGCCATCACAACTCCACCATCTGTAGCAATTCCAAATAAAGCTAAAAAGCCAACCCAAACGGCAATACTTAAAGCAACCGCCTCAATACCCAAAAGTTCTTGCAGGCTATTAAAACCAAAAAAGGAAACACTACTGAAAAAATCACTAGCGAAGAATCCCAATAAAATAA
>Ga0233432_10002710_pt1 | contig 16306 bp, 26 predicted proteins | sample SI_122_August201_6_FD_179870 | JGI IMG/M metagenome (GOLD analysis project Ga0233432, IMG submission 179870) | Seawater microbial communities from Saanich Inlet, British Columbia, Canada - SI_122_August2016_10_MG | ecosystem: Environmental > Aquatic > Marine > Inlet | place: Canada: British...
TGTTAACTACGGTCTGTCTGTCCAATACACTCTGTGGAACAACAACTTCTACTCTGTCATCATAACTTACTTCTTGTGCTTCTTCCAAGGTAAGCATATAGCCTGTGGTTCTTGAAGTTGGTCGTCTATCGTTACACTCTACTTTTCTATCTGGAATAGTTATAGCACCGCCTGGTGTTTCCATATCATCGTAGAATGCGTCAATGTCTACACCCTTTTTAAGTGTAACTTGGAACAGTTCCATTTTACGCCTCCAGTTGTAGTATGACTAGATCCACCTGCACTGTGCTTGTGCCACCGCTTTTGTTTGTAACCCTACACGGTATATTTGTTGTTGTACTACTTTCTAGGTTAAATCCATAAGCACCTGGACTTATAATAACTGTTTGTGCACCTGTTGTGATAACTTCTGCAATAAGTCCTGCGTCTGATGTAGGATCAACACCCTCTGCTCTTGCGGCGTCTGCTGTTCTTGTTGCCGCATTCACATACAATCTTACACGAGCCGCTCTGTCTGTTGTTATAGCCATTAGTGCGTATGCTTTGAATCCTGTGATGTCTAAGTCTGCTTCAAATCCTTCTGGTAAATTTGAAGTTTGGTTTGTTCTTATGACTCTGCTTTGTAAACCTGAACCACCTTGTGCTACCCAATCATAGTATGAACCATTCCAACTTAATACTTGGTTTGTTCCTGCTGAGCCTGTGTTTAAATGTGTGTCAACATCACTATCAGTATATGCTGTAGGAATTGTAGGCTTGTTTGATAAGTCATCATAGTCGCCACTAAACAATGCTGTATCACCTGCAAGAGCAGTTGTACTACTTGTACCTAATGCTAGTGCATCAGTAATTCCATAACCTGCTATCGTAGTTGGTTTGCTTGTTAAATCTGCAAACGCACCACTAAACAATGCTGTATCACCTGCTAATGCTGTTGTGCTAGTTGTACCTAATGCTAGTGCATCAGTAATTCCATAACCTGCTATTGTAGTTGGTTTGCTTGTAAGTGAAGTAAACGCTCCATCAAACAATGCTGTATCACCTGCAAGTGCTGTTGTACTACTTGTACCCAATGCCAATGCATCTGTAATTCCATAACCTGCTATTGTAGTTGGTGTTCCTGTTAGACTTGCAAATGCAAAATCCTGTGCAACGCCACTGATTGCAATGTTGCCTGAACCTAAAAGACTTTCACCGTTAATAGTTTTAATACTTGTTCCACTAACTAATGCGTCTTGTGCATCTGTAATGCCATAACCTGCTACTGTAGTTGGCTTGCCTGTTAAACTTGCGAATGATTGTGCTGGTACACTTGTTAATGCATCAGTAATTCCGTAACCTGCTACTGTTGTTGGTGTACTTGTTACATCAGCAAACGCAACAGTTGTTAGATAATCTGTTCCTGCTACTGCTGCACTTATGTTCCCTGCACCATCTGCTTTTACTATTCCTGTAACTGCACCAACAATTGGATCTGTTTCTGTATAACTTGTCAAATAACCTTGTGTACTATGGTCACCATAATCAGTTGGGATAGTTGGTTTATTAGTTAAACTGTTATAGTCGCCGTCGAACGCATATGCGAATAATGGTTGTATTTCACTTAGACCAACATAAACTTCGTTAAAGTTATCATTAACTTTATCAAATGCTGAACGGAGGCTTTCTCCGTCTCCTGTTAATTCGCCTGATCCAATATTAATTATCTGCTTCGCCATTTGCCCACCTTAATGATTTAGTTTAATACTGTTTACTGTACCGTCTGTCCAATTAGATACATATACTCTTACCCATACATAGTTTCCTGTAAGATTATATGTCTTACTAGATGTTTCGTTTGCAGTGTATTCTAACTTACTTGTAGTTGCACTAACAATTTTACCAGTAGTATCTATTGTTTGTCCGGAACCTAGTATTACAGTAAACCAGTCATCTGCTGTAGGATCTACTGCAAGTGTTCCTTGCATTTCTATATCACCTAAAAATCCTGACAGATTAATTTGTATGGTATGAAAACCGTCACTACGACTGTAGTAACCATCTCCTTTATATTTTTCTCCAGTTACAGTTTCGGTTGTACTGTCTCCTGGGTGCGTATTTGCTGATAATATTGTTTCACTGTTTGACATATAACTATTTATCAATATTCGACTTGACTATTAATTTGTCGACACGTCTAATATTGTTAGTTACAAGGCTACATAGTTGTAGAGTTTTTTCGTCTCTAATATAAAAATACATACCGTCAACATATCCTTCGTCGAATGATGTTTCTAAACAAATAGAACCGATCTTTACTTGCTTAGGATTCGCTTCAGCCCATTGTGCAAAAGACTGTTCGCCTAGTTTGTTTCCAAATGTAACTCTATATTGGTATCCATTATCGTTTTTAACAATAATAGTATTCTTTTTTATTTCATTTAGTACACTACTGTCTGGCTTATATAAAGATATAATACTATCCGGCTGCAACTGAGCTATGATGTTTTCCAACCATTGAAAATTATTAGAGTAAATGCTCATATAATTTGAGCGTACTCTAAGTTTATAATTAAATGTATTATTGGAAAACATACTATAAAGGCGTCTTGCATCAAAATAATCTTCTTCAAGGATAGAGTATTTGCGAAGACCTCGAATTATCTCTAAAGGATCTCCATGATCATACAAGCTTTGTAGACTATCTAGTATGTTACGAGCTAGAGAAAGATTTTTTTCTCTAAAGTAATTAGAAAGACTATTTCTAATCTCTAGCTTGTAAAGATAATCATTATAGAAAAGCTTTGTTGTCTCCTTAGTTTTCAACAACTTTCTCCGAAGTACAGTCGAGCACAAAGCTTCCTTTGTTAAAATCAATAGTTAACATACCGCCATTTTTAAGATCGCCAAACAACAGTTGTCTTGACAACGGACGCTTAATTTCTTTGTCAATTACACGTTGCAAAGGACGAGCACCGTTTTTAGGATCAAACCCTTTATCAACAAGCGCATCAATTGCTTCATCTGTAATTTTAACTTTAACATTCTTGTCAACAACCATGTCTTTAAGCTCTTTAAGGAATTTACCAACAATCTTAATCATTACTTCTTTGCCTAGTTTAGCAAATGTAATCACACCGTCAAGTCTATTACGGAACTCTGGAGCAAAAAACTTTTTAAGCTCAGTATCTTCATAGGTGCTTTCATCAGTTTCCTGTGCAAATCCAATGGAATTCTTTTCTGCTGCCTTTGCACCTAAGTTAGTAGTTAGGATCAAAACACAGTTACGAGCATCGGCTTCTTTACCATTTGACCCTGTAATTTTACCATTGTCCATTACTTGTAGTAAAATCTGTGACACGTCGGGGTGAGCTTTTTCAATCTCGTCTAACAGTAATACACAGTTAGGATTTTCTTGTAATTTTTCAATTAGCAATCCTGAGGTATCGTCGTGTCCAACATAACCCGGAGGTGACCCAATTAGTTTAGAAATACTGTGTTTCTCTTGATATTCACTCATATCAAATCTCACCAGTTCTACTCCTAGCTGATCTGCTAGTTGCTTTGCTGTTTCAGTCTTACCTGTACCAGTTGGGCCCATAAACACAAACGATCCTATTGGTTTATCGTCTGGTTTTAGTCCTGCTTGACTAACAAGAATCTTGTCAACAATATTTTCAATTGCTTCGTCTTGTCCAAATACTCCGCCTTTAAGATTCTTTTCAAGATTAGCAAGATTATCTGTTTCGGTTTGACTAACTGTTTCGGGAGGCAACTTAACAACTTTAGCAAGTTCAAATTCAATTTTTTCAGCTGTAACAATACGATTAGTTTCGTTCTTAATCTTAAATCTAGAACATGCTAAGTCTATTAAATCAATTGCTTTATCTGGTAGTTTTTTATCACCTTGATATTTTATGCTTAGTTTAACTGCACTTTCAATTGCTTCTTCTGTAATTTCTGTTTCGTGATAATCTTCGTAATACTTCTTAAGTCCTCGAAGGATATCTTTCGCTACTTCGGCACTTGGTTCGTCAACCGTTACACGCTGGAATCGACGCATCAATGCACGATCCTTTTCAAAGAACTTGCGATACTCTTCCCACGTAGTTGACGCTACAACTTTAAGTGTGCCTTTAGTAAGTGCAGGTTTTAACATATTGGCAAGATCATTTGATCCGTCTTTTCCGCCAGCACCTGCTCCGCTCATCATATGTGCTTCATCGATAAACATAATGGTTTTGCCCTTCTTTTGCAATCCATTAAGTACAAGCTTTAGTCGTTCTTCAAAGTCTCCGCGGTACTTTGAACCAGCAAGCATAGCACCAATGTCTAACATATATACTTCGTATTCTTTTAGGAATTCTGGAACATTATCGTTAACAATGTTGTACGCCATGCCTTCTGCAACTGCCGTTTTACCTACTCCTGGGTCACCTACTAACAATACATTGTTTTTATTGCGGCGTCCTAATGCAAGTGCAATACTTTCTAGTTCGTCAGCACGGCCAATAATAGGATCAATTTTATTACGTTTTGCTTCGTCATTTAGGTTAGTAGTAAATTGACGTAATGCCTTTGCACTAGCCCCTGACATTTCTTCTTGAGCAACTTCGTCTTCGATATCAGAACTTACAAAGTCTGCAAACAACTCCTTTACGATGCCTGATTTTTCGATAAAGTATGCTGCATGTGATTTCTTTTCGCTCATCATACTTAACAGCACATCACTGAGTTCAATTTCACTACGTCCTGCAAAAAGAGTTTGTGTAAATGCACGATTAAGTACACGTTCTACACTCTGTGTTTTTTTAGGTTTATACTTTTCAGCAGTAGTTTTAATTTCTTCAAGATTGCTTTTTAAGTAGTGTTCTAAATTTGATTTTAAATAATCTACATCGGCGCCAAAGCCGTTAAGTAGACTATAAAAATTATTAGAGCATAACATTGCAAACAACAGGTGTTCAACAGTAACATATTCATGCTGTAGTTTTTTTGCATCTTTAATACTCTTTTCAAAAACTGCCTGTAGTTCTTTGCTAGGTTCGACCATTTATACTTTCCTCTGTTTAGATTGTTTTTTCTTTGCTCTATCTAATTTAAGCTTGCTTACTCGATCAGTAAATTCTATTCCTTGCAAGTGATCATATTCGTGAAGGAAACATCTTGCATCTATGTCGTGTAGTTCTATTATACATTCTTGTGCGTCTGTGTCAAGATATTTCGCAACAATACTTACTGGACGTTTAACTTTTAAATATAAGCCCGGATGACTTAAACACCCTTCTGGCATAATTTCGTTCTCTTCAGAAGTCTTTAAGATTTCAGGATTTATCAATGCAAACGGTTTTGCACCTCCTAATAAATAAGGCTTCATTACAAATATTTGCGCATCTATTGCCACTTGGTTTGCACTAAGTCCAATGCCGCCTTCTTGCAACATTAATTCAACCATTTGTCTTTCAACTTCTTTTGCATTTAAGAAATTAAAACTAAACGGGCTTAATTGTTTTTCTAACCACGTGTCGGGCGACCTTACTAATTTAAGATCCATTAATTACCTCTTGTATTTTTTCTATCTGTAAGTTATTCAATTTTGGTATCTCTGCTTCAATTTTTATAAAAAATGTACCTTTTGATCCAGACTTAGCACTAGGAAGTCCGTATCCGTTCATACTAAACATTGTTCCGTTTTTTGTAGACATTGGTATTTTTAATTCTATATTTTTACCTTCGGGAGTTCTTATTATTTTAAGAGTGCCTGTAATTAACTCTAGACAATTTACTTTTAGCACCATTTGTACATTATTATTACTTCTAGTATACAACGGATGTTGTAAAATGTCAACGATTACATACAAATCTCCTCGTTTTCCGGGAATACTATTATCGCCTAGTCCTGTAAATCTTATTGTATCTCCTTCAGAAGCACCTATTGGTATATCTAAATTTACAGTTTGTTCTTGTCCGTTACGCAATCTATACGCAGCTAGTATTTGCTTTCCTATAAACGTTTCTTCTATTGATATTGATACTTTTATTCTTATATCTGGATTTTTTGGACGTCTATTTCCAAACCCGAATGGACCGTTGGCGCCGAATATATCTTCAAACCCGTGCATGTTGCCTGTATTAAATTGCCGTTGTTGCGGTTGCGGATTATCGTATTGTTGACGTTTTTGCGGATCTTTTAATGTGCTGTAAGCTTCGTTTACTTTTTTAAAAGTTTCTTCGTTACCACCCCTGTCAGGATGATGCTGCATACTTGCTTTCTTGTATGCTTTTTTTAAATCTTGTTCAGAAGCGTTTTTAGGTACACCTAAAATAGAATAATAGTCCATGCAATTACTTATCGCATGAACTATTGTAATTAGTTAGTAGTGATTACTTTTTCTTGTTATCAGAATAAGCGTTCCCAGCAAAAAATGCTGCTACAATCGCTGCAACTGAAACAAAGTACGTTGGAGCCATATCGCCTAGAATCTTACCTGCTTGTTCTAGTCCAATCAACGCTGCAACTACAACTGCAAATGGATATAATAACATACCAAATAATGCAAACCAAGCCATATTACGCATTGCGTCTCTGCGTAAATCTGCATCTTCTAGTTCTTTTCTTTTGAACTCTAAGTACATTGCTTGTTCTTCGGCTGATACTTTTCCGTCGCCGTTTGTATCTGCTGGATGGTGCCCTGCTGCTTTTACTTCTGCTTCACTCATTTCTTTTCCCCCTCAAGTTTAGCGATACGAGCCTCAAGCTCGTCAATCTTATCGGTTATTTTAGGGTACTTTACACGCCAAGCATTTGGATCATTTTGTAACCATGTCCAACCCCAGCGTATTGCTAGATATTCAAGTGTAGCGTCAAACTTTTTAACACCCCATGTTGCCATGCGTGTGTCTTTGAACCAAAACAAAAATGCCGCACCAAATAATGATCCTGCTATTGCTGTATAAATCCAAAGGCGGTCGTCCGCCATTCTTTCAATTATTTCCCACATAGTAGCCCTCTTTCGTTAACTATGTGTATTTATTACTTACAGGCGCACTTTGCTTCGTAGTTGTGTATCGCTGCTTTGATAGCGTCTTCTGCTAATACACTGCAATGTATTTTAACTGGAGGAAGAGCAAGTTCAGTTGCAAGGTCTGTATTTTTTATTTCGGCTGCCTTGTCTAAAGACATGCCCTTTACCCATTCGGTAACTAAACTACTGCTTGCAATAGCACTGCCGCAGCCGTATGTTTTAAATTTAGCATCAGTAATAATTCCATCATCAACTTTGATTTGAAGTTTCATTACATCGCCACAAGCAGGTGCTCCTACCATGCCTGTTCCTACAGAAGGATCATTGTCATCCATCTTCCCTACATTACGAGGATTTTCGTAATGGTCCAGCACTTTATCTGAATATGCCATAATATTTTAGTCTTGAGTCTCTTCTTGAGGTTTAACAGCTTCTTCGTAATAAACGATAATTTCTTTTTGCTGTTCAATAAATCGCTTTAGTTCTGCAAAGTTTAAACTAAGGTTTTCATAATCTTTAACTGAGATAGCAATGTATGCAAGTTCGCCATTCTTTGCTGTAAAGTCTTCAACAAACTCGTCATAGTTTTCTGCTGTAACAACATAGATCTTTACGTCATTGATCTGCGCACTCTTAGGGCGAGCAACAATTGGTACAGTAGTTTTTACAGTATTAGTTACTGTTACTATCTGCGGTTCCGGTCTCAGGCTGCTGCACCCCATCAGGGTCAGTAATGCCGCGGAGATCATCCCATAAGTTATCAGTCGCATTTTGCATCCTATTTTCAATCAACCCTGGCTTGCGTAACGCTAGAGCCGTTAAGTTGTGTTTTTGTAGTGTAGCACGAAGTTCGTCTCCGTACGCTTCTGCTTTTTGTAAATCACGTTGTAATGTTGCACTAAGCTCTGCATTACGAATTACATCTTGTTGTAAAGTAGCAATACTTGCTTCACTAACTTGTACTGCTACTTCCATTTTTGCAACATTATCACGTGCTGTTTGTAAATCACTTTGTAGCTTTTGTACATACAAATACCCTGCACCTGCTGTTGCAAGCACAGTCATTACCATAGCAATTTTAATAGCACTAAACATAATTTATCCTAGTAGTTTATCCAGTGTGTTTGGACCAGCAATGCCATCAGCTACTAAGCCGTTAGCAGCTTGCCATGCTTTTAGCGCACGTTCTGTACCTGGACCAAAGTCACCGTCTGCTCCAACGCCTAATGCTTCTTGCATCATCTTAACGCCTTTGCCTTTAGAACCTTTGCGTAGCACACCGATGTCGTCAATGATATCTTCAATGTCATCATCGTCTGCTGCTAAGTCTTCTGCGTCCATGCCTAGTACTTCCATAGCATGTAGGTAACGCTTTTTACGATCGTCTAGTCCAATGCTTCCGCCATTGATTTTCTTGGTCATACGCTTAACGTCATCACCGTCTGCAATGTCGTTTAGGTTGTTTGCGTCCCAGAACCAGCAAGCTGATTCAATAGCGCCTGCCGGAGTTGCTACGTACTCCGATGCTTCTTCTGCTGTCATGTTAATGCTTTTACCAAAACGTGTATAGTTTTCACGTCCTGTTAATTGCTTTAGTCCACGTCCACGGAATCTCCATCCATCGCCATCTTCTGTATTGCCCATTTTGTATTTACGGAACTCATCCATGTATACATAGTTGGCAATCATTTCTGGATTACGATGATATTCGTCTGCATCACGCTTTGGTGCTGCACCGAAGTATCTACCAAACACAGCACGTAGTGCTTTTGCTGAATAGTTTAGGTTTTCTTCTAGGCGCTTGAAGCCGCCTGATTCATGAGCGCACTGGCTTAAGAAGTGTGCCACTCTACGTTCTGTAGTAATACCGTATTTAGGTAATAGTTCACAAAGTGCATCATACCAATCATCTGCGTCAGCAGAAATGATCTCGGAAAGGTGCTCTTTAGTAAAGTCAAATTCAAAGCTCATATTTTAGATCCTTTTTAACACAACGGATTTGTCGCCGTTCTCGAAGACTAAGTTGTCTCCATACTTACTTATGTTATAATCACCAATGTACTTGGTCAAAAAGAGTATTTCCGGATAACTTTCCATAATATCAAACTTGCCATCAACGTTTTCTAATACATTTAATGTGTTTCCAAAATCTACAAATTCAAATGCAAGAGGGTCTGCATACATTTTCTTTATCCATAATGTTTCGTTAATTATGTCAATATTATCAACAAAGCTTTTGTTAAAAAAGTTCTTAAAGTTGTTAAGGTTAGATTCGTTAGCAAGTACTATATATCCATCTGGATCAGACGGAATTGAATTTATCATTTCATCGACATTGGCAGTTTTGCTACGGAAATCTTTATAGTACCTAAATTTAAATTCATCTATATTGGTTAAATTTGATACTCCTGATAACATTTCAACAATATTATCGTGTACTTCTCTATTTCTCTGTAGCTCTACAAAGACTTTGTATTTCCCATCACTTTGTTCACCACTTGTAACGTCGGCGTCTAAAATAAAATTATAACCTTTTTCTAAAAAGCTAGCTAAATCATTTGCAGGCTGCTTTTCTACTACGTTAAAACTAAGTGTAACAATATTTTTATCGTCGCCCATCTTTGACTGATAAGCATCTACTTCAAAAATATTATCTACTAAGTCTTTTAGATCACCTTCACGCAAACTCATTATATATTCTCCAACTCGTTTTCGTCCGATGTTAGATCCAATGCAGCTTCTTCCGACTGTTCGGGCTCTAATGGCGGCGTATTAGCAGGGATAGCTGGCTCTACATTAAATCCATTGTCTTCTGCATAACTGTTAAACATATCTGCTATTAATTTTTTAGGCATTTGAATTTCGACTACCCATACCGGCATACGGTCAAGTTTACCTTTTTTAGTTCCTGTACGTATGTCGTCTTGTTTTCTAATTGTTCTTGGTTTTACAATAAAATCTTTTTTATAAGAAACTTTGCAGTCGTATTCTAATAGACGTTTTGCAGCCATTGGATCGGGCATCTCATTCCGTTCCCACATAAACTTACATGTTACCCAATGTCTTTCGATATTAGGTCCGCTTAGAAGTTCCCCATCCATCCAGTTTTTATAAACATACATGTCTAATTCTTCTAAAACTCTTTCAAAGTCTTTTAACACCTGAAAAGAAGTATTACTGCTGTAAATTCTTTCTACATTTTTAATAAGATCGTATACGTCTTCCATCTATAGTTCCCTACAACTTTTTTAATTACATACTTATTTATCTGAACATCCAAGTTAACAAAGTATTTTTCTCCCAAGGTCAGAAGGTAAATACTTTTGTAGGGCAAGAGAGTTCTACTGAACTTGAACTACCCTACGTCATATTCCACCAAAGGAGGACCTTTAATGGGTGCAAAAAGGAAAACACAATCTCGTGCAAATAAAGGCTACGAAAACGTAGTTGATATTAACATTCATCAGAAAAAACAACAAGTACAAATTCTTCCAAGAAATAAAAATCAAGAAACGTATGTTATTAAACTGTTAGATCCGACGAAAGACATAGTCTTTGGCATCGGACCGGCAGGAACAGGCAAAACTCTGTTAGCAGTACAAGTTGCGGTTAAACATTTCAAAGAAGGCAAGATTGATAAAATTATTGTTACACGCCCAGCAGTAAGTGTAGATGAGGACTTAGGCTTTCTTCCAGGAACGCTTGAGCAAAAAATGGCTCCATGGACGAGACCAATTTTTGACGTATTACGAGAATATTTTAATGCTAGAGAAATAGAAGGTATGATTGAAGAAGGTATTATTGAAATTGCTCCACTTGCATTTATGCGTGGTCGCACATTCAAAAATAGTTATATTCTAGCAGACGAAATGCAAAATGCAACTCCAAATCAAATGAAGATGTTATTAACACGGTTAGGCGAAGGCTCGATGATGGCTGTAACAGGCGATCTAGCACAGGCAGATAGACTAAAAGATAACGGTCTAATAGACTTTACAAACAAATTATTAGACGTAGAATCATCATATATTGACATAGTCAACTTTGGACAGGGAGATATTGAAAGGCATGCTGCCGTTAAGGCTGTTCTTCAAGTGTATGGTGATGAATAACTTCAACACCTGACTTATCAAGGAACTCTAAGCCCTGTGTACTACGATAATCATTTTTGTAGTACACAGTGGCTATTCCACTTTGATAGACTAGTTTAGCACAGTCTATACAAGGAGCATGTGTAACGAACATTGTTGCTCCAGCACCGCTTTCAGGTGACTTTGCTAGTTTAGCGATTGCGTTCGACTCGGCATGCAGTACTTCTGGTTTAGATTTTAGTATAGTATTACCCCAATTGTCTTCACCGTCCCAGTCTTCACAACAATTATCCCATCCACTAGGCATCCCGTTATACCCAATCGAGATAATTCTATCATCTTTAACAACAATAGCACCAACTTGTAAACGCTCGGCACTACTAAGTTGTGCAAAACGTTCTGCAACGTCCATGTATGCTTCAATAAATTTAGTTTTCATATTTTAGGATCATTCCGTTTTAAATAGTTTTCTCTAATCTGATTTGTTTTACTATTTTTTACATTACGCATATTTAATAAAATTTCATCATCTTGTAATTCTTTACAAAGATCATATACTGCTGTTAGATCGTAACGCTCTCGGTCCGATAAGTATCCTTTATAATAATTAAATGTTTCTATAAAATTATCTCTTTCTTGTTGCGTACTTGCGTCAATTGAAAGTTCTTTTGGTCCTTCAACTAAATTAAATACTATTTCACTGTCAGGAGTATGAGTATTTCTCCATTCTATAAAATCAAATATATTTTCTAAATTAGCTGATTGTATTGCAAAGAAATGTTTAAGTCTGCCGCCTATAATTTCGTATATTTGTTTTGTTTTTCTTTGAGCTTTTTTCCATGTCCCCGGCCATCTTATATATTCAAAAGTTTCGTCAGTTCCGTCAATGCTAGCATTTATCAACAAACTTTTACATTCGTTGTGCCAGCGCCTTACTACAGAAATATCTGTAGTAACCACATTAGTAAAGACATCTAATGTAAGATCTTTTTTTGTTGGAAAGTTATCAACAAAGTTTACAAACTCATTACCATAAAAACTCTCTCCGCCTTGGATGCTAAGTTTTGTTACATTATTTGCAAGACTATAAACGTATTGTAAATTTGTTTCGCCTATAGTGTGTACTTCTTCCTTACCTTCAATCTTACCCCACAATGTACTGTTGTAGCTTCCGCACATATTACAAGCCATATTACATTTATTGTGCAGTCTAATATCCATAGCATTAATGCCATTGTTGTCTGCATAATTTTGTTCGTAATTATTAATAGCACTTTGTCGGACACTAACTAAACCGCGTTCTTCAGTTTTCCAGCAGCCGTTGCATTGTGGTATTTTTTCTCCAGCTTCTAATCGTTCTGCATACTTAGTTGTAATTTCTTTGTATTGATCAATTGGAACATGCTCTCCAAAGTGACAGCAAGGCATCACTCTGCCTAATTGATTAATAGTAAGCTGATGTCTCATAATAGGACATGAATAATCGTTTGATTTAGTTTTCATATTTTAACAACATTATTAAGTATTCATTTTGTGTGTATATCAAAGGCCAACTCCATCCTTTGATAGGCGGACGTCCGGTATCATCATATAATATGTGAACAATATGGTATTTTGTTAACCACATTCGTTTTTTACTAAATGTACTACGTACAGGCCACCAAGCAAACTTTTCTTCGTGTTTCTCTTGATCCTTTAGTTTACTACCGTAGTAACCATGTCCCATCATACTGCCATTGGTGCCTTTATACTTGGCATTGGATCATATCCTACTAGTTTATAATCACTAGTCTTAGTATCTAATAGTTCTTCTAGTGTAGTAAACTCAGGCATCTCTAGTATAGGGCCATTGCGTGGAGAACGTTCTAGTTGTTCTTTAACTTGATCCATATGGTTATTGTAGATATGACAATCTCCTCCAGTCCATATAAATTCACCTAGCTCTAGATCGCAAATTTGTGCTAACATATGTGTGAGCAAACTATACGATGCAATGTTAAAAGGTACACCTAAGAACATGTCTGCGCTACGTTGATACAGTTGACAACTTAGTTTGCCGTTTATTACTTTAAACTGTGCAAATGCATGACACGGAGGTAGCGCCATTTTGTCTAACTTACTTGGGTTCCAAGCACTTACAATAATACGTCTACTGTCAGGATTGTTTTTAAGTTGTTCTATAACAGATGCAATTTGATCTACACCATCGCCGTTGAAGTCTCTCCATTGCGATCCGTATACAGGACCAAGCTCTCCATCTGTGTATCCTAGTGCTACGCCTTGCTCGTTAAAGTTTGCAGTCCAGATTGTGTTCTTTGTTTTGTCGCCGTGTGTAATTTCTGCTAGTCTAGGTTCAGATGTTGATCCTTCCAAGAACCATAACAACTCTCCTACTACACTTTTCCAAGCAAGTTTCTTAGTAGTCACAGCTGGAAAGTTACTGTACGTTAGTGGAAAGCGCATTTGATAGCCAAACACTGTTCGAGTACCTACGCCTGTTCTATCACTTACGTTTTCGCCGTTCTCTAAAATGTATTCTAGTGCTTCTAAGTATTGACGCATTATTCTTCTATCCTTTGCCAGTGTAACCCGCCATCTTGTGGAAGTTTTCCTCGATATTCGGCACCAGTTTCTTCATCTATTAATCGCCATTTGGTTGGACATTTAGTAACTACTTTAAGTTCTACTGCTATATCAATGGCCGGTACTACAGTACCATCTTGTAATGTTCTATTCAATGGCATCTAAAATATTGTTTCATGATTTACGTTTCTTCCAAATTTCAAATGTAACTGCATCATGTTCTTCAACCCATGTGCGTTCGAACAAACTTTCAATCTTACGCAATGGTAAGAATGTATCACAGGCATACGCCCCTGGAATACGACTAATATAAAATTCGTCAATAACACCTAGTGTTTGCTCGATAATTTTAGGTCCGCCTATAACCCAAGTAATAACACCTTCGTTTACATATTCAATATGTTTTATTTCACTGTTTAAGTCACCGCTAATATACATGTCTGCACCTGGGTAATCACCCTTTCGTGTAGTTGCTAGTACATTAGTACGTTTGGGCAATGGACGTGGCATGTGCGGATCGTCCCAAGTAGTAGATCCCATTACAACAATATGTCCTGCTGTGTTCTCTTTGAACCATTTAAGATCTGTACTGTTGTTGGGCCAAGGCAATGTACCGTTTTTACTTACGCCGCCATAATCGTCACATGCTAAAATTGCTTTAATCATTAATAATCTCCTTCACCGGGCAATTCGCTCATAAGTCCACTATCGTACTTATTAGGCACACTTTCCCATTCAGCTGCATCTGCTAATGGCTCTTTTTGTTCTGTAATATTTGGCCATTTTTCACTGTATATTGTATTAATTTCAATCCACTTAGATCTATCCGGCTCGGGCAATTCTACATCAGCTACAATTGCATCCACCGGACATTCTGCTACACAAACTCCGCAGTCAATGCACTCGGTAGGACTAATAGCAAGAAAGTTTTCACCTTCATAAAAACAGTCAACTGGACAAACTGATACACAGTCCGTATGTTTACATTTAATACAGTTGTCGGTTACTAAGTATGTCATTATAGTCTCGCAAGTCGTATAAGCGTTGCCGCTAAGTTAATCTCAGGATCTGCAACAAGTGCATGATCCACTAGTCCTTGTTTAATAATTAGCACTGCACTATCCTGTTGCTCTTCATTTCCGAACAATTCAATGTTATCATACAACCAACGATAGATTTCGTCCATTTCTTCCGGAAATACTTGTCCGCAAATAAGTTTACGTGCTTCTGTAATCTTGCCTGCTTTAAACAAAGCAACCATTTCAAGTTTATAGTCTTTAGTAGAACTATCAGCAGTGACCCTAGTAAGTTTGTTTGCTTGTGTGTTCTGCTGTACTGTGTTAATAGTTTTACGCAGGTCCGGATAGTATGCTTTTACATAACTGTCAAGAGTATCTAAGTCAAACTCTACATTTTCTGTAATAAGAATCTCTGCTACTCTTGCTGTAAATTCTGTTTGGTCAATTTTAGCAAAGTGCATATGTTGACAGCGACTATGCAATGCTGGCATAATTTTATTAGGATAGTTACATGTTAGAATAAAGCGTACACTGTGACTATATTCTTCCATTAAGTTACGTAATGCCGGCTGCACACTTTGAATGTTCATATAGTCTGCTTCGTCAATAAGAACAACTTTATAATCGCCCCATGGCATAGTCTGACAGAATGTAATAAGTTTATCAACCCATTCAATCTTACGACCTTCCTTAGAACCGTTTGCAATCAACACGTCTGTGTCTTGTACTTCGAGCTGATTAATAAGAATCTTAGCAATAGTAGTTTTACCAATACCAGCACTACCACTGAGTAATAAGTGCGGAATAGTTCCTTCTTTAATCCATGCTTGGATTTGTTCTTTTTGCGAAGCATCTTTAAACACATATCCGTCAAGTGTACTAGGACGATATGCTTCTACCCATAGTTTTTTCATTTATTCTTGCGCTCCCGGCGTGCTTTAGCGTATGCGTTTTCAGTTCTAGTATTTACAGTTTCTTTTACTAGCTTACGTTTAGCACGAGCTGCTTCACTTTTACGTAGACGTTCTGCTTTTTCTTTTGTTTCGAATGGCAAATTATCATCAGTCATTTATCAGTGTACTCCAAGTTTTTAGTTTATTTCGTTTATAGTTAATTCTAACACGCAATTCGTCATCTGTCAAGACACCATGTTCTACCATTAGTTCAATCATACATAACACATCGCCTGCTTCTTCTAGCAGTTTCAAACGTTGTTCTTCTGTTGCTTCGTCGATTGTACTAAACTTACGCATCATCTTTGAACAGCGTTGTGTTAGTTCGCCACACTCTTCCATAGTAATGCACATCAACTGTTGTAGTGTGTTAATAGGACTAGTTTTCATATTCTTGACTATACCTCCATTGACAATATGCTTCCCAACCGTATTCATACATAGCATATGCTACAACAAATCCTATCCAAGGAATACTAAATGCTGTTGTCATCATAAAGTTTGCCATTAAAAATGCTGCGGGATAATCATACCAACGTATCATTCATCATCTTTCTTCTTTGGCTTTCGTCCGTAAAATCCGCCTTTAACTTCGAGATTTTCAGTACGTGCGCCCGGCTCGCATACTGTAATTTTGCCACCTTTGTCTAGAAAGT
>Ga0233432_10002711_pt1 | contig 16305 bp, 16 predicted proteins | sample SI_122_August201_6_FD_179870 | JGI IMG/M metagenome (GOLD analysis project Ga0233432, IMG submission 179870) | Seawater microbial communities from Saanich Inlet, British Columbia, Canada - SI_122_August2016_10_MG | ecosystem: Environmental > Aquatic > Marine > Inlet | place: Canada: British...
TCACGGCATGAGTGCTTTCTTCCAGAATGTCTTTCAGTCCAGGAACGTTTGGTGTGATGAGAGGGCGGCCTGCAATCAGGACTTCCATTACTCGCATGTTTAAGTCATGATGAACGGCTTGATTGATGACGACGTGGCAATCTTGATAGAAATCAGCCACGTCAGAACCCGTCTTGCTTCTATTCTCCACCTGTAAAGGAAAGCTGGAGTCAACTCGCTCCAGCAGTCTTCTGCGCCCCTCTAGTTGAGGATGCCCGGACACACTACCAGAAAAACCGACTTTAAAAAGACGAGAACGTTCTTCCCAAGGTCGATAAAAAATTTCGTGGTCGACAGCAAAAGGAAGGATGCGGACACGAGGAATCCCCATCTTGAGGAGAACTTGTCTTGAAGCATCATCCGTGACGATGATGAGATCAAAAAGAAATGCGGTTCTGCCCAGTTCATAAGCATGAAGGTGGAGATCGTAAACAACCCAGACTTTGGGGATATCCACCTTGTAGAGATCAGGTGGGAAATAATCGGGCTTGCTGTAAAACTGAATGTAAACGTCAAATGGGCCTTGGTTCCCTGTTAGGTGTGGAGAGATAGGTTCTCTCACGTCGACGGGGATGTCGCTGCTCTGACCAACTTCCGGGCCGATGGTGACGACGTCGGCCACTCTTTTCAGGTATTTGGTGTAGAACGCCCCAACCATGGTGGGGCCATTCCACAGACCAGCGAGAATTTTCATCGCTCCCTTCTTAAAAAGATGGAGGCCCCAACAGCCTTGCAGGAGTCTAAGATATCAGGCTTCTCCACTTTGAGCTCAAGGGCATTTAGGTCGGGGAACGTGACGAAGGCATCACGGCCAACGGTGTCGAGCAATTCTTCCAGTAGGCCATAGCCTCCCGTTTGGATTTGCGTGGTCAAAAACTCTACCATCCGTGCGTAATCGACGCCACGATTCATATCAGAATCGATGTGCCTCGCCTTATCGAAATCCACGTCCATGGTGGCATTGACGATCAGATTCTGAGGGCTTTCACGTTCGAATTTGAGGATGCCGACGACGGCCTCAAATTTGAGGTCGACAATGTGTAGTCGCTGTTGCTCGGATTTGACCATGTTTAGGGTTTGGGACCAATGCCCTTTTTAGCTCTCTTATGTCCCTGCGCAACCAAGGAAAGTCTTCTTCTAAGATCCTCCATGAAACTCCATGGACTCGTTGGGTTGAGCGTCCCTGGGGTTCAGATTTTTGGTATGGGGTAGAGCTTTCTGATTACGTTCAGGTCATCGCTAGAACAACCGATGGAAAATTCCCTTTGGTTCGCCAGTTTCGACCGGCCGTGGGCCTGGTGACAACGGAGTTGGTCGCCGGGTTGCTCGATGGAGAGGAAGGCCCCCTCGAAACGGCGCGGCAGGAATTGAGGGAGGAGGCCGGTTATGTTGGCGGGGAGTGGGCCCATCTCGACACCCGTCACGTAGACACCGGACGTCTCGATAATCAGGTTCACACCTATGTGGCGAACAATGTCGAGCCGATGAAAGGTTTTCAGCCGGAAAAAGGTATCGAGCGAATTTTGGTTAAAGGCCCAGAGCTCGATGTCATGATCGAGAAGGGAGAGATCTCTAACTCCGTTCAAGTGATGGGATACCTGCTAGCTCTCAAAAGAGGATATTTCGCTGACTGAATACCTTGGGGAGGTGTCATCGATCCTGCTCGAAATTGTATGTAGGTATTGTACTGGGTTCCCAAGGGAGGTCTAAGAATAATCGTTTCGATGACGACTGATAATTGACATTTAGATCTCTACAACATTAACCTTGACTTATATTAGTCTCGACTAATATTTTAACCATGTTTGAAGTTGAGTTTAGCGATGAATTTGAGGATTGGTGGAATACCCTATCCGTCAAAGAGCAGGAAGATATCTCTTCTGACGTAGACACATTGGCCATGGTTGGCCCTTCCCTTGGTCGTCCCAGAGTCGATAGAGTGGAGGAGTCTGACTATAACAACATGAAGGAGTTGAGGACTCAAAGTAGCGGACGACCACTGAGGACATTTTTTTCTTTTGACCCAAGAAGGATGGTAATCCTTTTGATCGGTGGAGATAAAACAGGAGATGATCGGTTTTACGAAAGAATGATCCCTCTCGCAGACAAGATTTACAGAGAACACCTTAAGGAGATAGAAAATGGCTAGAAAATTCAGTGAACTCAAGGCAAAGTTGCCAAAGGAAGTTCAAGAAAACATCAAGAAAAGAGTCGAGGCAAACGTCGAGGAAATTCTGATGTCAGAGATGAGGAAGCTTGCAGGCTTTACTCAGAAAAACCTGGCTGAGAAAATGGGCATCACTCAATCTGCTCTTTCTCAGCTAGAGAATCAACCAGATCCACATCTATCTACATTGAGCAAAATGGTGGAGGCTCTGGGGGGTGAACTCGAGATTAGCGTCAAATACCAAGGCAAGGATCTCAAGATCAAGCAAACGGCTTAGAACTCTTGAGGCTATCTCATTCTAGCCATAGGTTCAGGAAAGCCCAGAAGTAGGGGTCTCAGTTACTTCCGATAATACTTCTTATGAAATAACACCGTCTCAACGACCCAAAATGCGGGGTCTGGGAGCTCGAAAAATTACTGCTCTAACGAAAAGGATAACAGGCGCTTATACGCCCAACAAAAACGAGGGAACAAGATAAAGGCAAACTGCTCATTTCGACGGTCGGGCGTATAAGTGTCCTGTTAATCCACTGGTTAGGCCTGTAAGGAAATACACTTTTCTCAAACTCAATTCTCTTGATGGAAATTTCTCTTACTTGTTAGGGATGGTTTCTAATTCCTCTATATATAGATCCTTAGGCGAGAGTTTGTGTTCGTAAATCACCCCCTTTTTTGCTGAGATCGACTTGAAGGTAATGGCTACTTCTTTGTCTGTTTTCGGATAGAATACGATTTCTCCGTACATGTTATTGTCTCCTTTCTCACCATAGGAGTGAATCATGGCGTCAGGTAGGGGTTTTGGTGGTTGACGTTGATTTCTGGAAAGGGCTCCAGCCGTGAAGTCGTAGAAGTATCGACCTTTTCCGATGGGCAATTTATAAATATCGCTACGGTGAACATCACCAGAAATTCCAATCACCCCAGTGATATCATTCTCAGCAATATAGGTGAAGAGTTTGTTGCGTTCATCAATAAAGTTACTTCCGGCCCAGCCATCACGTTTGTCTCTTCCAAACTGTACTCCTGATGCGAGAACTTTGTATCGACTCTTGGAAGCCTTAAGCTTAGAGCAGAGCCATTCAAACTGGACTTTACCCAACATTGTTTTCTGTTTTTGCCTGGCTGGATAACGACCATCAAGAAGGAAAAATTCTACATCTCCGACGACAAAAGAGCAATAGATTCCTTTGTCTTCTGGAAGACCATATGAAGGATTAGGCCAGTATTCGATAAATGTTTCTAGGGCTTCATTGGCATACTTATGTGTGCCATCACAGTCATTGGGGCCAAAATCATGGTCATCATAAATACCATAGGTAGGCGTTGACGATGTGAGTTGTTTGAATCCAGGGACTTCTCTCAGTTTTTTATGACCACTGCGTAGTTCATTCTTCGCTCCCTTTTTGGTATAGGGAAAATCGCCCAGGAAAATAACGAGGTCAGCATTGCGTGAGGCCATTTCGCTGAAAACGGAATGATCAGGCTTGATTCTGTTGTCTGCGTGGCTGTAACAGCTCCCGTAAACGAGACGTACTTTTCTGCTTGAGAGCGAGTCGTCGAGAGTGGTGAAGTTTGATTTGAACTCTGATTCACCAACCCGAACAACATAATTATACTTGGTTTCTTTCTTGAGTTCATCGAAGTAAACTTTACATATATGGTCAGATTCAGAATTAGTTCTAACTTCAGTAATCGTTTTGTCTGAAGGATTTTCGATATCGTAAATAGTTACAATAACATCTGAGGGTTTGGTGGTCCGGACCCAAAGTCTTGCGGAATGACTGGACACAGAACCGAGCATTGGACCATGGGAAATCTCTGGTGTGTTGCCGGCCAAGTAGCCCGTAATGAATTGAAATAAAACGAAAAATGCAGCGAACTGGCGGGTGCTCATGGATTATTATCGATAGCCTAACAGTGTATTAGGCGAACGGGGGGCGTTCGCCTAACGTGATTTGGAAAAGGGGAAAGTACAGAAAGTATAAGGTTTTTTCCAGATGAACACCGGACAAAAAGGGAACGAGATGGGATCGAAGATACCATAAGTTACCTTATGTTATCCTCGGAGTCGGAGCGTCAGTTCTTTTTAACGTGAAACAGAGCCGTCTTTGCTGTAAGATTATAGAACCCCAGTCCATTGAGACCTCGTTCTAAACCTGTGGGGCTATGAAACTCTCGATGAATCACCGTTGCCGATTCGTTGCGGACGAGTCGTTCGACATCCTCTACAGAGAGGAAGTGAATGTTAGGTGTGTCGTACCATTCGTGGGGGAACTCCTGAGATACCGGCATCTTTCCTTTGGCGAGGAGTGACCATCGAATTTGCCAGTGAGCAAAATTGGAAAAGACGATGATCGCACTTTTGGCGACCCGGAGCATTTCTTTGAAAACGACCAGAGGTTGATGAACTTCTGAAAGGGTGTAGCGGAGAATGGCGAGGTCGAAATGGTCATCTCCGAAGAGTTGGAGGCCTTTGTCGATGTCCATCTGAATCACGGGGACTCCGTTTTCGACACACTCTTCAAGGCGAGAAAGGTCGATCTCTACCCCCAAGGGGTCGATGTTTTTGTTTTCTTTGAGAGTCCTGAGAAGTTGACCATCACCGCAACCGAGGTCGATCACGCGTGACCCTTCTGGTGCGAAGTCGATGATGCGATGGTGCAGTGGGATCATTTCGGCTCCAAGAATCCGCCGACGAGTCGTTTCATCGACGCGATCTCAGGTGCATCGACAAGGAAGGCGTCATGACCAAGTTCTGTTTCAATATTGGCGTAGGTTACGGGGAGCCCTTGAAGTAAGAGGCAAGAGGCCAGTTGGATACTGTCTTCGGCCGTGAAGAGCCAATCGCTACTGAAACTGATGATCAGGAATTTTGATTTGGCTCGTGCCATGGAATCCTGAAGGGAGGTGAAGCCCTCTTCTAGGTCGAAGGTGTCCATCGCTTTCGATAAGTAGAGATAGGAGTTGGGGTCAAATCGCTGAATGAAACGTTCGCTGTTGTATTTTAGGAAGCTCTCAACGGCGAACTGCGTGGCAAAGCCTTCACCTTTTTGCCCGTCCTGAAGACGTCGTCCAAACTTCTGGTCCATGATATTTTTGGAGATGTAGGTGATGTGACCAATCATTCTTGCCAAGGCCAAGCCTCCCACAGGGTCGTCTCCATCGAGAGGGTAGTCTCCCTCTTTCCAGTTGGGGTCAGAAGTGATGCACTGTCTTCCAACGACATCAAAAGCGAGTCCCTGACAAGAGAGTCTTGAACCGGTGGCGATAGCGATGCATCGCTCGACCATTTCGGGAAAAGCAACAGCCCACTGGAGGGCCTGCATGCCTCCAAGAGAGCCTCCGACAACGGCATAGAGTTTCTTCACGCCAAGGTGGTCAATGAGGCGCTTCTGCAGGGCAACCATGTCTTCAACCCGGACTTCGGGAAAGTCGGTTCGATAGGGTTCCCCAGTCTCTGGGTTTAGGGAAGTGGGGCCACTGCTCCCCTTACACCCTCCAAGCACATTGGAGCAGATAACGAAGTGCTTTTCTGTGTCGACGGCTAGTCCAGCGCCGACGAGGAAGTTCCACCAGCCGGCTTTTTTAGGATCTCCTGAGGGATCGTCTCCGGAGACGTGAGAGTCCATGGTGAGAGGAGTGCAGATGAGGATGGCGTTGTCCCCTTCAGGGGAGAGGGTGCCGTGGGATTCGTAGTGGATTTCAGCTATTGGAAGTCGACCACCGAGCTTGAACTCGTGGTCGAAGTCTAGTTGAATCAACTCCTGCTGTGAAGCCATGAGGGGCATGATAAAGGGAACTTGGGTGAGGCGACTAACAGATTTTCGAACTTTCTTCCACGGGGGTTCGAAGCTGAGGAGATGAGAGCCTTATGAGGGAGTGAGACGTCTCAGTGAAGATTAAGAGAGCTTTGGGGAAGTTCCTCTCGCGCTCTTTAGAAGGGCATTTTGAGCCGGTCGAACCGGTAAATCCAGAAGTGCTGGCGGTTGTTTTTACCACTTCCGATGCTGATCTGCTTCCAAAAGCCCAAGCCACCAAGAAGGTTTCTTTTTTCTTTCAGTTGGTCGTTATCGAGTCTGCTTTTTAGAATCCAGAATCCAGGCCGATGCAGCTTCGAGTAGGAGGAGTTCAGTTCCTTTGGAGGGTATGAAAGAACGGGAAGGTCTGTCATCAGGCTGAGGATCGCCTGTTGATCATGAGAGGCGAGGACGATGTTTTCTTGTTCGTTGAGTTCGCTTTCAAGGGTTTTGATAAGAGTCTTAAGACGATGACTTTTTTCAGCATTGAAGGCCCAGTCGACGTGAAACCAAGGTTCTCCTTTGGGCGCTGCCCCTTCAATAGCGAGAGGGAGATGAGAAAGAGAAAGGGCGAGACAAGCTAGAGAGAATGCAGCTTTTGACGGGCGAGTGAAGGCATAGCGGCAGATCAGGGCAAGGAGAAAGGGGAAGGGGAGAGCGAGGACGGTCAGGCACTGTTGCAGATCACGACAACTGAAGAGTGCACTCAAGGCGGGGATGACGAGCCATAAGAGTGCCTGCTCGAAAGGGCTGAGGAGACGTTGCCGCAGAGATCCGAGTGTGGCAGAGAGGCAGAGCAGTCCAAGAAGGCAGAGATTGGCCCAGCCAAAGTGAAAGGCTACTTCTGAGAGGAGGTCCACCGAGGCCTTTCCGCCCATGGGCTTTAAGAAGGTTAGGGCAAGGACCGTGAGGATGGCGAGAGATGGAGCGATGCGTCGAGTCCAATTGGTTGAGGTTTCCTGATGAAAGGCGGCCCATACCAGCCCGGGAAGAAACAGGTGAGCAAGAGGGTAGAGCCATCCAAGGGCAAGAACTGGGATCATTCCAACCCATCGCCACCTAACGGGAGTTTCAAAAGTTAAGGCGAGGGAAATCAGGAGGGTCAGCCACACCGTTGGGAGTGGGGACCAGGTGGCCGTGAGGACCATGACCGGAGTAAAAAAATGGAAGAGGAGAATCGGTTTGATGCTTATTTCTGGTCCACGCTTGCGGTTTAGCCAGAACCACGTCAGGATGAAGACAAGAAAGACTCCGAGGTTAACCCATCTTAATTCAGGGGACCAAATAGGTGACCAAGATGAGATCTCCCAAGACTCATGGGGGAGTGGTGGGAGGCGGTCCGATAGGAAGTAGCGAAGGCCGAAGCTAAAAGCAACGACCCATTGAATGGTCCAGGGGTTCAAATTTTGGTCAGTGATGTGTTTTCGACCATGCTAAAGGGGAGTGGCAGGAGTCAGGGGCAGGCTTGAAAAGTGAACTTCGGTCTTTTGATCTGACGATGGGTTCCGGTTCGAAAAAGGCTAGAAAGGGAAAGGAGGCTTTTGAGGCTCATTTCCACTCTCTTTATGGTGACCGTTGGCCGCATCTGAAAGAGGCTCTCTTGCGTGAGCGTGAACAGATCAGACTTAAAGATGGCCTCCTGAAGGAATATCATTTGGATGAAGCGTCCTGCTATCCACCTGAATTGCTGAATGTTGGAGAAGAAGAGTCGGTGCTCGACCTTTGTTCTGCCCCAGGGGGTAAGGCTATTCAGCTTGCTTTGGCGTTGGGAGGTCGTGGGCGATTGGTTCTCAACGAGCTTTCACGTACTCGTCGTCAGCGACTCGAAAAGGTGGTTGAGGAGCACTTGGAAGAGAAGGACCGAAAAAACATTGAGATTTGGGGGAAAGACGGAAGCCGCCTTGGGCAGTGGGTAGAGGAACGCTTCGATGCGATTCTTGTTGATGCTCCTTGTTCGTCAGAACGTCATCTCATTGAGAACCCTTCCCACCTTGAGACCTGGGGACCAAAAAGAACGAAACAGCTCGCCCACCGACAGATGGGTCTTCTCTGTTCAGCTCTGGATCTTTTGAAGTCATCAGGTCGATTGGTTTACTCGACCTGTTCAATTTCACCTGAGGAAAACGAGGTATTGATCCAACGTTTTTTAAAGAAGAGAAAAGATCGGATCGAGGTTGTGGAAGATCCGCAGGGGCCGGGAGAACCGAGACCTTTTGGTCGACTTATTTTTCCCGACGAGTCCAATGGTCATGGGCCCATGTATGTGTGTCTTCTTCGGGCACCTTCGGAAGTTGACTCGTTCGACTGACAGAGATTTCATTTATGAAGACAGCCAGGCAAAGAATCTGTGGAATGATGACCCACCACTGAAAAGGGTCGTGTAGCAGGTGGGAAGATGGTTCCCAAATGAAGTTGGAGAGGTAGAGGGGCGAGAGAGCAACCATGACCATTGCCGCTTTTCGCTGTGATGCGATAAAGAAGGGCAATCCCCAAATTAGGTACCATGGGTTTTGGACTGGCGAGCAGATGATGAGAAGGAAGAGCAGGTCCGATAGAGTTGTAAGAAAAGTCCCATGGCTCCTGAGGGAGTGACGTCGCTTTAGGGTTAGCCCCACAGCGAAAAAAAGAAAGAGGCCCAAACCTATCTTGCGAGAAAGACTCTGGACTGAGCTGACTTCAATCGCTCCTATTGGAGCTAAGGTTGTTTTGTAAAATTCTTCTCCGAGGGTGTGATATAGGACTTCTCGAAATAGGGCGGTGAGGCCGTCGTTCATACTCCACTGGTGGGAAAAGTATCGGGTGCCTGAAAAGATCTCCTCTCCTCCACTATAGAGAAAGGGTAGGTAGAGGACTCCTAGTGTGGTGGCATAGAGAAATGTGTCGCGAAAGGGTCTCGGGCTGCGAATAAGGAATATGGGGAGAAGAACGAATGAGTAGGCTTTCACCCCCGTGGCCAAAGCTAGAAGAATTGGGCCAGAGCATTTTTTCTTTTCATAAGCCAACAGTGCACCGAGGACCAATAACATAGGAAGGATGTCCAGGTGTAGACTGTTGGAGACTTCTTTTAGAAGTAAGGGGCAACTGACGAGAAGCAGAGTGGGTCCGTTACCCCAGCCGCGGAGTCGCGACCAGCGCAAAAACAGAAAAAGGGCATAAGCTTCAAGAGTGATCAAGAAGGCTCTTAGCCATTGGACCCGAAACGTAAGGCTAGGTGTCCAGTTGTCATAAAGAGAATCCAGTACCCTTAGGGGTAGGTTGTGAACGGCCAACAAGATTTGGCCAGCAGGGCCATAGATCGAAGGGCTCTCTGGGTGGTTGATCTTGAGAAGTAAGTCTGTCAGATCATTTCGTGGCAGAAGTTGCCTACGCCAAGAGATTTCTTCGCTTCTCCATGGTTCGTTAACGACCATATTGGTTTCGAGGAGGACTTCGTCTGGGCTGATCACGAGGGCATTGCCTAGATGGGAGCCGACAATTCCATCCCATAGATAGCGATAGTAATCATCCTCGAAAAGAGGTTGGCTAAAGAAGCTACTCAGCCGCGTGAATAGAAAAAAGATGAGGAGTGTTCTTCCCCCGATCTGTGAACGATTTGGATGAATTAGAAAACATGAGAGGTGAATCAGACTCATGGTGAGAAAGGTCACCATGCCTATCCATGGTGGCAGGTCGGATTGGGTGAGGGCTAGGAGTAGGATCCAAAGTAGACTGATCGCCCACAGGCTGCATAAGTGATGCCTGTTTTTAACGAGGCGAAAGCCTCCCAAGGTATCAGCTCCTTTGGTGCTTCAGGCGATCGAGGGCAACAGCGATGACTATGATAGAGCCAATGATGATCTCCTGAACGTAATTATCAACGCCGAGCATGTTGCACCCGTTGCGAAGAACGGCCATGATGAGGGCGCCAACGAAGGTGCCCAGCGCAGAGCCTTCTCCTCCACTCAGAGAACCGCCTCCGATAACAACGGCGGCAATGATATCAAGCTCCATTCCCTGGGCAGCGGTGGGGTCGCCCTGTCCAAGATTAGCAAACTGCATGACGCCAGACACACCTAGAAAGGCACCACAGAGACCGTAAATCGCGATACGATATCGTTCGACGGCAATTCCGCAGAGACGGGCCGTGGACTCGCTAGATCCGATGGCAAAGGTGGTTCGCCCAAAGATGGTGTATCTGAGCACAATAAAAAGTAGGCCAAGAAGAAGAAGGAAAATCCATGCGCCGATTGAGAAGAAGAGGAAGCCCGGATCTGGTTGGACGTCCATGAGAGGAAGTAGAGCATTATCAGGGGCGACGACCATTTGGTTGTCCCCCAACCATTTTGCTCCTCCTCTGATGATCAACATAAAGCCGAGGGTAACAATGAAGGGAACAATCTTGAAGCGGGTGATGATCAAGCCCATGATGATTCCGATTAAAGCACAGGCTCCAATTCCTGAGAGACTTGCGAGAAATGAAAGTCCAACTCCGACACTTTCGATTTCGATTTGAAAGCTCTGCATAACTTTGGCTACGACAACTGAACAGAGTGCGATCTGAGAACCGGCACTGAGATCGATGCCACCGGAGATGATAACGAGGGTCATGCCGAGTGCCCCAATTCCGATGATCACAGTTTGGGTCAGGATGGTTTTTAGGTTGTATGCATCCGTAAAGCTCGATGGCATGGTTGGAAGGAAGGCGAAGAGCCCAAAGACCACGAGTAGGGCGATGAGAGGGCCGAAGGTGCCAAGGGAAGCTTTGATGGAAGAATTCATAGTCTAATTACTGAGTTCTTTTGAGGGCATGGTTCCGGAAGTGGCGTAACGCATCACTGATGTTTCGTCCCATTCGCTGACGCTCATCTTGGGACTGAGTCGGCCTTTGTGCATCACAGCCAGAGAGTCACAGATTCCCATGAGTTCGGGGAGATAGGAACTGACAACAATGATGGCCTTTCCCTGTCCGGCGAGATCTTCGATAAGTTTGTAGATTTCCGCCTTGCTGCCGACATCAATACCACGAGTTGGTTCATCGAGCAGAAGAATACGACTGTCGTGATGCAGCATTCTGGCGATGGCCACTTTCTGCTGGTTACCTCCAGATAACGTGGTTGCGGGTTGTTGGGGATGATGGTGTTTGACCCCGAGTTCTCCTAGCCACTTTTGTGCGGAGAGCTGTTCTTTTCGTAAATCGAGGAAGGGGCCTCGTTTGTAGGGTTTTAGACGAGATAGGGTGAGGTTGGCTGTCAGTCCTAGAGACACGGCCAACCCTTCTTCTTTTCGATTTTCACTGAGAAGGTTCATGCCGGACTTGAGGCTGGCGTTGGGACTGTGAGTCTTTCCCTTAGGATTGCCGATCAGCTCCACCTTACCTGAGTTTCTGTCGTCAAGACCAAATAGGCATCGAATCAGTTCTGAACGGCCTGAACCGACAAGGCCGGCAATACCAAGGACCTCTCCTTTTGAAAGATCGAGGTCAACTTTTTGAGGTATGGGGGAGCCAGAAAGGCCCCTGACTTTTAGGACAGGCCCACCTGTATTGTGATTCTTTTCTGGATACATCTCATGAAGACTCCGTCCGACCATTGCTTCGATGACGCTGTCGAGAGAGGTGTTTGCAATGTCTCCAGCGTCAACACTTTCTCCATCACGAATGACCGTGTACCGATCTGAGATTTCTCTGACTTCTTCGAGAAAGTGTGAGATATAGATAATGGATAAGCCTTCTTCTTTCAGTCGAGCCATGACCTTGAAAAGGGCTTGGGTGTCTTCGGCTGAAAGTGAGCTGGTGGGTTCATCCATGATGATGAGACGTGATTTGGCAAAAAGGCTGCGAGCAATTTCAACGATCTGCTGTTGCCCAATACTGAGGGTGCCCGCCAAGGCTGAAGGGGAGATGTCTTGGTGCCCCAATCTCTCTAAGCACGCCTGAACTTCTTTGGTTCTGGATTTTCGAAAACCAAAGTGTGATAGGTCGAGTCCTAGACTGATGTTCTCTTCAACGCTGAGGTGTGGAGCAATATTCAATTCCTGGTAGATCATGCCGACGCCCAGGGCTCTGGCCGATGCTGGGTCGGTAACAGCAAAAGGCTTGCCTTCGAAGAGGATGGAGCCACTGTCTGCCCGATGGGCTCCGCTGAGCACCTTCATGAGGGTGCTCTTTCCGGCTCCATTCTCGCCAATTAAGGCGTGGATTTCTCCTTGGGCGACTTCGAGGTTAACACCCCTGAGAGCTTTGACGGGTCCGAAGCTCTTTTTGATACCTTCTAATTTGAGAAGGGTATCCCTAGACATCTGAGGGGGAATTTAAGAAAATTCGTAAAAAGAGGGTTACTCTTTACCCAGCCATTTCTCTAGATCGATGGCGACGAGATCCTGAATTTCAGGGCTGCTGAGATTCTTTGGAGTTGCCATGACCACACCGGTGTCGATTCGCGCTTCGATGGTTTTGCCACGGATAGACTCGACCGCGCTCTTAACTCCGAGGTAGCCCATGTTGAAAGGAGACTGCACGGCCAATCCATCGATATAGCCAGCTTTAAGTCCTGCTTCCAATTTGCCACTGAAATCAAAACCTACAAATTTGATTTTACCAGCCTTTCCTGAGATTTCGAGGGCTCTGAGCATTCCAACGGCGGCAGATTCATTGGGGCAAAAAACGGCCGTCACGTTTTCAAAGCGGTTGAGCAAATTCTGTGAGGCTTGAAGAGCTTTTTCGACAGTGGCACCTGAGTACTGGTTGGTGGACAAGAGTTCTGCTCCTGGAGCAAATTCGGCGATGCCTTCGAGAAAGCCTCTTTCTCTTGCGTCAGTGCTGGCCGAGCCTTCAAGGTATCTGAGCATGATGACTTTGGGTTTCTCTCCAGCGACTTCAACGAGACGTTTTGCGCAGAGTTTTCCTCCAGCGAAGTTGTCGGTTGCCACAAAACTGTCGAAGCCTTTTCCTTCAAGAGCCGAGTCGATGATGATCGTTTTGATGCCTCTTTCCTGAGCTTTTTCTATTGGGCGAACGAGGGCCTTGGAGTCCATCGGTGCCAGAACAATGGCATCGACACCTCGACTCGTGAAGTTCTGGACGACTTGAATCTGTTGGTTTCGGTCGTCTTCTCGCTGTGGGCCTTGCCAGATAACGTCAACATCGAATTCCTTTGAAGCCTTTTTGGCACCGGCATGAATGCTCTTCCAGAAGACGTGGGTGGTGCCCTTTGGAATCACGGCTATTTTTGTTCTGGCTTTCTCTGCGGGTTCTGAAGGGCCACCACAGCCAAGAGCCAACAAAAGGAAAGAAGCAGAAAGAAAGAAGGGAAGAACACGCTGCATAGTCATGGATCTACGATGAATGACAAAGGCCAGAACTATAGGTGAATGTGAGATCCTGCGACTTCCAGACCTCTATGAGGATAGGTTTCGAATTTTTGGCCTAGGAAGCGATTGACTCTAGGATGTCAGGGATCTCTTGGACACTGTCTACCCGTGCATCGCAGTCGAGAGGAGGTGGAAAGTTCTTATTTTGGACCCAAACAGCCTTCATTTTCAAGGCCATAGCGGGCTGAATGTCGGCTTCGGGGTGGTCGCCGATGAAAAGGGCATCTTGAGGGGCAACTCCAAGTTCTTGAAGGCAGGCGAGAAAGATGGTGGGGTTTGGTTTTTTGACACCGAAAGATTCTGAAATAAGAATGGAGTCAAAGTAGGGGAGCAGGCCTACGCTCTGGAGTTTGCCCATCTGCCCTCGAGTTGTGCCATTACTGACGAGACCAAGAGGGTAATGCTGAGATAGTTTGGCGATGGTCTCAACACTCCCTGGGAAAGGAAATGCATTTTTTCCGTATTCTAGGCGATAATGAGCGAAAAGTTTCATCGATAAGTCAGCGGACAGCTGTAGCTCTTTGCAGGCTTCGAGGTAGGCTTCTTCTTTTGGGCGATACCCGTGGTGCTGAAAATTGAGACAGGTCTTGGCAAATTCCTCACCAGAACATTGCCCTTGAAGGCTAAAGTGTGAGTGCTGTTCCATCAAGAAGACTCTCATTGTCTCTTGGCGGTTGACCAGAGTTTCGTCGAGGTCGAAAAGGATAGCTTTGATCATATATAGAGGCAGAACTCTAAGGCATAATCAGGGGCATCGAGGAAAAAAACTATTTAATTTGATGAGGCTCTTTCGAAATGGTTCTCTATGATAAATATCCGAAAGGTGATCACAGATCGCTTTCTGAGTGAAGGCGAAATCAGCATGATTAAAGTATTAAGGACAATGCTGAACCTAGAGGACGATTATGAAAATTAAAAAAGAAGACTCCTTTGCGGGAGAGGTCAGGTCTTATTGCCTAGACTTCAACTGGGGTGAATCAAGAGCCTTTGCAGATCCTGGCGTTTGGTCTGAAGCAAATCCCTCTAAACATGTTGCCTGGTATAAGGCTGTTGGGGCCAATGTGATTCAGACTTTTTGCGTCTCATGCAATGGTTATGCTTGGTACAGGAGCGAAGTGGTTCCTTCACAGCCGGGGCTACAGCATGACTTTCTGCGAGAAGTGGTGAGGCTCGGTCATGCAGAAGGGATGAAGGTGATGGGGTACTTCTGTATTTCTGCTAATAGTCGGTGGGGAGAGGAAAATCCAGAATTCAGCTACGGCACACCAAGCGATTACCATATCCCTTATACGGATGAATACCTCCGCTACCTTTCAACCGTGATAACCGAAGCTGTTATGACGACAGGAATCGATGGTTTTATGATCGATTGGTTTTGGCAGCCGACGAGGGAAGCGACCCGAGGCAAATGGATTGAAAAAGAAAGAGCTCTTTATGAGCAACTGATGGGGGAGGACTTTCCTGGTGAGGACCAGCTCACTGAAGAGCAAGACTTGATGTACAGTCAGAAAGCCATCGGGCGATGCTGGAAGACGATTCAAGAAGCTGCTAAAGAGGCAAACCCAGACTGCCTACTTTGGTTGACCACTAACGAAGTGAATCACCCCCATGTTGTTGATTCCGACATGTATCGTGAAGTGGATTGGCTCATGGGCGAAGCCGGACGTCTATCGGAGATCATCAAGCTCAAATCCATGGTGGGCGACCACACCCGCTTGATCACCTGCATGTCTGACTTTGGCGATCCCGATGCTGTGAGAGAAGTGCCAGAGGCGATGAAAGCTGGAGTGGGTCTTTATGGATATGCAAAACCAGAAGGGCAGGATGGGACTATTTCCCTAGAGGAAATTTTCGAGGCAGACCTGAACCAGTTAAAGGGGAATGAGCAACGGATCGCCGTTCTAGCCAGAGCCTACAGAGGAAAGCCCATGTCATCTCAATGGAGTGGAGAGGACTTCGTAGAGTCGGGAGACAAGGCCCAGGGTCAGAAGTCTTAGTATAACTTCTAAAGAAACTTAGGCGGGTTGGTTCAGGCCTGCTTTAGATCCTCACGAGGGAATCAATGTTAACGGGTTGATTGGTTGCGATTGAGCGGTTGGCAGCGACTCCAGTGAGGATGCTCATGGCTCCATCCTTCCATCCGGCAGCATGACCGAGGGGGTCGTCATCGACACCTCTAAAGACGTGATCGAGCAAGCGAACGTCGCCTCCACCATGACCTCCGACAGCTTTTTCGAAAGGAACGGTCATCGGTTTTCCCCAGTGTCGATGAAGGATGATGGCGGGAGTGTTGGTTTCTGGAAGGTTTTCAAAGTCTCTGTTCTCAGGTAAGTTGATGTCGTCATCTGAGCCTGAGACATAAGAGTTTTCGCCGACATTGAGCTCAATCCTTCCTTTGGTTCCATTGAAGATAACGCGATACCCTTCTTTAGGGCAGTGAGCATTGAGGCTATAGGTGAGTTGGGTTTTGTTTTTATAGCGGACGATCACGCTCATGGTGTCCTCGATGTTAATGCCGTCTCCGAAAACATTTTGGTCACGACGGTAGCCGTCTTCGTGTTCAGCGTCAAAATACATTTCTTTATTCAGGCCCTTGTCGAGGTGTAGGGCGAATGGGTCGTCTTTGGCAAGAGGGTTGCCGGTGGCACGCTCGTAGAATTGGGTGATGCCTCGCTGTTCCGCATTCTCTCTGCCGTAGAACCCTAGTTGACCATAGGCGAAGACTTGTTCTGGAGTTGTGTCTAACCACCAGTTCACGAGATCAAAATGATGGGTTGATTTATGGACCAACAATCCGCCACTATTGTTTTTGTGTCGATGCCAGCGGCGAAAGTAATCGGCACCATGACTGGTGTCGAGGAACCACTCAAAGTGCACAGAGAGGACGTCTCCGATCTCTCCTGACCGGATGAGCTCTTTGACTTTCGTGTTGCGAGGAGAGTAGCGGTAGTTGAA
>Ga0233432_10002713_pt1 | contig 16294 bp, 16 predicted proteins | sample SI_122_August201_6_FD_179870 | JGI IMG/M metagenome (GOLD analysis project Ga0233432, IMG submission 179870) | Seawater microbial communities from Saanich Inlet, British Columbia, Canada - SI_122_August2016_10_MG | ecosystem: Environmental > Aquatic > Marine > Inlet | place: Canada: British...
GGAAATGAAAAACCTCACAGGCCAGACCAAAGCTCCCAGCATTGACATAGATGGACATATTCTACCCGATTTCGAAACGCGAGAACTCGAACGATTTCTCAAGAAATTGGGGATCGAGTACTAGGTTCCTATGAAAACTCACCAAACTCCCAGGACTCTAACGCGTTGCAACTAAGCAGATGAGGACGGTTCGCGCTTGTTCCCGGCATAAAGATTCCTATTCTTGCCCTCTATGCCTGAGGAAATCGACCAAATACACTCCCTCGTCGAAAGCTTAACAAACAAGCTCATCGATTATTCGCCTCAATTGATCGCAGCATCGATCATTATGATAATCGGATTTATTTTCGGCTCGTCGATTTCAAAGCTAATACTACGTGTTTGTGCCATGCGTGAGATTGACGTTACCCTTTCCCACTTGTTCGCAAGTTCGATCAAGCTATTCGTTCTCTTAATATTCCTCTTAATCGCAATTCGAAAAATCGGGATAGATATCAGCCCGATCATAGCTATAGTCGGAGCTGGCGCCCTTGGTTTAACCTTGGCGATACAAGGCCCTATTTCCAACTATGGATCCGGTATCGCAATTATTCTTACGCGCCCATTCAAGATGCATGATACTTTAACCATCCATGGCCGAACCGGAATTGTTTCCGTCATAAGCCTCGGCTACACGTGCCTCGAGACGGAAGACGGACAGGAGATCACAATACCGAATAAGAAGATCCTAGGGGAACTTCTAACCAATTCCTTCACCAATCTGGTAGTTGAAGGGGTTGTCGGGTTCGACTACAACGCAGATCCAGAATCGGCGATATCCTGCGTAAAACAAGTGATAACCCATACGGCTGGAATCGAAGCCTTCGGCCACTCTTCCATCAATATCGCTTATCGTTATTGGATAAAAACCAGCGACTATTACCCCATTCAATACGCTGCAAATCTAGCAGTCTTCAAGGCTTTGGAAAACGCCGGTATCACGATCCCATTCCCCCAACGCGACGTCCATATCGTATCGCAGCAAAACACAAACAGCGATCTAAGCGAACAATCCTAACGAAAAAAGGGAATAAACAGCAGTCCTTGATAATCTTACTAAAGCACCGCTGTCCGCCCCAAAACCGTCAACTAAATCTTCTATGCGTATTCTTAAGAAAAAATCCTGGGAGCTCCCAGAATCTGCCGTAACTTCCGAACAAGACTTCATCAATCGCCGCCGCTTTCTAAAAGCCGTTGGCCTCGGTTCCGGAGCCCTGCTCGGACAGTCGATCGCGCACGCCGCAACCAGTGGGTTCCCCTCGCCTCTCAACAGCGCCTACAAACTCGAGGATCTCGAGCCCACTCCCTACGATCTCATAAAGGGTTATAATAATTTCTACGAATTCACTACAGACAAAGGCGACGTTCAAAAACTCGCCAATCAAGGCTGGCAGTCAGAGCCCTGGGAAATAGAGATCGGCGGACTGGTCGACAAACCCATGAAGCTCGACGTCAACGATTGCATCTCGAAAGTGGGCGGAATCGAACAACGAGTTTACCGTATGCGCTGCGTCGAAGCCTGGTCGATGGTCATCCCCTGGGACGGTTTCCAATTGAGTAAGCTTATAGACCTAGTCCAACCGAATGCCAAAGCGAAATACGTAAAATTCACTTCTTTCTACGACCCCAAATCCGCCCCTGGCCAGAAGAGTGGATCGATCGATTGGCCCTACGTCGAAGGCCTTACAATCGCAGAAGCCCGAAACGAGCTCACATTGTTGGCAACTGGAATTTACGGAAAACCGATCCCTAATCAAAATGGAGCTCCGATTCGATTGGTCGTCCCCTGGAAATATGGATTCAAAGGTATCAAATCGATTTCGAAAATAGAGTTCGTCAGCAAGCCCCCCCTCAATACGTGGAAAGCCCTACAATCTCGCGAATACGGATTCTATGCTAACGTCAATCCGGAGGTCGATCACCCCCGTTGGTCGCAAGCGAGCGAACGCGTTATTGGTTCAGGATTCTTCAGCAGTCGCAAGGATACGCTAATGTTCAACGGATATGCCGAACAGGTCGCTTCGCTTTACGAAGGCCTGGATCTTAGACGCAACTTTTAGGTAGCGACTCAACTCGCAAAACGATGAACGAAATCGCACGGTTTCTCAAAAAAAGTTGGGTCCTCTATATCCTTCTTTTAACGCCGGTATTCTACCTTTTCATACCGCAATCACGATCGGATACGGAATATTTGGCGGACCCGGCGAAATACCTGCTAGAATACGTTGGCCTATCGGCCACTATCCTTTTTGTCATTGTGTTGATGATAACTCCGCTAAGGAAAATCTTTCCAAAGTCGCCAATTATCAAAGCATTCGCCTTTAATCGCCGTCAAATTGGCGTCAGCGTATTCATATACGCATTACTCCATCTATTGATCTATTTCGCTTACACTGGAAGTTGGTCAGGATTCGTTAAAGACTGGGAAAAGCTCTTCATCTTGTCCGGAATAGTAGCCCTGGTCCTTCTTCTCGTTCTGGCCACCACAAGCAACAACCGATCAGTCCGAATCCTTGGTGGGAAACGCTGGAAGCGCATTCACCGATTAGCTTACGCGATCATGTTCCTCTTGATCTACCATCAAGCGACTCAGGAAAAGACGGGCTACCGCGAAACCGCCAAAATATTCGCTCCACTCCTCCTCCTCCAAGCTTGCCGCATTGGTCTCCACGCCAAATACACATTCGATCAACGCTCGAAAGAGTAGCGACAATCAACGATGCAAGGCACGCAAAGATGCATTGTATTTGACTCTACAATTATCATAATTTCGAACAATGCCTCACCCCAGATCAATTAACCCAAATCAACCTATATTATGGATCGAAAAAACGCTGAAGATTTTCCCCAAGAGCTACTAGACATTTACGACGAATACGTGCACGGCATCATCGACCGGCGCATTTTCTTCAGTAAGTCCGCAAAATTCGCTGTCGCTGGCGTCACTGTAGCCGCATTGGTCGATTCCCTCAGTCCCCACTACGCTTGGGCTGAACAAGTATCCATAACCGACTCACGGTTAAAAACCGAATACGCATCCTACGACTCTCCGAAAGGTCACGGAAAAATGCGCGGATATCTTGCTCGACCCGCAAACGCTCAAAGCAAGCTCCCTGGAATTATTGTCGTCCACGAAAATCGCGGTCTCAATCCATACGTCGAAGATGTGGCTCGTCGTGCTGCAGTCGCTGGATTCGTTGCATTCGCGCCCGATGCTCTTACTCCGCTAGGCGGCTACCCTGGAAACGATGACGAAGGCCGGACCATGCAGCGCAAATTGGATGGCGCAAAAATCGTCGAGGACTTCGTCGCCGCAACGCATTTTCTTCACAAACACGACACCTGTAATCAATCAATTGGCGTAGTCGGTTTTTGCTTCGGTGGCGGAATGTCCAATACGCTAGCCGTCCGGCTTCCAAACATCATAAAAGCCTCGGCTCCATTCTACGGCGGACAACCATCTGCGGAAGACACCGAAAAGATCAAAGCTTCAATGCTGCTGCACTACGCAGAACTCGACAAGCGCGTCAATGCAGGTTGGCCAGATTACGAGACTGCGTTAAAAGCGAATGGAATAGACTACACGGCTCACATATACCCCAAGACCAATCACGGATTCCACAACGACACGACTCCTCGCTACGACGAGGCCGCTGCAAAGCTTGCCGAAAACCGCACAATCGCGTTCTTCAAAGACAAGCTCTAGCTCATTCTCCTACCAAGTCCAAATACACTTCGCTAAACGGCACCCAAGTATCGCTATTCAAACCAGGTTCGTTGCAGCGAACGATATTCAGCGTTACCTGCAGTTGTTTTAAAGCCGTATCGAAACGGCTCTTCGTGCAACCATACAGTTCCACCGATTCCCTTCGGAACTCGCCTGTTACGTTTGGATTGAGGCGAATCATCTCATACACATGCTGTGCCAACTCCGAGCAATCGGAGATTGGCTTGCGAGCTACGGCATAGTGCGTTTCCCGCAAATACTGTATCGTCATCAAGGCAGCATGACCACCTGGTATTTTCCCATAGTAAACATCCTCTGGATACGTTTCAGGCAATTCATTTTTCCAGGCCCAAATAGCTTCGACCTTCGCCCCCCACTTCGTTTGTCCTCCTGAACCCTCAGGGAGATCAACCGCGTCCCAAAGCGATGGAATTCCCTTCGCTTTTTCGCTAAAAATCGTGCATATGCCAGCAGATTCGACGAACTCGAAAGCCTCCTCCAATGTCTTTACGTCCGCCATGTCCAATCCATTCCATAAAAATCTAAGCTAGCCAAGCTTTCACCAACACGCCAGTCTCATTAACTTATGTCTCAATCCTCAAAATCGATTCTCATCACCGGAGGCGCCGGTAACATCGCTTGCCTACTGGCAAAACGGCTGATCCAAGATGGGCACACAATCATCTGCACGGATATCATCGAACCGCGTCCTTCCGCACGTTTGCCTAATGTTCATTACGAAACAGCTGACATTTGCCACGAAACCCATCTGGAAACCCTTTTGGTAAAGCGACGCCCTGACATCGTTTTTCACCTAGCATCCCTCCTCTCGGGTAGCTCCGAGATCGATCGCCGAAAGGCTTTTCAAATAAACGCCATCGCAAGCTTCAATCTTCTCGAGCTCTCGCTGAAACTCAATCCAACCTCAACGATTGTATTTCCCGGCACAGGAGCGTCTTACGGAGCTAATGTTCCTTCCGAGCTACCCGAAATCTACGAGCAGTGGCCCGAAAACATTTATGGAGCTACCAAGGTCGCCGTCGAACGCCTTGGAGTTTACTATAAACTCAAACATGAACTCGATTTTCGCTGCCTAAGGCCTCCACTGGTGCTTTCGCCGTTTGCGCCGCAAAGCGCTCTAACCGCCTACGCTTCGCACGCCTACGTCGCCGCTTTCAAAGAAGATTCGTTCACCTTTCCCGTTTCCCCTGAAATCGGCATGTCGACTATTTACATCCAGGACCTCGTCGAAGGGTTCGTTCGATTAGCGTACGCCGAAAAAGACGCGCTCAATCACCACGCCTATAATCTTCATGCTTTTTGCCCAAGCGCTCAAGAGGTCGCCGATTCGATAGTGCGTTTTCGTCCAAATTTCCAATACACTTTCGAGCCCAACGAGACAGTCGAATCGATGCTCCGCCCAGCTCCCAATCGATTTCAAGATGACAATGCCCGAAGTGACTGGGGATGGAATCCCGTTTACGAGCTCGACGACTGCACTCGGGACATTTTCAAACTCTTGAAAGACGGCTGACCCTATCCGGCAGGATTAGCCTGTCGGCATTCAAGGTTTTAGAACGCGCACTCTGTGATTCTCGCTATCGTCGATAAAAAGCGATCCATCCGTATCCAGAAAAACTCCATGGGGTCGAGCCAGCCCGCATTTTAATGGATCCCCATCAGGACCATCTGCCCGTTCTCCAGTTCCAGCAATCAAACGCAATTTTCCGGTCTTCGCTTCAATCATTCGAATCGAATGGTTTTCCGTATCTGCCAAATATGCATCGCCGTTCCGCGCCAAAGCGATTCCCTTAGGCCCCCATAAAGTTGCGAGCTTAGCCGGTCCATCATTTCCCTCGAAACCTTTTTGACCTGTTCCCGCAACATGATGAATCGAACCCTTTTGCATATCCAACCTGAAAACCTGATTTGCATTTCTCAAAACAAGCCAAAGGTCGCCATTCATATCGAAGTCAATTGAACGTGGACCATTGAGCGAAACTTCGGAAAATTGCTCGCCATCAGCTGTTGCGTTAGTCCTGCCGTCTCCTGAAAGCGTATCGATCAATCCGGTCGACAAATCCACTACGCGAACCCGATTGTTTCCGACATCCGCGATATAAAGCAATCCATCAGGACCAAATTGTATACTGTGCGGCTTATTCAATTGAGCCTCGCTGGCGATTCCACCATCTCCGAAAAATCCCGGTTCTCCTGTCCCCGCAATCGTTGAGATTAAACCCAGCTTGAGATCAACCTTACGTATGGCGTGATTAGCCATATCCGCGACATATAAATTACCTACGCCATCGAAACGAATTTCATGAGGTTTATTCAAAGACGCCTTCAACATCAGACCGCCATCTCCACCGTATCCAGCTATTCCTTTGCCCACGACAGTGACTACATTACCTTCCCCATCGATTCGCCTAATCGTGTGCCCACCGTATTCGCCAAACCACAACGCTCCATCAGGCCCCTGGTAACCCCAAAAGGATTGTTCGTATCGGCTCGCAATGAGTGGCCATCCTTAGTCTCTTCTCGCCCGGATCCTACTATCGTTTCAATAGACGCGCTCCATCCGGATAGGCTGATTGCCACGACCGATATCACTAAACTGAAATTTCGAATAATCATAGTGGCGAAAATCAATCGCTTTCGTCGACTTCGGAATCGAAAGGCTTTGTAATTGGCCATTTTCAAAGCACTTTTCCGACTGTATCAAATATACGTGGTTTTGATATAAAATCACCCATTTCCTCCGCTAAAAACCTCTTCCAGTAGGATTTTCGCGATAAGTAACACGATAATGCGCCGCCCCGAATAGAGCACGTAGTCTCGACACTATTCACTCTCCGCACTTGTAGGTCCATCAACACCAAGCCGATAAAATCTGATATTACATTTTCCTCGGCAAGCAGAAACGATCCGATCGATTTATTAGAGAAAGCCGATCCTAGCTGCTTAATCACTTTTCTCATTTCCAAGCACCCTTGCTTGGGTTACCTTGGAGGTCGTCGCTCAATTCATAATAGACGCTTGTTTTTTCCAAGAAAACTTCCAGTCGGACGCACGCCTCGAATCAAGTCGACAGACGAAAACACCTACAATTCAAAGAACGCTCGGCGGCATTGTAAAAACACTAACAGATCCTTAGAGGTTGCAATACAGCTCTTCGACGAAAAAACCGAAACCGTAATTCCGGACATAGGTTTCTCGGAGTATCCAAACTTTATTTACGAATTTTGATTTGGAGTGCATTAGCGGATTACCCAAAACTCCGATTTCCTAATTCCAATAGTCCCCAAAATAAATTTCGATTCCCGCACTCGAACAATAAAAACTCAAAACGTTCTTCAAACGCAACCCAAACAGAATTCAATCAATAGTCCAATGTGCCTATCTTATTGATCTACCCTGCTCGCCATTCTATTTTTAGCACTGATCGCTTTCGGATATTCAGACGACGTTACTTCCTGGCGAACGGAGGCAACGACCTCTACTCAGGTGTGCGCCCTTCGCTGCAATGGGACGACTCTGAAAATATTCTTTGGCAAATCGATACACCCGCTTGGGGCATTGCCTGCCCCATACTGATTGGCAATCGCCTCATTTACACAACCGAACCCGCGGACCTAATCTGCGTCGACAGCAAAACCGGAAAACTACTCTGGCAAGATTCCAATGCTTACGAAGACGTGACCGCCTTCACGACAACAGAACGCGCAGCTGGCATTAAAGACGATATTTTTTAGTATTTAATTTCCAGATACATTAACAGAAGTTGAAAGCTATGGATTAAAGCAAATCTGGCATGCAGATGTCTCAAAAGAACGTTACTACGTATCGCCGCTCGTCCACGAAGGACTTGTCTGCATTTTCTCGATGGGACAAGTTTTTCAAGTCCTCGAAGCGAGTACAGGCAAGCTCGTCTACAGCAAGAAAATTCAGGGTCGCATGGAACGAACTTTCCCGAGACTTCTTCTGGTGAACGTTATGATATATGCCAATGACGAAAACGGCATTACTTTTTTCTCAATCCAGGCAGGGAGTACCAAGAAATAGCTCGATTCAATATTCGCGAATGCCGCAGCACGCCCATTTTCAATGGAACACCGCATACATCCGCACCATGGAGCGCGTATACGCCTTCAAAACGAAAGGGCAATAGATCCCTCAACGATCCACAACATCCAACTCGGGCCAAAGCTGGAGTTTGCGGTGAAGCGTTCGTCGGCTAATTCCGAGCAGTTTCGCGGCGCGTGTTCGGTTTCCCTTGGAATCGGCTAACGCTTCTCGCACCAAGCGTTTCTCATTCTCCTCCTTGTCCAATGGGGAAACCACCCGGTTCGAACCGTCGATCGAACGTGTCTCTCCCCGAAATTTCGGTTCAAGATCGTAGTCGTGAATAACTCCGCCTCGATGTAAAACGACTATGTTTTCCGCAAAATTTCGCAGCTCTCGAATATTGCCTGGCCAACCGTATCTCCTCAAACATTGCATCGCTCCTGGCTCGAAGTTCGGAGTGTCGATTGCATTCTCCTTAGCGAACTCCGAAAGAAAGTGATTAAGAAGTATCGGCAGATCTTCGCTTCGATCCCGCAAGGGCGGCATCGTAATCTGTACAACATTCAAACGAAAGTACAAATCCTCGCGAAAAGTCCCCTCCTTGACCATTGCCTCCAAGTTCCGGTTCGTTGCGGCTACGATTCGAGTATCGACCGTAATAGATTTTGAACTACCAATTCGCTCGAAGGAGCGCTGTTCGAGAAAACGAAGTAGCTTAACCTGAGTCGGCAAACTGATTTCACCAATTTCATCAAGAAACAATGACCCTTTATTCGCTAACTCGAAGCGACCAATCCGTCGCTCAGTCGCTCCAGTAAATGCGCCTTTTTCATGCCCGAACAACTCGCTCTCCAATAGATTCGACGGCAAAGCCGCGCAGTGCACCGCCACAAACGGTCCCCGACCTCTAGGGCTATTTTGGTGGATTGCCTGAGCAATGCGCTCTTTGCCTGTTCCAGTCTCCCCTTCAATTAAAACATTCGCCCTGGAAGGCGCCACCAATTTGACGCGCTCGATAACGTTCTTCAACTCAGTTGAATTTCCAATAATACCCTCAAAAGTGTATTTGACGTCAAGGCGCTCGTGAAGGTGCTGTACTTCCAGCTCGAGATCCCTCGATTGAAGAGCCCGTTTTGCGAGGATCTCAAGCTTCTCCAAATTCACTGGCTTCGTCAGGAAATCGTAAGCCCCACGCTTCATCGCCTCTACAGCCGAGGACACATTCCCATATGCGGTCATCATAATGACCGGCGGGCGATTCTTCAAACCCAACGCTTTATCGATCACTTTTAAACCCGACTTCCCGGGCATCCTCAAATCCGTCAGTACCAGATCGAATTTCTCGCTTTCCATGAGCGTAAACGCCTGTTCCGCATTCTCCGCGAGGTAGATGTCATATTGATCCTCTAGAACTTGCTGCAGCCCTTCGCGCGTGTGACGCTCGTCATCTACAATTAAAACAGTAGGAAGCATGGGTTCTTACAATGGGCTTTAAGTCTATTGGTCAATGGGAAATTCTGACACACATTTTTGAAAATAAGGAAAACTCCAAGTCTTGCCCTACTCCAACATCTTGAATTTAGGGTTTTGTTTCGGAAATTCCAATGTAACCACAGTTCCGATATCCTCTTTACTATCTATGCCAACTTGTCCCCCATGCTCGCGCATGATTCGTTGAACAATCATCAAACCCAGTCCCGTACCTGTCTTTTTCGTAGTGTGATATGGCTGAAAAACCTGAGAGAGATTATCCTGACTAATGCCTGAGCCTGAATCCCCAAATCGGAGATAAAAACGCTCATCGTTCGATTCAACCTTAACCTTGATGATACCGCCAGGCTGCATTGCCTCCATCGCGTTTTTCGTTACATTAAAGAAAACTTGCTTGATCTGCTGCTTGTCAGCCCGGACGACCGGATGTTCGGATCCCGCTTCAAGCTCCACCTTTATTCCCCGGTCTTCCAATTCTCCCGATTGAAACTCAATTGTTTCCTCCAAGGCTTCGTAGAGATTCAAAGTTTGAAAGTCCGGCTCCTGCGGACGAATCGCTTCCAGGAAATTCTTTATGATTCCATCCAGGCGGGCTACCTCCTCCAGACACACCTCAAGCGATGAAGCTATTCGGTCGCTAGCAGCCGTTCCATTCGCTTTCGCAAGTTGGCGCTCCATCAATTGGAGATGAATGGTAATCGAATTGAGCGGATTTCCGAGCTCATGAGCCACGCCTGCCGCCAAAAGTAAAATAGAGGTAACCTTCTCTGATTCGATGAACTCTTCCGTAGACTGTTTTTCGCGCGTAATGTCCGAAAGGATCACTACAAAGCGTGCTTCCCCTTCCTCGCTATCCTCGGACTCCTCGAATGGCAGAATATACAACCTAACGTAGCGACGCTCAGGATACGCGAGCTCTAGCTCACGCGAACTAACGGACGACTGCAAGCGATCTCCCTCCTCCAAACCGAGCGAGCTTCGCAATTCCGGGATCATACGCCAGAGCGTGAGATCTCCGAGGTCCCCGTCCTTTAGCCCTATCAATTTGCGGCTCGCAAGGTTGGCGTATTCGATCAGACCATGCTTATCGATGACCAAGATTCCCTCGAGAGCCGTATTGAAAATCGTTTCCAGAAACGAACGCTCGCGAGCCAACCGCTGCACCAAATTGGCGAGATTGGTCGCGTCCAATGTATCCACTCGCCCCAAAGCGCGATCGAGCGACGAACCCTTTTTTCCGAAAAACATAAGGCTTAAGTAGAAACGAAAGCCAAGCGATAGCAACCCTTCGTAACAAGAAGAATCACACACGTGTTTGTTTCCGCTTGCCTTTCCCCACCTGACGGCTTTCTTGACACCTAATTTATGAGCGTTTTAGAACTAAGATCGGCATCTGACTGTAAATATTCGTGTGTTTCGCTTGGCGAAATAATGCTTCGCCTAGATCCGGGCGAAGGCCGCACGCGCACCGCTCGCGGATTCACCGCATGGGAAGGCGGAGGCGAGTACAACGTCACCCGTGGACTTCGTCGCTGTTTCGGCCTAAAAACGGCTGTAGTAACTGCACTCGCCGACAACGAAATCGGTCGCCTACTAGAAGATTTTATCTTCCAAGGTGGGGTCGATACTGACTACATCAATTGGGTAGACTATGACGGAATCGGCCGCTCGACGCGCAATGGATTGAATTTTACTGAACGCGGATTTGGTATTCGTGGAGCCAAAGGCGTGCCGGATCGTGGCAACACAGCTTCATCCAAAATGAAGCCAGGCGATGTCGACTGGAAAACTCTGTTCGAAAAGGAGGGGGCACGCTGGCTACATACCGGCGGCATTTACGCCGCGCTCAGCGAAACCACAGCTGATTTGGTGATCGAAGCAGCCAAGGCCGCAAAAAACGCTGGCACGATCGTATCCTACGACCTCAATTACCGCCCTTCCCTCTGGAAGGATATCGGCGGCATCGAAAAAGCTCAGGAGGTAAACCGTGAAATCGCACAGTACGTCGACGTTATGATCGGCAATGAAGAAGATTTCACCGCGAGCTTGGGCTACGAAATCGAAGGAGTCGACGAGTCTTTGTCGAATCTCGAAACGGACAGTTTCAAGACAATGATCAATCACGCCGTGGCGGACTTCCCCAATTTCAAAGTAGTCGCGACGACTCTGCGTAGCGTAATAACCGCAACGATCAACGACTGGGGAGCGATCTGCTGGGCAGGTGGGAAGTTCCACGAAGCAACCCATCGTTCTGAATTGGAAATCCTAGATCGCGTTGGTGGAGGCGATTCATTCGCTTCCGGATTGATTTACGGACTTCTCACGACCGGCAGTGCATCGCAGGCAGTCGAATACGGAGCGGCCCACGGAGCTCTGGCAATGACCACCTCGGGGGACACATCGATGGTCACTCTGGCCGAGGTAGAAAAACTAATAAGGGGCGGATCCGCCCGTGTGGACAGATAAGCTCAAGATTCTAATTCTAGAATCGGGCGAGGGTTAGCCATCATACTAGCGATTATTTAATTAGCTACTTTCGCTCGATATAGCTGATTTGAAGGTCGGTCCTGCTTGCCAAATTAAAAATTGTGCATTTTGCTCCGCCTTCAATGACTCGAATTCTTCGACTAATTTGGACGACTTTGCTCGTTTCAGCATTAGCTTTCAGCGGTTGCAAGCGAGCTACGGTCGCCGTCTATGATGTGCCGAAAGAGGCTAATCCTTCGTCAAAACCAAAAACCGCTGCCACGCTTCCCAATCAAAACGCTCCCAAGGGACGTATCCAATGGACCAAGCCAGACGCCTGGACCGAGCTTGTGCCCACTGCATTCCGCAAAGGTAACTACATCGTCGAAGGATCAAGCGGCGCGAAAACCGAAATCACCGTTTCTTCATTCCCCGGGAGTGTCGGTGGAATTTTGGCTAACGTAAATCGCTGGAGAGGACAAGCCAGCCTCTCGCCAATTACAAGCGATGAGCTAGCGCGATCACTCACTCAAATCTCCGTTCAAGGGCAATCAGGGCAATTCGTCGACATCGAACCGGAATCGACCGACCCGTCAGCTATTTATATCGTAGCAGCTATTTTTTTGTACGGAGGAGAAAGCTGGTTTTTCAAGATGTCAGGCCCTCAGGAGATTGTCTCTACTCAAATCGCGACCTTCGAGCAATTCGTAAACGGTTTGGCCTTTCTCGATACCGAACTAGAACCCGAGGCTGCAGCGATCAAGCCGACAGACGGTGAGCTTGCATTTGACGTCCCCGCTGGGTGGACTGAATCGAAGGGCTCTTCCATGCGTCTGGCGAGCTATGAAATCGTCAAGGATAGCTTTCCATCTGCTGATTTCTCGATTACGAGCTTCCCAGGCGAGGCAGGCGGATTGAGTGCCAATGTGAATCGCTGGCGTCAACAAATCGGTCTGCCGAAATGGAGCGATGAGCAAATTCAAACCGAGTTGAAAACAGTCAAGAGCGACTCGTTCACATTTGCCCTCTTCGATCTAAAACCTGTGACCGATGACGAAAAAGCCAACGTCAAAGAACGCGTATTGGCAGCCATCTTGAAAAGTGACGACCGAAGCTGGTTCTATAAACTGAAAGGCGATGTATTTCTCCTCGAGACGCAGCGGAACAAATTCAGAGATGTCCTCTTGACTAGTCGATTCGAATCCTCTCCCGGAAATAACGATCTATAAGCGTCTAGGACCAACGACATGAAACCGTTTATCAAATTTTTTTCATCTCTGGAGCTCGCCATTGCTTGCATGGTTTTGGGACTCGTCCTTGTATTTGTAGGAACGCTCGATCAAGTGCATCTTGGCATTCACGGAGCGACCGAGCGTTACTTCTACTCGTTCTTTGTAATGTGGGAAATCCCAAACTCGGAGGTAGCCATTCCGTACCTCCCAGGCGGATACACAGTCGGAACGACTTTGCTAATCAATTTAATTACGGCTTTATTCACTCGTTTTCGCTTTTCGTGGAAAAAGGCTGGAGTCCTCATGATTCATTTTGGAGTCATCTCGCTACTAATCGGCGAACTGGTCTCAAGCATGATGCAAGTCGATAGCAACATGGCCATAGACGAAGGGGCGACCAAAAACTACTCGGAAGACCGCACAATTAGCGAACTCGTAATTATTGATCACAGTCATTCAACAACGACTGATCGTGTTTACGCCTTTCCGAAAGCGATGCTAAAAACCAATCACGACGTAAGACACGAAGATCTACCTTTCTCTATTAGCATCAATCAATTCATGACTAATTCCGTCATTCGGAAACGCGACGAAAACACTCCGTCCAAATCGCTCATTGCGAACAAAGACATCGGCCTCGATTACTATGCAATCGAAACTCCGAAAACCGGCAAGATGGATGAAATCAACCGGAACACAGCGAATCTAACCATTTTTGATTCCGAGGGAAATGTAGCTGGTACTTGGCTAGCCAGTCTTGCTTTTCCCTTACAAAGATTTTCTTTCGAAGGCAAAGACTACTCTCTCCAAATACGTAATAAACGTTACTACCATCCCTTTGAAATAAAACTCATCGACTTCAGTTTCGATCGTTACTTGGGAACGAACATACCGATGAACTATTCCAGTATGATCGAGCTCACGAATTACGACACCGGCGAGAACCGGGAATTCCTGATCTATATGAATCATCCGTTGCGATATAGCGGACTAACGTTCTTCCAAAGCTCCTTCACGCCCGACGAACTCACTACGATTCTTCAAGTTGTCAGCAACCCTGGGCGTCACTTGCCATACATCTCTTGTATCTTGATTTTCGCAGGTCTGTCCTTTCAATTCGGATTCGGCCTCATAACCTTCATTGGAAAACGCTTAAAGAGGTCATGAAAAAGCGAATACCTGCAATAATAGCTCTCACCATTTTTTTCGCGTACTTCGCTTCGAACTACTCCAAGCAGTCGCCCCGCACCGAGATTGAGTATACGGCCTTTGGCAAGACTCCTGTCCACTTAAACGGACGCGCTCAGCCTCTAGATTCCGTCGCTCGAAACGCATTGCTAAGCATCCAGTACAAGCGGACAATTCGTGATGAAAGCGGTAAGAAAGCTCCTGCGATCGTATGGCTGACCGAATTGCTCATGAGCCCTGATCTGGCTCACGCTCGGCCCATTTTCAAAATCACCGACGAGGACATTCGCTCGCTCCTTCAACTCCCTAAAAAACCGAGCAAACGAAATGACCTGTTAATCGCCCTACTTGGCCCAGGTAGTGCCCACTTCTTCTATTCGTTCCACGAACTGGCTCCATCACTGAAAACGATTAGCGAACAGGCCAAGAAAGCTGGAGAACTTGAGGACGCTCAACGTTCGCGCTTCCAAAAGGCCGTGCTTAAGTTGGCCCGAGCCCTTTCGACATACACAAGTCTCAGTCAAACGCTCCACCACGGACAGGTCGCTTCGTTTTCCCAAGAGCTCCAAGATCTGGAAGCATTCGCTCCAGCAGGAATCGCCGCCGTCAATCAGCGTCAGATGGGACAGGAGTTCGACGAAAACGACTTCAACAAAATAATGAATATCGGATACCTTTACCAAGGGTTCGAGCAATCAGGGCACTTTCTCAGCCTTCCATCGAAATCCGAATCCGGAGAATTCAGCTGGGAAAAAATGAGCACCGTATTAAGTCAGATTCTTCAAACAGGACAAGCCAGTGAGGTAGCACGCAGTTACGCATCGATCGTCGATGCTTATCGGAATGACGATGCCAACGTATTCAACGAACAAGTCAGAGCGCTTCACGCTGACCTCAATGCGATCGATCGCTCTTTACTTAGCGACTCAGGCGTTGAGCTGACCTTCAATTTCCTCGAACCATTCTACATCGCTTCAGTGGGATACGTCATGGCGTTCATCGCGGTTATTATATCATGGATACGATCGCCGCGCCGTATGAATCAAGCCGCGTATTGGCTGGTTATCGCCTGCGCGGTGATCCACACGATCGGTATGCTATTCCGCATGTACATCATCGGATACGCACCAGTCATCAACCTCTACTCCTCAGCGATATTCGTTGGCTGGGGAGCCGTTCTACTTGCGCTGGGATTGGAGAAGTTCTTCAAGAACAGCATCGGCAATGCTACGGCATCGATAATCGGTTTCTCGACTCTACTCGTCGCTCATCACCTATCCGCGGACGGCGACACGCTAGAAATGCTACGAGCCGTTCTAGACAACAACTTCTGGCTAGCGACCCATGTGACCATCATAACGCTCGGCTATTCAGCTACATTCCTAGCAGGCTGTATCGGCTTCATCTTTATCCTCATGTCGCTCTTTTCCGATCGCATCGACAAAAAGAGCTCCCGAGCGTTCGCTACTATGGTATACGGGATTGTTTGCTTCGCCATGCTCTTTAGCTTCGTCGGAACAATCCTTGGCGGGATTTGGGCGGACCAATCATGGGGTCGTTTTTGGGGCTGGGATCCAAAAGAAAATGGGGCGCTCCTAATTGTAATTTGGAATGCGATCATCCTGCATGCTCGCTGGGGAGGTTTCGTTCGCACTCGCGGAACCATGGCAATGGCTATATTTGGCAATGTCGTATTCAGCTGGTCCTGGTTTGGGACAAACATGCTAGGAATCGGTTTGCACGCCTACGGTTTCATGGACAAAGCGTTCGTCTACCTCGCTGCATTTGTGGCGGTTAACATGCTCGTGATCGCCCTAGCTGCGATTCCTACAAAATATTGGAAAAGCAAGATCTAGCTCGAACAGAGAGGCGAAAAGGTACGGCCCAAACGCGGTACCAAAAAATAGTCGCCGAACGCTTTCTTGCCTTACTCGCTAGACGTTTTAACTACGCTAAACTTTAGCTCGTCACCATCCAGCGAATACTGGACAGTTGAGCCTTCGATAACCGTTCCATCGATTATCGCGCGAGCGAGCGTGGTCTGAATAGAACGCTGCATGAAACGCTTTAGCGGACGTGCTCC
>Ga0233432_10002714_pt1 | contig 16292 bp, 13 predicted proteins | sample SI_122_August201_6_FD_179870 | JGI IMG/M metagenome (GOLD analysis project Ga0233432, IMG submission 179870) | Seawater microbial communities from Saanich Inlet, British Columbia, Canada - SI_122_August2016_10_MG | ecosystem: Environmental > Aquatic > Marine > Inlet | place: Canada: British...
GCGCCCGTATTGGTCGCGGCTCTAGCAGGGAAACCCCGAAAATTATGGCTACTGCAGGTAACAGATACATCACCTGACGCACAATGAAATGCTGCGATGGCAAATTGATAAGATTAGCCACAGCAGGCCCCGCCGCCATCACCAGCAAGGTGCCAACAACCATCAGAATTAAGGCGCAGGCAAGTAACCAGCGATCAACAGTCCACCACCATACCCCGACAAGCGAGCGATCTGTGCGATCAAGCATGAGCACCTCCCACAAAGCTGGAAGGTGTGGCGCAAAGTGTGGCGGCTAATGCGGCAAAAGCATCACCGCGAGCTTCAAAACTGTCAAATTGGTCAAAGGATGCGGCCGCAGGTGATAGCAGAATATGTGCCGCACTTGTTGCGCTTTGGGCATCGGCAAAGGCGGCATATGTCGCACTGTTCAGGTCATGATGGATCTCAGTGGTGCATTTACCAGCAAGCTGGGTCGCAAACAGATCAGCAGAAGCGCCAATCAGATAGGCTTTTTTGACCGCGCCAAGGGCGTTGCCAGCCGCGCCAACACCGTCATCCTTGGCCAAGCCGCCAGCAATCCAGTAAATACTGTCAAAAGCCATAAGCGCTTTGGCCGCGGCAACGCCATTAGTTGCTTTTGAATCATTGATAAAGCCGATATGCCCGATCTGTCCCACAGGTTGCAGACGATGCGGCAGACCAGCAAAAGACGCCATCCCCGCATCAATTATGCTCTCTTCATAGCCGATCATACGCATGACAGTCGCCATGGTGGCGGCATTGTGGGCATTATGCACCCCTTTGAGGGCAGGGGATGCGTCGCGGCCTTTGGGTGCTTCGGACGCCGTGACTGTTGTCACCGTTACCTTGTCGGCGACTGGCACGGTGGCAAAATCACGCATATAATCATCGTCACTGCCCAGAATGACATGGCCACCAGCGCGTGTGGCCGTAACCATCAGCCGCTTGGCCGCGACATAACCATCCATGCCGCCATGCCGATCAAGATGATCTGGCGTTATATTCAGCACGACACCAAAATCAGGCGCCAGAGATGGCGTCGTTTCAAGCTGATAGGATGACAGTTCGAGAATGATATAACCACCGGTGCCGGGGTCTTTCAGCGAACAGGCGGCATCTCCAATATTACCCCCGACAGCGACCTTTGCGCCAGCCTTGGTCAGACAATGGCCAAGTAGCGCGGTACAGGTTGATTTCCCGTTGGTGCCGGTAATGGCAATCAAAGTAGCGTCACTTTTGGCGCGCAAGGCCAGCTCGACTTCGCTGATGATGGGAATGCCAAATGTGGTGGCTTTGGCCGCCGCTGGATGCGGCTTGGGATACAGATGCGGAATGCCGGGGCTAATCACCACCGCATCCAGTTCATCCCATGGCCAGTCTTGCCAGCCCTGCCAGATAAAATTACTGCTGCTGCATCCAGACGGCGTATCTTTAGCGGCTTTATCGTCATGGGCATATGCAACCGCACCTGACGCCGCCAGTGCGCGGGCAGCCGCAATGCCGGAACGACCAAGGCCTAAAAGCCCTATGCGTTGTCCTGACATGTTGTGCGGTATCATCATCCCTATCCCCTAACGCAGCTTCAATGATGACAGCCCGGCGATGCCAAGCATGAAAGCAATGATCCAGAAGCGGATGACGATGGTTGATTCTGCCCAGCCTTTTTTCTCGAAATGATGATGCAGGGGCGCCATCAGGAAAATCCGCTTGCCGGTGAGTTTGAATGAAGCAACTTGCAAAATGACCGATGCTGTTTCGAGTACAAAAAGACCGCCAGCAATGGCCAGAACAAGCTCATGTCTGGTGGCTACCGAAATCGCACCAAGCGCGCCGCCAAGTGCCAGCGAACCTGTATCGCCCATGAACACGCGGGCAGGGGGGGCGTTAAACCATAAAAAGCCTAGGCCAGATCCAATAAGCGCACCGCACATAACGGCCAGTTCACCTGTGCCAGGTATGTAATTGATTTGCAGATAGCTGGCAAAATTCACGTTACCAGACAGATAGGCGATCAAGGTAAAACAGCCCGCTACGATCATCACCGGAACAATGGCAAGGCCATCAAGCCCATCTGTCAGATTCACCGCATTCGATGCCCCGACAATCACGATCATGGCAAAAGGCACATAGAACAGCCCAAGCCCAACAATTGTATCTTTCAGAAAGGGCACCGAAACACCATAGCGAACGTCACTTGGTGAAAGTTGAATGAAGATTAACGTGGCAAAGAAACCAACAATAAGCTGAAGCCCCATCTTCATGCGCGCTGACATGCCCTGATGCGAACGGCGCCGCAATTTCATCCAGTCATCAACACTTCCAATCGCGCCAAAGACAAGCGCCACCAGCAAGACTGGCCACATATAGGGGTTGGATAGGGGTGTCCATAGCAACGACGAAAAGGCAAAGGTGGCCAGAATCAGTAATCCACCCATTGTGGGCGTGCCGATCTTGGTGATCAGATGTGACTGCGGCCCGTCATCACGAATAGGCTGACCTTCTTTCTGATGTGTTTTCAGCCATCGGATAAAAACGGGCCCAAATAACAGGCTCAGAAATAGGGCTGTAACAGTGGCACCGCCTGTCCGGAAGGTGATGTAGCGGAACAGGTTGAAAAACTGGTATTCGCCAGCCAAAGGAACAAGTAAATCAGGTAACATATATTTTTCCTTCAGTTGATTGTTTGAAGGCAGATTTGTCAGTAACCGATGCGGTGGGTGTCTTATCCGTCATGGCATCTAATAGCGCGTTGGTAACACGCCATGCCCCTGAACCTTTTGACCCCTTTATAAAAATCGTGTCGTCAGTCTTTACAAAGCGCGCCAGCAGATCACTTGCGATTGCTGGATTTTCAGCAAAGATCACATCACATGGGGGGGTGGCATGCGCAAAAGCGCGGGCAAATTCACCCCCGATGGCAATGACATGGCGGGGGGCAATGCGGGCAATAATTGATACGATTTCATCATGGGCGACGGCGCTATGCGTGCCAAGCTCCAACATGTCGCTCACCACCATTATGTCGCAATGGCGCGCGTCTGTTAAAAATGGTTCCAGTGCAGCCAACATGGATGCGGGGCTGGCATTATAACTATCATCGATAACGGTTATGGCTTTGTCGTTGAAAATGCCACTATGGCGTGCACCACGTCCAGCAATGTCACCAAAATCAGCCAGATGATCGGTTGCGGCGACGGCATCCTGTCTCAACGCGTGCACACAAGCCAGAACGCCCAATGCATTCATCGCCCAATGATGGCCGGACATGCCCAATCGGAAGCTAACAGGAAAGCCCGATAAATCGGCCTCAATCTTCATGCCATCGTCATCTTGGCGTGCCGACAGTAAGCAGAATTCAGCTTCACCATGATTGCCAAATGTTATGATCCGTTTGATGCCTGCCGCTTTGGCCGCGCGGTATAGACGGTCAAAAAAGGGATCATCGATATTCAAAACAGCCGTGCCGCCTTGCATGCCTTCAAATATTTCGGCTTTCGCATCAGCAATCGCGTCAATCGACTCAAAATGCCCCGAATGCACGGCAGCAATCCGTGTAATCATGGCAACGTCAGGGCGGGCAATGCGGGTTAGAGTGGCAATTTCACCAGCGTGATTCATACCAATTTCCTGAATGGCAAACTGGCTGTCCTTGGGTAAGGCGGCAAGGCTCAGCGGCAAGCCGATATGATTGTTAAAATTGCCTTCATTCGCATGGCTTTGTCCAAAAGCGCGTAAAATATGCGCCAGCATTTCTTTGGTGCCTGTTTTGCCAACCGAACCGGTTATTGCAACCATGGCACCTTTATGGCGTTCACGTCCGGCAACCGCTAGATCGGTTAAAGCAGTCAGACAGTCTGGCACAATGATCTGCGTAAGCTCTACCGCATTGTCGGGCTTTGTTACAATCGCCGCGCTGGCATCGGCGCCGGCAACTTTCGCAAGGAACTGATGCCCATCTGCTGTTGCCCCGGGCAAAGCCACAAACAGGCTGCCTTTCCGGCACATACGACTATCAATCGTAATATGATCCACAGGCGATGCTATATCGGTTGCTTTTGCCATTACGCCGTTGGTATGCGCGCAAATTTCATCAACAGTCCATAAAGGCGCGGTCATTTTTGCGCCTCCGTCATATCTGCGATGTATCGGCTGGCAACTGATATGTCGCTAAAGGGCAACGTTTCATCACCAATCAGTTGAACGGTTTCATGTCCTTTGCCAGCTATCAGCAGGACATCGCCGCTTTCCAATTTTTCCAGCGTGCTTTTGATAGCTGTGTCGCGCGGGATTATTTCAATACTTTTGGGGCTGGTGGCCATAATGGCGGCACGGATATTGGCTGGATCTTCGGAACGAGGGTTATCGTCAGTTATGATAACAATGTCAGCCGCTTGATCTGCAATGGCACCCATCAGTGGGCGTTTTGACGGGTCGCGGTCGCCACCACATCCGAACAGCACATATAGCTTATGACTGACCTCGGGACGTAGAGCTTCAAGCGCAGCGCGCAAGGCATCGGGCGTATGGGCAAAATCAACAACAATTTGCGCACCCTTTGGGTGGCCTGTTACGGTCTGCATCCGGCCTGGGGCTGGTTTGAGATAGGCTAATCCGCCAAGCGAGTCCTGTAGGGTAAGCCCGCTCATATGCGCCATGATTGCCGCGGTTAAGGCATTAACCGCCTGAAAGGTGCCGGACATGGCAAGTGGGATATGCCAACTGTCACCGCCATGTTTGATCGACATTTCCAGAATATTGTCAATCGGCGTAATGTTTTCGATCTGGAAGTCGGCATCATCAGCAAAGCCGAATGTCTTTATAACGATCTGACGCGCTTCGCCTTGTATGGTTAGCATGTCGCATAGGCGGCGACCATAGGGATCATCAATATTGATGATTGCCGCGCCTGCATGCATCAGCAAATTCATGAACAGATGTGATTTGGCTGTAAAATATGATTCCATATCACCATGATGATCAAGATGGTCTTGCGACAGATTGGTGAAGGCGGCGATATGGACATTCAGCCCGTCAAGACGCTGTTGCACAAGACCATGCGAACTGGCCTCAAGCGCAAGATGGGTAACACCTGCATCACATAGCGGTGACAAGGCAGAATGCAGGGAAACGCTGTCAGGCGTTGTAAGCTTTGGTAAATCAAGGATTTTACCATCCATTTTCCGTGTATCGGTGCCTTTGACCCCTAACGTACCAATCGAGGCTGCCTGCCATGTTGCACGCGTCCATAATTGGCGCAGAAAATCAGCTGTTGATGTTTTGCCGTTAGTGCCAGTTACCGCGGCGATCATGCCAGGTTGCTTGCCCCAGAAGCGGGCAGCGGCCCTGGCCAGCACATGCCGCGGATTTTCGACCATGACAATTGGTATGCTCAAATTATCCAGCGATGCTTCAAGTGGGCGCATATCGGTCAGAACAGCACTGGCACCAGCCTTAATGGCATCCTCGATATAGTTTCGCCCATCGGTCGAACTGCCAGCCAGCGCGGCAAACATATCGCCCGGTTTAATGGCGCGCGAATTGTCACTCATGCCCGCAATCGGCGTCGATGCGGCTTGATCGGGTATGTCTGCCAAATTGTTCAAAAGATCAGAAAGATGCAAGCGTTGCCTCCTGATTGCCAATATTGAAATCAAACATGAGTTTCTGGCGAATTAATGGCGATTCTTCGTCAACAGGGTGCACACCAAGAAGGGGGGAAACCTGTTCGACGATACGGCGCACTGCTGGGGCGGCCACCCAGCCACCAGTTGCATAACCATAGGTTTGTTTTTGCCCTTTTGGTTCATCAACCATGATAACGATCACATAGCGTGGGTCATGCACCGGAAAAGTGGCGACAAATGTAGCCAGATTAGCTTTGGCATTGTAGCCGCCATCAGCTTGAACTTTTTCAGCTGTGCCGGTTTTGCCACCAACCATATAGCCAGGCGCGCGGGCCTTTTTGCCAGTACCTTCTTTATGTGAAACAACCAGCCGCATCATTGATCTGACAGCGCGGGCTGTTTGCTCAGAAAAGACACGGGTTTTGACTAATTCGTCACCCGCTTTGCGCTTTAATAATGTGGGGGCAATGCGCAACCCATTACTGCTGGCGGTAGATACAGCACTGGCAAGATGTGTTGGTGAAATCGAAATGCCATGTCCATATGACACTGTCAGTGTTGCGGCGCGCTTCCAGTGCTTTGGTGATAATGGTTTGGCTATTTCCGGCAATTCAAGCGGCAAGCGGTCAAGCAAGCCAAGTCGCTTCATATATTCTTTCTGTATTGCCGCGCCAAATTCCTCGGCCATCAACGCCGATCCGATATTAGATGAATGCACCATGATTTCGGCGACATTTAACGGTTTTTTACTGGGATGATAGTCATTGATTGTAAAGCGGGCTACCCGAAGCGGCTTCATGACTTCAAACTCGGTACGTGGTGTTGCCGCGCCTGTTTCCAGCGCAATAGCAGTATTCAGTACCTTGAAGGTAGAACCCATTTCATACAGACCCTTGGTCGCACGGTTAAAGCGGGCGTCATCACTGGCTTTGGCAAAATGGTTTGGATTGTAGTCTGGCAATGATGTCATGGCCAAAATTTCACCACTGCGGGTATCAAGCAAAACACCTGCCCCGCCGATAGCTTCGAATTCATTGATTTGCTTTGATATTTCAGCGCGCATAATCGCCTGTAACCCAACATCAAGCGACAGATGAATATCCTTGCCCGCGGCCAGATGCGCATCCTGCGATTTTTCAATTCCGGCAATGCCATTATCTTCGGGATCAACCTGTCCCAGAATATGCGCGGCTGTTTCGGCACGTGGATAGACGCGTAATGTGCTTTGGGCAAAATACACGCCCGGAATGCCAAGCCGCAGAATTTCGGCATGGTGCAGAGGTGTCAGTTTTCGATCCAGTTCGACATAGCGGGTCTGTTTTGACAGTAATTTTTTCAGACTTGCTACATCATGCCGCGCGATAAATGGTGCCAGCTTCTTGGCCGCGTCGGTCACATCCATGATTTCGCGAGGGTCGGCATGCAGAACTGTAATCGGCAGATTGGTCGCCAGAAGCCGTCCTTTGCGGTCAAGTATCTGGCCACGCTCGATGTGCGAGGTTTTGAAATGATTGGCGATGCGCTCGCGTGCGCCCGCATCTGACAGGTTGAAAATCCGAAAGCCAATGATGCTAAAGGCCAATATAGCGACACTGGCGCACAGAAGCAGACGCATTTCTGCAATCACCCGCGACGCTGCTGGATCAGGGCGAGGCGGCAACACAAGATTATGCAAAGTAGATAGAAATCCCTTATGTCGCATTATGGTTTGTCCCCAGTTGCCAGAATGGCTTTGATATTGACGCCTTTTGTATCGAGAGCGGGTAGCCTGACAGACATTGTCGTGCGCTTATTTGTGTCAGCGCTTGTCGGCGCATGCTTTATGGCATGTGCTTTCGGTTTTTTGGGTTCTGGAAGTTGAACGACTGGGGTTGGTTTTTCCGGATTTAGTTCCGACATCACCCGCATCGGAATGGCGTCCAGCGGCAAAATACGGTCCTGACTGATCGGTTCCATATCCAATAACGAATTGGACAAATTCATGATCCGCTCAGGGCGTGACAAATACGCCCATTCAGCCTCAAGAACAGCAATATCGCGTTTGGTAACGGCAATGGTCAGATTCAGATCGTTCAGCCGATCCTGACGTGCATCGATCCCCGTCTTAACCTGATACAAGGTGGTGCCAAGGCCAGCCAGAACTATTGCCCCAATCAAAATCATGCGCATAGGGCATTCTCCTGTCCTGGATAGGGGGCATCAGTGCGCATGGCGACACGCAATTTGGCCGATCGGGCGCGGCTGTTATCTTCGCGTTCACGATCTCCAGCTTGCAAGGCTTTGCGCGTCAGCAATTCAAAAGTTGGAGCTGGGCCATTGCTGGGCGGGCGATGCCGAGATGGCTGTGATGCTATCTGGCTTCGTGACGCCAGAAAGCGTTTCACGATCCGGTCTTCGAGCGAATGAAAAGATACAACCGCCAGAATCCCCCCAGGCTTGAGCATGGCTTCGCTGGCGGCAAGGCCGGATTTCAACTCGTCAAGCTCGCGGTTTACATAGATACGCAAGGCCTGAAAACTACGCGTTGCTGGGTCAATCTGGCCATACCGCTTGGCAGGCATCACACTATGGATGATGGCAGCAAGCTGGCTGGTGCTTGATATGGTTGTTTCGCTACGTGCTTTGACAATGGCTTTGGCAATCCGACGCGATGCTTTTTCTTCGCCATATTCCCACAGAATTTGCGCAATATCATGTTCTTCGTGACTCATGACAATATCTGCGGCGCTGATTCCGGATCGTGACATGCGCATATCCAGCGGGCCATCCTGACGGAATGAAAATCCACGATCAGCCTGATCAAGCTGGGTCGAACAGACGCCAAGGTCAAAAGCCGCCCCATCCAGAACCGGCGCGCTGGCATGGCTTGTCGATGTCGAATCTGCAGATGCCAGTGCGCTATGCACAAGTGACTGCATATCGGAAAAACAGCCTTCGACAAGCGAAAAGCGGGGTTTATATTCAGCCACCATCGACTGTCCGCGGGCAATCGCGTCAGGGTCGCGGTCAATCGCAATGACGTTACACTCAGCGGCATCAAGCAGGCTACGGCTGTATCCGCCATTGCCAAAGGTGGCGTCAAGATAGGCCTTGCCAATGGCGGGGCGCAAAGCATCCACCACCTCGTTTAACAAAACCGACTGGTGAAGCATCTGGCCACACATTAGCGGCCTCCGTTATGTGGCGGGTCTTGCGATGCGCTCCGGCCTAGCCTGAGTGATGGCAGGCCTGTTGTTTTGGCACGGTTTCGGGCATCAGTTTCGCGATTGCGATAGCGGTCAGGCAACCAGATTTGGAATGACCGGCCAATACCGGCATAAAGCGCGCTTTCATCTAGCGCGGCAAAACCGATGAAATCAGCCGATAGCATAATCCGGCCTTCGCTATCCAGCTTCATTTCCTGGGCGCTGGATAACATTGTCTGCAAGGTGGCGACTTCTTCGGACAGGCTGTCCATTGTATCAATGGCGTCAACAATCTGGCCAATACGTTCAGAACCACAACCTTCAAGGCAAGGCTCGGTCAGCGATTTATAAATATAAAGCGGATCATCGCGTCGTTCCAATACGGCGCGGAAAGGGGCTGGCACGGATAAGCGTCCCTTCTTGTCAATCCGATGCTCAAATGTGGATAGAAATAAATCCACGCGACGCTCCTATAGTTCACAGCCGTGCCAGCCAGTTGCTCCGGCCATAAGCGGAATGCCATGTGCCGGGTATCACTTTACAAACCCCCTAAAACTTCAGGTGCAGCGCAGATTTCCGCAGGGAGGAACCAGAAAGCGCGCCATTCACCCAAAGATGGGATATTATGGGATAACATGGGAAATAATGGTCGTCAATGGGTTTTAGCTTGTTTTTCATGGGAAAAGGCAAGCTTTTCAATGTATTAAATGTAAAATATGAGAAAATAGCCTCAAGCCAATGAAAAACATTATTTTTTCAATTTATGTTCATTTTTTGTTCTATTATTAACGTTTTTTTAACTATGTTGCTTCCATAGTCCGCAACCTCGTATCCAGACACAGGACAAATTCGCCTCCGGCATCATCACGGCCTACCGCCTGCCGCCTTGTATCTGAATACGTGGGAAGATTTCAAACCAACAAAGGAGCGATAATGACTGACGATATAACAATTACCGGGGGTGACCTCTCCATTTCCACAACTGAACAACAGGCCACAACAGATGCATTGCTTGGCCGTGTGCGCGACAGAATCATCGGTAATGCCGGTACTAGCGAGATCGTAGAAGGCATGTTTCTGAAAGCGGCCATAGATGTGGCCTCAAATTTGCCTGATGATGGCGTGGCTGTATCAGATGCAGCCATCCAGCGTGCAATACGCGCTGAGGCAGTTGCACGCGCCAAAGCCATCGCCGCAGAAGCCGAGGCGCGAGGAAAAGCAATTCGAGATCAGTATAAGCAGATCATTAGCGATATTGAACAATTACGCCTTAAATGGAAAGGGTCATATGATGGTTCAATTTCATATAGTCTATATGACGTGGTGTCGTATCAGGGCAGTAGCTATCTCGCTGTTGATAATGTTGCGCCAAATGAGGCAGCACCAAGTTCCCAGCACCATAAATGGAGGTTGCTCGCCGAAAAAGGCGGAATAGCTGAACATCAATGGCGTGGGCCATCTATTCGTTTCAAAAATCCTGATGGTAGTTGGGGACAATATAGCAACCTTCAAGGTCCGCACGGCCCAGCTGGAATAAGAGGCGCAACTGGATCAAGGGGGGCAACTGGTGCCACTGGTCCAAGAGGGCCACAAGGCCCGCTTGGCCCTCAAGGCCCTAGGGGCGCTACACATTCTCATAATTGTAACTGTGGAAATAATTAAGGAGCAAATCAATGATATTATCATATTCTACAGGCTTGTCTGAGCCATTGTTTTTAGCTGTGAATATTCACAAAAATTTTGTTGATATAGCTGTTTATGCGGAAATTTCGTCAGAATCCCAAAGTATATTGACTGGCAAAACAATTAGCTTGCCAGACACCTTGAATGAGTTTTCTTTTGGAACTGATGTTTGTCGTCACCCAGATGAAGACACCAACCTTCATCTTGTTGATAGACTGGATATCAAAATTGACGATCTAGATAATTTGATTAACCATCGCACGCTTGGTCCTTGTTCAAGCCTCTATATAGCTTTTGATGAATCGCGATGCAAAATTTTATCACCATATAATAAAATGGCGGAAAGCTATCTAACCAAAGATAATGGTGGCCATCACATCAATAAAATTCAGAAGAATATCATTGCACAAATCTTGCTACCATTTTCAGATAATGTTGGTGACAATTTTGCAGTAAGATTTACAGTGAACGAAAATCTTGGGTTCTGGGCTAGCCACGATGCTGAGCAGATCGAGAACTCACAAGATTCCTATCACGATTTTGCCGCACGTCTTATGCCCAAGCTTAAGCTTGATAGTACGTCATTGCATGTAAATAATCAGGATAAAAATCTGATCAGGGTTCAACTTGTTGATGCCAATGGTATTAACCTAACTAGGCCGGATGTTAAAATTTATGCCAAATGCGATGCGGGTTACCTTGCAAAAAGAGAAATGGAGACTAATGCCGATGGTCGTGTCAATTTTCCATTTTTTGCATCTGGGCTGGAAGATGGTGATGAAGTCACATTAGAGGTTGGCTTCAAGTGGTTTTCCAACATTGCAAATTGCCAGATGCAGGTGACAAGGTGAGTCGGCAGATATTCCGCTATCAAGACGTACCTGCTAAAATGACCGTTCTTGAGTATATCCGTTCCAATTCGGACTGGGATGAAGTTGAAAAGAGGTTTGAAGGACGTTTTGAGCCGGAACTGCGAATGGCAGTTCCGGTTGACGTCTCTTGTTTACGGCGTGAAATTGCTTCGGCTTATTGTGATCTGGGGTGGCACTATTGGCGCTCAACCATGGGTAATAGTTACTCTGGCATGGCGATTACATATAATCCCGCGCTTGGAGATGAACAGCGCTTTTCTGGTCTGTTAGGCCATGAGCGGTATAGAGATTTGGATGTTGCTGATTATTTTGCGGTGGATCGCCATCAAGACAATCAGTATCGCGTTCGTGACGATTATCTGGATACACTTAGTTTCAGATATTTGAACGATTTTTCAAACTATCCAGGCCTCTTTGCCTTGTTTAAAGGCTTCCGGCGACCAATTTCACGATCGCGGATTGCGACTTTGTTTGGTGTCTCTGTTCCGTCGTCTGATGATGTTGGTTGGCATGTAGATGAGGCACCAACGACACTCTTGCGGATCAATATTTGTATCGAGTCAAATGATGATTATTCGCTTCAATACAGGTCAGGTGAAACCGAAGTGCTCAAGCTGGGCGAAAGCTCCATTATAAACACTGATCAGCAACATCGTGTAGCTGTGCATTATACAAGTATATCATCACGTACACATGTCGTTGTCGGTGTTTTGCCTTGGTTAGACTACGACCCAATTGAAGATAGTTGGTCATTTAGTGAGTTTTATGGGCAGATTCATCCATATGATATGGTACGAGAGGGGCTTATTTATGCCAATTTTTGACATTGTCTTAGAAAAACAAAATGGGACAGAAATATCTTTCCCATATGACACTTCACGTTCATTGATTGATAATGCTGAGTTGGACTTCGGTATTTTTGGTGAATTATTTGTGCCTAAATTTTATAAAGTTAGCGATGTCGTTTCTCGTCAAAATCCAGGCATAAAATCCAAGGCTAGTCGGCGTATAAAAATTTCTTTGGGTCTTGCTTGCAACAGGTCATGTTCATACTGCAATCAGGCAGTTGAACGCATGGGCGCGGATACAAGCCGTATTGCAGATGCTAAACATTTTCTCAAAAACCTGAATAGCTGGTGGGATGGTGGATCTGATGGCATCGGTGGTGATACGAAATTTGAATTTTGGGGAGGGGAACCTCTTCTTTACTGGGGAAAAATCAAACTTCTTGCAGAAACAATCAGAACGTATTGGCCGAATGTCAGTTTTTCAATGATATCTAATGGCGATTTGCTCGACGTAGAAAAAATTGAATGGTTAGACAAGATGGGTTTTTCGGTCGGTATTTCTCACGATGGCCCCGGTCAACATTTGCGTGGCGGTGACCCTCTTGATGACCCTGATCGGCGTGCTGCTATTAAATTACTGATGCAAACATTGGAGCCCAAAGGCCTGTTTTCTTTTAATTGTGTGCTCACATCCCAGCAATATAGCCTTGTTAAAGTTGAACAATGGATTGCGGGTAAACTTGGTGTCAAAACAGTGCCGCTTGTTACAGAAGGCTTGATGTTACCCTACGATACATCTGGCATGATGCTTAGTCCAAAAGCTGATGAACATGACCTTATTTATCAGACTTTATTTTCTGAACTAATCGAGGGTTCTGGCTACAGAAACATTTCAATATGGAATATTACACGTGATTTTATATCAGGCTTAAAAGGTCGTCGACCCATAACGTCAGTTGGTCAGAAATGCGGAATGGATAGGTCTGATAATATTTCCGTAAACCTCAAAGGTCAGGTTTTCACCTGCCAAAATACAGGTACTGTTGATCATCTAATGGGAAATGTGGACGATATTGAGAATGTCAAATTGACGCGTGCAACTCATCATAGTCTTCGTAAGGAATGCCGGACCTGCCCAGTTGTTCACCTTTGCAAGGGGGCATGCATGTTTTTGGATGGAGAAAAGTTTCAGCAGGCATGTGATAACAGCTTCACTTATTACTCTGCCATTTTGGCAGGAGCATTTTATCATATGAGTGATGGCGGCATCTTGAAAACTGTGTCTATAAGCGACGGTAGTTCAATTCGCAACCAACTGAATTGATTCCTCAAAATTTCTAATCCTCACATCATCCATACCAGCCCACAGGGGATTGGGCATCGCGCCTGATCCCTTTATCTGCCCTCAAAAATATCCCCCTGAAAAATCTGTCAGATGGCCTATAAGCCGGGTTCTGTGCCGCCAGCGTGCGCTGGCGGTGACGGCTATTCATCTACGATGCCTGTTACCAGACATCTTTAGCAACCTACCCGGACAAGATGCAGGATCGCACCTGCCATTTGCATGGCGTTTGTCCCTATATGGTCTTGCTCCGGATGGGGTTTACCATGCCCGTTCTGTTACCAGACCGGCGGTGCGCTCTTACCGCACCTTTTCACCCTTACCCCGCATGCGGGGCGGTTTGTTTTCTGCGGCACTTTCCCTAGGGTTGCCCCCGCCGGGCGTTACCCGGCATCCTGATCCTGTGGAGCCCGGACTTTCCTCTCCTCTTTTACGAAAAAAGAGCAGCAGCCATCCAGCCATCTGACAGGCCGCCACTATACCGATACCGCCCCGCCGCCGTCAATATGGCGGGGGACTGTCAGTTGATACAGATTGATGTTTGAGTAGTTTATTAATCGTAAAAACAATCACTGATTGAAATGCAAGAGGAGGCTAAAATGACATTTCAGCAGGATAATCAGTTGATTGAAATATTGCGCGATATGCAACGTTGCCCGCATCTTGAAACGTTTACCCTTGCGGGTAGTGCTGAAATTTGTGATGGGGCAATTTATTGCCCTACTAACGGATATGCGCCACGTGCCTTTGGCGGTGCAAAAGGAAATCTTGATGACGTAAAAGTTGTTATCGTCAGCAATGGACCCACCACACCAATTTATGATGAAAAATATACAGGTGATCCAGACAGCGATTTGGAACTCATGCTAAGTGACCAGTATATGCAATCAGAGCCGCGGAACATACATCCGAATTTAAAATTATTTCTTGATTGGGTGTTTCCTGAGTCACAGGAAAATTTAGACGAACAGCTAAAACATGCATGGCTGACGAACAGTGTTCATTGTACGTTTAAAACAGAGCCTAGAATTAAGGATCGGAGACGATGCGCTAATGCCTATCTTGTGAAGGCATTGAAGCTGTTCACAAATCCGGCTGTGGTTTTAGCAGGCAGTAAAGCGCAAAGTCTTAGAAGTTTTTTATTTTCTGAGATTACAAATCCCTGCATCATAGAATGCCATTCGTTTTCGGCTCCCTTCGCCAAAGGTAAAAATGTTGCTATAGAGGAATGGAAAAACGCGGCAAGAGAGTGTCAAGAGTATATCAAACGGCGCGACGGCGGTTCTTAGTTTTGAATTTTTGATATGGGATCAATCCCCGCCCAGCTTTTCGGCTTTTTCTGCCGCCGCCAGCCAAGCCAGCTCCTTATCGTCTTTGTCGCTACGCAGGGTGGCGATCGCATCGGCGGTGCGGGCAAATCTATCCGGGTCTTTGGTAAATAAATCCGGATCGCCAAGCACGGCTTCCAGCTTGTCAATTTCGGCGTCCAGCGCCTCTATCTCAGCCGGCAGCGTATCCAGCGCGTGCTTATCCTTAAAGCTCAGGCGCGGTGCCCGCATGCTGTTTGATCCGCCGTCATCTTTGCCTGTTTTACCCGCTTTCGATTTGCGCGCGCCTTTGCCACCACCTTTGGCACTGCGTCCTTCGTCATGTTCTGGCGCCCGCTCATTTGCGCGCTCTGTGGCGCGTTTGCGGCGTTCCAGATAATCCGAATAGCCGCCAGCATGGGCAACAATCTTGCCATCGCCTTCAAAAGCCAGCAGGCCCGTCACTGTCCGATCCAGAAAATCGCGATCATGGCTGACAATCAGCACGGTGCCGTCATAATCGGCGATCACTTCCTGCAACAGTTCCAGCGTTTCCAGATCCAGATCATTCGTTGGTTCGTCCAGCACCAGAAAATTATGCGGGCTGGCAAACAGCTTGGCCAGCAACAGGCGGTTTTGCTCACCGCCCGACAATGTCGCCACGCGCTGGGTCATTTTCACATCTTCAAACATGAAATCGCGCAGATAGCTGGTGATATGTTTTTGCTGTCCGGCTACTTCGATCATGTCACTGCCGCCTTCGCTCAACACTGTCCAGGGCGAGGCGTCACGATCCAGCGCTTCGCGGCGCTGGTCGAAATAGGCATGGTTCAGGCCAAATCCCTCACGCACGCGCCCAGCATCAGGCGTGCCGATGCCCAGCAAAATCCGCACCAATGTCGATTTGCCAATGCCGTTGGGCCCGACGATGCCGATGCGGTCACTGCGCCGGATCAACAGATTGAAATGGCGCATCAAAATGCGGCGTCCATTTTCGTCTAGTGTTTGGCTCGATGACGTACCAACATTGTCGGGTGCCGGAACGCTGGCGGTTATATCAATCGCTTCCAGCACCAATTGCCCGCCGCCTTCGGCGGGTCCCGTTTCCATTTTGACAGTCCGCGCGGTGATACCACCGGCCTTGGCGCGCTCGGAACGCAGACTATGCAATTCGCGCAACCGTCCCTGATTGCGTTTGCGGCGGGCAGAAATGCCTTCGCGTGACCATTTGGTCTCGCTGGCGATACGGCGATCCATTTTGTGCAGGGTGACGGCTTCTTCGGCCAGAATGCCTTCCGACCATTCGTCAAATTCGGAAAAATGCCCGTCGCGGCGGCGTAATTTGCCTTCATGCACCCAGACAATGCCAGTGCCCAGATTGCGCAAAAACGCACGGTCATGGCTGACCACCAACAAAGCCCCCTTATGCTGGCGTAACATGCCTTCCATCCATTCAATGGTGGGCAAATC
>Ga0233432_10002716_pt1 | contig 16291 bp, 24 predicted proteins | sample SI_122_August201_6_FD_179870 | JGI IMG/M metagenome (GOLD analysis project Ga0233432, IMG submission 179870) | Seawater microbial communities from Saanich Inlet, British Columbia, Canada - SI_122_August2016_10_MG | ecosystem: Environmental > Aquatic > Marine > Inlet | place: Canada: British...
ATGAAGCCCATGAAATTCGAAACAAGTCTTCCAAATTGTTCAAGAGTGTGTATCGTTTGAAGACAGACATCAAATGGATTGTGACTGGTACACCTGTATTCAATTCCATGGAGGATTTTGTTTCGTTGTGCATGTTCTTGGGTCTTTCCAAGTCCAGTGCCCAAGGTATGACCAAACAAATCAAGGACATCTACATCCTTCGTCGAACCAAGGATGATCTTGCGAAGATTAACGAACGTCTCAAGCTCCCCCCTTGTCATTTTGAGAATGTTGAGCTTGACATGTTCCCAGAGGAAAAGTCTCTCTATGAGTGTGTCTTTTTGGAAGCTCAAGATACCATCAAAGAAGCTTTCAAGCATGTACAGAGTCTCAACTCGAAGAATATGATTATTTTGGAGTGTCTTCTTCGGGCGAGACAGTGCATGATTTGGCCACAGATGTACTTGAATGGGGTTGCAGCAAAAAATGAAGACAAACCGACAAAATGGGAAGGTCGTTCGAACAAGATGGAAACCCTTCTTCGAATGATTGGGGAGCACCCAGATGAAAAGAGTCTGGTGTTTTGTCAATTCAGGGGTGAGATGAATCACATCCAGAGACAACTTAGTGGTGTGTGTCCAGTTTTCAGAATTGATGGGTCAGTGGCGAAGGAGGAGCGCGTCAAACAAATTGCGGGATTCAAGAAGATTCAGGGAGGTGCCGTTTTCATCATCCAAATCAAGAGTGGTGGTCAAGGTCTCAACCTCCAGGAAGCGACTCGGGTGTACATTACTGGTCCATCTTGGAACCCTGCGACAGAACTTCAGGCTATTGGTCGGAGTCATCGAACGGGTCAGGGGCAGGTTGTACATGTGAAAAAGTTGGTGTACAAGGAATGCGCACAATTCGTGAGTGTGGAACAGGAAATGATGGCACTTCAAGGGCACAAATCAATCGTGTGTTCGGAAGTTCTTAATGATGAACGTGTAAAAACGCAAATCCCTGTGAACAGGACAACTGATAAAATTTCAATTCTGGACATCAAGAATATTTTCCGCGCGTAATGTAAACATGATTGGTTCCCGCGCCGAAGTTTTCCACGGCACCGCTGATGCTACTTCTGGTGGTCTCACCAAGAAGGATCTCGTAATGAAGGATGGTCGCATCATTTCCAAGGCGGCTTCGAAGGCTGCTAAGAAGTCTCTTAAGAAGAACCCCAAGTTCCAGGCGTTCATCGATCTCGCGAAGGAGAAGTCTGAGAAGAAGGAGACCTTTTGCCTCGTCCCCAAGAAGGGGAGCAAGACTTACAAAAAAATAATCAAAGCTAATAAGTAAGTATGACACTCACTCAATGGTCAGAATCTGTGAGATTGGCGAAAATTAAACTAGGTTTAGACCCAAAGAAATTTACCAGGGTTCAGGGTAAATTGCTTAAGGAGGCTCAAGCCATCTATAGTATTTTAATGTTGCACAAATCTAAATCTTAAATTGAAATCCCTTCAAATTTTGTGGCTCATATACAATGAGTTGATGAAGTTTCCATGTACATCCAAACTTCCTGTTCAAGAAATACACACTGTTGAGTTCAACAATCGCATGTCCCGAATTTCTTGCATAGAGACCATTGGTCGCTTCATCCCGCATTGGGTTCTTGTCCACATCAAAAACATTAGGTTTGATCTGGTCATCCATAGTGGTATCAACCTTGACCCTGAATTTCGGCTCACGATCGGGCGATTCTTTCACGTTCGAATTAAACATGGGAAGAAGCTCCTCCTTTGTCATTGGACAGCCGAAAATCGCATCACTCTGTTCAACGACTGAATCGATAATCATATCCTCCAACTTACGAATAGATTCATAAAACTTTTTCATATAACTGTCCTCCTCGTCATACCCCTTGATTGCAAAGTCGATATTGTATTTAGTTGGACCAACTTCTGGTGTAAACCCAGACACACCAAATGGCATGTACATCCGGGGAAACTGGACTCTCAGAGGTGTTCCCTGTTTTGTAGTGATGACAATTTTTCTATTGTTAAATGCATTAATTTGGATATTGTCAATGGCTTTGTCCATTTCTGATTTGGTATAGATGTAAAACTTTAAGCTGAGCACGCCACACAATCTGGCTCTAGACTGAACTGGATTGGTCGAGCCTTAGCCTTCGAGCGGAGGTAATACATCCCAGTTTTGAGACCAGCCTTCCACGCGTACATGTGCATCGAGGAGAGTTTGGACATGGTGGGACTTTCCATGAAAAGATTCATCGATTGAGACTGGTCAATGAAGCGACCACGGTCCGCCGCCATGTCAATGATACACTTCTGACTGATTTCCCATACCGTTTTGTAGAGCTTTTTGATGTCTTCGGGGATGTCTACGATATTTTGGATCGACCCACCCGCCTTGACCATGAGGTCTTTCATTTCCTTGGACCAGAGACCAACCTTCTTGAGATCTTCTACGAGGTGCTTGTTCACCACAACAAATTCACCTGCGAGTGTACGTCTCAGGTAAATGTTGGTGGTGTAGGGTTCGAAACATTCGTTATTACCCAGGATTTGGGCCGTAGAAGCTGTAGGCATGGGAGCCATGAGCAGACTGTTCCGGAGTCCCTTCGCCTTGATGCGTTCACGCATGGCATCCCAGTCGTATCGACCACTGAATTTTGTTTCCCCCTCCCACATGTCAGGTTGAAGGATACCTTGGGATGCAGGGGAACCCTGGAAACTCTCATAGGAACCCTCAACTTCAGCGAGTTCGGAGGAAGCCTCGAGGGATGCATGGTACATCGTCTCGAAGATGTGTGCATTCATGAGACGAGATTCTTCACAGTCAAAGGGAAGGCCACACAGGATGAATACATCCGCGAGTCCCTGGACACCCAAGCCGATGGGGCGGTGCTTCATGTTGGAACGCCTCGCAGTCTCTACGGGATAGAAGTTTCGATCGATGACCCGATTGAGGTTCTTTGTCACAGTCTTCACAACTTCATGGAGCTTGTCATAGTCAAAGGTCTTCGTCTCCTTGTCCACGTACTTGGGGAGCGCGATAGAAGCCAAGTTGCAAACAGACGTCTCATCCTTGTCGGTATACTCCAAGATTTCGGTGCATAAGTTGGAACTCTTAATCACACCCAGATTCTTCTGGTTGCTCTTAGCGTTGCATGCATCCTTGTAAAGCATATAGGGTGTACCAGTCTCCGTTTGAGACTTGAGAATCGCCTTCCACACATCTGCAGCGGGGACGGTCGAAGTCGCAAGACCCTCTTCTTCATACTTTGTGTAGAGAGCCTCAAACTCATCACCGTAGCAGTCCGAGAGACCCTTCGCTGTATCGGGGCAGAAAAGGGACCAGTTCCCACCCTCCTCAACTCTCTTCATGAAGAGGTCGGGAATCCACATAGCCGAGAAAAGGTCGCGGCAACGCGCTTCTTCATCACCTTGGTTGAGGCGAAGTTCGAGGAAATCCATGATATCCGCATGCCATGGTTCGATGTATACAGCGATTGAACCCTTGCGACGACCCGCCTGGTTTACGTACCGCGCAGTGGCGTTGAAGACCCGCAACATGGGGATAATACCATCAGACTGACCATTGGTTCCCCGAATACGAGACTTATTGGCACGAATATCGTGAATATGCATACCAATACCACCAGCCCACTTACTGATCTGGGCACATTCAGTTAGGGTACCGTAGATGCCATCAATCGAATCTCCCTTATTCGCGATTAGAAAACAAGAAGACATCTGGGGCCGAGGAGTTCCCGCATTGAAAAGGGTGGGTGTCGCATGAATGAAGAAACCCTGGGACATTTTATCGTATGTTTCGAGGACGGATGGGATATCCTTACCGTGAATACCGATAGCTACACGCATGAAGAGATACTGGGGTGTTTCAATCAACTTTCCATCAACCCTCTGGAGATAGCTCTTTTCTAGGGTTTTCAAACCAAAGTAGCCAAAATCAAAGTCGCGGTCGGTTTTGATATGGTCTTTTACCTGCTGGGCCACTTCAACAACTTCATCCGTAATAATTTTAGCTTTTTGGAGTTTTCGCATTGCGAGATGGAAGTTGTTAGGGCATACTTTATGAATATTACTCGCAATAATACGGGTCGCGAGGATTTCATAATCGGGGTCAGACGTGATCATCCCAACACAGATTTCAGCTGAGAGTATATCGATTTCCTGTGTGGTGATGTTATCATACATCGATGAAAATACCTGCTGTGCAATCTTGGATGAATCACAATTTTCAGAGAGTCCAGACGTTAAATTCTTGATCCTATTGGTGACGTTATCAAATTTCATTTCCTCAATACGACCTGAGCGTTTAATGACCCTCATATACCTTCTCTTCAAATTTTATTTTTAACTTATTTCTTACACTCGAGATCCTTGCTTCGGACCGCAACCGTTCCGACTGTCTCCATTTTACGGTTAGGCTGGAGAAGGTAGGTGTTCACGAAGAATGGACCCTCTTCACCCGCCTTGGCCACAGGAGGGTAAGAACCCACGAAGCACTCTGGGGCCTTGCATGGGATTGGCTCGACATTTACGGGTTTGTTGGCATACGCCTCATCAAAGTTAGACATGGACAACATTTAATATCTACACACAATTTTTTTCGGGGTCTATATTATATGTGTGATAACCTCCACCTCGATTCGATTCAGCAGTGTGAAACTCCATTGAACACCCTGTTCTTTTCGGATTTCAACAAAAATCTTCTCCAGCGTGGAATTCGTCAGGCGTTCAAAAATAAAACTGGTATTTCGATTGATTACCAAAACCCCGATGACCTCTTCAGTCTCATGCGTGTTGTCTTCATCAACAATGCTGGTGATCAATATGCCAAAGTAAACGAACAGGTCAAGTACATGAACACCAAGGTTATCGATACCTGCCTGTCCCAGATTCAGACTGGTGTTTCTCAGTATATTGCGTATGCTGAGGATATCGATACCATCAGCACCCCCATGGACCGACCCGTAAATACAAGTACTACCGGAAACAAAATCGATTTCAACAACAAGATCGGAATCAATTAAAGTTTTGAGTCCCCTGTAGAATAAGTATGAGTTTGAATCGATACAAATGTGAAACAGAAAAAGTGTGTAAATCAAAGGGGTGGGATCGCGCCCCTATCGATACCGTGTGGCTTCTCCTGACAGAAGAGGTTGGCGAACTCGCATCAGCGATTCGACAATATAAGAAGACGTACAAGAAGACAAATCTAAAAAAGGAGAGAGGGACTGATGTGATGATGGAAATGGGGGATGTATTCAGCTATCTCTTTCAATTGGCCCACATGCTGAATGTAGATCTTGATAAGATGTGGGATGAACATAAAGTCAAAATGTTGGACAAGAAATATAATCTGAAGTAATATCAATAATGAGTGAGTTTATGCTCAATGATGAAGCTGCCATTGATGACATCAACCCATTTGTCCAACACGAATTCTCCCTTCCAGGAGGTGTGAGACAGACAGGTAATTTTGAAGATTTCCAGGAAGTTCCCAAAAATGGGGGTATTCCCTCCGCTGGTAAAAGTGTTTTTTGCACCGTTGGATTGTGCAAACCTGAGAAACAGCCTTGCCGTATAAACAGGAATGTACAACCTCGACGTAATATCGATTATGGTCTTATGTGTGGTAAAGAGAAGAAGCCGGTCGTCGTTGGTGTTTCAAACAAAAACACTATGACACAGATTATTGTTGTTTCCACACTCATTGCTCTAATTCTATTAATTTTAGTACGTTGAAGAAGTACTTGAGTCGAGATTTCTTATCACAACCCTCAATAGCGTCTATCACGAATTTAGTACAGAATTTCTTGATAAACTCCACTTGCCAAGCACTCTCCATATTAATGCGGGGTGGTTGAAATGTTGGATCTAAAATTCGCACAGCGTGGGCTACACGCACGTATTTGCGAATATCTTGGTCATACGTCAGGAAGCTCTCGAGTATCAGCTCAGCCATACGCTGTCGCACCTCGAGGGTCTTCTTAACCATTGTATCCAGGAACTTCTCATAAAGAATCGAGTGGGTACCCGTCTCGAGAGATACCCAATCAGCAAGTGGCTCGGTGTTGAGGTAGTCAGTAAAGGTTGAGTATCCTTTACCCCTCGTGTACCGGTCATAGATAATTTCGACATAGGAGAGGTCAGACTCTACATCAAAAATATGCTTTGCAGATTTAAGGAAAGAGGTCATGTACTCAAACAGAGAGTCTCATCTTTAACCAAAAAAAAAACTCAGGGTATAATAAATACGATGGCTGCCATTGCTGTAGCCGGTGTCGGTATGATGGTTGTATGTTCTTCCTCCCTTGCTGCTGTCATGTTGATGGGTGGTGAGGAAGAAACCTCAGACACGACCACAACCCCCACAACCCCCACAACCCCCACAACCCCAACCGAATACGTCTATGAATTCATTGTCAAGGAACAATCTGCGTACACCACTAAGTGGAACATCCACATCACCGATATTGAGGCTGATGGTGTTCGAGTCACACCAGAACAGCTTGAAATCAACCAGGAACCCGAGCAGGCTAAGTGCAACAGTAAGAAAGGGGAATATGAATGTGAAGGTGATAACTATGGTATGAATGACCCAGAACCTGTTGATGCGTCATACAAGGCTATGACCTGGTCTGGCTGGAAAAAGGGTCAAGGTGAAGTTGGAGACAAGGTGTTCACTATCACGATGCCTTCAAAGGTTTCGAAATTCACCATTGATTATTTCAGACCCAAGTATGTACCAGGTTGGACGATTAAGGAAAACGGTAAAGAAGTTTTGTCAACTTCAAAGGGTAAAAATAAGGACACACCCAACCCAGCCGTGGTGGAATACACAATTCCCTAAACGAACACCTAAGTGATCCACCCACAATGTAAAAAGTATGTCCAAAAATGTATTCAGCTATTGCAAATAATAGCTTTTCGTATCTTCTCACGCTCGATGAGATACGAAAAGATTTACCAGATGAAACCAGACCTTCATGGATAAAGATTACGACAATCACCATGGTGTCGAGCTTTATGCAGAAGATAGATGTAAAGAGACTTCGACGTCTTTTTGAAGAGATTGGTTCCTATAAGATGCGGCGTGTGGGTACCAAGACGGATGGGTTTGAGTGGAAATTGAAACCTACAACCTTCTACAACCAGGTCACCCTAACCTACCATGACACCTATAGTACCAAGTCTGTCAAGGTGTTCCCCAATGGCTCGATTCAGGTTGCAGGATGTTGCGACCTCTTTGATTGCAAACGTATCATCACCCAGCTTGTTCACATTTTCAAAACTTTTTTGGATTTGAAAATTGAAGTTCCATTGGATTCGTTTCGTGTTGTCATGATCAACTCCAACTTCAGCCTCAACTACAACATCAATCTCATGAAGGTTGCGGATTGGTTTGAGTCGTACGATGACATCTTCAAAGTTTCCTTTGAACCTGACAGGTACTCTGCCGTGAAGATTAAGTTCAAGCCTTCGGAGGATATGAAGGAGATTACATGTAGTATTTTCAGTACTGGTAAGATTATCATCACAGGAGCAGAGACCCTCAAGGAGATTGCATTTGCCTACAATATCATCAACCAACACATCAACGAAAATCCACAAATTCGTGTATCACGCACAGAAGAGACTGATGTCTTTGATATTTATTTGGGGTACAGATGTGATCCGTTTGTCAAAGTTCTTAAGGAGAAGGGGTTCTCATCTTGGATGAGAACCATTACCAACAGGCAAATAAAATTCTAAATGTATATTAACAATATGTCGCAACGACTTGGTATGGCCGATGGACGGTGCTTCACCGTAAACTCGTCAGCCCAGCTCTTCAACAACTATGTCATGAAGCAAAACAATATTTCTTTCGAGGACAACTACTCCTACCGTAAGCTCCTCCAGTCCCAGGGTCCCCAGCTCCTCACCAAGGTGCAAGATGACGTACAAGGTAAGGGACCATGCATCAAGTGTGATAAACCTCTTCTCAAAATGCCCGACATTTACTAACTGAGAAAAATTCCCGAAAAAACTTTAAAACCTTCCTATAGAATGTCAACATGTTCCATATGTCTAAATGAACTCCGGTGTACGAGGACCAACCCTCCAGCCCGGTGTGGACATATGTTTCATTCCCACTGTCTACAGGAATGGAAGAATCAAGGTAAGAATACATGCCCGATTTGTCGAAAAATTATAGATGGTACGCAATTTAAAATTACGGTCACTATACAGAACAATTACACAGCAACGGCGAATTCTGTGTCCTTGAATGAAGAGTCTATATTTAATGTCTTGGACCTATTTGACATTAATTTTGATGTAGATGAAATACCTGACCTAGATAGTATTTTAGCGGACCTTGGGGTGAGTCTTGCCGACTTTGATTCCGCTATCCTTGACGCAGAATGAACTACAATACTTTTCGTAGTTTAAACCTGGATAGTCCCTAGAAGCCTTACGTGGATCAGTTATGGCTTTACCTTTAGCATCAGTCAGAAGCGGACCAGTAGCCCAACCACGCTTGTGACTGAATACATTAGCCTTGAACACGATACGTTTACCTACCTTAAACTGACCACCCTTCTTTATCCGTGATTCAGGAACTTTGAAGAATTTGGCTGTAGTTTTGATGGTGTCCCCAGGTTTGACTTTGTACTCAATGACACCATGTTGTTTGTAAAAGTGGAAATCTCCCTGTCTGATATAGTTCATGGGTCTCCCAGGAGAAACAAACATCATGACTTTGAAATACCCTTTTTTACATTTTTCATCGGCACCCGCTCTGTATACCCTCTTGGGGTTGTCCGAAATAACGCGACCAGGGAGACCAGTACAATGGGTATAGTTGTGATGTCCATTCGAAAGACCAGAACGATCACCCGGGATGGACTTTTGCCACCTGTATGCCTCATAGTCCCCAACAGCATAGGCGTAGCAATTGTTGTTCCCAATACCCTTTGGTGTAGACCATCGCCTGTTGGTATACCTACTTTCCGAGCCACTCAGGGGAAGCGCCCTCATTTGTAGTTTACCTAGAAAAAAATATCCACATGTAATAAATGATTCAAGAGGTTGCCAAAGCTAAGTCCAGGTCCGAAATTCTCACCGAGGTTCTCACCTTTGTACTCGTTGTGCTCATCAGCACTTTCCTTCTCCGTGTCGTATGGAACCGCTCCCTCGTGAAGCACATCTCCATCCTCAAGCCCATTAGCAACTTGACCGATGCGTTCATCCTTTCTCTCGCCCTTCAGATTGTACGTGGCATCTAATTTCATTATTGATAAGTTGATACAATCAACTCTTGAATAAATTTCTGAGTATAAAGTAAAAAAAGATGTCTGCCGTACCAATGTTAGCTGGTGTTGGCCTTATGGTCGTTTGCTCTTCTTCCCTCGCTGCCTTCATGATGATGGGTGGTGAAGAAGAAACCCCAGACACAACCACAACCACCTCAGCCGGACCCTCAGCTCCAGACGAAACTTTCACCATTCCCACAGACGATGATTCCTTAGCGGAATGCTATGGTGCGAGGCATTGGGATCTTCGTGCTGCATTTGGCACTGATAAAGCGGCACTTGGTGGGCACTATACAAGCTCTGGAACACCTGAGGGTCGTTCCAATTCCTGTACTCTCTCAGATGCAGAGGCACAATGCTACCTTGATCGCTACCCAGCCGTACAAGCGTATGCGGGTACTAATCTCAAATTAGCGCGTAAACATTATTACGAGGTTGGTATGGGTGAAAATAAGGATTTCACATGCCCACCCGGTGTGACGGAGCTTAAGTGTTATGGTGAGAGGTACCCAGATTTACAAAATGCTTTTGGTACCGATTATGCGGCGCGTAGTACCACTGGGACAATTTACAAACTTGGTCAGCACTGGCGTAACCACGGACAGGCTGAAGGTAGAGACTTTTCGTGTCCTTAAATTTCCAAATTTCATTATTGATAAGTTGATACAATCAACTCTTGAATAATAAATGATTTAAACCTCTTTGTATCCAACGATCTTCTCCCCGTTAGGACCCTTGAGAGTGGGGAAAGCGGTCATACCGTCGCAGCCCCCCTTTTCACAGTCGACGAATGTGTGTTCCTTCCCATTCTTCTTCATGTAATCCAACTGCTTGACGGTCCATCCACACCCCTTGGTTCCGTAAATGGTCCACTTTTTACCACCTGGGGAAGCCTTGGTTGTGTTCCTGTAGAGTAAGAACACAACGAGAAGAATTGCTACTCCGAGAAGAATCGTTGAGCGCTGCATATTTTATTATAGGTAAATATTAAAAATGTCCTCAACTGTATTCATTATTGGAAACAAGAATGTGACGCTCAAATACACCAGGAAAATGCCCCGTGGTGAAGTTGAACGGATGAAATCATTCGTCACTAAGAATGGTGACAAACTCGTCAAGACTCCAAAGTTTAAGATACTCTCTGAAGTTGACGAGGGTACGAAGAGGGTTTTTAAGGTTGTACTCTAATTATTTTCGACGAATCATGGGTCTCTGTTTTTTGGGTGCAGCTTTCATTACCGCTATGGCTCGTGCCATCGCTGCTTTCTTATCGGTGGGAGATTGAAATTTCTTTTTAGGGGCCATGATGGTCATGGGTTTTTGGGGTTTGGCGACTGGAATCACGAGTGGTGCACTTTTTTCACCAGTGAAGAAGGGTTTTGAGAGAACCTCCTCAAAGCTCAGATTCACAGACTTATTACCCCTCAATCTGAAATTTTTCAGATTATTAGAAACACGTGTCAGATACTTTGCAGGTAGAATGTTTTCAATGAATGACTTTATTACACGTTCTGTACGTGTCCGTGGCTGACGAACAAAATCATGTATGGAATTTAAGAAGTAATGTAAATCGTAATGTTTGTCCGACTTTCTCGAAATACCAATGTTTTTATAATTGTTGGCATTGATGAGAGGATTCTTAATTCGAGGGAACACGGAAAAACCAAAATCAATTATGACAGCTTCAAAACCTGCATTCGAAACTGTGTATGTCTTGTCATCCAACTTGATTCTCAGTGCTTTCATAGGTACTGGACGCACTAAAATGTTTCTAAGATGAAGGTCATGATGACGGAATCCTGGATACTTCTTTTGGATACGATAAAGGTTGTAGATTACTTGTAACATAACCGAACGAATTGCATATAGACTGGGTTGTGTGGCCATCCACTCAGCAAACTCTTCACCTTTCACGTACTCGGAATACAGAATGTCCTTCTTATCACATGTCTTATAAAGATACATCTTTGGGACACCAAATCCTTCCAATTTTTTAGCAATCGTGAACTCCATTTTAGGATTGATTTCATCGAGTGCTTTTTTGTACTTTGCGAGTGGTACATTATTTGTCTTTTCACTCAGTGAAGGGGTTCTAATTTCCTTGTAGACGATGTATTTCTCACATTCATCGTCTATGCATCCACGATACACCTTACCATACTGACCCTCACCAATCTTCACAGCACCTTTGGTCATTGAACCGTTTTTCTTTTTCAACCATAGATGCGACGCAGGGGCACACGCCTTTTTACCCCTGAGTAATTTTTTAAGTGTAGCGTTCATTCTTACTTGTTGTTAAGAAGTTATTTTCAACTTAACAAGAAGGGATTTTGGGACGAGTCCTAATTGACTCGGAATTGGATTTTTTTACTGATCATCAACCTCCTCAATCTCATCTTCATCCTCGACATCGACCTCAAGGTCGTCATCGGGAAGGTTCACACCTTGGAAGGCAAAAGAGGGGAGCTTGGCCGACTGCTCAAAGAGAGCCTGTTGGAGACGGATGGTGACACCGAACTTGTTATCGATAAACCAAATCTGGTTGAGGTCGATGATAGCCATAGCCTTCTGCCCCTTCTCGATGCTATCGAGGGGGACAGGCTGCTTCTGCATAGAGTAAGACTCGGGTACAAATGTCCCATCAGGCTTGGTGAGAATCTTGAGCTTGATAGTGGATGGGTACTGCTCCTTACCGGGGCGAACCATGGGCTTGTAGAGAGCCTGCTTGAGGACCTCCACGTTGAAGGACTTTCCGAGCCACTCCTCGGAATTCTCAGCCACCTTGTTCACGATGATATCATCGAGCTCCTTGAGCTTCTCGTGAAGCGCCATAGCCTCTTCGTTGTCAGGGTCGAAGGAAAGGTCGAGAGAGTAGGATGTACGACCAGTGCTTTCATCAGTGAAGGCACTCATACCGTAAGGAGAGCGCATGAAAGGGAACTGGATGTAGAGCTTTTTGTTGTCGCCGGCATTCAGGTAGACGGCCTTGCCGCCATTCTTGTTCTTGCGAAGTTTCGAAAACTGCACAGCGGCAGGGGAGAATTCAGTAGATTGCTGGATAGTGAGCGACATTGTTGGTAGTGGGTTATATATATCTTAGGTGGCTTGCCTTTAATTAAGTTTTTTTTGTTGACATATATCAAAACGAAACATGGGTCTTTTTAAAGATTGTGGTTGTGGATGTGGTGGCCAAAAGCAGCAGGAGAAGTTTATCATCTCTGTCATTTCCGGTCTCACCTTTTTTATTGTTGCGAACCCTGAGACATTCCGTCTCGTCAGGCGGGTTCTTGGATCGTGGATCGCTACCCCCACTGGTTGCCCCTCGACCCTCGGCCTACTTGTGCACACTCTCGTGTTCATCCTTGTCGTATGGGGTATGATGAACATAAAGAAGGAGGGTGGTGGCTGTGGTGGTAAGAAGAAGAGTGGTTGTGGGTGTGGTGGTGCCAAGAAGGGGAAGAAGGTTGTTGTTGTAGCCCCAGTTCCCATGGAGGAGGCCCCCGACCCAAGACCCGAATTTGCCGAACGTGCCATCGAGGTTGTCGACAGTGGTCGTATGCTCGAACCCGCGCCTATCGATTCTGAGGGTACCCTTTTCAAGTAATTTCATTCATGCATTTTCCAGTCAATTTGGATAAATTGATAGTAAAATGTTTAACAGTACATCGAATACCCGATAGACTTTAGTCCATATCCGGTATCAGTGGCTGCGGTCCTTGCAGTGGGAACAGCAGTCTTCGCATTCCACTGTGCAATAACTTCAGCATCTGTCGTCGCCGTACAAGGTGTACCACTAGTGCCCCCTCCATCCATACCCGAATACCCAGCGTCGTTAATTGCATAACTACAGGTGTTACCACTCTTTGTGATATCAAACTGAACCATCTTACAATGTTTATCAGTTTTGCGCAACGCAATGTACTTTTTTTCTGTTGGACTGGAGCTGAGTTCGTGGAAAGTGTGTGAATATCCCTGTGTGGTAGCTTCTTCACTGGATACTGGGACAGAGTTGTTAATCCAAGTACCCCACCAAGTAGCCCCCTCTGGTTTAAAGTCATCTATACTCTCACATGCTACTGTTCCGGTCTGGGTATCGAAAGTTTGGTCGGGTTGACAGGCTGGTCCAGAGGGCCCGGCTGGGGTGGTTGTGGTTGGGGTTTCTTCTTCACCACCCATCATTAGGGCAGCAGCAGCAAGGGAAGAAGAGCAAACCATCATCATACCTACACCGGCTACAGCAATGGCAGCCATTGTTTTTTAGTATAAACAAATATTAAAACTCCTCATCGAAACCAATTTCGTCTGAGGTATCGTCCATCTTCCCATAATCCCCTACCCGCTTCTCGAAAAAGTTTGTTTTACCATCGAGGCTAATATTTTCCATAAAGTCGAATGGATTTTTAGATCCCCAAATTGGGGGTTGACCAATCTGTTTGAGAAGACGGTCGGATACGTATTCAATGTATTCAGCCATCTTCTCGGAGTTCATACCGATGAGGTTGCATGGGAGTGCATCTAGGATGAAACCCTTTTCAATCTCGACCGCTTCTTTGATGATAGTGTGTAGTGTTTCAGTTGAGGGTTTGTTCCTGAGTTGTTTGAAGAGTTCGACTGCAAACTCTTGGTGAAGCCCTTCATCCCGGGAGATGAGCTCATTACTGAAACAGAGACCTGGCATGAGACCTCTCTTTTTGAGCCAGTAAATAGCACAGAAACTACCAGAAAAGAAGATACCTTCAACACAAGCGAATGCAAAGAGACGCTCAGCAAAAGAACGAGTTTTGGTATCGAACCACTTCATGGCCCAATTTGCTTTTCTTTCAATACAGGGGACAGTTTGAATGGCTTCGAAAAGTTGTTTCTTTTCAGCACCATCCTTGATGTATTTGTCAATAAGTTTAGAGTACGTCTCCCCGTGGACCATTTCATTGTGGCATTGGTATGCATAGAATGAACGAGCCTCGGAGATTTGTACCTCATCAGCGAAATTGTTATTGATATTCTCAAAAACAATTCCATCAGAGCCAGCGAAAAACGCCAGGATGTACTTTATGAATTTTTGTTCGTTGTCGTTTAGAGTCTTCCAATCATCGAGGTCTTTAGAGAGATCAACCTCCTCAGCAGTCCAATTGGACATTTGAGCCTTCTTATAGAGTTCCCAGAGCTCTGGATACTTCAGGGGAAACACAGTGAATCTGTTTAGGGTGGGGGATAGGATTGGTTCGTACTCTTCTTCTATATAGTCCTGGAAGTCAAAATAGGACCCAATGTGTTTTTCGTTAATAAATATTTGAGGGTAGGTTGAAGCTGATCCACCACATACATTCTTGAGTTCTTCCTTGTCGACCATGATTTTTTCATAGTCGAGGCTCTCTGACTCGCATAGTGTCTTTGCATGGTCGCAATACTCACAACCTTCCTTCGAATAAATTTTAACTTTCATCTGTGATATTATCCCTTAATATTTTTTGTACGAAAACTCTAAGCATGATTGTGCCAACTGAAATAAATGAAAATGATATAGTCAAAGTTTTAGTCAACGAAGACGGTGTAGAAGACGAAATGTACGGTGTTGTTGGGATGAACACTGGAAGAACTCTCGGCCTGAGATATCTCAACCCGACCGAATTATTTTACAAGAGTGCATGTGTGTATGAACTCGAATCGACGGATATTTCACCCGCACCCTACGAGAGTGTTATGGAGCACTATCCCATGGGAACTACATTCGAAGATCTTGAAATGAAACCCCTGGGTATGAACCGTTTCGCATTCTATTCAGAAATAGACATCGAGGACAGCGACAGTGATATATACGACGAAGGAGGTCATGAGGATGAATCCGACCTTGAAGGTTTCGTCGTATCGGATAGTGAAATCGCAGGTCAGGATATTCCTTTACCCCCTGGTCATGCATCGATTGATAAGGAATGGAATGAATGGGAACCGACAACGTCAGGTGGAAAGAGTTTCAAGGAAACGATTGATGCCATTGAAACAAGAGTTAGACGCCTAAGTGCATGATGCGTTGTATGAAAAAATAAAAAAGAGTTGCCATATTCAAAACAATGCTAGCAACAATATGGAAACAATTAGAAGAATTAAAACCAAAACAAATCGAAGAAAAGCTGGTGAATACTCATTTATGTAAAATCTGTTCCGGTGTTAAAGTTATAACCCGGGAAGGATTACCCACATGTTCTGAATGTGGACTCGTTGATTCTTATTTTGTAGATGATACAGCAGAATGGACGAGTGGTGTCACGGATGACGGTAAAGTAAATGACCCGTCAAGGTGTGGTAATCCAAACCCAAACCCTGAACTATTCTCACAGAACTGGGGCAAGGGTACAATCATATCTACACAACACTCTTCAACATACGAAAACAAACGGATGGCGAAAATCAATTTCCATATGTCAATGAATCACAAGGATCGTTCCTTGTTTCATGCATACAAAGACATTGATGAAGCGTGTCATACACTTCCAGATTCCGTGCTAAAAGATGCAAAGATGTTATACAGGAAATTCAACGATGAGAAATTAACCCGAGGCGCGGTGCGTCTAGGTATCAAAGCAAACTGTGTTCTTTACGCATGCCGTCTTGCAAAGATTCCAAGGACGACAAAGGAAATTGCGGATATGTTTGGTATTCAATCAAAGGATGTGAGTCGAACGACCGATATATTCAAGGATAATATACTTGGGGCTACCAAGAAGAATTATGTGACGAAAGCGTTTGATGTCATGCAAAGACTTTTGAATTCTTTTGAGGTGACGCGGGATGAGCGTCTGAGGTGTAATAAAATGTGTGGCGCCACGGATGATTGTGTAGAACTAATGAGTAAAACACCTAACAGTGTTGCATCTGCGATTATTTACATAGTCATAGGACACAAGGTTACTAAAAGTGAGATGTGTGAAAAGTGTTCAGTATCTATTCCTACACTAAACAAGATAGATGCTATTATTAAAAAGCACT
>Ga0233432_10002717_pt1 | contig 16289 bp, 13 predicted proteins | sample SI_122_August201_6_FD_179870 | JGI IMG/M metagenome (GOLD analysis project Ga0233432, IMG submission 179870) | Seawater microbial communities from Saanich Inlet, British Columbia, Canada - SI_122_August2016_10_MG | ecosystem: Environmental > Aquatic > Marine > Inlet | place: Canada: British...
CATATCTGTAATGCGTCCATCTCCCCATTTTCCTGAGTAAAGTTCTACATTTTTGATATTTATATTTTGTAAATGTTGAATATTTGAGACAAAAATAAAATTGTAATTGTTCAACTTTTCAGCCAGTTTTGTTAACAGTTTTACATCTCTAGAGCCATCATTGCCAACAAAGATAATATCATTCTTATTGCCTGATGATACTTTGCTTCGATCTGACCAGAATTCAGTATCAATAGAGAAGGGGAAAAATATTAATTTTGAGTCATTTTTATGTATAGTTCTAGCTATTTCCAATTCTCCAATTCCTAGAAAGAATATATTATCAATATATCTGATAACTATCCTGATTAACAACTGGTGAATTTTTTTAAATAACGGATATTTCAATTTCTTGCTATACAAACCCATAACAAAAACAGATATTTTTACATCTGTAAATAGTTTGAGAAACGGAAGCATGAGAAAAGCTGAGCATGCAACGGATTCATTAACCATGATTATTTGCTGGGATTTTCTAAGAATTTTATAGTTTTTAAGATTTGTCAGATGTGATGAATAAAAAGGTAGGCTAAAAACTCTCTGGAGAATTTTATCTAACAACTTTAATAGATTATGTAATAAACCCTTTTGAGCATTTAGCTCTATAATATTGATATTAAATTTTTCTTTTTCAAAAGAAGTAAGGCCGTAATAAAAATCTCTTGCCTGGATAAGGTTATTTTCAAAATTATTTTTTCTACCTTTAGCAAATATATATGTAACATTTTCCATCATTTAATAATAGCTTTTAAATACTTTTGTTTTTGAATTAGTTTTGTTAGTATAAAATCCGAATACTATAGAAACATGAAAGTTGCTATTTTTCTTACTTATGGTTACTCCTTTGAAACTTGGCAAGAATCAGGTGTCCTTGAGAGAGAACTTAAAATCTACAAAAAAATAAGTGACGCTTATGATGTACATTTTACTTTTATAACATACGGCAATAATTCAGATTTTAAATTTAACATAGATATTAATAGTTCTGAAGTGATCCCTATTTATTCTTTGATTAAATATAGTAAATTTAAAATATTAAATTATATAAGGTCTTTTTTAGTACCTTTCAAGCTAAGGAGCAAACTGAATGAATTTGATATTCTGCACCAACACCAATTATTAGGATCCTGGATTCCAATTTTGTTAAAAATATTAATAAAAAAACCTTTACTAATAAGAACAGGTTACGATATGTTAAAATTTGCAACCGAACAAAGGAAAGGAATACTCGTCAGGGTTCTGTATAAAATGCTTACGATCTTATCTTTAAAAGTTTGTGATCTCTATACGGTAACAAGTTCGAGTGATGAGAAATTATTTAAAAATACTAAAAAGATTAAAATTCGTCCAAATTGGGTCGAACTTAAAGAAATAAACCCTCTAGATAATAGATATAAAAATAGAATTCTTTGCGTGGGGCGACTAGTAAGTCAAAAAAATTATGAATACATCATAAAGGAATTTAAGAATACCAAGGATTATATTTCAATAGATATTTATGGAACAGGACCGGATGAAAAGAGATTGGTTAATTTAGCAACAAGTCTTAATGTAAATTTAAATTTGTTAGGAAATATCGATCATAATAAATTAATTAAAATCTATAGTAAATATATTTACTTTGTTACCTCTTCTGTGTTTGAAGGTAACCCCAAAACTGTGCTGGAGGCTATGTCAATGGGATGTGTGGTACTAGCGAGTGAAATTCCAAACCATAAAGAAATTATCTTAAATAATGAAACTGGTTATATTTATGAACTTAAAGATGATTTGCTTATCCAATTATATAAAAGAATAAATGAAGATAGCGATAAATTACAATTAGTTTCTAGTTCTGCTTTTCAACAAGTGAGAAAAAATAATTCTATCCAAAAATTAACAGTCAATATGTATGAAGATTATTTAAGTCTCAATTAATAAATTTTCCTAATACGTAAAGCTTCCATATTCTGTGAGAATTAATTCTTGATTTGTTTAATTTTAGTAAGTTGAGTGAAGTTAAATCAATATAGTTGCTTAAATGACTATTTCTAATATTTTCGTAGAAATAATTAACATTATTGAATATCCAAGACTCAATATCAAACACAAAACCTTGTTTTTTTCTATTAACAAATTCTTTTCCAAAATCTCCAACTAAGTAATCCTTTAACACTTGTTTTTGGGCCTGTCCTTCTGTGTATTCTGTAGTATGAGAAAGAACATATTCTATCAATTCATGATCAACAAAAGGCGATCTTGTTTCAACTGAGTTTGCCATGGAAGTTCTGTCTACCTTGTACATCATCATCTCAGGGAGATAGAATTGATAGTCTGAAAGAAGCATAGACTTATAATCTCTAATTGTAATCTCTGATTCAATAAGATCTTCTGCTTTATTTTGGTCAATTTTTAATAGTCTTAATAGATTATTATCTTCCAGAAAAGCTTTATATCTTACTGAGATATCATTGTTTTTTGATAGAAATTTTGCGCCAGTTCCTAAATACGGAGGATATAACTTATAGACATAAGAAAGTGGCCTCATATATATATTTGGGTTCTTCATTGAAATCTTGGTTCTTTGATATCCGCCAAATAATTCATCTCCGCCATCGCCTGTTATTGCAACTTTATATTTTTCAGAAATCTTTTTTGATATTAAATAAGAAGGTACTACTGAAGGATCAGAATACGGCTCGTCTAAGGAACCTATTGCAGCATCAATTAAGTCCATAGTAATTTTTTCTGTAATATTGGAAATTTGGTGATTTGTTTGATATTTTAATGAAGTTGTTTTTGCCCAATAGCTTTCATCGTAAATTTTGTTGTCTGAAGCAACAGTAAAGCTATTTACACCTATGTTCTGATCATGCATATTTTTTACTATTGAAGTAGAGTCAAGACCGCCGCTTAAAAAATTAGCTACTGGTACATCTGCATTTGCTCGAATGCGAACTGCTTCAGAAAATTTATCAATAAATTCTTCTGTTACAAATTTTTTGTTATCAATTTTATCTTGAATTGACCAGTACTTTTCTTTATAAACACTGAAAGATAAATTTTTGTAGTCAATTGTCACGACTTCTGCAGGTAGAACTTTTTTTACATTATTAAGTAAAGTCTCCCCTTTTCCTGTAACTCCATATTTTAAGTAATTTATTACTTGTTTTTCATTTATTGATGGTTCGTGTAGCAACTCTTGCACAGAATTTAAATTAGAACCAAAAATTAAATCTGTATTATTTAACGTATAGTACAAAGGCTTTTGTCCTAACCTATCTCGAATTAAATGTACTCTACCTGCTTTTTTATCAATAAAACAGATTGAAAACTGTCCTCTCAGCTTTGTAACAAATTTTAAACCTTCTGAAATGAGTCCCTTAAGAACTACTTCAGTATCTGAGTGACTTGTGTAAAAGGTTGAACCTGATTTTTCTAGTCTACGTCTTAAATCCATATGGTTAAAGATTTCGCCATTAAACATTATGATGTAATTGTTATCGCTTGATACCATGGGTTGGTCAGCCTTTTCCGAAAGGTCAACTATTGCTAATCTGTTAAATATTATTGAGGTTTGAGTCCCTTTATTACTAAAAGTTAATTCCTTAGTTCTATCAGGTCCCCTGCATAAAATTTTTTTATTTGGTGTGATAATTTCTGTCTTGTCGAAATCATTGAATGACATTTTTCCTAGGAATCCACACATTATTTAATTATATATCAAGATAAAGATTTAAAGCTTTTCTTTATTAATTGTGAAAAAATATATAATAAAACATATAGTACAAAATAACATTACTATAAAATTTAATTATGAAAATACTTATTCTAGGAGCAAATGGTCTTGTAGGCTCGTCCTTAACTCGTAATCTTTCTAGGCTCATACCTTCATCAACAATTATTTCATCTACGAGGAAAGACACAGATTTATTTTCATTTGATGAAACTAAAAAACTTATAGACACTGAACTACCTGACATAATCATAAATGCTGCTGCAAAAGTTGGGGGTATACATGCAAACAACACTCAGAGAACAGAGTTTATTTTAAATAATCTTAAAATTAATATGAATATCCTAGAAAGCTTAATTGCACATGATGAAATAAGTCTTATTAATTTAGGGAGTAGTTGTATTTATCCATTAGGAGCAAGTATTCCAATAAGTGAAGATAGTTTACATACTGGCAAACTTGAACCTACCAACTCTCCATATGCGATGGCTAAACTCACAGCGATTGAGATTGGGAATGCATTAACCCTGCAATACGGGCACAAAATCATTAATTTAATGCCAACGAATCTTTATGGCCCTAATGACAATTTCTCAGAAACCACGAGTCATGTTATCCCAGGTATAATTTCTAGAATGCATAAATCAAAAGTGAATAAAGATGTGTCTTTTAAAGTTTGGGGTACAGGAAAGCCTTTAAGGGAATTTATGCATGTAGATGATTTAACAGATGCAATAAGTTTTTTAATCAATAACGAACTCTTATCTGAAACTCTTCTTAATGTTGGGACTAATGAAGAGATTTCAATTAATGAGCTTGTTGAAAAAATTAAAAGCATCATTGATTTTAAAGGTCAAATAGAGTTTAATTCAGATATGCCTGATGGTAACCCTAGAAAACTTCTTGACTCCTCTAAACTCAATAATTACGGATGGGAACCTAAAGTAACTTTAAATTCTGGATTGAAAGATGTTTATCATTGGTATTTAGAAAATAATTCTTAATCTTTAATTGAATATTCCCAAGTTGGCCTCAAGAGACCCTTTTCTATTAATACTTTTTCTCTTTCCGCAGAATTTAAATCTGATTCAACCATTTTTTTTACAAGGTTCTCAAATGAGGTTTTGTTTTTCCACCCTAGTTCTTTTTTAGCTTTTGATGGATCTCCTAATAAGTGCTCTACTTCATTAGGTCGATAATACCTTTTATCTGTGGTGACATAGTCTTTCCAGTTTAAATCTACTTCTTTGAATGCTAATTCAACAAATTCTTGTACTGTATGAGTTTCACCTGTAGCTAGAACCCAGTCATCGGCTATTGAATGTTGCATCATCATATGCATGCCTTCAACATAATCTCCGGCATAACCCCAATCTCTCGATGCGCTTAAATTGCCGAGTGTAAGTTTATTTTGAATATTATATTTTATTCTTCCAACAGCTTTAGTAATTTTTCTTGTTACAAATGTTTCTCCACGTAATGGAGACTCATGATTAAATAATATCCCGTTAACAGCATGTATTCCATAAGACTCTCTGTAGACTCTTGTTATTTCGTGTGCAAATAGCTTTCCTACGGCATAAGGGCTCTTAGGAATAAATTTCGACTTTTCTTCTAGTTTTTCATTATCAATACCACCAAACATTTCGGAAGAGGAAGCTTGATAGTACTTAATTTCTTTATCACTATTTTTTACAGCTTCAAGTAGTGTGATTGGCCCAATAACACTTGTTTGTGCACTATATAATGGATTTTTAAATGATACTGCAACGTGAGATTGTGCAGCCAAATTATAAATTTCATCAGGCTCTATTGAGTTAATAAGATTATTCAAAGAGGAAGCATCTAAAAGGTCTGAATAGTATAAATTTAATAATCCTGTATTTTCCTGATCTGCAATTAAAGGGTCTATCCTCTGAGTATTAAAATTAGATGATCTTCGTATTGTTCCATGAACTTCATATCCTTTTTGTAATAGGAGTTTTGCAAGATAATATCCATCTTGTCCTGTAATTCCTGTAACAAATGCTTTCATAATTTAACTCTAATATTGTTTATTAATAATTAACGAATAATTTCTTTTTATGAAAAAACATCCCTATACAAAAATAAAAGATTAATGGAAAGTGTGAGTTTTCCATTGCGACATCAAAAAGAGAATTAAATAAAATAGGAATAATATAAAAAATAAGATAATTAGAACCAGTAGATTTTCTTATAACTTTTACAACTAATGAATAAAAAATTAAAAATGCTGCAACTGTCAATAATCCACCTCTAGCAAGTAAGGAGATTATATAATTATGGGTATTTTCATTTAACCCATCTTGTCCTTTTCTAGTGGGATCCTCCATTGCTGGAATCTTTTCATCATGTCCATAACCGGTAGCTAATTTACCTTTATTAAAGAGATCGTATATTACATCTTGCCAGATTTGTAGTCTCCAGTTTAAATTGTTATCACTCGAAAATATTCGTGTTGTTCTTGATCCTAGATTGTCTTCATCTATGTAAAAAAGTCTAAATTTTTCATCATCAGGATCACTTCTATACATGGCCACATATTCAACCTCAGACTCTATTTTTTCAGCCTTTATGAAGCCCGAACCAGAAACAAAGAAAACAGATTGGAAAATAGTGAAAACTGATAATAAAAATAATAATGTGTTTCTTTTTAATGAGCTAGTGATACATGTTCTAAAATAGTAAAGCTCAAATAGACAAAATAAGCAAAAAGCTATAACTGACGCTCTGCTTTTAAAAAGCATAAGGGGGAAATATAGTGATGAGAAAAGAAAGAATATCTCGAAACTCAATCTTTTATTTTTAATTAATCTATTGTTAATGAAGAAAATAGTCACATACATAATTAATAAATCTGATCCCTTGTGTGGTTCAAATTTATCAGAAATAGTAAGAATAAACTCCACAACAGACTCCGGTAGTCCGTGTATCGAAAAGAAATAAAGATAAACTATTACAGGGTAGGTGTATAAAGGTAACCTATCGCTCAACTCATTGTACTTAAAATACTGAAAGCCAAAAAACATAAAGCCAACTGTCCAGATATATGAAGATGATCTAAAGGTATATGTCGAAATGCTCTCATCAAAAAACAATAAATTAATTAAAAAAATAAGATTTATAAAAAAAAGTACCAACAATATCTTCTTTTTTTCTATACTTTCAAATATTGGAAGTTTGTTTGTTGCGAATATTGAAAATAAATAAAAAACCATAGAAAATCCCATAGTTAATTCCCCAATTCTAAAGCCTAAAATATAAATTCCCATAAATGATCGAGCGGATAAAAAGACTGAGATAAAAAAGACTCCCAACAAGAATTTTGTAATCTTTGATTGCAAAATTGGAACTATTGCTTTAGTAATATAATTATTATTCATTTTAAGGTTTTATTATATTCATTTTTGAATTTTTCATTTCTAAAGTATCTAAAATCATAATTAATGCCCATATGCATAATGTTGTACTATGAATGTCTGCTGAGTTTAACCCTTTTGTAATTTCAACACCGTAATAATGAGTTTGAGACTTTCCTATAAAGTATGAAAATCCACCATCATCAGCGACATAAAGCTTTTTTATATCATTCAATATCTGATCAAATAGCAGAACTATCTCTTTTTTACGATAATTCTCTTGATTTGAGCACTTGTATAATACATATACATAATCCACAACATCACAGCCTTCAAGAATTGGTTTATTATTTAAACAAAAATCTATTAATTTTTTTGGATTATGTATCTCAGTCTCTAGCCAGTCTAGACCTGAAATTACCTTCATCGCACCATTAATTACTTCTCGGTTACTTTTGGGATATTCTTTAAAATAAGAGCCTGTCTCTTTATCAGAAATTGTTTTAATGAAACTTTGTAATTCACTTTTTAAATTTAATCCTTGTGTCTCAGAGAATACACACATTGATGCAAATTGAGCACCTGAAGACCATGGTTTTGACCAATCTAGTGTATCTAAGTAGTAGCTGATATCATATCCAATAGAATACACTTCATTTATTTCCTTATTATTTTTATACCCGACTTCATAAAGAGTAGATACTGCTTGTTTTGTTTCGGCATTTATTGCTTTATTTATAGCAACATTCTTACTGTCATAATTAAAATTGGGACTAATACTTAACATTCGCTTCAAAATATACTTTATATTTTCTTGATAGTCTAGGTTTGTATAGCTATTAATTAGTACCGGATCAATGTAAGAGTTTTTAGGGAACTTTGAATCTTCACCCTGAAAAGAATTTATATGGTGGACCCATTTTTCTTTATGTAAGGTTTTCAAGTCTTGCCACTCACCAGTCATATAAAAAACTTTTAACGCTAAGCAGCTAAAACCAAGAGAGAGTCTTTCTCCATAATTTGTAAGACCTTTTTTTGAAGGGAAAAAATTATATTTTTCTTCTTTTTCAAGTGATTTTATATAATCTAAACCTAAATTTGGAACCTCCGAGAAAAATTTTTTATCCACGTTTACCCACAATTTTTTTAAGAATATTTACAACTAAGAATTTGATTTTAAAGTAGATTGTATCTCTTACAACTTTGACACCTTTTTGTTTTGCTAAAAATATGGCTTTTGGAATAAGGCTTGGTTTTTTAATTAAATCATTACTTTTTGAATTTATTAGTTTTAAAAATAGATCTAAGTATTCCTGGCACATAAATTCAGAGTTAAATGGGTAGCTATTCATTTCTTTTTTATAAAAAGGATAATTATTAATAATCTCCTCTAATTTTACTTCAAAATCATCTGTAAAGCCTAATCCATAATTGTCACAGTATTCTGGTATGCCCCCGCTTTCGATATACAGTATTGGGAGGCCACATTGTGCAGCTTCTATATGGTGATTACCCGATGGTTCATTAATTGAAGCCGTAACATAAATATGATGTTTTCTTATTTCATCTGCAAGTTCATTACCTGCTAGCGGGTTTATTAAATTTGTTCTATCTAATTTATATTCATCTGATGTATTGCCGATATAAGTAAACTCTAATTTTGTTTCCCATTTTACAGTACCTATAAGTCTGTTTATTTCTTCATAAGTATCAAAACCTTTATTTCTATTTGAACTCCAGTGATGAGTTAGTAGTCTAATTTTCTCACCAGGTTGAAAAATAGATGCTTCTTTTGAGTTAAATATCTTAGAATCTGAACCAGATAAAATAACAGATGTTTTTTTATTATTCATCCCTAGACCCAAATATATATCCTCTAACCATGAACTTACAAAAACTACGTGATCAGCTACATCACTAGCCTCAAGATAGAAATTATTAATATTCGATGTTCCTTTACGCTCATCACATTCATTAATTCTTTGAACTACAACGGTTGAATTATTTACATATTTTTTATATTTTTCAATTTCAACATGACTATAAGTTGAGGTTGACTCTTTTCTGCTACGAGGATCAGTTAAAACAATTAAATCTATATCCGGTTCCGAAAGGTCGTAAATTACTTCGTGTCCTTCTTGTTCTAAAAAATTACTCAAATTAAGTACAAATAGGTTACCACCTCCCCAGGGTCCTTCAACAACTCTTGATCCGATGCTAACTTTCATAAACTTCCTTAAACATATTGTTATATTTCTTCATCCCTATTGGGATTATATAGTTAAGACTATTTTTGTAGGCATACTCAATATCAACTTTAGCTTTTTCAAATTGGTTGATTTTAAAAATAGAATTTTTATTAAGAATTTCTGATGCAACACCAACATCTGTTGAAAGTATTGGAGTCTTTGAAATTGCGCATTCAAGTATGGCTTGTGGACCTCCTTCAAGTCTTGAAGTGACTATATACAAGTCCAATATATTATATAGGTCATTTAAAGCCTCCGAATCTACCATTTCAAAATAACTATATGGTATCTTTGCCTTATTGAACTTAGCGATTAAGTAATTTCTTCTTTTGCCTGCTAATACAACTTTAATATTCTCATTCTCTGAGTACATTTTAGAAATAATATCAAAGAATATATCAGGCCCTTTAATAAGTTTTGGAGACTTTAGATCATGCCCTTCTGTATCGCGTTGGTAGCTGCCAACTAAGAAATCTTTTTCATTAAAACCATAACTTTTTTTTATTTCACTTTTATTTGATTTTTCAAACCATAAATTGCTATCGACCCAAAAAGGAATAGATATAATTTTTTTTTGAGTTAACTGAAGCAACTGTTCTTTTGATTTTTTTGAAATGACATGATAGACATCAACATATTTATCTCTTTCAGTAAATTCTCTTTCATCGTCTGTGCTAAATTTATCGAAATCAATATGATATATTGAGCAGACTACTTTTTTATTTTTTAAATGTTTTATCGGAATTTTTTTCCATAGCCAAGGTGAAATAATCCATACAATATCAGCACTCTTTATTTTTGTAGTTGTAATTTCTGTATTATGTTTGTACCAGTCCTCACGAAACCTATCAACCACCCAAGACTCATTAATTTTACTCACAAATATTTTCATTTTATTTATTCCTCAGTTAATTGTATTACTTGCTTTAAACTACAAATATGAAAAAAATCTTAATTACTGGCATTAGTGGCCAAGATGGTTTATTTCTAACTAATCACCTAATTAACAAATACGAAAAATTAGAAATAATTGGTACAAGTAGACAAAATAATCACTCCATTTTCTATAAAAACTTGCTCTCTTTGGGCTTAGAAAACAGAGGGGGTGTCTCCGTATATCAGATCGATTTAAATGATTACAATATTGTTAATAATCTAATTTCAGATTTTAAACCTCACTACGTATACAACCTGACCGGTCCGAGCTCTGTGTATGAATCCTTTAATAATGCGGAAAATAAAAAAATTATAACAAATATATTTGATAATTTAACAAGCGCTTTAATTAAATCAAATAACTTTGCCAGGTTTTTTCAAGCTTCATCATCAGAAATGTTTAGCCCAGACTGCAATGAAAAATTGAATGAAAACTCTGAATTTTTACCTAATTCACCCTATGCTTTAGCCAAACTAGATAATCACAATAAAGTAATTTCTCTGAATAAAAAATATGATTGGAATATTTATTCAGGTATAACTTTTAACCATGAGTCTGAATTTAGAAAAAAAAATTATCTAATTATGAAAATAATAACAGCTGCGTGGAAAATAAAAAATAATAAAGGAAGCAATCTAACAATTGGGAGTCTTGACTATATGAGAGACTGGAGTCATGCACAAGACATTGTAGTAGCCATAAACCTATTAACTGAAAAAGGCGCTAGTCCGGATTATGTAATTGGTTCAGGTAAGGGAAAAAAAATAAAAGATATTTTAGACTATGTTTTTCAAAAATATAATCTAGATTGGACAGACTTTGTACAAATAGATAAAAATTTATTGAGAGATGGTGATTCTAAGAAAATTATATCAGATCCAAGAAAAATAAAAAATGAACTAAATTGGGAAACAAAAATAACTTTTGAGCAAATGCTTGACAGATGTATTGGTAAAATTGAAAAATCTTATTAGATAAAAACTATGTTTCTGGTGAAAACTTTTTTCTTACACATTTGGCATAATAACTTTGTTCGTTTTTAAATTTACTTGAAATGTTGTCTACTGTATTTAATCTGTAAAGGACTTCATCAACTATTTTGAACTTATAACCTCTTTTTAATAGGTCGTAAATTAATTTGTAATCTTGAGAATAATAGAATCTCTCATCATAATTATCTAATTCTTCTAATACCTTTCTAGAGATTAAAAGGGTTCCATGAACCATTGGATTTTTAAAATTTACTAATATTCTTGGAGAAATATAAAAAGACAGACCTGGAATGATTCTATTGCTCTGCATAGAAATAGAGCGAGTAGCACATGCATCTAGTTTTTTCTTTACTAAATAGTCATATTGCATTTGTAACCTATCAACCATTGACTCATCGTCAGAATCTTGTCTTGCAATATATTCACCAGTGATAAAACCAATCAAAATATTTAAGGATTTTGTTAAACCCTGATTTTCTTTGTTTTGAAAAATTTTTATTCGAGAATCTTTTTCTTCATATTTTTTTAATATTTTATGTGTATTATCTGTTGATGCATCGTCTATGATTAAAAATTCATAATTTGTATAAGATTGTCTTAATATACTTTCAATTGATGTTGAGACTGTCAATTCAGAATTTTTTACTGACATTAATACTGAAATTTTAGGGTTTAAAGAGTTCACTCATCTATCCAATAGATAAGAATCAAAACTAGCTATTTGTACTTCCGGATCTAAAATTTTACTGATATGTTTCTTCACAGCTATTCCAGTTTTACTTATTAATTCATCATTATTAATTTTTTTTATTTTATCTTTTAAGTCCTTGTAGTCATATTGATTAAAAGAAAACTCATACGCTGAGGGAAAGAATTCATCCATACCTCCAAATGAAGGATAAATTGATGGCACTCCAAAACTTGAGGCTTCACATAAAAGTCTTGGTTGACCTTCATACATCTTAGTTGCAGTAATAACTGCTCTAGCTTTACTAATCTCTAACTTTGCATCCTGATTAGATAAATTACCTAAAAATAATATTGAATCATTCTTGTACTTTTCTTTTAATCTTTCTTCAATATCCCCAGATCCAATAACCTTCAATGCAATATTATTAGGTTTAGCTTCTGACCAACAATCTAAAAGATTTTCAATTCCTTTTTCTATATTTAATCGACCAGCGTAAACTACATAGTTAGATTTTTTAATATCATTGTTTTGGTCACTAATATTAATTGGGTTTAAATACACCTCAATTTTTGTACTAGGGATCCCTAGGGTTACTAAATAATTTTTATGAAACTGACTAATTACTAATAGTTTTATCGGATAATTAGAAAAGATTTTAAAAAGTTTTTTTGAGAACCTAATAAGAAAAAAAGACTTTAGGTATGAATCTTTATAATATTTATTAAATAATTTATTACTTTTATCAAAATAGCATGCATTACAATTACCAACATTTCTATAGTGCTTTGATGCTAAATAGTGTCTCGAACAATCGTATCTAAAATTATGAAGCTTGTGAATTATTGGGATTTCTTTATCTCTCAGAATTTTGAATATTCCCAAATTACCTTTAAACCAAGTATTGTGAACATAAACTGCATCGGGTTTAAATTCATTTAATGATTTAGTAAGTTTCTTATTTGCATTTCTATTTGAATTAGTCACAAATGCAATTAAATCAATAATATTAATTCTTTGAGAATTATCGAATTCTAGTAATTCAATATTGTATTGTTTTTTTAAAAGATTTACTTCATCAGAAATATTAGCATCTTCACCTCCAAATATTTTATATTTGGTGTTAACAATTAATACCTTTTTCATGTGTTCTATAATTCTTGGACTCTAACTTTTCTTATCTCGTTGTTAATCTCTATATTCAAGTTGAAATCTACATTCTGGAACTTATCAGCATCATGTGTTGAATTTATGATAGTGATTTTTCTATTTTTTAATATTTTGAATATTTTCTCCTTTGAACTGTCATCTAAATTTGATGTTGCTTCATCGAGAAGAAGTATCGTTGGTTCAGCAACCAGAGCCCTTACAAAAGCTATTTTTTGCATTTGTCCACTTGATAATTCTTTATTACTAATAATTCTATTAAGATCATAATTTGCTTTTTCTTTGAATGTGTCCAGTAATTTTAGATTTTGAATTATTTCTTCTTTAGATACATTTTTTTCATTACCATACATAATATTTTCAATCAGTGGCGCATTAAAAATGAGTGGAGTTGCACCGATATATCCATAGTTATCAGAAAAGGAAAATACTTTACCCGTGTCCGCATAAAATACACCGGCAATTAAGCCCAAGAGGGTGCTTTTTCCTGATCCATTCTGACCGGTTACAACAGTGTGACTATCTCTTGGAAGGTTAAATGAAATATTTTGAAAGATTGGTTCATCATTATTGAGATATTTAAATGTGACTTTTTCCATTCCAATAGTAGGGGTTTTAAATATTTGAAAATTATGGTCATTCTTAACTGTTTTGTTTAATTCTATTTCATAAAATTTTTCCATATGAACATGGGAGTTAATAATTTGATTTAAGGATGTTGTTAGATTACTTAGTGACTGAAATAATCTTAGTGTTACACCTATAAAATCTAGTGTTAAATTTTTTGCATAAGAACTTAATGCTAGAACAGAAGACAGCAAAAACAGAGTAAAAAAACTAGGTAAAAAAGAATTGATCACTCCGAATTTAAAGTTGTTGTATAAATTGAAAATATACTGCTCTATAGTTTGGGTAAACCTTTTTATCTCATAATCGTCTTTTTTTAAAATTTTTATTAATAGTAGATTATCAACAACTCTTTCTACTTCTTTATTAGAATCTTGACCTTTTTCAAATGACTCGTGCATATACATACGTGCTTTATCAAGTATTTTTTTAATTGGGAAAGCAAGTAAAGCAACTCCAGCTCCAAACACAATAACAGTATTAACATCAGTAAGAAATAAGTAGGTTACATAGACAATAATTTGTAATAAATTATTAAGGAATGAAGCAAAGCTTGAAAAAAAATAAGAAATATGCATGGAAATAACATTTATAAAATAATATGAATCTGAAACTGAATAATTTCTTTTATCAAATATCTCATTTAAAATATGAATTTTTAAATTTTTATTAACACTTAACTCAAGCTTATAAATTATAGTTTTTTGAAAATATTGAAAAATATAACGAAATACAACAAGCAAAATAATAAAAAGTGGATTAAGAACAAAAAAATCTAATATCCTATTAACGAAATTTATTGATGTACTTTGACTAGCTATAAGTGATGAAAAAATAGCAATGATCAATATGTCGGTATAGGCATTAAACTGAGACAAAATTACTGAAATTATAGTCAAAATTTTTTTATTGTTAGTTTTGGTTATCTTTGATATATAAAGTACATCTGTTAATATTTTTTTAAATTGTTTCACTTTAGATAATTATAAATATCATTCTATCTAAATTTGATTTAAATTTAAATAGTCTCTAAAAAAATTATTACAATTTTAATAAAAGTAGTAAGTATATAATTTTAAATATGGAGTTATCACCTATAGTTATTTTTGGATTCAATAGACCTATTCACATGAACAGAATGTTGAGCTCTTTAATGAAAAATAAAGAAGCATTCAACTCCAGTGTAATATTTTATATTGATGGATATGATGGAAAAAATGATGCCAAAATCAATGAAACTTTAGATATCATAAATAAAGATTGGGGCTTCCAAACAAAAGAAATTAATTTTAGATCTAGAAATTATGGTTGCAAATTTAATATCATAGAAGGTGTATCTGAAGTCTTTAAGACCCATGACTCTGCAATTATCTTGGAGGATGATTTAATTCTAAGTGAATATTTCTTAGAATTTATGAATAACAGTCTTAAAAAGTATAAAGAAATTAAAAAGGTATGGTCCATTAGTGGATGGGGACATCCACAGTTAATCAATGGAAAAAATGGGGCGTCATTTAGTACCCTTACTTCACCGTGGGGATGGGGGACCTGGAAAGATAAGTGGGAAATTTTTTATACAGGTAAGTACTATGAAAAAAATTTAATACCTAATTTTAATAGTAGTGAAAGAAATGAATTTTTATTTTACGGATTTGCTAATTACTGGGAAGAGGCAATAAAAAAAGACTCTGTTAATGAAAATAGTGTCTGGGATGCATACTGGTACCAAACTATCTTTATAAATAAGGGGCTAACTTTATTTCCAAATATGTCACATGTTCAAAATGAGGGTTTTGACGGTAGTGGTTTGCATTGCAAAGATAACGACTTGTTTTATACAAAATTAAATTCTAAGTCAACTTCTATTTTCCCTACAAGAATAAAAATAGCTACCCTTTACAAATTTAATACAGTATTATTTTTTATAAACTACAGAAGAAAACAGTATTTTGAATATCACAGAGAAAAATTCTCAAACCCAAGAAACTTTGTTAATTTTTTAGTAAATAAATTAAGAAGCTTCTATTCTTGACAAAGGTTTGTGTTTAAAAATAAGCCAATATCTCTCAAATTATTAGCTTTAACCATCTTAAAGTTATTTTCATAAAGAAAATTTGAGACCTCTGGAAGTGTTCTTTCATCTTGCTCTCCTTTTTCAGGCCCAAAATCAACAGAGATATACATTATTTGACTTAAAGTTTTTAACGCTCCTTGTAACACTTCTAATTCATGTCCCTCGGCATCCATTTTTAAAAGTTTGATATTGGTGAGCTCAAGATCGTCCAACCGAATCGTTTTTACTTCGGTATAACTTTTCTCACCGAAGTACTCAAGGGATGAATCTGCACCATGAGTAGAGTTATAAAATTTGGTCATTCCTGATTTATTAGAAAGCGCATCACTACTTAATGTTGCTTTCTCATCATCCACATTTTTTATTAAACAATCATATACTTTTTGATCTGGTTCAAATGCTATATACTCTAACTCAGGAA
>Ga0233432_10002719_pt1 | contig 16283 bp, 12 predicted proteins | sample SI_122_August201_6_FD_179870 | JGI IMG/M metagenome (GOLD analysis project Ga0233432, IMG submission 179870) | Seawater microbial communities from Saanich Inlet, British Columbia, Canada - SI_122_August2016_10_MG | ecosystem: Environmental > Aquatic > Marine > Inlet | place: Canada: British...
GGTATAGGAACGGGGCGGACGAGTCCATTTACGTGCGCGATTGCAGCATCCAATAGGTTTTGCACAACAGCTCTGTTTGATGTAAATGCACACCAAAAATGGTAGTATGAGGGTGCGCCAACCACTCCTATGCACGCACGATTAAAATCTACCCTTCCTGCGGCGTCGAGATCATGTAATGCTTCATAATTTCTGAAAAACTCAGCCGCGTTAGGCAAATACGGTAGAAGTGGGTTGTTTCTAAGCAGATTCCTGGTATCATCATCATTGAAATCGTTGAAAATAGTTTGCAAATCATCATATTGACCCTCGAACTCGGAGATGTCTTCGCAGACACCCTGTATAAAATTTTCCAGATTAGCAGCGGTCAAAACCACACCGGGATGGGTTGCAGATAAGGCATCGACTATTTCCCAAAAGGCTGCCACACCATTATCTTCAAAATTATGTAAAATTTCCTGAATCTGCACGGCATCCATGTTGCGCAGGCTTGTACATTTTGTCATTAGGCGAAACATGAAATAATCCAGTCGTGCCATCGAAGTAGCAGGGCTTTGCGACCCAAGTCGCAGGTAAGCGATTGCATCCTTGGGGTGGTTATTTAAACCATTCTCGGGAATGTACCGCCCCCAATCCAGAACAGCATTGCCCGCGCCAATGCCTTCGAATTGATTCGCAAGTCCCTCCAGACCGTCCAAATTACCCACGTTACAGTGCTTCAGGATGTGCTTGGTGTTGAGCTTGGTCATCTGGTCGCGGCTCTCGTCGTAAATCTTCACATGGCTCGCGGGATGCACAAGGTCGTCCACGGTGCACGCCGGGATGTGGTAGTACTCGGCGACGCGCACGCGGCGGTTGAGCAGGTCGCGCGGCGGCGCCCCGGTCTCGAGCGCAAACGAGCGCGAGTTGATGACCTGCAGCCCGCGGTACGTCGGCATGTCGGGCCCCTGCCGCAGCCGCTTCACGCCGTCGTACCCGTTGGTGAGGTACTGCGTGCGCTCGACGTTCATGTTGAGCTGCATGCAGAGCTTGCCGTTGGCCAGCATGAACGTGGGCTCCTTGGCGCCCCAGCGCTTCAGGTTCTGCTTGCTCTCCTCGATGAGGATGTCGAGGCCGTTGGCGTTCTTCTGCATGATGCCAAACAGGTCCACGTACTGCCGGATCACCTGCGAGGGGTCCTTGTCCATGAACTGGTACTTCTCGGCCATCGTGCGCTCGTAGCTCGGCGCCGTGATGAGCGCCATGTGCACGTCGAGGTCGTTGGTGTACTGGATCGAGCCGACGAGCTGCAGGAGCTGGTTGTTGAAGTTCTGCCGCCCGGCGTCCGACATCATAAAGTTGTGCTCCATCGTGATGGCGAGGCCCTGGCGCACGGCATAGCCGGCGTGGCTCGTCTTCGACTGCGTGAGCACGCGCGCGCCGGACTCGTACGGCACGCGCGTGGCGAGCCCCTCGTCAAACGAGTACACGTTCCACTTGATCTTGGCGTCGGGGTTCGGGAGGTAAACGTACGGCAGGATCACCGTCGTAAAGGGCGAGTTGGTCGCGTCCGTGATGAGCCCGTCCACGCGGTCCGTGAGGAACGGGTTCGGGCCCTTGAGCATGTCCGGGAGGTGCCAGCGCTGGTGCCGCTTGCTGCGCTGCTCGTCGCGCTTGATGTCGCGGGCAGACGGCCCGAAAATGGCCTCATAGTCCTTCACAGAGGGCTCGTTGCCGGTCCCCATCAGCATTCCGCCACCGTTCTGGCCGATATCTGCGTGGGGCATTAGAGTATTCTGCGGGATCTCTCCCACTCCGTGAGGTTGTCCCTGCATGGTATAGGCACGTGGGTGTGAGGTGAGCTGTTGTGTCGACGGGCCACAGCATGGCTTTATATACCTCGTGTACCCAATATCTGAATGATTTCACCTTTAAAAACGTGCAAAATGGCACACAGTCTGTCGCTGCAAAAGAGAGAGAGAGAGAAACTTTTTTTTTGTGTGTATGTGTATGTCTATGTATTAGAAAATAGTAGGCTACAAACCCAGTAGTCACAAACACGGAGCAGCAGGTACCCGTGCCTAGACAGGGTACTTGTACGTGACCTTCCACCGGGCCATGAACGAGCAGGGCTGCGACACGGCCTTGTCGTGCATCTCCTGCACCTTGGTCTCGTCCATCCCCGCTTCCGTCATCCCAGGGACGTGCTCGCCGAGCCCGATGTCGTTCCAGCGCTCGCGGTTGAGGCGATGCAGCTGCACCTGGAACGCGTTGAGGTCCATTGTCGTCACGCGCGAGAGGACCTTGTTGCGCAGCGTGTTGCAGCACGCGGTCATGACCTGCTTGCTGACCGTGTGCCACCTGTCCTGCACGAGCTGCTGCTCGTCGATGTTGCTGCCGAGCAGCTCCGCGTTGTTGCGGAGCAGCGCAATGACGGGGTGTCCGACGTCCACAAACACGACCGGGTGGTTGCGCACCTCCATGGTGTTGTGGGTCTCGAGGTTCTGCGCGGTGTACTCCGGGTAGTCGTCGCGCCAGCGCCTCCCCAGCTGGTCGCTCACGTCGGCCTCAAACAGGGTCTGGGTCGTGGTGTTGGCCGAGGTGGGGAGCACGGTGGTGGCGTAGCGCCCCCCCCAGTCCGTGCTCTCGTTGGGCGGGATGACCGAGCAGGAGATCCCGAGCGGCACGCAGAACGTGTTCTTGCACTCGAGCTGCTCGACCTTGAGCAGCTCGACGTTGCGGAGCGCGTTCACGGCCGCCGTGTGGTCCGTGCAGTCCCCGCCAATCTCGTGGGGCCCAAACACGTCGGGGTGCTTGCCCTCGACGGGCTTCCACACCCCGGCAGTGTGGCCGCGGCTGTCGAAACTGGAGAGCGACCCGTTGATGTTGATGTGAAGCACCCGGCTGACCGTCTTGAACTTCAGGTTGTTGTCCATTTCCATGTCGTTCTGCGCTTCCATGTCAACGGGGAAGTTTGCCTGGATCTTGCTGTTGACGCCGACCACGGCGCTGCTGTTGTTTACAGAGTTATTGGGAGGCACGCTCATGATATATATGGTTCGTACTGACGATAAGGTGTACAGAACCGGTTGAGGTGCCGTATTCGAAGTTGTTTATATATTACTGATCTGTGAAGCGAAGTGTGGGTATTACACATCGAATCACCACAAGGGCCCGTCGCCACCGCAGAAGCCGCCAGTGCCACTACTACCATGCCCGACCCCACGCAAAACGACCCAAACACCGATGCGTTCCATGTGCTGCGCAAGCTGCGCGCGGCCATCACCTACCTGGCCATCAGTGAGGTCATGCAGTACCTGCAGGACACCGACATACGCACAATGGACATTGCACTCATCGGCATGATCACGTACGTGATATCGGGGTCCTTCCTGCACGTGATACACGACAACGCCGCGCGGTATAAGACCCAGAGACGAGACGGCGAGACGCGGACCGCGCTCGCCCTGCTCTCCATTTTTGACGTGCAGGAACGCATCGTGCAATCCATCAACAGACTGAGCATCATGATGAGCGCGCAGTCGCTGGCCATATGGGCACAACCTGCCGAGTTCGACGAGTCGTCGGTGCTCACCGCAGAGCAGACGCTCTCCATCGTCATGTGGGTGGTAGCCATGGTCACCGTGTTGTCGCTGCTGCCGGGGGGGTTCATAGCAAGCCAGCAGGGGGCCTCCTTCCAGAGCGTTCTGCTGTACACGTTCACAAACGGCATCGAGACGCAGTTTTACAAGATGGGCCTGGACACGTTCGTGTTGTCCGCCATGTCGCTGGCTCTCTTGTATTACCTACAGTGCATACACAACCTGCGGGGCACTACTGCTGCAGCGGGAGGGACCGGCGACAACACGGGGGACTTTCGCTCCATGCTGCACGAGGCCGCCTGCATGGTCCTCACAAACGTCTGCATATCGAACGCGATCTCAGGGACAGAGTCCTCACACACATACAAGAACGTTCTCTTTATTGCGCAGTTGTTCGGGGGCGTCATCCTGGTGAGCTTCTTGGGTGAGAGAATCGCCCTCGCTGAGTCCGTGCAGACTCTCATCCTATGGCGAGCGTCGCGCGAGGTTTGGGAGTGGGTGTACTACTTTACAAGCGACGCGTTCGCCATTCTCATCATGTTGTGCATTGCATACGCGATCATGCGCAAGGTGCAGATCCACATTGCAATGACGTTGATACTGGTGTTGTCCAAGCACATTGTGTCCATGTCGCTGCACGAGATAAAACACATGCCGCAGCTTGCCTCCATCGTGGCCAGCCAGATGTTGCTGGTCGTGGCGGATATCGTGACCGCGCGCATCGTGCAAGAAACCGAGTAAAATAAAACCTGATTATACACACACATAACACGGTGTTTCACAACCTCACATCGCCTAAATTCGTTGGGTACACGGTGTAGAGATGCAGCATGTTGAGCAGCTGCGGGACCCCTCCCCCACAGGAGACGGGGTGTCCGGGGGCCTGCCCGGGAGCCTGCCCGGGAGCCTGCCCGGGAGCCTGCCGTTTGAACTGCCCAGCGTGTGGACGAGTGAAATCACGAGCAAAAAGTCTACCCAGTGTGCAGCAGCGCCCAACGTCTCGACCTCGGTGTCGCAGCAGGCCCGGCGAAAACGCAGCAAGCGGAAACAGAGCAGGGTGGGTGTCCAGAAAAACGGCACTGCAGCGGATACCACCGACGCTTGCGCCGCGACACACCCAGTGGAGCATGAGGAGGAGGAGGAGGCGGCCGCAGCAGGCGCAACGGCCGCGGGAGACACCACTGCGTACGCCGTTGACGCGCTCATCGAGCAGCGACACGAGCAACTGTTGGATCACGTGACCAATAAGAGAAGGCTGTGCAAGGGACCCACGGAAAACCACGATGTCGCGTTCAATTCGGTAGCGGAAAAGATCCACACGCTGTACTCTGCGATAGTCAACACGAAGCAGCAGGTGCACAGAAACCAACAGGTGCCCGGCGTGTACATCAAGGACTGCATCCAGCTGCAGAGCATTGTGAGCAATGTCTCGTTCGTCGACACGATGCAGCAGATGTTCAAGTTCGAGTCGGGGAAAGGCACGCAGTGCAACATCCCCATCATCACGCGGCAGTACGAGGAGATGTACATGCGCGAGAGCTTCCTACCCGGGGACGTTGACTGCGTGATGGGCAACAACTGCGAGTGTATGTTTATCGACACCTGCATGCCGTTCGTGGGGACCTGCTTCGACAGTCCGCTGATCCACGCGTCGGGGGGGGCGGAGAGCACACCGCAAGAGCCGTGCAGGATGTGTGTGCTGTGCTGCCGCAAAAACACCCAGCAGCTGTTTTACGACCTGATATTTTCCGGCGTCCGCTTCAACGGGTACATCCAGCTGTACGGCAACATCTGCGGGGTCGACGGCGAGTACGCAAAGGAGGCGGTTCTGGTCTGCCCCCCGAACGGGCCCATCGCGTGTATGCCGCTGCCCATTGTGGCACACCAGAGGAACCGCTACAGTGTCGTTGTGAACAACGGTGTCAAGTACATCAAGCAACACAAAGTGTATCATGAGAATTTTCGGGTGCCCTCGTTGTCCGTTTGAATTTACAGCCACGGATCGTGTACACGCTGCAGCGCAAGAGGACCCATCATAATAATACTATGAATGGTCAAGTCGGCGGCTGCGTGCCCAGTGTACATATGTATGACAACGAGGGCGCACCTCCAAACGAAATCCGAGCCCCTGTCGAGGGCACACGCTCACCAGCCTTGTTGGAGCCTAAAGTGTACATGCCGTCGTCCGGGGAAGCAGGGGCCGGCTGCGGTGGAAAGTTACAGTACTGTGCCTCGAACCCGTCGCTGGACACCGAGATACACTTCTGGCACGGGCAGCTCCAGTACGGAAACCCGGTGGCTCAACTGGAGATCGACAGGCGCATCTTCGCGTGTCTCATAGAAGACTCGCGGGTGTTCCAGCGATGTGTTGGTCTCGGCAACATGCCACACCATTCGCTTTTTTTTCTCGACTACGACGACACTGTGCAAGTGGACAACCTACCGGATTTGATCTGGGTGTTTCGGGACCGGCTGCTGCACGGGCAGTACCATACGCAGCTGCAAGAAACCCTGTTCCGGTACAGTATCCCCTGCATCCGCAAGAGTAAACACATTGCAAGCAAGCACACCGGTAAGGACAGGGCCCCACCCCAGCAGGGTTCGTCCAACCACACCGAGAACCAGGGGGTGTCCACGACGGACCCGTACGGGAGTTACATTGTGGTTATGTTCGGGGCGTTGCTGGGGCTGTACCCTCACTGCAGCAAGTTCCCCACATTCCCGTCCCGCAAGCAAGTACTCGCACACCTGCACGCGCTGTTGACATCGCCGTTGTCCGCGCAAAAGGACTTTCTCGTAAAACACGTCAACCTCGTTCGCCTGTGTATGATGGAATACTTTGTGTACGTGTTGCACACATTTTGCTGCACGGAGAAGTCTCTGATATCGCGATGCCTGGACCTGCAAGTGTACACGACTCTATGCCAGACCTCGGTCGACCAGTTTCGACAGACGTGTCTACAATCCGAGGTGGTTGATTGGGACGACATGGACGGCTACGCGTTCAAGACGACCGACAAGATTATCCGGACCACCCGCATCGGCGTGAAGCTCGCAACCAACACCGGTAACGTCATTGGCATTCGCCGGTTGAGCAACGTGTGGGTCTCGAAACCGGACACCGTGGAGCTCGTGCAGAAGCTCATTCTCGGGATACCCCCCTGCTTCTGGCACAAGGACAGCATATTCATGTATTCGTGCCTGATCACCGACTGGCTCACGGAGCACGGGTGGTCGGGGTGTGTGAAAACCCTCGCGGAAAAGGTTTCGGTGGTACACAACATGATGCACGTGTACGAGATGCCGCTCAATTTCACCATCAAGCAGACGGCGGCGATCCTGCAAAAGTTTGGCAACGACCACATGTTGATTCACAACATCTGCAAAAAGACGCTCTGTCTCCGCTGCATCATGAACATCAAGCAGGCGTCCAACGCGTACAACGTTGTCGACAACACGCGCATGTGCATGCAGACGTGTCAGTTGAAGTGTAATCGATGCAACTCCTCCGACTCGATGATCAGCATAAACATGCTTGGCAAGTGGCTGCAGATCGAGCGGTATGTGTACTTTATATGCCCCTTTTGTGTCCGTATGCACGTGTGGAGCTCCACCGCAAAGGAGTTTCTGTCGTGTGACTACACCGAGACCTGTCTGAAGCAGAAGCGCAAACGGGGAGGGGGGGGTAAGTCCACAGTGTGTAGTTCGCGCGAGGCCCCCGTCACCCGGCAGCGGTGCTACGTGTGCCAGAAACAGTGCACGAACACGTTCAACACGATCGTGGACGTCCGCAATTTCGCGATGGTGCACGTCTCGCTATGCTCTAAGCACTACATCCCGCTGCACATGCAGAAGTTCATCACAAATGTGGACCACCTCAACCGGTATTTTAACGAAAGTGGTGTTTCGTGTTTTCATAGTATCGATAATAAATAAATCAAATATTCCTGTATTTTTAACTGCCGCGTGATGTTTCTCCTTCTCAGGAAGGCACTCAACGCCTTCTTTGACGACAAACGAATCACCATCACGGTTGTGTGTGTTTGGTTCTGCATTGTCATGGTCATCTTCACATGGCTGGGGATCTTCTCGACGTCGTACATGCAGTTTGGGCCCAACAAGGACCTGGCGTACATGGGGATGCCCCTCGACTCGTGGTCGAGGTGGTGCGCCGTATTGCTCTTTGTGTTGATCTCGACCGCAATTAATGACATTGCGGGCGACGCGATCTCGCCCTGGATGGCCAACTGCGTGTGCGACCACAAGAACCGCTACATCCCGTACAGCAAGACGACGTGCATTTGCATCTCGCAGTTATGGTCTGTGTACTGCGCCACCATGTCCATTGCCAGCATCGCGCTGGTCTTTTCACAGTTTGATCTCATATTTTTCCGGATCCTGGTGGATCTCCTGGTGAACCAGTACACAACGACTCGCTTCCTGGAGAACAAGACACACAACGTCACACTGTACAACACATGGTTCGAGGACATCGAGCACACACCAGAAGAGAGCACCATGCAGGAGTTTTCGGTTCGCAAGTCCGAAGATACTGGTGACGACTGCCCCGGTGGTGCCGACGATACACAGCAAACACACGAGTTCCAACTGGACGCGAAACTCGACGCCGGTTTAAAAAAATGCACATCTAAAGACACGGGCCACCCATATAATATATTAAACACAGTCGCCAATGCAAAGAAAATAGAAAAACAGGCGCTACTCACCGAAGTGTAGCCATAATACACACTCGCGTTATGTCAAACACCGCTGAGCAGGACATGTGCTCGTACGTGATGCGCCTCATGCAGCAGAGAGAGGAAGAGCCGTGCGGACCCCTCCTCGGTAGACGGGCCATATCTGAAATTTTTGTGTGGTGGTTGTGGGTACCCGACGCCAACGAGGAGGTGGTGCGGTACACATTTACATACAACCAGGTGCAGCTAGTAGGCATCTTCCTCGCAAGGGAAATGGCGCTGGCAAACAGCATCATACACGGCTGCGTGGTCCACGACACTACAGCAGCAAGCCGTGCAAGGACGTTGTGTGCAAACGACATGACCCAAACGCTATTCACAGACGCTGTACGGTGTGCACCGGTGATGGAGGCCCCGCCTTTCATCCCTAATGGTTCGACACCGTACAGCGGCATGACGCTGCGACAGTTTAGAGACACTGTCGAGTCCATACAGTGGCAGTGGTCCACACTACTCGCCCGCGTAGAGCAGCCAGAACAACAGCAGCAGAGGGGTGTCCTTTGCCTACACATGGATACTCTATTTTCAGTATTTGGGAAGTTTATGTCCACAGAGGCATCGGCGGCAGACGGGTTCGACGACGACCAATTCACTGAACCGACCTCTAGCGGTGACAGCCGCGTCGTGCACGAGACGGGGGTCAAGTCATTTGTGCACCTCTTCTACATATTGTTCCGTTCTCTGTACCTGACGTGCAACAGCATATGCATAGCACCCGAGCAAGTGCAGCGCACACATGAATGCATCCAGGTCGAGGCGTTCCACGTCGAGGCCAGCCTAGACGATTTCTACAACGCCAGCATGTACTTTGACCTGGCGCCTGCCTGTTTGCTCGACTACAAGCATACATTCAAGGGGTTCTTCAACAACGTGTCGCAGGTTGTGTACCGGCACTACCCCGACTACAAACGGAAAACCCAGGACTCGGTGGAAAACATAGCGGGCAGCAAGCACATACCCGGGTTCGACATCAACATCATACCATGTCTACGGCAACTGTACCCAGAGATCGAGTACGCGTGGGAGGACCACCATTTCGGGTCTGTCCTATGCAGGCGCACAGGCGCGAACAACCCAGAGAAGAAGAAGCGCAAGACGGAGGGCGACGCGCCGCAGCACGGTGTCACGTGGCACTGGTACTGCATCGCAGGCACGTTCTTCCTGGTGGACGCGTCCGGTAGGGTGTACCACTCAAGCAACGTAGTGTATTTACTCGCCTACTACATACAGCAGTCCCAGCACCACAACTAGGAAGCAGGGACCAGGCGCTCGTCCGGCCGCTCGTCTGGCCGCTCGTCCGCTACGAACGGCGTCTGCGCTTCTTGCGGGTGTTTCGTGACGGTGTCAACCATGTGTTGTATTTCGAAGATAACACTGCGGTTGATGTTGATCTGGGTGATGATACGTTGCATAATGACGTTGAAACAATGCCGCTTGAGATTCAGGGGATACGAGTCGTTCTGTGTCGCGAATATCGCACGTATCATGCAACTAAAGACCTTGCACGGTGGGATCTGATACGGAGACCCGAGGTCGAACGAGACAGTGTAGGCGTTACCCATATGCTCTGAGACTGAGAACCCGTACACCATATTCAAGTTGTCGTAGATACACGGCGGCATCGTCTGCATCTTTGTCTCCTGCTCCAACACCAGACCCTCTACAATGTCCAGCTGCCTCTCCGTCATTTCACTGAAGGGGTACAGTGAGAGGTTGTTCTCAAAGAGGTACACGCCGTTGCAGTTCATGCGCAATACGATTACCGATTTTACCAAGGTCACGATCGTATTCGTCAGCGCGTCGTCTGTACCCACCTGGTGTTGCCGCGAAAAATACACGATGATGCGCTGCAAGCCCTCGTCGTGGAAGAAGTCATCCATGGTGTGGTGGATACCCACCTTGTCCGCACTGGGCTCCACACTGGGCTCCACACTGGGCTCCACACTGGGCTCCACACTGGGCTCCACACTAGGCTCTTGGTTCGAGGAGGTGTCGCACATACTGCTTCACACACGCGCATTCACACCAAACCGTGTGTATGTGGGTGTGTGTGTGTGCGCAAGTCTTGCTTATTTTTAGTCTTTATTCACCACACAGACAACGCATGGGCTGGGCCCCGCCTAAACCCGCACAGCAGCCTACTTGTTGCCCAGCTTCTGGCGCTTGGCGTCCGGTCCCTCGGGCTCGACGTCCGACCTCGCCTTCTCGAGCAGTTCTTGCAACCTCTCGATCTCGGCAGCCTGGTCCTTGACCTTGGAAGACAGCTCCTTGTTCTTCGCGTCATTCTGCGCGACCTCGTCGGCCAGTTTCTCGGTCTCGACCGTGGAAAGAACAGTCACGATTGCATCTACCGTGTCCTTGATCGGATAGAGATAGCCGACCTGCATCTCTTCCCACCATTTGACCTTCTCTAGATTACGAGCAAGTGCCTGCTCCGTGAGCCTGCCCTCAGAGACGAAATCGTTGCAGCGTTCCTTGAATTTCGCAATCAAGCATGCGAGCTCCGCCGTCGGGTTCGGGTAGTTGCCCAGGAGGTCATCTGCCTCTTCAAGTGATGTGAGAGAATCTGCATGGGAAAGTGCGACCAGGGCCTGCATCTCCTTTACCATTTTTTGAAGAGTCTCATACCGGTCCGCAGCCTGGCTGGCCGCTTCCGAAACCTTACGCACTGCCTCTCGTGCACTCGCAACTGTGGGAGGCTTATCCGTGAGATCGATTACTTCCTTGGAAAGACCCTCTGACATCACACGGAACTGCAAAGTAGTGGTAGTTGTGCGAATCGGCTTTTGAGAGAGGCACGAGACACGTGTCAGGGCCTCTGGGGGTTAGACTAAATGTGTGTGCGCAAGTCTTGCTTATTTTTCCCCGTCTATTACCCAATTTGCGCCTAGTCTCATCTCACCCCACCGAATCCCATTTCTCGGGGGTTGTTGATATAAACACGACACCACGCATCTTGCAAGGGGTGCTATAACACAGCTCCCGTACATACACTATGCAACTCTCCAGTGTGCGATTATCCACCAGAAAGACGCCGTCATCAGAGCGCAGATTGTGTCGTCGCGGGGTCTTGTCGTACCGATTAGTTTTTGCGGTGGCGGTCTTGTACGCGTTCCTGTGCCACATGCCCCTGATCGGTAGCATCATACCCAGGGTCCAGTTGTTCCCCGCGGCCCACGCAGCAACCGTCCCGAGTACCACTACGCTGGACGTCAACGCAACACAGTGCACACTGCTGCGGGACAGCTTTGTCGAAATGTTCCTCGACAGCGACGCGGGCGAGGTGGTCGACTGTCGGAGTGCCGTGGTGGCGTTGGTATGGGACCACATCATCAACCGAAAGTATGGGGTCGCCTCGTTTGAACAGATACGACACAACACCACAGACGCACAGCTTGCGGAGCTCGTGATGCGGGCCGCGCTGGGGACCTACATAGACACGACGGACCCCTCGCGGTCGTTTGCGCGGATTCGCGCGGATGTGTACGAGGGCCGGGTGGTGCGTGTCCCGGGTGACTCTGACGTCAAAGTGGGCATCCTCGAGGTGGCGCTGGTGGCGGCCCTGTTGGCGGTGTGGCAGGGGTGGTGGATGGCCTCGGCGTAGGCGGTTGTTTGGTTAATAAATGCACCAAGTAAAAAGAATATTTATGAGTATTTACGTATGTCGCCTGAGCGCGTGTATGGACAGGTGTTTTTGAGACACAGTCCACTCCCGCTGCCAGGACGCAATCCATGCCAACCCCTAAAAGCAATGCTGTAGTATGCCGTGGCATCAAGGCCCACTCACACAGCATCTTACCCGATAGCGCATTGTATGTGAGCATCAACGACTGCGTATGTACATGTTGCGGGGAGCCTGTGGGTAAATGCGAATGCACACCCTCCTGCACGATCAAAAACAGCCTATTGTCCGAAACGATTGACGAGCACTCTTCGGGGCATACTACACTCTATGTGAAAAGGGGCTCTACCTCGAGCGTGCAGACGTACTACGCGGACAGTGCTCTAGAATTTCCTGTCGCGGCTATCTTACATGGAAACGGTATTGATAAGCATATGAAACTGTTGACGTTCGCGTATGATGAAAACAACACGAGAAACGTAGAGCAGTTGCAGCAAACCTTTTCCACGGGTTGCTTCAAACACATTGAGGAGTTCGCCATGCCTATGATGTGCAAACCGGACGCCGCGGACGACTCCTCGAAATCGTCAGAGTTTACGTATTCCGTCTCTGTGCGCGAGGAGGGGCTGGGCGGTGAGATCGCGGCGAAAAGCATCGACATCGAGCACAACGAGCTTCAATACTTTGCCAGGTCGTGTGGCGACTGTGTCACGTACTCTGGTGTGCTGGGCGCAAACACCGACTTCAGCGTTGTCTGCAGCAAGGGTGTCGACAATTTGCAGGTCAAGTTACTGGACAACAAAAACGCGTACCTTGCAGACGTCTCGCACGATTGGTCCCCCTTTTCTGACATGGTGCAGGTCTCGAAGCCGGGGGTGTATAACGTGCATGGAATGCTGCTTCTGCTGCAGCAAAAGACGCGCATGCTGGACAACGTCGGCTGTGTCTCTTCAGAGGCGGACCACGTCCATGGAATGTACAGTGATACCCGCGATATGATGGATATGTCGCTGTCGGTGATCAAGAATATGCGACTTATGCAGCCAAACAATGACAAGAATAACAACCTACCCTCGTCATCCGAGTGGATCAACGCGTGCTGTGAGATCAAACCCAACAACACCTCTACACCACTACTACGCGAGGACACACCTCCACCACCCGCAGGCGCACCAGCAGACGCGGACGCACGAAACAACACCATCACGTGCATGTTTTCAGGGGCCGTGCGCTACGCGATCGCCCACAAAAACAAGGCAGTCACGTCTATGCTGGTCAACGAGCACGGCATGGACATGCAGCAGGTCACGAATGTTCTACTGTCCGGGGTTGCGTCGTGTGCGAGCAAGCAACTCTTCAATACTCGCGGGTTTCGGACACCCTGTAAAGAAGCGTTTACTTTAAATGCGTTAGACCTGGTCGGGGAGCCTGCCTCGTCCATATCGCTGCGCCGCATGAATGCGTGCCGGCACTCGATGGGTTCGATGAACCACACTTTCAAACTAGAGCAAAACTACGTCGACGCCGACATCTTTGTGCACGTATACAACCAGGACGCAGGCACCTGCGTGTTTTCCATGGACAACGAACGCAACCTCATATCCGTCTATCTTTCCGCGCCACGGCCCAAGCAGTCGGCCGTGGCGGAGGAGGGCCACCCGACCCGGAAGACGGACGCAACACAGCCCGGTCCCAAGCCCGGTCCCAAGCCCGGTCCCAAGCCCGGTCCCAAGCCCGATCCCAAACCCGGTCCCAAGCCCGATCCCAAACCCGGTCCCAAACCCGGTCCCAAACCCGACGCTTCCTCGGGCGCAAAGTACCGTGCCAGGATAACCCCACACTGGTCGGCGTTCCGCAGCTTCAGGAACGGCACTATACACCGCGAGAGCAAAACAGACCACCTGCATTCCATCCCGTATTCCACCGTCGACTACAGCCTGCGTTACCGCGGCGTCCTATCAGACATGCACGAAACATCAGTGGGTGGTGGCTTCAACCTACGCGCAGCCGCCCTGCAGCTTGTGCACATCAACGCGGCGTGTATCCAGAACCGAAACACCAAGCTCGCCTCGGCTCACCGCTACCTGCGGGTGTGCTGGCTCACGACACACATGGCCAAACTGCGAGGGGTGTACCCTGTGGGTACCCACGACGTGGAATACTACCGAACCGCTTCGAAGCTCAGCAACCTGGCAAAGTTGCCGATAGAGTGCACCAACTTCTGGTGCACCGTGCCGTATTGTTGATCATCCGCCTCCTCCTCCTGTTCCTACGCTGGCAACGTCTGTTCCGGTCCAATGAGTGACTTCAACGACACGAAAAACTCGTTCGGGGATGTACACCGCGCGGTCGCTTCAGTAACCAATGGAAACAATACATGGTCCTTTTGCAGCGCCACTCGTAGGGTTAGAATAATGGACTGTGAGCAAAATAATGAAGTCACGTGCTCTAGTTTGTCCTCGCAGACTTTCTTGTTTATTTCCGGTCGCGCACGAACCTGGGTCGCCGCATTATGGCCATTGCCCAGTGCACCCGTTGCTTTTGCGATAGTCGCGGCTGGTAGACTGTCTTGTATGAATACCTTGCGCAGGCCCATTGGTAATGCCATAAACACACAGTCGGCGTAGTTGTACGGGACCCCCCGCTGCACCAGCGACATGTTCTGTGAGATGAATTGGTCGTACTCGGCGTCGTTCATAAAGACCTCAAAAAACGTGTACAGCGCCGGAGAGTTGTAGTAGCTGTTCTTGATGTCACTGCGCAGCTTCATACTATCCCCCGAAAAGTTTGTAAAGGTGAACCCCACTTCATTCCCACACTTCATTGTCGGGATGTATATCTCACAATGTATGTACTCTCCAAACCCACACGCGTACTGCAAAAACTTGTCGGTCTTGAACATCGCCTTGCGGAACATCAGGCGCACGCTCTGTCCGCGCTGCATATCTGTCAGTTAGACTCGCGCACACACACACACACACACGCGCGCGCGCGCTAATTTCCGACATTGGTTCAGTTGACCTTTTATAGCGATTTTACGCACACATACAATACATTGTGTATTGGGACCGAAACCCCCGCGTCTCTATGTATCGGACCAGCTGCTGGTGGGAGTCGAAAATCAGAATATGCCCCGGCAAAGGGTCGAAAAGGGCGCAAACGCCGTCGGCTTGCTTGAACACACACACCGTGTGCGCACAATCCTCCACCGTCAAGACCCCCGCGGTGTTTTCACCCAAGTACCTGTCCAATGCTTCCCTGATAGAGTACACATGGGCGTCCACCCCCTTCTCCAACAGCTCGTTGTTTTGTGGGACGTTCTCTGGGTTACCCTGCGCCTCCTTCATCGCCGACTGAAACGACGCCAGGATATCCTCGTCGAATGTGCCCTGTATTTCCGTCATGTTTTTCACAATCCACGTGTTCTCGTTGTCGTCCGTCGTCTTGACTATGTCGTGCACCGAAAAGATACTGTCCGGTGGTGCATTGTTGCGCCTCCGTGTGGTTTCGTGTAGTTCACTAGCCGTGCGCAGGATGATTTCCATCTCCCCGTCGCTTGGAATCGCACCCCGGTACTCTTCCACCCGGTTACAACCACTTTTCTTGTTCCACCGCGTGCACCAGTACGCGTACAATAGACTGCTGCTTGTACAAGATTGGTTTGGGAATGCAAAGTCCTTTTGACTGAACTTGAAAAACACTTGCGAGCTGTGCCATACTTCCCCTGGAAGCATCTCCGTCACCACACACACACACACACCTTGGACAGACACCCTATGCTTCCTTAATTAATGCACCCCTTATGTTGACACGTTTTTTTTTTTTTTTTATTGTCCACCCCGGTTTTTGCACATGTACCTATCAATCGTACCTAGCATGGAAAATCTTCGTCTTCTCCTTGTACTCATCCTCCTCCCCCTTCATGTCCCTGTACAACTTCATGATCTTCTCCTGGTGCTTTGCCTTGTCACTCCCATCGTACACCTCCACTTCCGTCAACGTAACCATCATCGTCTTCCTCCTCTTGTTCAAGAACAGGCTGATATCGTTCAGATGCCCCACCTCTTCCATGCTCACACTCTTCTTCCTTTTCGTATTTTCGATCCGTCCGTTGATCTTCTTCCGCTGCCTCCCCCAACCCCCCAGCATCGCGAGCAGTGCCTTCTGTCTCTCCACCTCCTCCTCGTGGACCTTTTTAATCCGGACACAAGGGACAAAGAAACACCCTTCCAAGGTCGATAGCACGTCGTCGTTGCCGCCGCCGTCGTCGTCGTCGTTGCCACCACCACCGTCGTCGTTGCCACCACCACCGTCGTCGTTGCC
>Ga0233432_10002729_pt1 | contig 16251 bp, 10 predicted proteins | sample SI_122_August201_6_FD_179870 | JGI IMG/M metagenome (GOLD analysis project Ga0233432, IMG submission 179870) | Seawater microbial communities from Saanich Inlet, British Columbia, Canada - SI_122_August2016_10_MG | ecosystem: Environmental > Aquatic > Marine > Inlet | place: Canada: British...
GACGAATGGATCGTCGAGTACGTCGCCGACCGGGTCGAGACACTGGGAACGACTTTTCTCGGACTGACCATGAATTGCGCGAGGTGTCACGATCACAAGTACGACGCAGTTTCCCAAAAGGATTTCTACTCCCTGTTTGCCTTCTTCAATGGAATCGACGAAGCCGGTCTTGGCCCGAACAACGGCAACAGTCCGCCCTTCATTCCCGTTCCCAAGAGCTGGCCCAAGCTCAAGCCTGAAGAAACCAAATTCGTGGTTCCTGCAAAGATGAAGATCAAGGTCGTGCAGACCTCCGTCCCTCGCCCTCAGCCCGGTGGGGCAAACACGGTCATGGTGATGCACGAACTTCCCAAGCCGCGGCCGACTTACCTGCTTGAGCGTGGACAATACGAACGCCCTGACAAATCACAAGAACTCCAGCCTGCCGTTCCCCAGGTCATCGGGGGTTGGAAAAAGGAGTGGCCGGTCAACCGCATCGGTTTGGCCAATTGGCTGACTGACCCTAAGCATCCTCTGACCGCCCGAGTGACCGTCAACCGGCTTTGGCAAAGAATATTTGGTTTGGGTCTGGTCAAGACGTCGGAAAACTTCGGGGTACAGGGCGAGCACCCAAGCCATCCCGAATTGCTCGATTGGCTGGCCACTGAATTCATCCGTGGCGGATGGGATCTCAAGGCAACCTACAAAATGCTCGTTACCTCGGCAGCCTACCGTCAATCCTCCGTCAGTCGCTCGGATTCGGATCCTGAGAACCGGCTTTTGTCCAGAGGACCCAGGCGTAGACTTCCGGCCTATGCCATTCGGGACTCCGCTTTGGTTTCAGGTGGTTTGCTGGTGCCCGAGATCGGGGGTCCTTCGGTCCGACCCTACATGCCACCCCGCATTTGGAAATCGATTTCCAACAACACCTACAAGCAGGACAAGGGGGACAAGCTTTACCGGCGGAGCCTTTACACTTATTGGCGCCGCACCATTCCTCCTCCCACTATGCTCACCTTCAACGCCGCCGAGCGGGAAGTATGCATCGTGCGTAAGGATCAGACCATCACCCCCCTGCAGGCCCTTACCTTGATGAACAACGTGACCTTCGTGGAGTCTGCCCGCCATTTGGCCGAGCGGATGATGACTCAGGAAGACCTGACGAATGAGGATGAACGCATCACTTATGCGTTCAAGGCGATACTGAGCCGTCCGCCCTCGAGCTCTGAGCTTGCTCTCCTGAAGGAAGACTTTCTCCATCACGAGGAAATCTTTTCCAAAAACAAACAGGCCGTTGCGCAGCTCCTCAAGGTCGGCGAAAAACCCAATGACCCCAAGCTTCCGTCAGCCACTTTGGCGGCCTATGCGATGGTGGCATCCACCATCTTCAACCTCGACGAGGCCATCTCCCTGAATTGAAACCATGAATTTTACACAAGCTTTGTCTCATGCATATTCCAGGCGCGCGTTTCTGGAGAAAACGACCCTCGGCCTGGGCTCCATCGCCTTAGCGGGGTTGTTGCGGGCCGAAGAAGACAAGTTGCGCCCCCGCAATGCAGTGGGCGGTTTTGCCGATATGCCTCACCTACAGCCCAAGGTGAAACGGGTGATCTATCTCTTTCAGTCGGGCGGTCCGTCTCAGCATGACCTGTTCGACTACAAGCCCAGGTTGCATAAAGAGTTTGGCAATGAGGTCCCCAAGTCCGTCTATCCCGACGAGCGCAAGACCACCATGACGTCTGGTCAGGCAAGTTTTCCTGTCGCTCCCACTGCTTTGAAATTCAAAAGGTACGGAGCGGGCGGGATCGAACTGGGGGAGACCATGCCTTACCTTGCCAAGGTGACGGATGATATTTGCGTGATCAAGTCCATGTATGGGGAAGCGATCAACCATGATCCGGCCGCGACCTGTTTCCAAACCGGCTCGGTTATTCCTGGGCGTCCCAGCATTGGTTCCTGGGTCAGTTACGGCCTGGGTTCGGACAATTCCGATCTGCCTGCTTACGTTGCCCTGACCTCCAACGGCACGGGTAAATCAGGTCAACCTCTTTACGACAGGTTGTGGGGGTCGGGTTTTCTTCCCGGTCGCTTTCAAGGGGTCAAGTTCCGCGGACAGGGTGACCCGATACTCGATCTCTACGACCCGGCCGGGGTTACGCGTCCGCAGCGGCGACGGATGCTCGATACCTTGGGCAAACTCAACCAGGCCCAAGCCGAACATTATGCCGACCCCGATATCCGCACCCGGATCGCCCAGTACGAGTTGGCCTACCGTATGCAGACCAGCGTACCCGAGTTGATCGATTTCTCGAGCGAGTCCCCAAGCGTCGTCGATTCCTATGGCCCGGAAGTTCGAAAAGTGGGCAAGTACGCTTACAATTGTCTGCTCGCCCGTCGCCTGGCGGAACGGGGCGTTCGCTTCATTCAGCTTTTCCATAGGGGCTGGGATGCCCATGGTGGGGCCCCGGGGAATGTCCGCCGGCAGTGCAAGGATACCGATCAACCAACCGCCGCTCTTCTGGCTGACCTCAAGCAAAGAGGAATGTTGGAAGACACCCTTGTCGTGTGGGGCGGTGAATTCGGACGCACAGTCTATTGCCAGGGTAAATTGACGCGTACCAATTACGGGCGTGATCATCATCCCAATTGCTTTACCTATTGGTTGGCTGGAGGCGGGGTCAAGGCCGGCTTCAGTTATGGGCAGACCGACGATTACAGCGTGAACGTCGTGGAGAATCCGGTTCATGTTCATGATTTGCAAGCCACCATTCTTCATTTGCTCGGGATCGACCATGAACAATTGACTTACCGTTACCAAGGCCGCTACTTTCGCTTGACCGATGTGCACGGCAAAGTCGTCCGAGACATTCTCAGTTAACCTTCTGTTACCAACTTCACCCGTCCAAACTCAACAGCCTGATGAATCATTATCGAAAACCATATCTAGTCGCCTTCCTTCTGCTTTGTCCGCTTTTGCTGTCCGCAGCCAAACCGGTTTCCCTCTTCAACGGAAAGGACCTGACCGGATGGAAGGGCGGAAACTACGTGGTCGAGGACGGGGCAATCGTTTGCAAGGGAGCCAATCTCATCACCGAAAAGCAATATACCAACTATGTTTTCGAGTTCGATTTTTTGCTTCCTCCCGGTGGAAACAACGGTCTGGGTATTCACTATCCGGGAACGGGCGGACCTTCCGGGGCAGGAATGGAACTGCAGATTCTGGATAACAAGCACCCGAAGTATGCCAAGCTGGTCGATTCCCAATATCATGGTTCGTTGTACAAATTGAAGGCGGCCAAGCGCGGACACCTCAAGCCCGCGGGAGAGTGGAATAAGCAGAAGGTCACGGTCAATGGACCGAGCGTCAAAGTCGTGCTTAACGGGGTGGAGATTCTCGACGCCAACTTGGATGAGATCAACCAGGAGAAGCCCAAGCACAAGGGCGCCAAGCGCCGCAGTGGGCACCTTTGCTTTTGCGGGCACGGGGCACCGGTGAAGTTCAAGAACATTACCATCCTCGAGCTTCCCGAAAGCGTTTCCCTTTTCAACGGGAAAGACTTGACCGGTTGGAAGAAAGGTAACTACGTCGTGGAAGACGGAGTGCTTGTCTGCAAAGGCGGAAACTTGGTCACGGAAAAGGAATATTCGAATTACGTCTTCGAGTTTGATTTTCTTCTCCCACCGGGCGGGAACAATGGATTGGGTGTTCACTATACGGGGAGCGGTGATGCCGCTTACACCGGAATGGAACTACAGATCCTGGACAACTCACACGAGCGCTATGCCAAACTCAAGGACTATCAATACCATGGTTCCTTATACACTTTGAAGGCGGCCAAGCGCGGACATCTCAAGCCCGTAGGCGAGTGGAATCGTCAAAAAGTCACGGTCAACGGGCCGAGCGTAAAAGTTGTCTTGAACGGCGTTGAGATTCTCGATGCCAACTTGGATGAGATCAACAAGGAGAAGCCCAATCACAAGGGCGCCAAGCGCCGGAGCGGTCACCTTTGCTTTTGCGGGCATGGGGCGCCGGTGAAGTTCAAGAACATAACCATCCTCGAGCTACCCGAGAGCACATAATTCATTTTATCTTCCGTTTGCCGGGAGGCCTTCCTTCTTCTACCCGCAGTTCTTGGCAACGTAGACGGCACCCTTGGAGGTGTCCTCGGTGATGGGGTTGTCGAACTCGATGGTATGGTCTTCGGCCGATCCGAATACTTTCCCAAGACGGTCGGTAAAAGATGATTCGGGTTTCCCGTCGGCCCAAAGAGCGAATACCCCGCCGGGTTTTAAGTGCCGGCCGAGCTCACCCAATCCCTCATCGGTGTAGAACCGGGTATTGGTTTGGTGTAAAACATTGGTCGGCGTATGGTCGATATCCAGCAGTATGGCATCATGTTTTTCTGCCGGGTTTTCCGCATCGAAACTATTCTCAACGTCTTTACAGAGAGCGAAAAAGTCGGCATGGGTCAACCGGCACCGCTGATCACCCGTCAAGGTTTCTCCCAAGGGGACCAATCCCTTTTGGTGCCATTCGATCACAGGAGCGAGGTACTCGATGACGACGAGCGAGCACACGCGGGGATCCTCAAGGGCGGCCGCTGCGGTGTAGCCCAGTCCGAGTCCGCCAACCACCACGTCGAGGTCATCCTTTTCCAGGGCTTCGAGGCCGAGTTTGGATAACTGACGCTCGGCTTCATGGAACAAACTGGACATTAGGAAGTCCTCCCCCAGCTTGACTTCATAGATGTCGAGGTCTCCCAACTTGGGAATTCTACGCCGGCGCAACGCGAGCTCCCCAATGGGAGTATGCTGAAAATCAAGTTCTTCGAAGATCAAAACGTGTTGTCCTTACTTGCTCTTCCCCCAGCGCTTTTCCCAGATGCTTGCCATCTTGGTTACCCGTTCGGGGTCTTGCCTCGCAAGGTTCTTGGTCTCGGTCCGGTCCTTGGTTAAGTGGTAAAGGGCCCACGGGCTCCTGCCCTCCCGGACGATCTTGTACTCGCCTTTCACGATGGCGTGCGTCCCGCTGTGGTTGAAAACGTAAGCATGATCACGGTCGACGGTTTTGCCTTTGAGAATCGGAACGAGGGAAAGGCTTTCGTGGAGCTTGGTTTCCTGCCCCTTGAATTCTTCCGGATACTTGGCTCCCGCAAGTTCGAGGCAAGTGGCCATCAGGTCGACGACATGACCGCGCTGCTTGGAGATGCTGCCGGGTTTGGTCTTGAGTCCGGCCGGCCAATGGACGATCGCGGGCGTGCAGGCTCCTCCATTGTGGACGTTGGATTTGTAACGACGCATGGGGGTGTTCTGAGCGTTCGCCCAGTTGTGTCCCACGCTGCCGTAGGTCAGGGGGCCGCCCATTGGGACATCGAACTTGTCGCCCACGGCGATGGTCTTGCCCGCTTTCTTGGCCTTGGCCAGTATGTTGTTGGCTGTATTCCATCCGTTCCCCCCGAGGTGCTCGGGGCAGGCCCCGTTGTCGTGGAAATAGATGATGAAGGTGTTGTCCATTTGCTTGGTCTTTTCAAGTGCTTGGACAATCGTTCCGACTGCCTGGTCCATGTGATCGACCATCGCTGCGTAGATCGCCATGTTACGGATGCGCCAAGGCTTGTGATCTGTGTTCTCCCATGGCTTGACTCGTTCTTCCCGTGGAGGAAGGGGCCAGTGCTCCTTGTCGATGATTCCCATTTCGAGCATGCGGGCATATCGTTCCTTGCGCAGTTTTTCCCATCCGCCTTCATAGGTTTTGATATACTTTTGGATGGATTTCTCGGGGGCATGGGTGGGCCAATGGGCCGCGGTGAACGCGACGTATTGAAAGAACGGTTTGTCGATTTTTGCGAATTCTCCGATTTGCCTGCTCGCTTCGGTTCCGATGCGGTCGGTGTAGTAGTAATCCTCTTCGTCCACCTCGGTGAACTCGGTGTTCCGTGCTAAGGTATAGGGGTCGTAGAACGAACCGGCCCCCGTCATGGTCCCGTAAAAATCATCAAATCCGCGCTGGATGGGCCCGTCCTTTTTCGGATTCATGCCCAAGTGCCATTTTCCAACCATTCCGGTCTGGTAGCCGGCAGGCTTGAGAAGTTCGGGGATGGTCACTTGCCCGGCGCCTAGACCATTGCTGTAGATTCCGCTCATCAAGGTCGCCCGGGTCGGCCAGCAACGGGCGGTGTTATAGAACTCCGTAAACCGCAACCCGTTCTTGGCCAGTTTGTCCAGGTTGGGGGTATCGATCTCCCCACCGAAGCATCCGAGGTCGGAAAAGCCCATGTCGTCGGTGAGAATGACGATGACGTTGGGTCGTTCCACTTTTTCAGCCGAGAGATGCAAGCCGAGAAGGGCAAGAAGAGGGATGACACACTTCATAAGAAATCTGTTTTGCATAACTTCAGCGGGGAAGTTTCCGGTCGTAGAACTGTTCGTTCTTCGGCCTGCGTATGGGGATCGAAAGACCACCTGAGGAATCCAGTTCGTCGAAGAGTTTTTCCCTGAGTTCGAGGATGCGCTCGCGATAGGCCGGTATGCGGATTAAGTTGTGACGTTCGTGGGGATCGGACTTTAGGTCATAGAACCCGTTGCGGTCCCACACGCCGTGGTAAAAGACATATTTTTCGCTGTCCGTGCGAATCGCGAAAGTCGTGGGAGTGGCGGGGAAGTTCCATTCCCAATGGTATTCGTAAACGAAGTGTTCCCGCCATTTTTTCTTATTCTTTTGTCCCTTGAGCAAGGGGAGCAGAGACTGACCGTCCATCTTGGGTTTCTTGGGCAGGTCCACTCCGGCATACTCTAGGATGGTGGGTGCGAGGTCGACGTTGAGGGCCATCTTTTCGACCCGTGCCCCGGCCTTGATTAGTTTCGGATGACGGGCGAGCATGGGTATGCGGATCGATTCTTCGAAAGCATCCCGCTTGTCGTAGAAACCATGTTCACCCAGAGCGAAGCCATTGTCTCCGAGGTAGATCACGAGGGTGTCGTCGGCAATCCCCAGTTTGTCGAGTTGGTCGAGTACGCGCCCGATATTTTCGTCCAGGGCATGTACGGTTTCGCAAAAGTTGTAGTAGAGTTCGTCGAAGGAGGGAACCGGATCCTTGTCGAGAGCACCGGTTTCCATGTGATCGATCCCATGAATCCCATATCTTCTCTCTTTGATCCAGAGAGATTGAGAAAGGTAATTCTCCTCCGTGTTGGCCATGGTTTCCGGGTAATCGATCTTCTTGCCCTCGTAGCGCTTGGCATGGCGGGGCGGGGGCTGGAACGGATAGTGGACCGCTTTATAGCCGACTTGCAGGAAGAAGGGCTTACCTTTTTTGGACGCCGGGCCGACTTGCTTGAGCCAATCAATTGCCTGATCGGTTAAGAGATCGGCGTTGTATCCCTTGAAGTCTTTTCTTTTCCCGTTGATATTGAAGGTCGGATCGAAATAGGTTCCCTGACCGGCGAAACTGACCCAGTGATCAAAGCCTTTCCGAGGGTTGTCGTCCTCGTGTCCCATGTGCCACTTGCCGACGTACCCCGTCCGATAGCCCGCTTCCTGCAGGTATTCGGGAAAGAAGCGGGTGGCGGGAGGGACCGGTCTTTGGTTGTCCACCACCCTGTGGTTGCGCATGTACTGCCCAGTCAGGATGGAGGCCCGGCTGGGTGAACAAAGCGAAGTGCTGACGAAAGCGTTGGCCAAATGGGCTCCCTCTTTGGCAATTCGGTCGAGGTTCGGAGTCTCGAGGAATTCTGGGGCTTCCTCCATAAAGCTCATGAAGTCGTAACGGTGATCATCGCTTAGAATGAGTAGCACGTTTCCGGGGGTTGAAAACAGAGGGCAAGCGAGAAGGAAAAAGAACGCACCCAGACAGGGAAATATTGGAGTAGTCATTGCAAAAGTAATGCGCACCCAATCGGACAAGTCACTCCAGAAGTTGCATCACTTTAGCGGTAGCGCACCAAAAAGACCGTCCGTTCTTTCATGAAGGTGAAAACACTCGGTTGGAGTCTTTCGTGAAAGATGTCTAACTGAGTGGAAAGGTTTTGTCTGCAGGCACAGACTGATAATCAAGAGCATTGCGATGGTGAGGGCTAACATCGCTTATTGCTGAAAATTATCTTTTATTTGATTTCTTGTCTTTTTTCTCTTTGCGTTTTTCCTTCAATGTTTTTGTGGATACTTTTTTTACGCTCTTTTGGGCGTTTTTACCTTTGGCCATGACTTACTCCTTGTTTGGATTTGAATTTAAAAAAAAAGTTAATAGTGGGTTTCAAGATAAATCCACTGTAATCGCTCGATCCGATTGATAATCTGTCTTCATTGGCTTTGCCCTAGTATGACTGTTATTGTCTGTAGTTTCAAATTCCACGGACTGATTCGTTCAGCAAGAGCATTATTTGAACACCCCCAAGCCTATCTTTTATTTACTTTAAGGTGAAAAGATATGCCAGCAGATCGCGAATTTCCGTCTTCGAAAGAATCGCTCCGGTCGGAGGCATGGGGGAGGCAAGAACTTCGCCCTCGATAAGCGATCGTTTTATTGTCGAGTTCTTCCCGTCGGTGGACTGGATCGAATAACTTTGCGGACTGGCTTTTACGATCGAGCCGGAGACCGTCGAGCCGTCCCTGAGGGTGGCGACCAAGAGCCCGTATCCTTCGGCCAGCTCGGCTTGAGGATTGATGAGTGATTCGAGGATTTTTTCACTGGTCAGTCGGGTTGCGACCTTCGAAAGGTCGGGACCGAGTACGCCACCGGTCGAGCCGATCTTGTGGCATCGGATGCATTGCGCCGCAGGGTGTCCCATCGCGAGTTCCTTGCCTTTGCGTGCATCTCCGCCCCGTAAGGTCGGATGGAAGGGACCGAGCGGTCCAAGGGTGGCAAGTTTGTCGTCCAGCACCTTGGCCTTGGCTTTGGCTTGTTTGCCCTTTGCGCTTCTGGATGCTTCCAGAAGATCGAGCTCTAGATCCGGATCAATCTTGGCAAATTGTTTGGTCAGCAATGCGTCGGCTTTTTTATCATCGGACTGAGCGAGGTTGCAGAGGGCGGATCTTTTCTCGGTCAAGGTGCCAGATTGCAAGGCCTTGGCAAAGACTTCCACTCCGGATAGGCCGGCTGCCCAGGCCCGTTTTTGACCGGCTGCCCGAAGGCGGGCGTCTTTGGATACAAGGGCGGTTTCGACGAATTCCCCCAAGGCCGGGTCACTCAGCTCAGCCATGGCGCCAAGCAACTGGGCTTGCAGGTAGGGGGTGGCCCGTTCTGATTCGTAAGCGGCGTGAACCACGGGAAGAAGATCGGAAACCTTTAACCTTTCGATGGCCCGGGAGAGTACGGTGAGAACTTTTGGCGATGCGTTTTTCACCAAGTCGTCCGCGACCTTGGCCAAGGCTTGGGCGGCCGGCTTGGGGCTGCGGGCGGGATGTTTCCGGTATCGTCCTTCGACTGCATCCAAGACCGGAGGTTGGGCCCAAAGAGCCAGGCAGGCAAGGGCCGTGGTCCGCATGTTCTCGGGAGAGGAGGGGTTGGCGGCGTATCGGGCGAGGCGTTCGGCATCGGCTGGACGACCAACCCGGAAGTTGGCATTGATTGCCCGCCTGAGGAGGGCTTCGCCTTCCAGGTCGGACCTATCGAGTATCTCCGCCAAGGCGGGGAGGGCATCCGGAATGGAAAAGTCGTCGTGGATGGCCCGGGCCGTTTCCGTAACGAGGTAGAGATCTCCGTCCTGCAAGAAGGAAGAGATCTCCGGGTAGGCATGCCTGCGCAAAGCAAGGATGGCGGCCAGGCGGACCGAGGAATGGGGTGAACTTGTTGTCTCGAGGAGGACCTTCGGATCGGCTTTGGTGGAACCGACCAGTCCCATGACTGCGCCGTGGCGCAGAAAAGCATCTTCGTCATCATTTTCCCGAACCAGCTCAAGAAGGGGCTGAATGGCTTTGGCCGACTTGAGTTTTCCCAAGGCCACGGTGGCATGAAAGCGGACCCGCAGGGAAGGATCCTTGAGCAAGGTAATCAGCGGTACAAGGGAGGGAGAGTAAGCCGATTCACCGAGTACCTTGGCCACTTGGGCCCGGACTTCCGCATCCTTGTCCTCGAGGAGTTGAAGCAGAGGGCCGACCGCGCCCGCATCCTTGTTCTTCCCGTCGGGCCAGCCCCTAGCCACTTGGCCTATTCCCCAGATTGCGTGGAGGCGGGCCAATTGGTTTTCGGTTTGCTGGGCTACTGCGAGAAGGGCCTGCCGTCCCTTTGTTTCCCGTCTGACCAATTCGAATTGAGCGGCCTTGCGAACTCTTAAGTCTGGCTCCGTCAGGCAGGCAAGGAGAAAGGTTTCCTCTTTTCCGTCCATGCCATCGGCTAGGAGCTTTCCTGTTCGTTTGCGGTCGGGGTTGTCTTGGCCCTCGGTTGAATCGATCTTCCAAATTCTCCCTCGATCACTCGGACCGTTCATCCAGTCGGTAACGTAAAGAGCTCCATCGGGACCGAAGGCAACCCCCGTGCTGCTGCCTCCTGCGGGGATGGTTTGCTCGTCGTACATCTCGAAGGCGGCCCCTTTGGGACGGACTTTGAAGGCGGTCATTTTTCTGCCCTGGGCGAGAAAGAAGAAATTACGGAACTCGTCGTTGAGGGCGGTGCCCGGGTTATAGGCGAATCCGCAAGGTCCGTTGGAATAGTTGGCGAGAGGCGGAACGATGAAGGCGGCCTGTCCGGTAAACCTGGGCCGAAAGAGGCCTTCCTTCATCCAAACGTTGTAGGGCTTTTCCCCCGATACCTTGGCAAAGTCCTGATACCCGTGCCATTGCCAATGCAGGCGCCAGGCGGTCATCCCTCCCTCCACGATATGGATGAAACGTTCGCGTTCACCCGGGTAGTCCCCGTCGTTATCGACACTGAAAAGGTTCCCGAATTGGTCGAAAACCGGTTCCTGTCCATTGCGTACGCCGAGTGCAAAGAGCTCGAGGTTCGACCCGTCTGGCTCGCAGCGCATGATTCCTCCCCGGTCCGGGTAAAAGAAGCGTTCCCCGTTTTTCCCCGTGGCATTAATCCCTTTGTCCGCGACCGACCAATAGATGCGTCCGTCTGGACCCATCGTAAGGCCGGAAACGTTGTGTCCTCCCTGACCGATGTGGATGGAATAGCCCCGGCTGAGCAAAGTCCTCTTGGCGGGTTTTCCGTCCTTGCCGAAATCCTCATACTTCCAGACGTCGGGCTCGACCGTGGCATAAGCCGCGCCCTCGGCCCAAAGAACACCTGCGGCGATACCCGTCAGTGGGGTGCCCAAATCGTCGTCGATCAGGATGCTCTCGTCCGCCTTGCCGTCCCCGTTCGTATCCTCAACGCGGAGGATTTCCTCCTTTTGCACGGCGAGGTCCTTCCAATCCTTTTTTCCGTCCCCGTTACGGTCGGGTGGCGAGTAGGCTCGTATGCCGGGGTAGGGTTCGGGTCCCATCGCCTTCTTGTAAAAAGCAAGCCTGTCCTCCAGGCTGCGGATGGACATGTCGTGCTTCACCCAGGCCCGGTGGTTACGCAAATCGAGGCTGGAAATTTTTCGGCGACGGACGCGCGTGACGTAGGCTTTGCCTCGTTCGTCAAAACTGATGGCCACCGGACTGGCGACGAGCGGATTCTCCGCCCACACCGAAACCTCCAAGCCACTTGAATCTTTTCTCGGAGGAGGGGAGGCCTTGACCAGTTTCTTGGAAACCGAAACCCCTTTGATCCGAAAGGTGTGCAGGTTGACCCATTTGTTCTCGTTGTTTCCTTGGGAGACGAAACGGATGAAGCGGGCGGAAGTTTCGGATATTTCGTATTTGGCGACCTGATCTCCCTTGCCCGGGCTTTTGCCCTTGTATGTCTCGTCCCATGTTTTCCCATCCATGGAATCCTGAACGGAAAACTCATAATTCCGGCTGCCCCGTGAGAACCCGGCTTCGAAGGAAGAGAAGGTGGCTTTTTTGTCGAGCTTCAGCTGGAGCCATTGATCTTTGCCTTCGGATGACCACCTAGAGTTTGCACTCCCGTCGATGGCATGCTCGGGACCATTCCCCGATTGGGAAGCGGAGGCGCTAACTTCAATTATCTCCGAACTGAGCAGGTTGGAAACGGCCAGACAAAGCAGGGAACAAAATAGTGCGGGTTTACGGAACATCTTAGGGATTGGAGTTAACTTTGTGGCTAATAAAAAGAAGAACTGCATGGTCGTCTGGAGTTTACTTGGCCGCCCGGGCGAGCTGGCTTTTTTCCCTCGCGTTCCAAAGTTTCGCAAGCTCCTCGACTTTCTCCGGATGTTTGGTGGCCAAGTCGTTGAGTTCGTTGGGGTCCTGGCCCAGGTCGTAGAGCTCCCATTGGGCTTTCTTTTTTCCATCCTTGTTGAAGACCAATTTCCAGTTACCCGTGCGGATGGCTTTTCCCCTCGCGTGGTTGAAAAACAGCACCGCCGGGTCCGGTTGCTTCTTGCCGAGCAGAGAAGGAAGGATGGAACGGCCGTCCCAAGCGATCCGCTTGGCTCCGCCGGATTGCTCGGCAGGTTTGACCTTGGTGGCCTCGAGGATGGTCGGCATCAAATCTACGAGGTGAGAGAGGGTGGAGCTGGTTGTGCCCTTCCCCTTGATGCCGTTGGGCCAGTGGGCGATCATAGGCGTGTGGATTCCGCCCTCGTGGTCGTATTGCTTGAATAGCCGATAGGGGGTATTGGACAGGTTGGCCCACCCGTATCCGTAGCTCTGGTAAGTGATTTCCGGGCCGGGCATGAGCTCGGTCAGGTTGCCGGGCTTCATGGGCCTGCCGTCCCTGGTCTTTTCGGGGAGGTAGTCCCCCTTCCGGTCGGCTCCGTACTCGACGTGGCAACCCCCGTTGTCGATGGTGAAGAAAGTGAGGGTGTCATCGAGTTGCCCGGTTTTACGCAAATGATCGATGACCTCTCCGATGACCCGGTCCATGATGGTCACCTGGGCGGCGTAGACTTCCATCCTTCGTTCCTGCCAGGCCTTGTGTTTTTCATCCTCCCAAGAGGAGACGTTTGCGTGGCGGGTGGAGAGCTTGACCTTGGAGCCGATGACCCCGAGTTCCTTCATCCGCTTGAGCCTCTCGCGGCGCAACTTATCCCAGCCCGCGGAGAACTTGCTCTTGTATTTTTCGATTTCGCGCGCTGGAGCGTGGAGGGGCCAGTGGGCTGCGGTGAAGGGCAGGTAGAGGAAAAAGGGTTTGTCTTGAGGGGTTGTCTCAAGGAAGGCGATCGCTTCTTTGCCGATCGCATCGGTGAAGTAGTAATCCGGATTCTTTATGAATTCTTCGTCGATTAACTTTCGGTCCCGGCGCAAACCGAAGGGGGCGAAGAAACTGCTTGCCCCGCCGAGGATTCCGTAAAACCGGTCGAACCCGCGCTGGTCCGGGTAGACGGCCCGGCTACCTCCGTCCTTCTGGTAGTCCCCGGCCAAGTGCCACTTGCCCATCATTCCAGTTACGTACCCGTTTGTTTGAAGAGCACTTGGCAGGGTGAGGCAGCGGGGATGCAGGGAACCGTTCTTCAAGGACGTCCGGTGGTAGACCCCGGTCAACATGGAGGCCCGCGAGACCCAACACATGTTCTCGCTGTAGAAGTTGGTGAAGCGAACTCCTCCTTGGGCGAGTGCGTCGAGCTGAGGGGTGCGGATTTCTCCACCGAAGCACCCGAGGTCGGAGTAGCCCATATCGTCGGACATGATCACAAGAACATTGGTTTTCTTTGCACCAAGGGTACCAAAGCCCGCCAATGTACAAAGGAAAATAAACAGGATTTTGGAGGTCATGATCAAATTCCAATAGCAAAGGACCCTACGTTCAAGCGACGAATAAAAGCACGGGGATTGCAGAAAGCTGATGGAAGACCAGTCGTCCGCATGGGAAACATCCTTTGAGGAGCTTGTGATAGCAGATTCTTGACCATTCACCTAGCAGGTGGTTGAATGAGGAGATGAAAGTTATGTTATACTCTCTGTTTGTCGTCTTTTTGATGGTTGGTTGTGAGCAGGACATCAAAAACGGTCTTTATACGGAGTATTATGATAACGGCCAGAAGTCGGTAGAAGAAACCTATAAGGATGGTAAGTTGGACGGGAACCTGACTTGGTGGTACCCGAACGGGAACAAGAAGTGGGAAAGACACTACAAAGAAGGCAAATTGGACGGGCCTTCGGCCAGGTGGCACACGAATGGGCAGAAGGGAATGGAAGAAAATTTTAAGGAGGGCAAATTAAACGGTCTGCAGACGGGATGGTACGAGAACGGCCAGAAGAGAGGAGAGGTGCACTTTATGGAAGGCAACTTTACAAATGCGGTAGAGTGGAAACCCAATGGGGAAAAGTGTCCTGATACCAACCTCAAAGATGGCAACGGGACAAGGGTTTTCTACAAAGATGACGGGACGGAATATTATCGGGAAATCTATAAGGACGGCAAACTGGAGAACGACTAACCTTTGGCTATAACCTCAAGTGGTCGCTACAGGTGGATCCTCAGGGGAGCTGAAAATCTCCGCTCGTGATTTCTTGAGCGAAACCAGACTCCTCGATCTGGGTCCGGGCATGGGCCACTTCTTTGTCACTGAGAATTGCTTGGGGAACCCGGCAGGATCCGGCCTCGAACCCGAGCAGGGGCCAGACGACTTGCTTGACGCAGGAATGATAGGGCCCCGGTTCCTTGTCGAGCATACGGATTAGCCGCACGCACTTGCTCATCCATTTTTGAGCGTCTTTCATTCTCCCATTTTTGTAAGCTTCGATGACTTTGACAAACAAGGGAGCGGCTACGCAATAGGTGCTGCCGACCACCCCTTCTGCTCCGGTGGCCAGCCCGCCGAGGATCATCTCGTCGGAACCGAAGAGGACGTCGAGCCGTCCGTTGTCAAATTCGAGGCAGGTCGTGAGGTCGGCCAGAAAGAAATCGCTGAACTTGATCCCGTGAAAACGGGGAACCCGCTCGCATGCCTTTTGCATGAATTCGACCATATCCAAATAAACTCCACTCATGCGGGGGATGTGATAATAGTAGTAGGGCAGGTCGGGAGCGCTGCTAGAGACCTGGGCGATGAAGTCGACGAGCATGTCCACGTTAGCCGGTTTGAAGTAGGTGGGAGGCAGAGTGGAAATCGCGTCGGCCCCAATCTCGGCGGCATGGCGGGCCAGTTCGCAAGCGGATTCGACCGAGTTGTGGCCGACTTGGATTACTACTGGAAGCCTGCCTTTGGTTGCCGAGACGAAAGCACCGGCTACTTGCTTGCGCTCCTCCACGCTCATGGACTCGCCCTCGCCCGTGCTTCCACAGACATAGAAACCCGAAACCCCGGATTCGATCATGTAGTCGGTCATAGAAGGAATCAAATCCTGGTTGACCGAACCGTCTTCTCGGAAGGGTGTGTAGGTAGCGGCAATCAATCCTCTCAGTTTCATGGGTTCTAGTCGTAAGCTTCTCAAGGTTCGGGATCAAGAAGCGAGTTCAGTCCAAACGGAAAGGGGGAAGGACGATCTGCCTTCCCTTGACGGTTGGGTGGGGCCGAGCTAGCCTTTTTTATTTGATGATGATTTCCGTATTGCCAGATTGCTTGCCGATTGAATTGGAAACCCAATGATTCGATTCGCCCTGCTTTTTCTTTTACTGTCAACGAGCTTGTTCGCGGGTTCGAAACCCAACATCCTGTTTATCGCGGTGGATGACATGAATGACTGGACCAGCACTCTGGGGGGGTATTCCGGCAAGGTCCATTCCCCCAACCTCGAACGATTGGCCCGGATGGGTATGACCTTCACCAATGCCCATACCGCATCCCCGGTTTGTTGCCCCAGCCGGACGGCCGTGATGTTGGGCCTCCGGCCCTCAACCACCGGGGTTTACAACAATGGTCAGTGGTGGCTCCCGCATTTGCCCGATGCGGTTTCCCTACCCATGCATTTCAAAGAGCATGGCTACGAGGCGATGGGAGCGGGCAAGATCTTCCATCATACCGCGGGGTTCAATCCGCCCGTCCAATGGGATGATTTTCAACGCCTGGTTTTTCAGGACGATCCCTGGTTCCGGGGTCATAAGCTCAACTACCCCTGGTCGACGCCCGAGAAATATCCCAAGGGTTATCCATTCAGCGGATTGAAGGGCACGCCCCACGAGGGGGACTGGGGGGTCATTCCCGGGTTGGCGGAGGCCGAGTACGATGATTCGAAATCAGTCGATTATGCCGTGCGGGCCCTTGGTAAAAAACGACACAAGCCCTTCTTTTTGGCCTGCGGGATCTTCCGGCCACATCTTCCCTGGTATGCCCCGAAAAAAT
>Ga0233432_10002730_pt1 | contig 16243 bp, 15 predicted proteins | sample SI_122_August201_6_FD_179870 | JGI IMG/M metagenome (GOLD analysis project Ga0233432, IMG submission 179870) | Seawater microbial communities from Saanich Inlet, British Columbia, Canada - SI_122_August2016_10_MG | ecosystem: Environmental > Aquatic > Marine > Inlet | place: Canada: British...
GTTATCGTCTCCACAACCTGCCCGGTCCGTTAATACGAACCACGTCTCAGGAGGACGATTAAAAGATGAAAGCACTTACTGGATTGGTAATCGGCGCATTCGCGCTGACTGCCCTAACAACAACAACGCCCGCATTCGCCGACGGCCATGGCCACAAGCTTATGGAACAGGTCGAGATGAAGGTTGAAAACAAGGCACATGCCGGAGCCATCGCGAAGCGGCGCATGGCGATGCGCGCCATCGGCGGCAACATGAAAACCATCGGCGGATACCTTAAAGCCAATAAAGGTACACCGGCTGATGTCGCGAAAAGCGCGACGGCCATTGCGAACATCGCGAAAGTCGTGCCCGGATTGTTTCCGGCCGGCACAGGCCTGACACGCTACCCTGCCGTTACCGGAGCAAAGCCTGAAATCTTCGCAGACAGCGCAGGTTTCAAGAAAGCTTCCATGATGATGGCATCCGCTGCAGAGAACCTTGCGAAGGTTGCTGCGGCACCGAATGTCGGAAAGAAAGAAATCGGTATGGCCTTCGGCGGTCTCGGCAAAAGCTGCGGCTCATGCCACAAGGTTTACCGCAAAAAACTCAAAAAGTAGCACACAAGCGTCACCGCGACGACGCCTGACAAACTTTCGACAAACGAGAGCCCCCGCCTTCCCGGCGGGGGCTCTTTCTTTTTGGAATACGCACACCGGTTTCAGTGGATGCCGATAGCCCTGACGCCATCGACCCGGTATGTTCAGGGCGACAAATAAAAGAACAGGAAGACCCCGATGCAGGATACATTTGGCGCGTTTATGGATGGCCCACCGGTGACAATCGAGGGAAAGGCCGGTGGCCCGCTCTCCGGTCTCCGGTTTGCGGCCAAGGATGTTTTTGATGTCGCCGGTCATCCGACCAGCAACGGCCAGCCTGTATGGCCCCAAACCCACCCTTTGCCGACGCAGAATGCCGGTGCGGTCCAACAGCTTCTCGATGCCGGCGCAAGCCTGTATGGCAAAACGGTCTGCGACGAGATGTGTTATAGCCTCGCCGGCGATAACGCGCATTACGGCGCGCCGATCAATCCGGCCGCCCCCGACCGTGCGGTTGGCGGCTCGTCATCCGGTTCAGCCTCCGCTGTTGCCGGCAGTCTCGTCGACTTCGCCCTGGGCACGGATTGCGGTGGATCCGTCCGTTGCCCCGCAAGTTTCACCGGACTCTATGGTCTACGTCCAACCCATGACCGGGTTGATCCGTCAGGCGTGGCGCCGCTCGCCGGTTCTTTCGACGTTGTCGGCTGGTTTGCCCGCGACGCCAGGCTCTTTGCCGATGTCGGCAGCGTTCTCCTTGTCGGTGACACCCGGGCAATAAAGCCGAAACGCGCCCTTATCGCGCTGGACGCATTCTCCCGCATGCCCGAAGGAGAGCGTGAATCCGCAGCAGAAGCAGCCCACCAGGCGGTGGAAAAGCTCGGCCTGGAAAGCACCCCGGTCGAAGTTGCACCGGAAGGACTGGATCGCTGGTTTACGGCTTTTCGCCATTTGCAGGCGCTTGAGATCTGGGGCAACCATGCCGACTGGATTACCCAGAACAATCCCTCCTTCGGTCCCGGGGTAAAAGAACGCTTCGCCTATGCTGCCACGCTGACGGATACGGATCGTGCCGAACATCAGCCAATCCGGGATATTGCGCGTGCGCGCGTCGCAGAGCTCCTTGGCGGTGGCGATGCTGTCATCGTGATGCCGACGGCGCCGGTCAGCCCCAAACGGGATGCCAGCAATGAAGAAGTAGAGGATTTTCGAGCCCGGACAATGGGCCTTACCTGCATTTCCGGCCTGTCGGGGTGTCCGCAGATAAGTCTGCCCCTGGCCGAGGCCGGCGCCCCGCTGGGTATCTCCCTGCTTGCGGCACATGGCGGTGATGAAGCCCTGCTCGATATGGCCGTAACGCTCGCTTCCTAAAACGGTTCTCGGGACTCGGTGTCGGCTGTATACTCGGGGAGTCCGGCGACACCTCATTAACAGTAATATTCGAAAGGTCTTAATGATGAGCCGTGGATTCAAGATAGTCGGCGGCATTCTCGCCGTTGTCGTCGTGGCGATCGTGGGCGTGGTCGTCTTTATTTACTCAAATCTCGATTCCATCGTGAAGGATGCGGTTGAGGAATACGGTCCTCAATACACCGGCGTCAGCGTCAAACTGGCGAAGGTCGAGCTGTCGCCGGAGAATGGCGAAGGAAAACTGACCGGTCTGGTTGTCGGGAATCCCAAAGGTTATCTGACGGATTCAGCGTTCAAGCTCGGCAGCATATCGATGAACATCGATATCTCCAGCCTGACCAGCGACACCATCATCATTAAATCCATCGTGATCGACAAACCTGAAATCACTTATGAATTCGGCGATGGCGGCAGCAATGTCGACGTAATCGGCAAGAACGTCGAAAAAGCTGCAGGCGGCGGCGGTGCCAAGGAAGAAAAGAAAAGCGAAGAACCCGGCAAGAAGATGATCATCGAAAGCCTGATCGTCAGTAACGGCAATGTCTCCGTCAGCCACCCGCTGCTCCAGGGCAAGACACTGGGGTCAGGCCTGCCGACCATTCGACTGAAAGATATCGGCAAGGACAAAAAGGACGGCGCTTCGCCGGCCGAGGTTGTTGACACGATCATGAACGCGATCGAAAAACAGGTCGGTGCCTCCGTTGGCGGACTGAACGTCGACGGCATGGTGAAAGACCTGACCAAGGGCGTCGAAGACGCTGCCAAAGACGCCCTGAAAAACGTCACCGGCGGAGCCGACGGCGCAACGAAGGGCGTCGAAGACGCTGCCAAGGGTGCAGGCGACAGCCTGAAAAAGCTCTTCGGCAAATAGCTCTCGCTGAAGTTACAAACGGAAACGGCCATCCCGACGGGGTGGCCGTTTTCTTTTGCCCTGCGGGCGGTAAGATAGCCGACAACCACCACTTCAGCTGACACTGATGAAAGCCATCCAATACAGCCGCTATGGCGGCCCGGAAGTTCTCGACCTGGTCGATTTACCCGCCCCGGTACCCGCACCGGACGAGGCGCTGATCGCCGTTCGTTGTGCCAGCGTCATACCCGGTGACTGGAAAGTCCGCGCGGGGCATCTCCAGGAAATGTTTCCTCTAGACCTCCCCACAACCCCCGGGCGCGACGGCGCAGGTATTGTCGTTGCGACGGGCGCGGACTGCGATTGGACCGTCATCGGCGAAGAACTCTGCTTCGTCACCGAACATGTTGAGCCCGGCAGTTACGCCGAAATGGTCGCCCGCCCCCGCGGCATGACCGTTCCGAAACCGCCGGACATCGATTTCGCCGAGGCCACAGCAATAATTCACGCAGGCGTCTGCGCATGGATCGGACTGATAGAAACCGCGGAGATCACGGCTGGTCAGAACGTTCTGATCCATGCCGGAGCCGGCGCGATCGGCGGCATGGCCGTGCAGATCGCAAAATCCGTCGGATGCCATGTTTCGGCGACCTGCAGCGCTGCAAATACAGACTACGTCCGGGGGCTCGGCGCCGACAGGGTGATCGCCTATGACAAGGATGATTTCGCAGAAATCCTCACCGGCCAGGATATCGTCTTTGATCTTGTCGGCGGCGACATTCACGAACGTTCATGCCGGGTTCTGAAAAAAGGCGGCAAAATCGTCTGGCTGATCGCGTCACCGTTCAAAGATGTCAGCACCGATTACGGTGTTATCTGTAAACAGGCACTGATCCATGACAGCCGCGATACCCTCGAGAGGGTCACAGAGGCTGTCGAAAAGGGCATACTGGCCCCTCAGGTAAGCCGCCGCATGCCGATGGCGCAGGCGGCAGACGCTCACAGGATACTCGAACGCGGCGAAAACAGCCGTGGAAGAATAATTTTGGAAATCAGGGAGTAGAAAGACGTTGGAAACGACAATGGAACGGGGAAGCATCGGCGATGCCGTGCTTCGCAAGGAAGACCGCAAACTTCTTCTCGGCAATGGCCGCTTTGTGGATGACATACATGTCGCCGGAGAACTTCACGCGGTGTTCGTCCGCTCCCCGCACGCCCATGCGGATATCGCCTCGATCGACACCTCCGTAGCGGCAGCGTTACCCGGCATTGTCAGCATCCTGACCGGTACGGACATGGAAGCTGATGGTCTCGGTGAAATCCCTTTCATGTGGATCATGAATAATTCGGACGGCTCGCCGATGAACCAGCCGAAACGCTGGGGCCTTGCCCGCAACCGCGTCCGTCACGTCGGCGAACCGGTTGCGGTCGTTATCGCCGACAGCGTCGCCGAGGCAAATGATGCCGCCGAAGCCGTTATGGTAGATTACACCCCCCGCCCGGCTGTGACGTCCGCACGTGCCGCGCTGGAGCCCGCTGCACCGCTATTGCACGACGATGCACCGGGTAACCGGATCTATACATTTGGACGTGGCAATGCCGATGCGGCCGATGCAGCTATCGCCGGCGCCGCTCACGTCATCGAGATCGAAATCGTCAATAACAGAATTGCCTGCGCCGCGATCGAAACGCGCGCATGTCTGGCTGTCCCCGACCCGGCCTCGAGCATGGTAACCCTGTACGACGCGACGCAAGCGCCCCACCTGATACGCCGCTCGATCACCGAAGCTCTGGGCATGGACCTCGCCGACCTCCGTGTTATCGCACCCGATGTCGGCGGCGGGTTCGGAACCAAGGGCAAACACTACCCGGAAGAGACCATCCTTACCTGGGCCACCCGGCGCCTTGGCCGTCCCGTCCGCTGGACGTCGACACGCTCGGAAGCCTTCATCTCCGACACCCAGGCCCGTGATCACCTTACAACCGCGACACTCGGCGTCGACGAGGACGGTCATTTTGTCGGCCTCCGGGTCAACACGCTGGCAAATGTCGGCGCCTATATCTCGACCTTCGGCGCCAGTATCCCCGGGGCGATTTATTCCGCCCTGCTCGCAGGTGTATACAAAACGCCTGCTATTCACATCGATGTGACGACCGTTCTCACCAACACCGTCCCGACGGACGCCTATCGCGGCGCCGGCCGGCCGGAAGCATGTTACGTGCTGGAACGACTGGCCGATGCTGCTGCCGCCAGGCTCGGGCTTGACCGTGCGGAAATCCGCCGCCGCAACCTGATCCCCGTCGGGGCCATGCCCTACGCCACCCCGATTGGTCCGGTTTATGACAGTGGCGACTTCCCCAACATCATGGAGAAACTTCTCGCCGCAGCGGACTGGGACGGCTTCGCCGCCCGCCGAACAGAAAGCGAAGCACGCGGCAAGCTGCGGGGCATCGGACTTGCGATGTATGTCGAAACGTCGGGCGTTGCCCCCTCTAAAATGGCCGGCATCATGGGCGCACGTATCGGGTTTTTCGAAAGCGCGGAAATCCGTATCGACAGTGGCGGCAGCGTTCGCCTTCTCGCCGGGACCCACAATCATGGCCAGGGCCACGACACTACCTATGCCCAGATTATCGCCAGCAAGCTCGGTCTGCCTTTCGAAAAGGTCACCGTGATCGAAGGCGACACGGAAGCCGTGCCCATGGGCACAGGCACATTCGGGTCACGGTCAATCGCGGTCGGCGGGTCAGCAATTGCCGTTGCTGCGGACAAGGTCATCGAGAAAGGCCGCAAACTCGCCGCCTTTATCATGGAGGCTGCCGAAGAAGACGTCTCCTTTGCCGACGGGATCTACGCCATTGCAGGCACCGACCGTCATATGACCATCGGTGAAATCGCAAGCGCGGCCAATCTCGGTCACGTTATGCCTCCCGGCATGGAGGCCGGCCTGAACGAAACCGCCTTTTATGATCCGTCAAATTTCGCGTATTCGAATGGCGGCCATGTCGTCGAGATCGAGATCGACCGCGATACCGGTGAAATCGAATTCCAGCGCTATTACGTCGTCGACGATATCGGCACCGTCATCAACCCGATGATCGTCCATGCCCAAATTCACGGCGGGCTTGCCCAGGGTATCGGTCAGGCACTGACCGAAAGCGCCGCGTACGATCCAGATAGCGGCCAGATACTTGCAGGCTCGTTCCTGGATTACTGTATGCCCCGCGCCGACGATTTCATCGCGTTCGAAGGCGAACTGGATGAATCCCAGCCCTGCACTCACAATCCGCTTGGTGCGAAAGGCTGCGGCGAATCCGGCTCCATCGGTTCCCCGGCCGCGCTCGTCAGCGCGGTTCTCGATGCCCTCGGCCCAATGGGCGTCACCGATATCGAAATGCCACTGACGCCACTGCGATTGTGGGAAACAATCAGGCGAGCAGAAACCGCATGAAGTACCGGGCCGGAATCGATATAGGCGGCACGTTCACCGACCTCGTCCTGATGGGCGAAGACGGCTCTCTGCATGCGGAGAAGCTGCTGACGACACCTGACGATTTCGGCCGCGGCATAGCCGAGGGTCTTGCAACCTCGCTCGCAACCATCGGCGCCGCGCCGGATGATATCGAGGTCATCGTCCATGGCACCACGGTCGCGACGAACGCCATTCTCGAAGCCAAGGGCGCACGGACGGGCCTGATTACGACCGCCGGTTTCAGGGATGTGCTGGAGCTCCGCCGGCTGCGCATTCCCGAAATGTATACGCTGAACTGGACCAAGCCCCTGCCCCTTGTCCCGCGCCGCCTGCGCCGGGAGGCGACGGAAAAAACCGGTCCACGTGGCGAAGTTCGCATCCCCCTGGACGAGGCGACCGTCATTGCCGCATGCGAACGTCTCACCCGCGAAGACGTCGCGGCAGTCGCCATCGCCTACCTGCATTCCTATGCAAATCCGGTCCACGAAAAACGTAGCGCCGAAATCGTCCGCGACATGATGGGCCCCGATATATTCATTACCTGTTCGAGCGATATCCTGCCCGAAATCAGGGAGTACGAACGAACATCGACAACGGTCATCAATGCCTATCTCGGCCCCATCCTGACGGCTTATTTCTCTTCGTTACGGCGCCACCTTGAATCAATCGGCGTATCCGCTCCGGTCCAGGTCATGAAGTCGGACGGCGGGGTCATGTCCATCGGTGCCGCAGCGGACAGACCCGCTTATCTCGTCGAATCCGGCCCTGCCGCCGGCGTCATCGGCGCGGCGCGCCTGGGCGCGGACAGCAATAACATCACACTCGATATGGGCGGCACCACGGCAAAGGCCTCGATGGTCGAAGGCGGCCGGATTTCCCGCACCGGCGACTACGAAGTCGGTGCCGGGATCAACCTGTCGAGCAAACTCGTGATGGGGGGCGGCTACGCGCTCAAACTTCCCGTGATCGATATTTCCGAGATCGGCGCAGGTGGCGGCAGCATCGTCTCGCTGGACCGCGGCGGGCTTTTGAAAGTCGGTCCGCAAAGTGCCGGCGCCCTGCCCGGCCCGGTCTGTTATGGCGGCGGCGGTGAAGACCCGACGTTTACGGATTCTGTCCTCACGCTGGGCTTCCTGAACCCCGGCCACCTGGTGGGCGGCAGCCTTGAGCTGGATGCCGACGCTGCCCGCGACGCCTTGCAGAAGAAAATTGCCGGGCCTCTTGGCCACACCCTGCAGGACACCGCATGGGGCGTATACCAGGTCGCCTGCGGCACCATGGTCCGGGCCGTAAAGGCGGTATCGACCTATCGCGGTCGCGACCCCCGCGACTTTTCATTATTCGCCTTCGGCGGGAACGGGCCTGTCGTCGCCGCGGAAATCGCCAATCTCCTCGATATGACACGGGTCATTATCCCACCGACCCCCGGCGTATTCAGCGCCTACGGCCTATTGCTGTCAGATGTTGAGCACGAAATCAGTCGCGCCTGGCTGAACCGCCTTACCGCAGTGTCGCCGCAGGACATGGAAACCGCCTATGACAAGCTGGAAGCAGACATCACGGCGTTGATGACGTCCGAAGGATACGCGGCCGGTGAATACACGCTCACACGGCTCGCTGATCTGCGCTATGCCGGACAGGCACATGAACTGACCGTCGACTGCGCATCTCGTGAAGGCTTCCCCGATTTCCCCGCGCTTATCTCGGCCTTCGGCGCCGAACACGAACGCACCTACGGCCACCAGGCAGAGGCCGAGGCAGTCGAATGCGTGACACTGAGGTTGATCGCCCGGGTGACCGAAGACCGTCCGGAACGGCAGATCGCGCCAGCACGCGCAGCGATTAAAGAGCCCATACCACGCATGGTGTATTTCGGCCCCGACCACGGCGAGGTCGAGACCCCTGTGATCGACCGCCCCGCCCTGGCACACCCTCGTAACGGCCCGATGATTGTCGAAGAATACGATTCAACCTGCGTCGTCCCCCCCGGGTGGCAGGCGGAACTGGATGCGACAGGGAATATCGTCCTGACCAGAGAGAACGACAAATGACCGTTCATACGCCCGGTACCATTCCCACTGTCGATCCGATCACAATGGAAGTTGTCCAGAACGCCCTCGGGGCGATTGCAGATGAAATGGCATTGGTCATCATGCGCACCGCCTATTCGACCATTGTCCGGGACTCGATGGATTATTCAACAGGCATCTGCGACCGCGAAGGCAGAATTGTCGCCCACGGAATGACGATGGCACTGCACCTCGGCTCGTTTCCGGATGCAATGCGTATCCTGATCCGCGATTACGGCGATGACATGCACCCCGGTGATATGTTCGTCTGGAACGACCCGTATGAAGGCGGTGGCCAGCATCTGCCGGATGTCTATATCGTCAAACCCGTATTCATCAACGATACCCTCGAAGGATACGCGACTTCCCTGGTCCACCAGATCGATATGGGCGGAATAGCGCCCGGATCATCGGCGGTCTATGCCACGGAAATTTTTCAGGAAGGCCTCCGCATCCCGCCGATCCGGCTCTACGATCGGGGTGTGGCCAACGAAACGTTCTTCAAGCTTATGGAACGGAACACCCGTATCCCCGACAAGCTCGCCGGCGATATGCGCGCCCAGATCGCGGCCTGCCGCACCGCCGATACCGCGTTGTGCGAACTGATCGCGCGGCATGGTGCCGCAGAATATCGCGCAATCGTCGAGGAACTTCACGCGCATGCCGAGCGGATCATGCGATCCGAGATATCAAGCCTGCCCGACGGCACCTGGTCGTTTACCGACTATATCGACGGCCTTGGTGAGACGCCCGAGCCCCTTCCCATGACCATCGCCGTCACCATAAACGGCAGCGACATGACGCTGGACTGGACCGGTTCAGCCCCCCAGGTAAATGCTGCGATCAACTGTCCGGCGCCCTTTGTAAAATCCGCATGCCACCTGATCGTAAAATGTATCGCGGAAGAGGAAATCCCCAATTTTGAAGGTTTTATCCGCCCGCTGAACATCATTGTGCCTGAAGGGACAATCGTAAATCCAACCCCGCCGGCCGCCTGTGCGGCGCGGGCAATCGTCGGCTGGCGGGCACTGGACGTCCTGCTGGGCTGTTTTGCCCAAATCGTCCCGGACCGGGTGCCCGCGGCCGGGGAAGGCGGTGTAACGTTCCCGTCTTTCAGCGGATATGACGGCGAAAAACGCTTCGTCTGTACCGAGGCCTGGGCCGGTAGCTGGGGTGCAATGCATGACGGCGACGGCGCATTCGGCATCCCGAACCCCGGTGGAAACCTGACCAACCAGCCCGTTGAGATGGTGGAAGCGTTGTTTCCGCTGGAAATTATGCGATACGGGATGGTCGAAAATTCAGGCGGTCCCGGCAAATATCGTGGCGCCCCGGCTTATCAGCGGGAATACCGTTTTCTATCCGAAGAGACACAGATGGTCATGCGCTCCGACCGGCGGCGGTTTCTGCCCTACGGACTGAATGGCGGTTGCCCGGGAACCCCGTCCTGGAATCTGAAAAACACCGGAACGACATCACAATCAGCGATCCCCGTGATGCCGATGGAAGCTGTTCTTTTTAAACAGGGAGAAACATTCCTTCATGTCTCCGGCGGCGGTGGTGGACATGGACACCCGTTGGACAGAGCACCTGAAGCCGTCCTCGAAGATGTACGCGAAGAGCGTTTCACCGCCGCGTACGCAAAAGACGTCTATGGCGTCGAAATCTCGGGAGAACCACCCGTGATCGACACTGTCGCCACTGAAATATTGCAACGCAATATGAAAAACCGCCCGCTGGATATAGAAAAGCCCGCATATCTCTGTCATTTTCACGATTCCTTTGGAATCAAAGGTTTCCGCCTGGTCGGACCTCGTGAAATGAGTGTCTGACGGTTTTCTAGCCGGCCATTGCCGTCTACGGATTGCCTAAACCCGCGAATTACAGAGCGATGCATTTGACGCAATGCTGCGCCGCAATATTTTAATTAAAATCCAACGCATCTTTAACTGCTTGGTAGTTTTCAGACGCCATTGTGCACCGCACAGCATTCTGGAGTAGAAAATATGACCATCAATACACCCGCAACCGGCTTTGACTTTTCCGGTTTCAATCTCAGCAAACCCGCTACCATAGATATCCGCCGCCAGGCGGAACTCGCGCGCTCGGCATATATCCACACAGCACTGAACATGCTCGGTCAGCGGATCACCTCTGCTTACAGGTCCACGACCGAATTGTTCAGCTTTGCCCAGCGTATGAATCAGGCGGCCAGGCTCTGACTATTCAGTAACCAGCCCAAGCGATATATCGAAAAAACGCTCCGGCTCCCGGGGCGTTTTTTTGCGCCCGTTCACCGAACAGGCGCCCCGAACAGAGCCCCCGATAGAAAGTGGCCATTGCCGATGCCAGCAGACGGAAAACAATGTCCTTGTCTTTACCCGCACATCTGGTCACATTGCCGCCATCAGATTTTCGAAGATCTGGCGTAGCCTGCCCTGTCAAAATGACAATCGGCATCAATACACCAAGCTATTCGGGAAATTGAAATCGGCTCACGCGTCGCGTGAGTATTCTCTTCTCTTTTTAAAGGAAATAGCTATGGCTACAGGAACCGTTAAATGGTTCAACCCTACCAAGGGTTTCGGATTTATCGAACCAGAAGACGGCGGCCAGGATGTGTTTGTTCACATCTCCGCAGTCGAACGCGCAGGCATGTCGTCTCTGAATGAAGGCCAGAAGGTCAGCTACGAAGTACAGCCCGGAAGAGACGGCAAGAAATCTGCCGAAAATCTCGCTTCGGCAGACTGATACCGACGAGACAAGAACGAACGAAGATAAGGGAGGCCTGCGACAACGCCGGCCTCCCTCATCCCTGCCCCATCGCCGACTGATTGGAAGCCAATGGCTCGCAAAACAAACTATGGCTTTGAAAGACGCGAACGCGAAAAAGCCCGCGCCGCAAAGAAAGCTGAACGCCAGCGCCAGAAGCAGGAAAAATCGGACGACCGCAAGGATGACGATGATCCCTCACAGACGTCAGACGTCGATTCCGCAGAATCCACAGAATCCGCAGACGCACAAAACGACGAAACACAGACCACCGACTGATGAATGTCCTGTCTCGGGCCCGCGGGTTTGAGACTTATCGCTCGCTAAGAGCAACGTCGAGGGACTGGAAGACCGGCCGAAGCAAATAACGCAACACGGTTTTCTGCCCGGTATTGATATCAATCTCGGTCACCATACCCGGCAAAATCCTGTTCTTCTTGGATTTATCCCCGACAAACGCATCCTTCAATTTGATTTCCGCTTTGTAATAGACCTCGTTTTCACGATCCTTGAACGTCGAGGCTGAAATCTTTGTCACAATCCCCTCGATCGCACCGAAACGCGCAAAATCGAATGTCGTTACCTTGACGTTCGCCTTGTGACCGATCGTGATGTGTCCGATATCGACTGGCGATATACGGGCTTCGACAATCAGTTCCTTATCCATCGTGTCCTTCCCCCCTAAAACTGGGCCATTATTTTGTTCCAGATAGGGGAGATTTCGATGGCTCGGAAACGACATTCAGACGAGGACATTCTGAAGCTGTTGCGTGAGATTGAGGTGAAGCTGTCATCAGGCAGCGACGTGCAGTCGGCGTGTCATGGCGTGGGGATCAGCGACGCGACGTATTACAACTGGCGCAAGCGGTTCGGCGGGATGGGGCGGTCTCAGTTGTCGGAGATGCGCAGTCTCGAGAAAGAGAATACGCGGCTGAAGAAGATCGTCGCGGAACTTGAACTCGACAAGCTGATCCTCAAGGAAAGCCTGACCTACCTAAAGCCCAGGGCCTGACGACCGGGCAGCTCCGTCAGGCCGTTATCCATACACGTCAGAAGCTCGCGACATCGGAGCGGCGGACCTGCCGGGTGATCGGTCTGGCGCGTAGTTCTCTGCAATACCAGGCGGCACAAAGAGATAGAGATGATGATGCCCTGCGGTTGGCTCTGATCCGGCTGGCAAAGCAGTATGGCCGCTACGGCTATCGCAAGATAGCGGAGCTGCTGCGTATCGAGGGCTGGAAGGTAAACCATAAGAAGGTTGAGCGGATCTGGCGCGAAGAGGGACTGCAACTGCCGCAACGGCACAAGAAACGCCGGCGGCTCTATCATAAGGATGCTTCGATCATCCGGCTGCGGCCGACCCATCCGAACCACGTCTGGAGCATCGACTTCGTGCACGACAAGCTCTGCAATGGTCGGAGCTACAAGATGCTGACCGTTCTCGACGAGTATACCCGCCAGGCGCTTGCTGTGGCTGTTCGCACCAGGATGGGTGCCGAGGATGTACTTGAGGCGCTGTACCCGCTGCTCCTGCGCTACGGCACCCCGAAATACATCCGCTCCGACAATGGCCCGGAGTTCATCGCGCAGACGATGCAGGACTGGCTGGCAAGGGTCGGCATCAAACCCATCCGCATCTATCCCGGGTCACCGTGGGAGAACGGATACAATGAACGCTTCAACGGTACCCTTCGCCACGAGGTGCTCAATGCCGAGTGGTTCACCACGACGACGCAGGCTCAGATCGTCATCAATCAGTGGCTCAGACAGTACAACCACGTGCGACCACATCAGGCCCTGAACATGCGACCGCCAGTACCGGAAACTCTAATCAGAAATGGCACAGAACCTGGGGGCTAGACACCTTCGCACCCGGCAACATGTCGAAGAGCGCTTCCCGCGCCTGCCATTCGCTCATGCGCTCGTTATAATCTTCGACCCGGAGTTCAGGGCGGTTTTCAAGCGCATGCTTCTCCATCTCCGCCAGCGACATCGGCAGAACCGGCATCGCCGATGCCAGCGTCGTGGTCGCCAGTTTGAAGGGCGTTCCGGGCCGAATGTTCAAATGTTCCGCCAATGCGCCGCGGGCTTCGCGCAATTCGCGCTGAACGGTCAGCGCCTGGCGCACGGATTCAACAATTTCACGCCGGTAGGCAACCGACTTGACCACATCGTTCGCGCCGGATTTTTCCATCGCGCGGGATTCACGCATGGCAACCTTGATATTGCGGGCAATTGCCTGAACCTTGCCCATCAAACGTTCCGCGCCGGCCGCCCGCCAATAGGCGGTGCGGACTTCGCGGATAATATCCTGCAGGGCTTTGCGCTCTTTTTCGCGGGCGATCAGGACTTCATCCGCCTGTTGCTTCGCCCGCGCATAAGACACACCCAGATCCAGAATATTCCAGGTGATACCGGCACTCGCGGTTCCTGTAATCCTGTCGTCGCTGGCTGAAAGCTCCTCGTTCGTCGCGTTGCGCGCCGCATCGAGGTCGAGACTGGGGAGCATCTCGAAGCTTTTGGTCTGCAACTCCGCATCTTCGATTTCGCGTTCGATCTGCTTTACCCGGCGCTGAAGGTTGAATGCGACGGCACGCGCGATTGCCTGATTCAGCGTTATCGGCTCAGCCGGCACGAACTCCAGCTGGGCAATAAGCTTCAGGTCCCCTGCCGTTCGGGCATTCCGGTCTTCGCTGGTCAGGGGCTTGGGCATTATCGAACAGCCGGAGACAATGCCGAGAATGGCCAATGATCCCATAAGGCGGTATCCGAGACGCTGAGACATGATCCTCTTTCGGCCCGCCAGCCCCGCGCGGATGGATTCCGCGCATCAATGGCAGACACCCCCCGATTACGCCGTATTGATAAAAAATCCGTAAAATTGAAGATATTCAATACACCCGTCCCGCACAGGCAATCAGGAGCCGACGTATATCTGTGAGCTGCGCGAAAAGGATTTGTAGCGCGGACGTATTTCTCTCAACTGCGAAATCCTGATATCTTTGGTGTCTCAAAATCTGAAAGAGCCAACCATGCGTCAGGACGCCATCGCCCCGGGTTATACAAGCGCGCAGACAATTGCCGTCCTCGCCGGCTCCAGCGTGATGCTGACGATGAGCATGGGGATGCGCCAGAGTTGGGGCCTGTTCTCAGTCCCGATTACGCAGGACCTTGGTATTTCCGTCGCCGATTTCATGCTCGCAATCGCGATACAGAACCTCGTCTGGGGCGCGACCCAGCCGATTGTCGGCGCCTATGCGGACAAGTTCGGCAGCCGGTGGGTCGCGGTCCTCGGCACCCTGCTCTACGCAGCCGGTATCGGCGTCACGATGGCCGCGACCGGCTCGCTGATGTTGATCATCGGGCTTGGCGTGATGGTCGGCGTTGCCATGTCGTGCACGGCACTCATGCTCGCCCTTGCCGCCTCGGCCCGCGCCGTATCGGCGACCAAGCGCACGCTTATACTGGGGATAATCTCTGCAATGGGGTCCGTGGGTTCGTTCATCGCCGCCCCGCTTGCAGAAGGGCTGATTTCAAGCCATGGCTGGCTCATCGCGATGGTCGCGTTCCTCGGTCTCTGCGTCGTGATGCTTCCGGGCGCTTTCTTCACGGGTTCAGGGGACAAAGCGTCAGCCGAAGCCAACCGCAACTCGACACAGCCGGATGCCACGCTCACCCTTCGCCAGGTGCTGAAAGACGCGGCAGGCCATACGGGATACGTCATTACCGCCGTCGCATTTTTTGTCTGCGGTCTGCAATTGATCTTCATCGCCATGCATCTGCCGAATTACCTGGCACTATGCGGTCAGGCACCCTGGCTGGGGGCGACTGCACTCGGCGTTATCGGCGCCTTCAATGCCCTCGGCTGCTACCTTCTGGGCTGGCTCGGCACCAGGTATCCGAAGAACGTAGTCCTCGGAGTCGTCTATATCCTGCGATCGGCCCTTATCATAATCTACTTCCTGCTGCCGGCGACCCCGGCCACAACGCTGATCTTCGCTGCTCTCATGGGGGTTTTATGGCTTGGAGTCGCCCCGCTCGTCACCGGGTTCGTCACACAGATTTTCGGGCTCAAATACGTTGCCACGCTGATCGGCATTGCTTTCTTCTTTCACCAGGTCGGCTCGTTCATCGGCGTCTGGGGTGCCGGGCTGATCGTCGATTCCCTGGGCTCGTACGATCTTGCGTGGCAGATCGCCGTTGTCATCGGCATCGGCGCCGGAATAGCGCAGATATTTGCCAACGACCAACCTAAAGCCGGTATTCCGACCCCCGTAGCGGCCTGACCGGATCACGTAACCCGGAATGTCTTCAAACCCGTATAAGCTGTTGGATTCCGGATAACGTCGTATGAACGCCCTTCGTAACAGCGCCGCATTTTTCCTGTCGCACCCAATCGCCCGACGTCAATATCTACGGACGATCTTGCGCATTTTGAGTTGGCAGATTCTCAGCCGCCTGCATTCGGTGATAACCGTACGCTGGATCGGGGGGACAAAGCTGACCGTTTCCCGCGGCGCCAGGGGCGCGACGGGCAATCTTTATTACGGCCTGCATGAATTCTCGCCCATGGCATTCACCATACATATGCTCCGCCCGGGCGATGTTTTCGTCGATGGCGGCGCCAATATCGGCACCTATACCCTGCTGGCCTCCGCAATCGCGGGTGCTCATACCGACGCATTCGAGCCGGACCCCGGAACCATCGAACACCTTGCTGCCAATATCGAGACAAACGCGATCTCGGATCGGGTGACGGTTCATGCCTCGGCATTGGGAGATCGCATAAAGCGGGTATCGTTTACCTCGGGTCTGGACACGATGAATTTCGTCAGCGACCGGGGTGATCAAACCGTGCAGATGACCACGCTCGATTCCCTGTCCCTCTCACCCGCCCTCCTGAAGCTCGACCTGGAAGGCGGCGAGCAAAGCGCTGTCGCCGGCGCGGAACGAACATTGCGCGATCCGATGCTATTGGCGATCATTTGTGAAGATAACGCCCCGGAGATGGCCGCTCTGCTGGCAGAATACGGGTTCGAGCGATACGGGTACGACCCTTTCGAACGTCGGCTCTCGCCCGAACCGAGGGCATTGCCG
>Ga0233432_10002731_pt1 | contig 16240 bp, 13 predicted proteins | sample SI_122_August201_6_FD_179870 | JGI IMG/M metagenome (GOLD analysis project Ga0233432, IMG submission 179870) | Seawater microbial communities from Saanich Inlet, British Columbia, Canada - SI_122_August2016_10_MG | ecosystem: Environmental > Aquatic > Marine > Inlet | place: Canada: British...
ATCGAACCCACCAGGTAAAAGAAGGATGATAGCCAGCATAAAACTGATACCATTCCTCAAGCATCTTGCTGTAAAGATCGATCGTCTGAGCAACCCTCCCCCCCAACACTGGGGTGAGTGAAGAATCTGATAGCTCCAATGAGGATCGAACCTTCTGGTGGGATTGAGTCACCTGTGATTTCAACGCATGCATCAGTGCTGCCGTGTCTTCTGCCTCCATGGGTTCTACTCGCTGACGCGCCTCAGCCAACTCGAGTATGGATGCCCCAAATGGCAACCACTCTTTGATTTCAGCATATCGTGCCCGTGCTTGATCAAGTTGCCGTGAAGCAAATTTCAATTGATTCCGCAGCAGGATATAATCAATACGTTCTTTCTGAGTTAGTTGCTGAAATTCAGTCGCAAGCAGAGAAGTTGAGTATTCCTGAATCAATTCCTGTAATCGATCATGACGTGTCTCTGACATCTCCCAGAGGTGATACCGTTTGATCACTTTGACATCTTTGGTGAAGGCCTCAATCAAACCACGGACGGGAGGCAGGGAAGAATCAACATCCACGGAAGATGATTTGTCCGCTAGAGTGAATAGCGGCAGCAAACAACAACCCGAGAGGCATAAACCAAGACGAATCAATCTACCTGCTTGGGGAAGAGAAAAGCGACGCATATACACAAAATAACTCAGAGCCAAAGAGTTGAGAAGTCCGTTTTTATAAGCTCGACAGGTAACCTACCGTGAGTTAGTATTGATCCATATAGTGTTGAAAAACGTTGTAGGAATTCTGATATGAAAATAAACAATCAAAAGATGGGAAAGCTCAGGTCCAAAAAGGGATTTACCCTCATTGAGCTTCTGGTGGTAATCGCCATCATTGCAATACTCGCCGGTATGTTGTTGCCAGCTTTGAGCAAGGCCAAAACAAAAGCTCAGGGCATCAGCTGTATGAATAATCTGAAGCAGCTTGGTCTCGCTTGGTTCATGTATGCGGGTGACAATGAAGGAGGTCTTGTTTCATCACTTGGAACCGTCAACAGAAGACCGGCATGGATCGAAGGCAGTCTCAACTACAATGGTGGCAACCGTGCAAACTGGGACGTCACCATGCACATCGAGAAAGGCCCTCTCTTCACCTACGCGGGAAGTAGTGCAAAAATCTTCAAGTGCCCGTCGGACAAGGCCAATGTCAAGGTTGGAGGAGAAATTCGCCCAAGGGTACGAAGTAACTCGATGAGTCAGGCTTTTGACAACGGTAGCTGGCTACCCGGTTCCATGTATCGTACCTTTGGAAAGGAATCCGACCTGATCGATCCAGGCCCATCGATGACGTGGATATTAATTGATGAGCATCCTGGTAGCATCAACGACGCTGCCTTCGCAGTCCAAATGCAGCAGGCCAGTACGTTGAGCCAGGCGAGAATCATCGATTTCCCCGCCAGTTACCACAACGGTGCATGCGGATTAGCTTTTGCCGATGGCCACTCAGAAATCAAAAAGTGGGTTGACAATCGTACTGTTGAACCAGCTAATTTTGGCAAACAACTTCCGGCTTTGAATGTGGCCTCACCCAATAACAGGGACGTTTTGTGGATGTCAGAGCGCACATCATCCTTGAAGCCTGGTAGAACCCGCTAGTAGTTTTCAAAACATGTGAATCTAATTGCCTGAGGAGCGTTCGCTTCTCAGGTTTTTTTTTGCGCACTGAACTGCCCTCTAAGTCATTCAGAAAAGCGATGACCCATATCGTAGTAGTATTGCAGTCAATGTAAGGCGTCATCCTGCAAGTAAATGATGCTTGATCGGCAGTTTCACTTCCGCAAAGGGATCACTGTCGACTGAAATCAAATCACTTCCTAGAGGACTATTGCCTATTGCTCCAGAAGAAGCCCCATTGCGTGACCAAAAGCGGTGCCTGTCTGGGCGAAGAACCATGGACTACCAAGATAGTGATACGGGCGGTCATCGCCAAATTGTCGCCACTTATCCACATCTTTTTTCCAGCTCCCGGGGCCGTAGTAAATGGCATCAGCGTCCATGTCCCAAAATGGTGCAGTACGTATGCAAACGACCGTCCCCTCGAAACCGCTGACTTGCGCTGCATCCCATTGAGCTTTACGTAGAGTCGCGTGATTGTCTGGATTGCCATCTTTGTCGGTCGGATAAGCCCCTTTTTTATCGCCATCGTGTCCATTTTGGCCAATCACAACAGGTAAATCAGGAACATTGAGATCCTTTCGAATGTCCCTTATGAGCGCAGTAAGATTGGATTCATATCCCTTACGATAGTTTTCGTCGAAAAGATCGTTCCAGCCCTGAAACCAAACCATTCCTTTTATTTCGTAACCTTGCTCCTGATAGTCCGGATGATTTTTTTGCAGTTGTGACAATGACTGCTTAATTTCATCAATCATCAAGTCGTAAAAAACACCGTAAGTTTCGAGTATTTCTTGCACCGTTTTCTTCTCGCGAACAGCCAAAGCCTTGATTTTCTTATTTGTGTTACGGAGGCTGGGGGGAAGAAATTCCCGACCAAGAGCTTTCCCACCCCATGCTGTTTTAATCAGTAGAACGGGCTCTTCAAACAAATCTCCCATCACTTGACCAAAGTTGAATTCAGGACCGAAACAGTCCCGGTTTGGACTATACCCAACTTTCAAATTCCCATGTTGTTCATGAAAATCCACCCACACATCCTTTCGCTCAGCCCAGGCATATTGAGGTTGCCGAGAGTTTTCAGCCAAGGATGAGTGCAGCGTTTTCAAAAATGCTTCATCATCCTCGTCTTTCACAAAACGCAGGTATCGTTCACGGTATTTTGCTTGTCCTAACTGCCATGATAGCGGCCTGGGAAAACCCTTGCCTTCCATGTTGGATTGGCCGGCAAGGATAAAAACCTGAACCGGACCATTGGGTTCCCCTGTTACCTGCTCAAGGGAGCAAAGACCAAGAAATACAAAAATTGAGTTAAAGAAGAAAGAGGTGCCTACTTTTTTCACAAAATGCATGGTTTGGATTATTTTTAAGTTGTGAGGGTAATACAACAAGACACCTATTTTCTCTGTCCAGGGGATCGGGCGCCTGAAAGCCGCAGATTGTGTTCGCGACGCATTTTGAATTGCCGTGAAAGTTGAATCGCTTTTTCCCGATCATCTGAATCATAATCCCAGAATTCCTGAACAACTTTTTCACATGCAGGATAGTGGCTTCCATCATCCCCTACATGTTGTCTCAAGGTGGCAAATTGCTTTTTCAAGTCATCACGGATCTGGCGGTAGGCCGGGTGATCATAGACATTGCTGAGTTCGCTCGGATCCTTCTCCAAATCATACAGCTCCCACGCCGGTGGCGTTTGATTGCCGCCTTTGTAATCGCATCCATAGAAAAAAATCAGTTTATGTTTTTTCGTACGCATGGCCATTTCACCCGGATTGTCATGATGGGCCATGTGCATCCAATAACGATAGTAGGCAGCCTTTTTCCATCCTTGTGGCTCTTCACCCCCACTTTCGCATATCGCCTTGAAGGAACGTCCCTGCATGGTTGCAGGCAACTCCATGCCGGCGAAATCCAGCATCATGGCTGGAAAGTCGACATTTTCGATGATGGCATCACTACGCTTACCAGCAGGAATGGATTTCGGATATCTTACGATGAGCGGCATGCGCATGGACGGATCATAGGCCCAGCGTTTGTCCTGATAATCATTCTCTCCCAGCCAAAAACCTTGATCTCCGGTGTAAATAATGACGGTATTATCATAGAGTCCCTCAGCTTTGAGGTAATCAAACAGGCGACGAAGATTGTCATCCACACCTTTCACACAACGCAGATATTTTTTAAGATACGCCTGATAGGCGAGTCGCGTTGTTTCACGCTCACTCATCGTTTCTACATTGTAATTCAATGGAAATTCCTCTGGAAACCTCTTGTTCAAATCAACCGCATAGGAGCGACGGGGATTGCGTTTACCAATGGAGGTCCCCATGTGTGGCATCAACTCATCCTCATGACCACGCGTGGCAAGAGAGCCAAAGGATGCAGGCACATCATAAAGTGTCTCCGGCTCGGGGATTTCAACATCGGCCAGATAAGATTGGTATCGTTCGGCGTTTTCAAAGAAATCATGCGGTGCTTTGAATTGATGACAGACAAAAAACGGCGTGTTTGGATCACGCTCATTCTTGAACCAGTCAAGTGTGGAATCCGTGATCGCATCAGAAGAATGTTGCCCTTCATGGGTGACCACATTTTTAGGCCACGATTCCACCCCCTTCACTCTGAATTCAGGATCGTTATATTTTCCCTGGCGAGGGAGGACTTTATAGTAGTCAAAATTTGGCTCCTGCTTCAGGTGCCACTTACCGATGATCGCTGTCTGGTATCCTGCTTGCCTCATTAGAACAGGCAATGCCTGACGCGCTGGTTTGATATGGCCACCCAAATCAAAGACTCCATTCACGTGAGGGTATTGACCCGTCATGATACACGCCCGGCTTGGAGTGCAAATAGCATTGACGCAAAAAGCGTTCTCAAAAACAATCCCCTCCTCAGCCAAGGAGTCTATTGTCGGTGTGGGATTGAGATCCTTTAATACTGTCGCATACGTTCCTATCGCTTGTGCGGTATGGTCATCCGACATGATGAACAGGATATTTGGAGCAGATCTCCCCCCATGAACCTGGCTCATCAGCCCGATGAATGAGAAGACCAGTATGAATAGATATTTCATCATCTGATTTTGCAATGCGAACATTTGCACGGCATGTTCGGTCACCACGGAGAACTTACCCTAGAAAGAGTGGCTTGAGGTGGCGCTCATAAATATTTTCTGTTACATTTTTTCCTACAATCTCCTCATTCGCCTTCAGCAAATTCAAATATCGATCACCCGTCTGGGCTGCCACCTTGAAGGAAATGTGAATCAGTTGACGCACATTATCATTGAAATCAGGATGGCCTTGTATGTGTCTCAGGGCATTTGCCAACTGTTCTCCTGTCCAGGCATTGACTGTCTCAATCGAAGGAAGTCTGGATCGATCGATATCAATCACCGAAGCATAGGGCTCACAAAGTGAGTCGACATTTTCCAGTGCGTATCCGTAGATTTCCTTGGCAAGCAACAAACCATCGCCTCCTGCTTCGGATAATCCGATCATCTCTTCCAGCCAAGTTGTTCCTGCTGTTTTCAAATGGACCCCGGCTCCTGTTCTCTGGAGTGCTTTTCGAATGATGGGGTAGAGACTGAACTTGTCACTCCCACTATGTACACTCAATTTCAAGTTTCCAGGAAGGCCATACTTTTCTATGGCAAAAGCGATGACTGCAAGATCATCATTAAATTCCTTTTCGAATTGTGCAAGATCTCCCACGTAATCCACCCCTTTGTTGAAACGACCGGTAAACTTCGGAGCGATGGTTTGAGCTGGAATACCTTCATCAGCAATGGCCGCAAGAATGATCAACAATTCAGGAGGGGTTTGCGGGGCATCTGTCTCATCCATGGAGATCTCAGCAATAAAATCATCGGCTTTGCGCTTGTCCAGAATGTAGCGATAGACATTACCGGCTTCCCTGACCGCAAGCAGGTATTGTTTGGCGACACGCTGCACTTCTTCCCGCCTGATATCAAGCGGCTCATCCACACCCTCAATCGCAATGGAACCCACTAGCTCCGGATGCCGTTCTATGAAACTTTCGACGGTCTCTGCTGGAGTTTCCTGACCAATGAAGTCGGCAACATCAATGGTGAAAAAGTCAGAATGCGGAAGAAATCGGTCCACGGTTTTGATTCCGATGTGATCCGCATCGACATGCCAGCCTTTTTCCCAGCCAAGAGAAGATACCGCTTGCTCGGCTGCGTCCATTACTGAAGCAGGCTCGGAGCCAATAAAGCTGTGCTCACGATTGGACTTATTCCACACAGGCGCAACCTCCACGCCTTCGTTTAATAATAACTGGCACGCGTTCAATTGTGCTTTTGCCTGATGAGCAAAGCGATCTCCAACACCAATGGAATACTTTTCTAACTTCAACATAAATTTGAAATAGTTTACCAGGCCTTTTGAAGATGTCACCACTCAAAGAAAAAGAGAGCGTGCGCGCACAAAACAAAACACCTTGCCATTTGAAAGGAACATCAAATGACAAGGTGTGAAAAATAACAAGTTTTTGTGACGCTATGCAGCCCTGAATCTCGATCCCCCTCTGCGGTCATTGTTGGTATTTCGCCAAGATCTTGGACCTGATTTAGGGCGTCTTCCTCCTGAACGAGTGTTACTCGAATTGCCAGCCTTGGGTTTATTTGAGGATGCCGGCCGAGCTGCGATAGGACAGTGAAAAGGATGGTCGTGATCAGCATCAATGGACTTTCGAATCATTCGCTCAATTCCCATCAGCAGTCCCCGCTCATCTGCAGAACAGAACGACAGAGCTGCTCCGTCTTTCTCTGCCCTGGCTGTTCTCCCAATACGATGGACATAGGTCTCGGGTTCCTTGGGCAATTGGTAGTTAATCACATGCGTGATTCCATCTACATCAATACCTCTCGCGGCTACGTCGGTAGCCACCAATACCCGCAACCTTCCAGACCTGAAACCATCCAATGCTTTCATTCGAGCTGTTTGGCTCTTGTTGCCGTGAATAGCGGACGATCGCACTCCTGACTTGCCGAGTTTCTCAGCCAATTTATTGGCTGTGTGTTTCATTTGAGTGAAAATAATCACTTTCTTGGTCTCACGTTCTTCCAATATGGATAATAACAGTGAATATTTCTTTTTGTTATCAACAAAAAAGACCTTCTGATTAATCCTGTCTACCGTCGGCTCCTTTGGAGCGATAGCAACCGAAACCGGATTTGAGAGCAACTCTTCAGAGAGTTTTTGAATCTCCCTGGAAATGGTCGCGGAGAAAAAGAGGGATTGGCGCTTCTTTGGCAGCAATGCCATGATGCGCCTGATGTCATGAATGAAACCCATATCGAGCATGCGATCCGCTTCATCAAGGACCAGCGCTTCAATGGTATCGAGTCGAATGACTCCCTGGCCAACAAGGTCCATCAGTCGACCTGGAGTCGCTACTAAAAAGTCAACGCCTCTGCGCATGTCTTTCTCCTGAGGGCGCTGACTTACCCCTCCGTAAACAACCGTGTCTCGGATACTGAGATAAGCACCGTAAGTCTGAATACTTTCCCTGATTTGAATCGCCAGTTCTCGGGTAGGCGCCAGAATAAGCACGCGTGCATTCTTGCTGCGATAAGGTTTGGGGTGACTGGCAACGTATTGAAGCAACGGCAAGGTAAACGCTGCAGTTTTCCCAGTGCCAGTTTGCGCGCTTCCCAGTAGATCACAACCGTCAAGCAGCGGGGGAATGCATTGGCGCTGAATCTCAGTAGGTTTTGTGTAAGCTTGTTTTTCCAATGCTCGCTTGATTTCGGGCAATAACATCCCAAAAACAGGATCTGCATTTTTCAATGTGTCCACTTCAGGGGCATCCGATGTTTCTATTGATGTATCAGGATTGTTTGAACCTGGTGTCTCGAACGTGGTTTGACTGGAGGGACGGATGTGATTCCGTTCCCCATTATTGTATGATCTCATGTATATATTAGGGTCCGGTGAACAACATTCTTCTCCACCCACCGGACTCTGAGGAAAATGTGCTGTCAATTAATTGCAGCAATCAATCAGGGGCGTTTCGCTCCAGATAGTGCAGGGAATGAACGAGGAATTTGAAACGAGCAATTCTCTGCGGGTGGAAATAGATAGGGGGCGCAACTAAGTAACGCAAGCCTAAAAATTTATTTTATTATGGAATGAAGATTTAAACGGGCTGCATCGTTTCAGATTGAAAAACACACAGCGCCATTAGTTGGATATTGAATTGGGATTTTTTTGATCCATTTTCTTCAGGGCATTGGCGAGGTTTTGCTTGTTACGCTCTCGACCATGCTCCCCTCCATGCAGTAGAGCTTTCTCAAAATGATGGACCGCAGACTCAATTTCTCCATTGTCTTCGAGTAGTCCTCCTAAATTGCAATGTGCGTCAGAGTGCGACGGATCCAGGCGCAAGGCATGACGGTAATGCATCATCGCCTCGTCCAGTTTGTCCGCCAGAAAAGCTGCCAAACCTGCTTGAAATTGTCCGTTGGAAGATTTGGAATTTAACTCAACCGATTTCTTGCTGGCAACATAAGCCTCTTGACGCTTGCCCGCCCACCCCAGGACTTTTGCCAGATTCATCATGGCAAAGGCGTGCTCCGCCCTGTCTACCCCATCCATGACCGACTGGGTCACCTTCGCGACAAGGAGATCTTCCTGCTTCAGATTGATCCAGTTATTTCGGTCCATGGTCTCAAGGAGTTCAAGAGCGAGCAGGCGATGTGATTCTATGGTGGGATGCACATGATCAAGAAAGGCGGCTGATCCGGGAATTCCATTTCTGGATAATCGTGACTGTAAAGCCACAAAGTCTACCAGGGGAACTTCAGTGTCTGAGACCACATCCGCTAGAATCGATTGAACCGGGCTCAAGGCTCTGAGGGGACATACGTCTTCATCCCGGGCACGCTTATATGATTTTACAGCCTCATCCGTTTTACCAATGGCTTCAAATATGCGCCCCTTTACAAAATGCAGTGATGCAGGGAGCGCATCAATCGCTTCTGCTGCAGCGATTGATTGTAACGCCAACTCGGCATTTTGCTCAGCATAAGCCTGACGAGCCTGATCGTAGTATTGTTTCCATAACTTCCGTTGTTCGAGTGAGAGCTTCTCATTGAAGTCACTTTTGAACGGTGTGACATCTCTCAAGTTGTCTGAAGGGGTGATCAGCATGACATGCGCACCCACCGATTCGGCCATATCAACCATTCTGAGGAGATTGAACCGGTAGTGCTCCATCGCACGTGCTTGAGCTTCTTTGTCTCTTGTGTAAACGTTCGGCCCAACCGAGTTATCCAAGAGCGCATCTACTTCTCCCTTGAGTAACCTGGAGGCTTTGGCATCTTCCTTTCCTGCTGAAGTCAGCGGCGAAACGGTCTTTTTGATCAGGCTTGCCGATCGGAAATTTCTTGCCAACCGGGTTAAACCTTTCAGTGACCTCGGAACCTTGGGTGCCTTGCTGTAGATTCGCTCTTCAAGGAATTCATTATGCCCGGTATAAATAACAAAAATATCGGGTGCATATTGAATCAACTCTTCCATTAATTTGGCCACCCGATAACTTGCGTAACTGACGCCTCCCGCATTGATCACTTCAAATTTCTGATCAGGCGCTAATTCCCCTAGATAAGCCCTCATCCAACCGTTAAAAGAAGTATCGTCCTTGTAAGGTCGCCCGAAGGTAGTGGAACCTCCCATGGAAAAAATACGAATGATTCCCTTCTCCTTGATCAAAGGAAATTTTTGATCGTTGAACAACTGAAGGCGGTTTTTTGCGGTTTGGAGATATACCTTTCCTTCCGTGGATCGAGTTTCGACAAACAGACTTGAGGTCGATTCAAAGCCGACGTAGGGGTCTGGCAAATAAGATTCGGGCTGAATACCAATCAAGGCAAGACCTGCTTCGAGCAAACCCAACGCTAGTGCAACAGCTATCAAGGAAAACAAAACACGCTTGAATACACTCAAGGAAGCTTTGCTGGGCTGACCGGATGGAAGCTCTTGTTGATTCATCTTTTCATTCAAACATTATCAAAATACCTCGAAACCACCAAAAAAAACATACGGGGTCGGTCCCAACTATCAATACTTTTGATTGTTTCATATTTCAATATCCCGTTTCCATCTCCGATAGAGCCCCCAGCTTGCAAAAATCTTCACAAAAACCCCTGCCCCATCTTTTTGAGATCGTTTGGAAGCATTTTATCGTTCCCTACCTTGCAAACCCGAAAGCAGAGTGACATGCTTCTCCTGACGAAATCATGCAATTGAAACCAGAACAACTCGATTTGATCGGAAACGAAGTAGCGATCAAGTGGAACGATGGATCAGAAAACTTTTTCAACATGGAACAACTCAGGGCCGCTTCTCCCAGTGCAGAAAATAAAGGAGAGCCTGATCTTTTTGGAAACATCCACGGAGCGTCAAGTCAGACTGAGTTCCCCGGAGTGAAGGTCATTGGCTGGACCCCTATTGGCGGCTACGCTATAAGGTTTGATTTTAGTGACGGACACCGCACAGGGTTATACAGTTTCGACTACCTGAAGCGGCTCGCGAAAAATGGAGGCAACTGAAAATTAAATCTTTGTCACTTTTCAAGCTTGCTCCTTTACCGCAACACACCCACGTTGATCCGGAAAAACCCAATCAGAGCTTATCCCGATACCGCTGCGCAATAGGTACACGGCGCCCCATGCCAAAAGCCCGCGTGGTCACTTTCAGTCCTGGTGCAGATTGCCGACGCTTGTATTCGTTCATATCAATGAGCCTGATGATCCTGGTAACAATGGCTTGATCATACCCCATTGAAACTATCTCGCCGGCAGAGCGGTGATCAACCACGTAAGCCTGAAGGATCGCATCAAGGATCTCGTAATCAGGCAGGCTATCCTGGTCTTTTTGGTCTGGGCGTAATTCAGCAGAAGGTGGCTTTGTCAGCGTGCTCACGGGAATGACAACCTGGTGACGGTTAACCCATTCAGAAAGTCGATAAACCATGGTTTTGGGTAAGTCACTCAGCACTGCCAAACCTCCACACATGTCACCATACAAGGTGCAGTATCCGACTGCCAATTCACTTTTATTTCCCGTCGTCAATAGCAGCGAACCAAATTTATTGGACATTCCCATCAGTATCACACCTCGGAGTCTCGCCTGCATATTTTCCTCAGCCACACCATCTTTCAACCCGACAAAGACGGGGCTCAAGGATTGTTTGATCGATTCAAAGCCCGATTGAATGGGAATTTCATCATATTGGATACCCAGGTGATCGGCCAATTGTCTTGCGTCGTCCTTACTGCCTTGAGATGAAAATTCGGAAGGCATGGCAACACCTCTTACATTTGAAGCGCCCAATGCATCCACGGCAATCACTGCTGTCAAAGCTGAATCGATCCCACCAGACAAACCCAGAAGCACAGATTTGAAACCACACTTCTCCACATAATCTTTCACTCCCAGACTGAGTGCCTTGAAAATCTTTTCCTCATCTGCCAGTGCATGATTTTTTTTTGCTTCGAGAGTAAAAACCTTGGGGTCGACAATTAAATTCTGCGATTGAAACAATTTACCTTCAAGCTTGATATCTCCATCAGCACCCACCACGAGAGAACCGCCATCAAACACCAACTCATCGTTACCACCTACCATGTTACAGTAAAGCAATGGGGTCCCAAGACGTTTTGCCTGACTTGAAAGCAAGGATTGACGCACTCGATTTTTTCCGAGGAACCATGGGGAAGCAGATACGTTGATCAAAAAATCACAACCTTTCCTGGCAAGTTGTTCCAGTGGATTGGTCATATAACGACCCGGAACGCCAAATTCCTCATCATTCCATGCATCTTCACATATCGTTACACCCAGAGTATGCTTTTTGAACACAATAGGCTCATTGGCAAGTGCGGGTTCGAAATATCGATCCTCATCAAAAACATCATAAGTAGGTAATAATGTTTTGTGTCGAATGTCCTTTATGTTGCCTTCATGCAACAAGGCCACTGAATTGTATAATTCACGCCCTTCACCAGAGACGTTGCGGGAAACAAAACCTACCAGCAATCCGACCCCCGACGTTTGACCAGCCAGTCGCTGCAGTGCTGCGAGATTCTCATCCACAAATTTTGGCTTCAGAAGCAAATCTCGGGGGGGATAACCTGTGAGCATTAATTCAGGACAAACGACCAGATCAGCCCCTTCTTGAACACCCACATGGTAAGCATCCAGGATTAATTGTGCATTGCCAGAGATGTCGCCTACCGTGGCATTCAGTTGAGCTAGAAGAAAATTCATGGACTGTTCGGAATCCTTAATCAAAAAAGAATCGATCAAAGACCAAAGAAGGTTTTTGCCAAGGGCCCTCTCTCGGTGACCATACGTGTCCCAACATGGATACCGTTTTTTTCAAACCAACCTTGATTCATTTCCAGCACGAATTGAATGTTGTCTTCTTTGGATGGTATGCCCGCCTGATTGTGCGGCTCCATTTTATGAATCTCCAAAATCTTACCTTCGGAATCTATATATGCTCCTGACAGTGGGACAATGGTGTTCTTCATGTAGAAAGATGTCTGGTGCGGACGTCCAAACACAAACAACATACCTTCGTTTTCACCCATGGATTCTCGAAACATCATCCCTGTGGCAATTTCTGTAATGGATTTGGCTACTTCGGCTATGACAGTTTTGTCAGCAAGATATAGTTTGAGGGTTGTCAGCTTTGGTTGCGCGTGGTCCATATGGAGTACGCGTTCTGACGGTTCTGCCGCAGAGTCATCCGGGGCCGCGGTAGTCACCATGGTCCCCTGACCACAACCGACAGCTGAAAAGACAATTAATGACCAGAAAAAATAATACCACCTTCGAGTTTTCATGTGCTGATCCATTCATCTACGAAAACTTATATTTGTCAATTGCGGTGTGGCGCTGATTTGCAGACATTCCTGACATCAATCATCCATCCCAACAGAGAAGTGAAAAGAAAAATGAACTACGGGTGGAAATGGAGGCTTTAAAAATGATTTACAAGAATGTCTGTTTCACTAAAGTTTGCGGGTGGTTACATATATAGTTTCTGAAAAGGTTCCACAATGAGCAGTGGAGTACGTTCCTACTTAAAATACATGGCACTTGGGTGCTTTGGCACATTCCTTGTTTTGATTGTGATCGGCCTGGCACTTTTCTTTGGCGGCAAATACGCTTTGGACTATGCCATGGAGCAATTCGCTGATGAAAATCCTACGGCTTTTTCAGAGTCGACCTTGAGTCCTGAAGAGTCCGCAACTCTGGAAAAAAAGTTTAATTCTTTTTTCAGCGGACAAGGAGGTGACCTTTCTCTTGCAATGAATAGTGACGAAATCAACCATCTTATAGTCAATCAGCCTGAATTCTCGGATATTAGGGACAAGGTTCGCTTTACAATTATGGGTAGTCAAATGAAGGCCCAGTTAAGCTTGCCGATGGATGATTTCAAAAAAATGTATCCTGACGTTCCTCAGGGTATGTTACAGGGAAAATATATCAACACAGACGCTGTCATTGAATTCCGCTCCTTGGGTAAGTCAGTGGGTGCTTATGTAAAAAGCATGACTATCAAAAACAAACAAGTACCCGCAAGCCTCCTATCCAATATTCAAGATCGCAATTTACTCGAAGCAGGCCCATTAGCAAATCGATTCAAAAATATGGAAGATATAAAAATCCAAAACGGAAACATCATTTTCACAAAACCCGGCAGCAATACCCGGTAGGGGATGAAAATATGAGCCTAGCTGTTTCGGCCTTGCTGCATACTCATTCATTCGGTAGATAAGATTTCTAAACATGTCTTGCAATCAGCTCATTCCCCTCCAGAGATTCTGCTTCCGCCTGTTATTGAGGCAACGGCCTGGAATAGCTTATTGTATGCAATAGTTCAAAACGGTGGCCTTGTAGTCGGCTACGACAATTAGCCATGAGGGCAAAAATTCGTTTCTTCCCTCAATCTGAATCATAAGCATTGCTTGCTCACGAAACCCTTTTCACATGAGTCGCTCACATTGCAATGGCAAAAAGAGATTGTATTCATTTGAACGAAAATCATAGATTACTTGGCTTACCCAATCTACTTGGAACTCAGCAACATCATGAATAAAAAAAATAGCCAATCAAAATTAGGATGCCTGAGTTTTGGCTGTCTAGGAGTCATTTGCGCCTTGATGCTGGCTGGTGTATTGCTCTTTTTTGGTGCAAAGCTAGCCACAAACTACGCGGTAGAAGGTATGACCGATGACCAGCCAGCCTTTTATGAACCAAGCAGTCTCAGCGATGATGAAATCGCAAGGCTTCTTAATGATTTCCAAAAATTTCTCACAAGGGCCGAACTGGGGATTCCCACAGAACCATTCGAACTGAAAACCCCTGAACTCAATACTTTATTAGAGCACTCATCTCGATTTACCAGCGTCAAAGAAATGATCCGCTTCAACATAGAAAGTGACATTCTAAGTGGTATTGCCAGCATACCAACGGAACTTTTGAAGCAGGCCCATCCAGTTTTAGAAAAGATGGATAGTCTGGGTGGCAGATACCTGATTGCAGATGTAAGAGTCACTGCCAAGGTCAGTGGAGGAAAATTGGAACTTTACCTCAAGGAGGTGACTGTTAAGGGCAAAGACCTACCATCCTATGTAGAGTCAAAACTCATCGACCAAAACGTGCTTCGTGAGGACGTATTCGGCAGCGAATTCGCAGCCGTGTTCAAACACGTTCGCTCATTCACCGTGCAGGAAAGTAAAGTTATCCTGATAGGTTCGGGTGGAACGATAGACGAGCTCATGAATAGCCGTGAGTAGGAGATTACTGTCTATCGGCTTGGATTCCGAAGTAAAAAACATGCGATTGCAGGATTCCCATCTCCAGCCACTCGCTGGCACTCAGTGCCCTCTCAGGAAGTTCGATCTCACCGTCGGCCCGAGGCTGTGAAAGATAACACCATTTTCCAGGCAACTGACTCCATTGCTTCAATATGGGGTGACTAAATACTTCCGCTGAGCATGGATTCCCTGATAGATCCCGAACAAATCCTAGCGCATCTTCGCAAAATCCGATGGTAAGCTTCCATCTTGAATCAGCAGCCAAAACAAGTGCGCACCGCATCCCCTCCAACGATGCTTCATCGTTTCTCGGATCTCCTGAAATAACAACAAGGCATCGGGGAATTGGATCAAGTCGGTGATCTGTTGAAGTATGCTGACTCATTGTAAATGTTAATTAAATAAAAACATCCTATTTGAATGCAGCATTATATCTGACATCATTGTCAGACCAGATGGGACCATCGAATCCGGGCATTCGATCCCTCTTTTATCCAAAGCAAGAGCACATACACTAACCTTAGCTCCAAGTTTTTGAAGGGATTGAAAACTGTTTCCCCTGAGATCTTCGACAGCAGCATCCAGTAAGTAGACGTACACAGCCGCCCCTGAATCCAGCGCTTCACGTATCAGTAATATCCCTCTCTTGAAAGCATTGGAATCAGGAGGAGACTTGATCACAAAGCCAATGGATTCCTCATTATTGAACTTCGTTTCTATAATGGTATGGGGCATGACCTGAATGATTGCTTAACTTGAAAATGATTACTCACTTACCAAACGGACTGCTCGCAACCAGGGCCGCCCAATCCGATTTGGATAGACTGCGAATATAATCAAATAAATACTGCTGTGCAAACCCGGCGTTAGCACCGAAATAGCCATCAACGAACTGGCGCATCTCACGGTGTGAAACCTTCTTGCCGCCTAAATAATAGTCCTGCAGCACTCTCTGAACCCAAACATCAATGGGGAAGGCACGTGAAAATCCATAAGCAAAAAGTAACACACAATCTGCTATCTTTGGCCCTACCCCAGGCAATGACGTCAGGTTCTCTCTTGCTTCCTCCAGAGAAAGTAACCTCACGGCTTCAAGATCGAAACGCCCTGATTCAATTTCCTGTGCACATCGGTAAATATACTTGGCCCTGAAACCAGCTTTACACTTCCTTACCGCCGACTCCCCTGCTCTTACAATGTCTTGTGGCTCAGGAAAGGTGTGGACTCTTCGATGAATGTCTCGAGATGGAATGGGCGCTCCCAATTGAAAGGACATCAGTCGGACAATTTCTTTGATTTGAGTGATCTGCTTGGTTGATGAAAGAATGAATGAAGCCAGACAAAGCCAAGGGTCCTGTCTGAGCAATCTCAACCCCAAACAACGATCAAGTGCTTTTTCCGTTAAGGAATCCTTTGGAAACGTGTGAAGGATGGATGAAACATCAATATGACACTGAAAATAATCAGCAACTTGAGAGAGAGCATCCGTTTCTGTTGAGTTTGTCTCGAAGACTATCTCAGAAGAAGAGACTTGCTTCACTCCTACATAAAAACCACGCCAAGCCGTTTCCCAGGAACTTTCGCCGGATGGGAACCAGTGAAAAGCCTGCCCGGACTCAATCGTTCTTTTCAGATCATATGAATCTTCGAATTGAACCCGTCGCTGCGTAATCACCTTCAGTAAGTAATGATCGAACGTGTTGGAGTATTCCCAAGTAGATCCCGCCCTT
>Ga0233432_10002738_pt1 | contig 16225 bp, 6 predicted proteins | sample SI_122_August201_6_FD_179870 | JGI IMG/M metagenome (GOLD analysis project Ga0233432, IMG submission 179870) | Seawater microbial communities from Saanich Inlet, British Columbia, Canada - SI_122_August2016_10_MG | ecosystem: Environmental > Aquatic > Marine > Inlet | place: Canada: British...
GAGCGCGAGCTTGAGCACACGTTTCTCGCACGCCGGCTGGTCCTTGTACCGGTCGTTGAAACTCGCCGAGACGTTCGCCACCTCGTCGCACTGCACGACGCGGCGGCCGCCCAAAACGCGCAGGAGATCCCCGTCCCGAGCCGGATCGCCGTCCGCGTCCCCGGGGGCGAGGCACCCCGAGCCGGCGCTGTTCATGTCCGCGTGCAAGAACTGCAGGTAACACAGGTCCACGCGCCGGCGCAGGGGCATCGAGCCGAACCCGGGCTCGGCCGCGAGGAGGTGCGCGGCGCAGGACTCCACCCAAGCCAAACGCACGTGCACCCCAACCTTCTCCAGCTCGCGCGCGATGGCGTCGGGGCCGAGGGAGGCCATGGCGACGCGCCACCGAAGCGCGAACGACCCGACCCCGCCGCGCGCGCGCTCACGCACGCGCTCCGGGGCGGCTCGACGCCGGACCCGTCGACGGGACGGGTCGCGACACCGCGCGCCGACCAGTGGTGAGCCTTCATCAGATCCCAACCACGGATGTTGGCACCCGAGTTCAAAGTGCGAAAGTGCCCAGCCGGACCTCGGAGCTTGCTCGCCCGATTCGAGAAACTGACCCGAAGAAATACGGGTGTAGACACAATTCGGCGCGCGCCAACCTCAACGTGCGCCCCGCAAGAGGCCTGGAACGCGGTTGGAGGCGCGATGGGAAACATCGCTTCCGCGTGCGCGGAGGAGCCGGCGATCGAACCCGACTCGAATGACTTCCCGGTCGCGAGCACGCGGACGGGCGGTGCGCGGGCCGAAAAGCCCCGAAATAAAGTGTCATCAGGAACGCGTCAACCGACTGATGCGGCCTCCGGCGCGCCCGCGTCGCGCGACGCGGCCCGGGCGTCTTCGGGACCGGTCGCGAGCCACGCGCACGCGCGGTTCACGGTGGGCGACCCCGTTCGCGACCCCTCGACCGGCGGGATTCTGAGCGCGCTGGAGGATGACTTCTACGTCAGCGGGGGCGCGGGGAGCATCCTGGGCGAGGGGGCGTTCGGGATCGTGCGCAAAGCCAAACACGCGCGCTCCAAACGCATGTACGCGATCAAGAGCGTGCGCATCGAAGGGGGAAGCGACGGAGTCGGCACCGAACCGTCTGCGAGCCAAAGCGCGGACGCGTCGCTCTCGGCGGACGCCGCGCTGAAGAACAAGCAACCTTGCGTCTTGGCGGATGTCATCGACGAGATTCATCTGTCCCTGTCTCTGGCGCACCCGCACGTCGTCAACGTGTACGACTTTTACCAGACTAAAACAACGGTGCACGTCGTGATGGAGTACCTGCGCGGGGGCAGCTTACTGGACGCCATCAACGAGGCTAACGAGTCTTTACAAAAACGAAACGCGGGAAGCGAAACGCTCAAACCCCCGTGTTCCGAAACAGACGCCGCGTTCGCCGCGCGCGGGTTGCTCGGCGCGCTGGAGCACCTGCACTCGAAAAACGTCGCGCACCGCGACGTGAAGCTTGAAAACGTCATGTTCGCCGTGCGCGGGGACTACCGGACTGTGCGCCTGGTGGATTTCGGTCTCGCGATGCGCGGCAAAACCAGCCGCGACAAGATGAGCGCGCAGTGCGGGTCCCCGGGGTACATCGCGCCCGAGATTGTGCACGGGAAGCACTACACCGCCGCCGTCGACGTCTGGGCGAGCGGATGCGTGTTGTTCGCCATGCTCAACGGACGGCTTCCGTTTGAGGATGAGGATTGCGATGTGTTGAAGATGTACCGGCGCATCGCCGACGGAAAACACGCGCCGTTTCTGCCGGAAGTGTCGGCGCCCGCGAAGCAGCTCTGCTTGCGTATGCTCGAGCGGGACGAATCCAACAGGTTCACCGCGTCGGAGGCGAAGGAGCACGAGTGGGTGCTGACCCACGTGCACGGCGCGGAGGCGGTTTCGGGCGACGCCGAAAAAAACAAAGTCGTGCACAACAAGAGTCGCGTCGCGCGTTTCGTGGCGGCGAAGCGCGCGTCGTTCTTGGACGGAGCCTCCGCCTCCGCCTCCGCCTCCGACGCGAAGGATTACTGGCGGTTCGGGACCAGGAGCCTGAACGCCGGGGACGTGCTGATCACGCGCGGCGCCCGCGCGAAGGAGGTGTACGTCATCGAGGAAGGCTGCGTCGAGATTCTCGTCGAGGACGAGGCGCGCGGCGAAGAGCTCAAAGTCGCCGAGCGCGGCGTCGGGGACGTGGTGGGCGAGATGGGCGTCACCATCGAGGCGGGCGGCGACGTGGACGAGGCCAAGCACGACGAGCGCGAGAGGCTCATTCCGAAAATGCGAAAAAACGCGGGTCAGACGAGCGGGTCAGAGAAAGACACTCTCGAGAGAGACTCCGGCGAGCGTTTGAGCAAATCGTTCGCCACGCTGGTGACGCTTTTGCGCGTGAAGCGCGTGTGGTTCGGCGCGCGGCGTCGCGCGGAGGTGCGCGCGGTGACCCGGACGCGCGTGACCGTGATGACCAACGCGCAGTACCGGCGCATGCTCTCCGAGGACTACGGCGTGGACGTCGAGCGCAAGCGCATGCTCGAGGCGCGCGCCGAGGAAACCACGCAGACCGTGCGCCGCGCCAGCGTCGACGTCGCCGGCGCGAGCGACTTTTTCAAACCCGCCGCCGAACCCGCCGTGAGCGCGTCGTGAGGAATTGATGTTGTACGTACGAATAGGTAGGACTCCGTTGAAAACCGAACGGCGTATTTTTCGCGCGCGACGACGCGGCGAGCGTTTACTTTTTCGCCTTTTTGGTCGCCGGGCCGTCCTCGACGCCCAGCCTCTTCTTGAAGTCTCCCACCATCATCTCGAGCCCCTCCGCGAGGGGCACCTTGGGCTCCCAGTTGAGCAGCGTCTTGGCCTTGGTGATGTCCGGCCTCCTCCGCCCGGGGTCGTCCGCGGTGTTTTCCTTGAACACGGTGGTCGCGGACGGGTTCACCACCTCCTTCACCTTGTCCGCGAGCTCCAGCATGGTGAACTCGCCGGGGTTGCCGATGTTGATGGGGCCGGAGTGCTCGGAGTCCATCAGCGCCACCAGGCCTTTCACCAGGTCGGAGACGTACTGGAACGACCTAGTTTGGGACCCGTCGCCGTAGATGGTCATGGGTGTGCCCTCGATGGCCTGCTTCACGAAGTTGCTCACCACGCGGCCGTCGTCCAGAGCCATGCGCGGACCGTACGTGTTGAAGATGCGCGCGACGCGAATCTCCAACCCGTGTTCTCTGTTGTAGTCAAACGCGAGCGTCTCCGCGCACCTCTTGCCTTCGTCGTAGCACGATCTTTCGCCGATGGGGTTGACGTTGCCCCAGTACTCCTCGGTCTGCGGGTGCTGAAGAGGGTCGCCGTACACCTCGGAAGTGCTGGTCAACAAGAAACGCGCCTTGACGCGCTTCGCCAGGCCGAGCATGTTCAGCGTGCCGATCACGTTGGTCTTGATCGTCTTCACCGGATTGAACTTGTAGTGCACGGGCGAGGCGGGGCACGCCAGGTGGTACACCTGGTCGCACTCCAGCAGGATGGGCTCCACGACATCGTGTCTGACGATCTCGAAGTTGGGCTTGCCGATGTGGTGCTGGATGTTCTCCTTGGAGCCGGTGAAGAAGTTGTCCAGGCACATCACGTGATCGCCGCGGGCCATCAGGAAGTCGATCAGGTGCGACCCGACGAAGCCGGCGCCGCCCGTCACCAGCACGCGGTTGATGCCGCTCACGCCGGGGCGGGGCTTGGCCTTGATCAGGGTGTTGCCGTCTTTGTCCATCGTGCGCGGTGGGGGGAGAGCCACGAACGCGCGGGGGTTTGTGGCGCGGAGAAGGACTCGCCGACGTAATCCGCGGCGCTTTTTTCGGGTTTATTATGGGAAGACGTTACACCGCCTGTGAGCTGACATTGGCGGAGGGCGCTGCGACAAGGTGGCACGAACGTTTCGGAGCCTTTTTTTTTCGACGGCGTCGCGCGACGAGACTTTGGTAGAGTCTGTCGGTATGAATACTATTCAAACACACCCGCTCTCGGAACGCACCGTTCTCACGCCAACTACGGCACCATGCGGAACACGCGCGCGGTGTGGTCGTCCGACGCGGTGACGACGGATTTGAAATCCGGCGAAGGCGCCAAGTCCAGCACACCGCGCACGTGGCCGTGCGAAACGGCTTGACACGTCGACGAACGCGTGTCCCACAGGCGCACGGCGCCGTCGATGGAAGAGCTGCGGTTCGGTTTCGGGTTCGGTTCGATCGTGACGGAGTGGGGGAGAATGTGGAGTGACGCGTGAGAACGACGAGGTGTGCGTGAGTCACGAATCTTTTGTGCGTGCGCGTGCGCGTTCGCGGAAGAGCGCGCGCGCGGCGAGACGCGAAAAGGAAGAGGTGAAAAACGCGGACAAGAGACGAATTCGCCGAGACGAATGCGCCTTTTGCGGTTTCCGCGGCGGCGGCGGCGCGTGTCGGCGGATGCAGGTTGTTCATTCGCGAATCGAGAGTCGCGGTGCACCGTAGGAGCGTCCGACGTGGGGTTCGAGTCTGGCAAACTGTTGTCCACCGCCGCATCGGCACGGATAGCCGAGCGAGGCCCTTTCGTTGCGTCCCGAGAACGGAGAGAGAGAAAACGTCGTATCGCCGAGCGGAACGAAAAATTCAGGAAAACGGGAAAATTTTTCGCGACGATTTTCGTCGTTTCTCCGCACCTGTACAGACACGCCGTTCCCGGGATCCAGCGCAGCGCGCTCACGGCCTTGTCGTGCTGCAGCGTCGTCCGCGGCTGCAGCGTGTTCAGGTCCCAGACCACCAGCTTGGCGTCGATGGCTCCGGACGCGGCGAACGGGAAGTCGCCGGACAACCCGACGCATTCGATCGTCTCGGCGTGCGCGGCGAGCGTCCCGAGGACCTTCCCGGAGACGCCGCTGACCAGCCGCGCGGTGTTGTCTTCCGAGCCCGTCAGCAACAAACCCTCGGTGCTCGGGTGAAAGTCCAAACACGTCACCGGGCCGTCGTGATACGGGTGGCCCATGAACAAAGTCGAGCACTCGCCCGTGCGCGGCGCCCAGAGTCGGAGCGAACCGTCGAACGAACCGGTGGCGACGGTTTTTCCGTCGGGCGAGAACCCGCCGCAGGAAACGGAATTGCTGTGTCCGGCGAACACCTGCATCAGCGCGCCGTCCGCGGCGTTCCACATCCACGCCGTGAAGTCCTCAGACCCGGCGAGCAGCACGTTGCCCTTGGGGTGCCACCGCACCCACTCCAGCCCGCCCCCCGGGCCCTCCAGCGCGCGAGGCGGTAAGGCCGGATCCGCCACCGACCAGACGAGCGCCTTGCCGTCGAGCCCCCCGGACGCCAGCAGGGACCCGTCGTGGTTGAACGACAGGCTGGAGACCGTGTCCGTGTGGCCACGCAGCGCCGCGCTCGTCACGTCGGCGGGCGGCGCCGAGGACGTCCGCGGCGCGGACGCGGCGTCGGAGACGCGATGAAGAAACGCGACGTCGTCGCCGCCGCCCGTCGCGAACACCGCGCCGTCCGTGGGGCTCCACGCGCACGAGAAGACGGGCGCGGCGTGCGCGGTGACCACCGCGACGGCATCGTCCGACGGGGGCTCGATCTCATCGCCAAGAGCCGCGTCTCGGTCCTCCATGTCCGCCGCGCCCGCGCCGGGCTCGTCGTCGTCCGAATCGGACATCGGCGCGTCATCCTCCTCATCGAGGTCCGCCACCACCTCGCCGTGCTCGTCGCCGAGGAACACGGGCTCGTGCATGTCGTCGTCCTCGCCGGCCTCGAGGTACTGCGCGTCGGCGCCCATCTCGGCGGGGCCCTCCGAGGGGCCGGGCGCGCTCATCGTGCGTGTCCGAGCGCGCGATGGAGAGTGCTCGGCGGCGGCGGCGGCGCGGGCGCACTTTTTTTGGCCAGTCACTCTGACGTCTGAAATTTTCCTCAGCGGCCTGGAACGCCGAAAGCGCCCGACACGTGTCTCGCAGGGGCTCGCCTCGTTCCCGCGCGCACTCCGAGACGCACGCGCATTGGACGCTTCTCGCACGTCTCACTCGCGAGAGATGTTCACGCGCCGCGCCGCGCGCGCGCTCGCGGCGGCGACCCGCTCGGCGAGCGCCGCGCGCGCGCCTCCCCCGGGCCTCGGCGACGCCCACGTTTCGTCGTGCCGTCGCGGGATCTCGTCGTGGACCGCGATGACCCCCGCCGCGCGCTGGACGGCCGCCTCCGCCTCGCCCGCGGGCCTCCCCGGTGAGGGCCACGCGTCGTCTTCCCACGCGGTGCCCGCGTTTCGCGGCCGCCTGGCCGGCGTGCTCGCGCCCGGCGACCTCGTACCTCCGGGCGCGCGGATGACGCGCCGGTCGATCTTCATCCAGACGCAGAGCACGCCCAACCCCGCGTCGCTCATGTTCCTGCCCGGCAAGCCCGTTTACGAGGACGGCCCCTCGATCAACTTCTCGAGCGCGCGCGAGGCGATGCGCAGTCCCTTGGCGAAGCGCCTGTTCGCGATCGACGGCGTCACCTCCGTGTTCTTCAGCGCGGAGTACGTGACGGTGACCAAGACTGACCAACACGAGTGGGGCGTGTTGAAGCCGGAGATTTTCGCCGCGGTGATGGACTTTTACGCGTCGGGCGACGCCGTCGTGAACGAGGGCGAAGAAGACCTCGTCGCGGCGGGCACCGCTATTAACGACGACGACGACGAGATCGTCGCCATGATCAAGGAATTATTAGAGACGCGCATCAGGCCCGCGGTCGCCGAGGACGGCGGCGACATAATCTTCCGCGGCTGGGACGAAGCGACTGGGACCGTCACGGTGAAGATGCAGGGCGCGTGCGACGGGTGCCCGTCCTCCTCCGTCACGCTCAAGTCGGGCATAGAGAACATGTTAAGACACTACGTCCCGGAGGTGAACGACGTCGTGCAGGAGGCGGAAGAGGGGTCGATGGACCTGCTGGACATGGCCACCATGAACAGGTGAAGTTTGAGCGAGAGTCAAGGGAGAGTAGTGCGCGGTTGCGATGAACGACTTTTGCGAAACAACGCGGTCGACGACTTGGTTCCACGGCGCCACGACTCCAGCGTTTGAACGCGCCGGTCCCTTTTTTTTTTCTTTTTTCCTCGGGCAACAACGGCCACGGTCGGCAGTCCGGCGCGCGCGTTCAGGGTCGGAGACGCGCTCCGACGCGCCTCACACCGCCGCGCGACGGCTTCCACGCGCCATGGCGGCGCGCGATAGGAACCTCGAAACCCGATAGATGGAGACGTGACCGAGCCGTAGCGACTCGAGATGCACGCCTCCGCGCGACGAAACGCGACGGACCGCCGGGGATGCGTCCGCGCGTGGCTGTTCGCCGCGACGCTCGCGGCGTGCGTCGCGTCCGCGTCGCCGCGAAGCACGCAGGAGTCCCTCGGGTTCGGCGCGAAGTCAGCAGCCGCCATACCCTCCTACGCCATCTCCGGCCAGCCCGCGGTGCTCGCCGTGCACGGCCTCAACTTCGCGCCGGGAGGTGCGCATCCGCGAACGGCACCCGAAGCACGCCTACGCTAACTTTTTTTTTTGCTCCTTCGCGCGCGCGAAACAGAACGAGAACGAACGCGCCGACACTGACACACGCATTTTTATCACTCCGGTTACCCCTCTCCGCAGGCTCCTCGTGCCAGCGCTGTTCGCTGCCGGAGGGGCACGCGCTGTGCCGCTTCGACGCGCGCGCGACGCACGCGCTGACGTTCCGAGGCGGCGCCGGCGACGTCGCGACGTGCGAAATCACTTCGGAGTCGCGCGCCTTAAGCCTGAAGGGCTTCGCCGGGGTGGGGCTCTCCGACAACGCCGGGAGCGACTGGGCGGACGTGACGTTCGGGGAGCACGCCATCGTGAACTTCGCGGAACCGCCGAGCGCGACGCGCGCGCCGAACAACCGCGGATCGCCCGTCGGTTTGCCTATTTATATAACGGGGAGACATTTCGGGGGCGCGCGAGACGTTTCAGGGGACGGCGGGAACCGTCCGCCGTTCGCGTGCGCGTTCGACGGGCGCGCCGCGAGATCTCCGGCGCTGGACGAGAACGGAGGCGTCTCCTCCGCGCTGCACAGGTGCGAGGTGCCGCCGCGAACGACGTCCGACGAAAAACAGTCCGACGCGCGGAGAACGGCGGCGGTTCTCCCTCCCGGCTTTGCCGCCGCCGACGACGAGAACGCGCGCGCCGCTTGGTTTGACGTCCCGTGGACGCGCGCCGGCGCGGTGACGGTGAACGGACGGAGTCTCAAACTCCTCCAATCACCTTTCTCGTCGAGAGAGACCGGCAGAGACGTGTTCGTCACCCACGAACGCGCGCGTTTCGAGGACGGAGGCGACGCGTTCGTCATAGAGCTCGTCTCGGACGACGACGACGACGACGACTATGGGCAATTAGTCAACGACGCCGAGCGCGCGGCGACGGCGCACGCCGCCGTCGGGTGCGCGTTCGGCGCGACGCGCGTCGAGGGCCGCGCGGAGGGTGACCACAAAAAAGGCGCCGTCTTCTGCGCGTCGCCGGCGGCGAAACGGCCCGGCGTTAGTAACACAGGTCAAGGTTTGTTCTTCGGGGTGGGCGCCAGGTTCGCCGAACGCATGACCGTGCAGCTTCGCGGCGGCGGGACTACGGCGGACGCGACGCGCGACGCCGGTCGCGCCTTTGCGGCGATTGTCGGGCGACGCGGGTCCCTGGACGTTTCTTCCCTCGGCGGATCGAACGCGTTACGGCGCACGTGCGCCGTCGCGATCGGAGACTCCGGCGGCTATGTTTCGGGGTCCTCCACGCCCCCGCTTCCGCGCTTCCCCTTCTTCTGCGACACGCCGATCGTCGCCGCGGAGCGCGCGGGGTTCGTCGCGGTGCGCGCGTCGCTCGGCGCCGAATTCTTCGACGGCGCCTGGAAGAGCCTCGGTCAGATTTCCGCGCGCGCCGCGCCGGCGGCGCGCGGCGCGGCGCCGTCGGCGGCGGCGGCGGGCGGCGAGTCGGTGAACGTCCCGGTTTTCGTCACCGGGAAGGACCTTCCCGGCGCAGGCGAGACGGCGTGGTGCGTCGCGCGAGGCGGCGCGTTCGGCGCCGCCGCGGAGGAGGACACGAGCGCGACGAAGACGCGACGTCTTTCCGCCGCGTTCGTCCCGGCGATTCCGGTGTCGTCGGCGCTCGTTTTGTGTCCGCCGCCGGAGGCGGGCGGCGTCATCTCCGGAGACTTCTCGTCCTCGCCCGCGCGGCTGGAGATCGTCCCGGTGGACGTCGCCGCGGGAACGCCCACGGGGGGCGCGTTCTACGCCAAGTCCAGCGTGGAGATGGACGTCGAGGCGCACGGCGGGGGTCCGCCCGGCGCGGCGGGCGAGATGGAGGTGGGCGGCGGCGGCGGCGGCGCGGCGCCCTTTTTCGTGCCCGAGGAGGGCGGCGCGACGGTGTTCGTGCGGCCGGGGGCCGGGGGCCGCGTCGCGCCCTCCGCGTGCGACTTCGGGACGATCGTGGGCGTCGCCGCGCGTCACGCGCACGCGCGCATGGACGAAAAAGAAAAGACGTCTTCGGACGGCGCTGGCGAAACCTCCGTTTTCGAACGCGGATGGTTCGCGTGCGCTTCGCCGGCGATGCGCGCGCGTCGCGTCGTCCCGACGCGCGCGGCGTTTCCCAGCCGCTCGCGGCGCGACGCCGACGACGTCGGCCACGTCTCGGTTCGAAGGATCTCAGACCGGTCACAGCACGACGACGTCGATCGGGTCGAGTTTTACGAGACGCGCATCTCGACGCGACTCGCGTCGCCGGCGGCGGCGACGTACGTCGGCGGGTCGCCGACGTCGATTTCTTTGGGCGGCGGCGGATCCCCGCGCGGCGGCGTCGCGTTCTGCGTCTTCACGGTGGCAGCCGCCGCGGGGTTCGAGGCGCGACGCGTCGTCGTGCCCGTAGGCTCCGTGATCTCCGCGACGCTGGTCAAGTGCGAGACCCCTCCCGCGTTTTCGTCCAACGCGGTGGCTCCGAGACAACCCCCGGACGTCGCGCGCGGCGGCGTCGCGGCGTCGAGCGGGTTTTTTTTTTCGGGGTTTTCGTCTCCGGGTCAAAGCGGGGGCTCGACGGATCTCGCGGACGCCGCCCCGTTCGCGTGGGTCGCGGCGCCATCTTTGGTTTTCGCGTCATCGCCGTTGTCGGGAACCGCGGAGGGCGGCGATGTGGTTTCCGTGTACGGCACCGGGCTGAGCGTCGGCGCGCGCCCGGCGGCGTGGTTCGGCGTCGTCGGGCCGGTTGCGTGCCGCGTCGCCGGCGACGCCGACCGAGTCGACGTCGACGCGAATCTCGACGCGTCGGCATTCGCGATTTCGTCGCCAGACGCGCATCGCCTGTCGTGCGTCTCGCCGGCGTCCGCGCCGACGCGGCGGTTCGCGGGCGGGACGCCCGCGCCGCTCGCCGCGTCCGCCACGGGGGACGCGCAGACGCGCTCGGCGTTCGGAGGCGCGTATGTAGTGTACGCCTCTTTCCGTTTCCGAGCGCCGCGAGACGGCGTCGTCTCCTGGACGTCGTCGTCGGCCATGTCGGGTTTTCCCGAAACCGCGAGTTACATCTCGCGGGCGCCGGAGACGCGGCGCGTCGTCGCGCCGGCGGCGGCGCCCGTGGGCGGCGGCGCGTTGATATGGCTCGCCGGCTCGGGGTTCCGGAACGGCGCGACCGAGCGCGAGTTCCGACTCGCCGCGGGCTTCGCGTTCGCCGACGCGGCGGGCGCGGCGGCCGGGACGCCGGCGGCGGTTTCCGTCGGCGCGTGCGTCCCGATTTCGTCGGCGCTCGCCGCGTGCGAGGCGCCCGCGTTTGCCGCGCCGACGAGACGCGCGCGCGCGCGCTTGGCTTTTTTGTTCGCCGAGAAGAGCGGCGCGGAAGAAACGCACAAAACCGCTTCGTTCCTCCCGGACGACTCCGACGCGGCTTCCCTGGCGGTCGCGGCGCCCGCGTCCGTCTCGCGGGTCTCGCCGGCGGCGGTGCCCGCCGCCGGCGGCGCGGCGGTGACGGCGACGCTCTCCGCCGCCGCCGCCGCGACAAGCCGGCTGGGCTGCGCGTTCGGGACCGCGGGGCCCGTGGCCGGTCGGTTCGCGGCGGAGACGCGCGACGCGCTGTCGTGCGTCGCGCCGGCGCACGCGCCTAGCCGCCTCGAGAAGTGGTCGCGCGGCGGAGAGCGTCGCATCGTGCCCGTGGCGGCGACGGGCGCGGGATCGGGCGCCGCGTTCGCGTGGGCCGACGCCGGCGTCGCGTCTCGCGACGCCGGCGTCGGCGTGTTTTTCGTCGGCGGCGACGCCTTCGCCGAAGGTTCTTCGCCTGGTTCTTCGGCTGAATCGTTCGCCGTGCCTTTCGCGGTGGCGGCGAACGCGCGCGCGAGCGTGCGCGTCTTCGGCGCGGGCGCGCACTTCCTGCGCGCCGCCGAGTCGCGAGTAGACGAGTCGTCGGACGCCGCGTCCGCCGCGTGCGTCGTCGGCGGAGGCGGAGGCGGCTTCGCGCCGTCCGCCGCGGCGCGGCGCGGGAGCCCCGGGCTCGGCGTTTCGGTCGGTTTCGCGTGCGACTTGGTTCCCGAAACCCTGGGCCGACTCATCGGGTTCCGCGCCGCGTATGTCACGTGGGGCGTTTCGAGCTCGGGCTACGCAAAGTTCCGAGCCTCGGGACTGTTCGAGATGCTCGTCGCGTCTCCTCCGTTTGTCGTCGCGGCGTACCCCGCGGAGATCGCCGCCGACGGCGGCGGCGTCGCGTACGTCGTCGGCTCGGGTTTTTTTTCTTCCTCGTACGGGCAAACAGTCTCGATCGTCTTCGGCGCGGAAGGCGCTTCGCGCGTGGTTTGCTCTTCCGCGCTCGTAAACGTCGTGAGCGCCGCGTTGGCGCGCGTCGAGACGCCCGACTTTTTCAAAGCGGGCGTCGGCGCGGTGACGGGCGACGACGGACGCGCGAGCGTCGGCGCGCGCCTGGGAGACGGGCTTCAACCGGACGCGCCGCAACCGAGTCGTTCTTCTTCTTCTTCTTCTTTCGGGGACATCGCGCATGCGATCGGAGACGGAAGGAAGGAAAAGGATGTGACACACTCAGGAGGTGCCGGCGTTCTCGTGTCGCGCCGGCGCCCGATCGTCGTCGGCCTGGACGCGTCGAGCGCGCGTACGCTTTCGCCGGCGGGGGGCGCCGTCGTGTCGCTCGCCGGCGACGCGCTCAAGAGCGCCGTCGGCGGGTGCGCGTGCTTCTTCGGAACCGTGGGACCGGTCGCGGCGGCGTGCGTCACGCAAAACGTAAAATGCGCGGCGCCTGCGACGAGGCCGCGGCGCGTCCTGCCGGTCGCGCTCCTCGCGGGAGAGGGGGGGAGCCACCTGTTCGCGAGGCGCCCGCCGCGCGCCGACGTCTTCGCGCTCGACGCCGCCGGCTCAGGCGCCGCCGTCGCGGCGGTTTCGGTGGGCGGCGCCGGCGGCGAAGTCCTCGCGGCGAAGTCCTCGCTCTCTGCGGTGGACGGGGAACAGGGAGGCGTCGTCGTGTACGGCTGGGGCCTGGACGCCTTCGAGGGCGACGCGTATGTGGGTAGCGAGAAGGGACTCGTCGCGGAAGGCGCGAGCCTCGGCGCGCGTCTCCGCGCGACGCGGTGCGCGGCGGCGGATCCCAAACGCGGGAACTCTGTTTCGGCGGAGATGTCCTTCTTCGACGGCGCGAGAGCTTTTGGCGCCGGCGCCGCGGAACCACCGCCGCTCCGCGTGGCTTCCGGGTTCGTGTCGTGCGGGTTTAGGATCGATGATTTGGCTTCCGGAACGCACGCCAAGGCGCGCGCCGCGTTCGTGGTCGTGCGCGTGTTTAGCGTAGGTGAGCCCTTCGCGGCGGACGCCGCGAAGCGCGCCGCGCAAATCGCGACGCGACGTCGCGCCGTCGTCAAAACGGCGACGCCCGCGCGGTCGCCCGAGACGGGCGGAGGCGTGCTGTGGGTCTCGGGCGCCGAGCTTCGCTCCGCGATCGGAGACGGCGCTTCGCAGCAGGAGAGCGGCCCCACGTGGAGCGCGCTCGGCGGCGCCCTCGGGGACGCGCGGCTGAGCCGCTCGTGCGTCGCCGTCGACGAAAACGGCGGGTTCGCCGGCGCGCACTACGCGCCGAGCTCGGCGGTTGCGGCGTGCGAGATCCCGCCGGACCCCGCGAAGGCGTTTGGTTTCGGCGGCGAAGCGTCGGATCAGATCTCGGCGGATGGTATTTGGCGCATCGCGTACGTCGCGGGGGGCGACGTCACGGAAGGAACCGCCGTTCATTCGAGAAATCAGAAACAGAGCTCTATCATCACCCCCGCTCGCGGGTCCGTGGCTGGCGGGACGCCCGTGCGCGTCAACGTCGACGGCGCGAAAACGCACCCGGGCTGGGGCGCCGGCGAGAGCTCCGACGGCGCTCGAACCCTGGCGGGGTGTTTTTTCGGGCCCGTCTCGGTCGTCGCGCGGTGGTCGACGGCGTCGGAGGTGGAGTGCGTGACGCCTTCGCGCGGGATCACGGCGGGTTCCGTGCGGGTCGCGCCGGTGATGGACCACAGGACCAGGTCGTTCATCGCGTTCGGGGAGAGTTACGCGACGTTCAAGTACGCCATGTTTTGAGGTTCATGAAAGGAGTTCATAGGCATAGCTAGCTAGCTAGGAGTTGATGAGTCAATACCTTCTCTTGTCAAAAACGATACGCATCCATCTTCGTACTCGTTTCCGGCGCCCCCAGCGCGGTGGCGAGCGCGTCCGTCAGCAGGTTGAGCTCCAGCAGGCTCCCCTCCAGCCCGTGCGCCTGCAGACGCCTCCGGAACTGCTCGACGGTGAGCGAGCGCGTCATCGCGGCGGCGCGCTCGCCGCGCGCGGCTATGAACCCGTCGTCGCCAGACTCCCACTCCGTCTCGACGAGCGCCTCCACGCACTCGTCGACGCCGCACGCCAGCAACGAGTGCACTTCAAGCTCCGCTCGCAAGTCCGCCAGCGACAGCGAGCCCACGAACGTTAAAACCGCGAGCGCCGCCGCGGGCAGGTCGCGACCGCCAAACGGGTCCGCGCGGTCCGCCTCGGCGGCGGCGGCGGCGGCGGCGGCGGCGGCGGCGGCGCGCACCGTCGCGTGGCTGCTCGAGAGCAGCGATGCCGAGAACGGCGTCGTCTGGAACCCCCGTCTGTCTTGCGAGACAGAGGCTTTCGCGGGGGACGCCATGGCGTTGGCGACGCGCGCGCGTTCTGGGCTCATGCGCATCGCCGCCGAGGCGTCCGCGGCGACGCAAAGCCGTTCCGAACGCAGGTACCGCAAATCCTCGCCGAGCTTCTCGCGAGCTAAAAACGCGCGAAACGCGTCGCGCGACGAAACAAACGCGCCGATCTCCGTCTCGCGAGAATCTCCGTCTCCGCCCGTCTCCGCCGCCGCCGACGCCGCGGAGACGTAGAGTTCCGAGCCGCGCTCGCGCGCGGCGTGCGCCAGGCAGTGCACGAGCGCGGCGAGCGGGCCGGCGTCCACGCCCGACCGCTCGAGCTGCGAGCGGAGACTTCCCACCTTCCACTTGCGGAAATCGACGGCGGCTTCGCCCGCGCGCGCGCGCGCCTTGAGGCGCGCGCGGCGCTCGGCGCGGCGCGCGCGCGCGTCGCGGCGGCGGCGCGACTCGGCGCCCACGGCGCGTTCCCACTCCGGCTTCTTCTCGTGTCGAGCAGTGAGACTTTTTTTTTCTGGTGTCCCGAACTTTCCGGGTTCGGGTGACGAGAAGAGCTTTTGGCTCGCCGGCGACCGCGCCGGGGACGAGCGGAGGGATGACTGTCGCGACGAATGACGGCTCGTTCCGTCATCCTCGTCCTTGTCTCGCGTCTCGTCGTCGTCGTCGTCGTCGTCGTCCCGGTTGAGCAGGTACCGCCTCATGCCCGCGGCGACGAAGTGCTCGAAGGCGCTCTTCTGGATCGCCTCCTGGAGCGCCGCCACGGGCGCGTCCTCGACGCCGTGCTTCTGCAGCGCCGCGCGGAACTCGGTCACGCTCAGGTCCCACACCGCCGCCGCCGTCGCGAGATGCGCCTCGTCCACGCGCCACGAGGCGCGTCGTCGCATCGTTAATTTCTCAACCGGTTCGTCATCGTTTTCTTTCCCGCCGTCCCGGAGACTTGTTCGTTTCTTCGTCCCTTCATTCTCCTCATTCTCCTCGAAGCTCGCCTCGAAAATCCGCATCGCGTTCACGGGCTCCGTCGCCGCGCCCTTCACCTGGTCGCGCAGAGCGTCCACCACGCCCGTCAGACCGTCCAGGAACCGAAGCTCGTCGCGCCGCGCGCGACGCGAACGCCGCGTCGCGAGCGAACGCAGACGCGCCTCGGCTGTATCGCGCGCGCGCGTCAGATGCTCCATCGCGGCGGCGCGCGCCTCCGCGGCGCGCGCGCGCAAGTGCCGCACTTCTTCTGCGAGCCGCGCGCGCGCCTCGAGCTCCAGACGCAGGTGCTCGACCCACACGCGCGCCGCGGCGACGCGCGTCGCGCGTCGCGGGCCGACGGCGACGACGAACAGAGAAGCAGTCTCGGCGTTTTCTGCTTCTCGCGTCTCCTTGGTTATCCGCGGCGCGAAGCGCACCTCGTCGGCGGTCTCGTCGTACGCCCAACGCCACAGGCCGCGTCGCCGGACGTCTTTCGCGCCGGCGCGGAAGCGCAGCCGCGCGAACGAACGCGCGTGGTTCTCTGTCGCGTCTCCGGCTTCGAGAACTCGCGAGTTCGTCTCGAAGCACAGGTACGCGTCGCCGGCGGCGACGGAGCGAAACGCGACGTGCCGTCCCCGCACATCCACCACCACGTGGTTCGCGGCGTTCGCGAGCGCGCCCGCGAGCTCGTCGGGGTCGCCCGCGCCCGGCACGAGCGCGAACGCGGGGGTGAACGTGACGTGCTCGGAGGCGCCGGCGCCGGCGCCGTGCCTGCCCGACGTCGACGCGCGGTCCGCCGCGCGGTCCGCGTCCGCCGCGACGTCGAGACGCAGAGGCGTGCCGTCCGGGGAACAGAGGACCACGACGTCGCCGTCGCGCACGTCGCTCAGGGTCGAGCCGGGCACGAGCGCGCGCGAGGACTTCGGCAGACCGCGCCTGCGCGGCCGGCCGACGATGTTCCCCATCGCGGGCGCGTGCGTGGCGCGAGCTGCTCTACGCGGCGCGCCAATTTGGCATCGATCGTTGTTACGCCAAATCATTCTCGCGACACACTTGCGCGTTCGGGAAACGATCGGTCCCCTTCGCTTGCGGCTTCTGCGTGAGATCAATCT
>Ga0233432_10002740_pt1 | contig 16223 bp, 14 predicted proteins | sample SI_122_August201_6_FD_179870 | JGI IMG/M metagenome (GOLD analysis project Ga0233432, IMG submission 179870) | Seawater microbial communities from Saanich Inlet, British Columbia, Canada - SI_122_August2016_10_MG | ecosystem: Environmental > Aquatic > Marine > Inlet | place: Canada: British...
ATTCCTGGCAGGAGCAAGAAGGCGACCTGCCGGATCTTTGGTGGCGCATCCTTGATGGTGTTCAAAAGCAAGTTCAATGGGGTTGATCCGTTGGGGCGCAACCGGGCTAATGGCGTTGATCATTGCTGTCGTTGCGGCGGCCTGGTTTCTGCCCGCAAGCCTTGCATTTCGACTCATTGAGCCGAGCCTTACGTTGCCAAAGGATATCAAGGTCGCCCTTCCCCGAGGATCCCTCAGAGCCGGACATGTGCTGGTGCAGTTTCGAGGCTTTCCACCATCACGTGTATCCTGGCAATTGCAATGGCCCAATTTTTCCCTAGGTGCCATGGCATTGAGCCAAACAATCAGCATTGTTGGGCCGGGTCATCAGATCACCGGCGCGCTCCGGATAATACCGGGCGACGAAATCCTAATCATAGAACACCTCAACGGGGAAATTCACAGCAGTGACATCAACCAACTTGCAGGCGCCTACGGGCATCAGTTTTCAGGATCGGTGACCCTCAAAAACGGCTCTGCTCAGGCTTCTGCCAAATGCTTAACCGATTTCACAGGCGATTTATCTTGGTCTGGCGGCCGAATCGCTCTCAATGGCTTTAAGGGCGTGGCCCAGTATCAACTGCCCCCGTTACAAGCCAACCTTGATCTTGAAACTTGCTCGCCAGCCCTGAACCTCACCCGGAATGCGGACCATCTGGCGCGTTTTGTGTTGGGTCTCGACGGTTGGTTCAGCGCCGAATTACAGCCCCGTTTACTCGTGCTCGCGCAGATTCCTGGCGCAATGCAACTCAAGCAGCCACTGCTGTTTGAAGAAAAAATCCTGTAACCTTACGCAAACGAAATCGCTTAGGTCTCCATGGGTCAATTCAATCTCGAAACCTTCCGCAAACCGGTGTCTTTGGGCATCTTGTTCGTGCTGGGTGCCTGGTCTATTTATCTTGTGGTTGAGAATGTGTTTTTTTACCTGGATGCGGATTTAGCGGCGACGGTTTCTGACCCTTCCGAATCGGTCCAAGACGTGACGGTGGCCGTTACCAATACCGGGCCAAGCCTTGCAACGCGCCAATTGTTTGGACGCGTCGACGACAATCAACCCGAACAAGTGATCAGCGCTCCGACCACTCGACTTAATCTCGAGCTTCAGGGGGTTTTCTTGAGTGCGGCAGCCAGCCTGTCCAGCGCAATCGTCGCCGAACGCGGCAAGAACGGCAAACTGTATCTGGTCGGTGACAAACTACCCGGGAACAGTGTCTTGCACTCGGTTGAATCTGATCACATTCTCTTACGCCGTGGCGCAAGGCTCGAGAAGTTACTCTTTATCACGAAGCGCCTGAACATTAAGGCGTCTAGCACGGCGTCCACAAACGCCAAAGATCGTCGCAATAAAACGGCATCGAATACGCGCCAACGGGCACAAGCACCACAAGCGGGCTCATCCAGCGCTGGCTCAGCAATCCTGAGCGAGGTCCGCGACCGACTGCAACGCAACCCCCAGGCTGTTCTTAAAGAATATGGTTTAAGCGCTGTCGCCCCCGGTAGCAGCCAAGGCTACAAAGTCGATACCCCTCATCCCGCCCTCAACAATACGGGATTGCAACCTGGCGATCGCGTCGTATCAGTCAATGGCGCACCCCTTGGGGTTGCCATGAACGATGCGCGATTAATCGATCAAGCCCGTGCGGCTGGCCGAGTTCGAGTCGAAGTCGAACGGGGCGGCCGACGCTTTTTCCTCACGATTCCGATACCCTAAGCGATAATGATCCAGTAAACTCAACGGCAAAGAGCAAACCGCAAGCCTTATGATTTTTGTTGCAAGAACCCTATTCCTTCTCTGCCTTATCACCCCAGCAATGGCTCAGGCGGATGATAGCTGGAAAATAAACCTAAAGAATGCCGATATCCGGGAGTTCGTGACCCAAGTCTCCGCGATTACAGGCAAAAGCTTTATCATTGATCCCCGAGTGAAGGGCGATGTCACCGTTATCTCCAACGTTAATATGGATGAGGCATCGGTTTATCAACTGTTTCTCAGCGTGCTGCAGGTCCATGGCTTCGCTGCGGTTTCAGCCGGCTCGGCCATCAAAATTGTTCAAACCGTCCTGGCAAAACAAAGCAGTAATCCTGACGATTTTGTTGATGATCTCGACTCTCAAGAACTCGTGACCCGCGTGATTACTGTCACCAACGCGCCATCGGCCGAAATGGTCAAGGTCCTGCGGCCACTGATCCCGCAGTACGGCCATATCGCCGCCTTAAGCGAACCCAATGTGCTGATCATTAGCGATCATGCTGCCAACATTAACCGCTTGGTTGAAATCATTAATCGTGTCGACATCGCCGACAGCCTTGAGGTTGCCATTATCAACCTCAAAGAAGCTTGGGTTGAAGACATCGTTAAATTGCTGGAAGAGCTCGCGCCGGATCAAATCGGTAAAAGTGCTAAAGGCCCCAACCGGATCAGCATCGTTGCCAGCGAGCGGACCAACAGCCTGGTTATTAAAGGCGAGCGCTATACGCTCGCTCGGGTTAAAGCGCTGGTTGATCAGCTCGATGTTCCGGCCAATCGATCTGGGACCATCAAGGTCATTCAGCTGTCGCATTCCGATGCGACCAAGATGGCAGAGATTCTGAGCAACCTGATCAGCAGTAAGAGTAAAAGCAGCGAAGACTCAATGGTTGAAGTCAGTATTCAGGCTGATGAAGCGATCAATGCCTTGGTGATTCGAGCCGATCCATCCAATATGATTGATTTGATTGGCATTATTGAGAGCCTCGATGTCCGCCGAATGCAGGTCTTAATTGAAGCCGCCATTGTCGAGGTGACCTCAGACTTCAGCCAACAACTGGGCAGCGAACTCGCAATTGGCGATGCTTCGGCTGGCACAACCCCCCTTGGACTCACCGCCCCGAGCGGCACCTTAGCTCAAATTCTTCAAGGCCTCGCCGCACCCGCAGGCGTCATCACAGCGCCGTCTAGCTTAGGTGAATCACCCCTTCTTGCCGGCGGTAAAGTATCTACAAACGGGACCAGCTTTGCCTTTATCGTGAAGGCCTTGGCCGCCAATAGCGATGTTAATCTGCTATCAACACCGAGCATCACGACCATGGACAACGAGGAGGCCAAAATCGTTGTGGGCAAAAACGTTCCCTTCAGAACAGGCTCCACCGTCACGGGCAGCCAAGGCACAACGAATCCGTTCACCACCATCCAACGCGAAGATGTGGGTTTGACCCTTGAGGTGACGCCGCACATCAATAGCGACAGCCTGGTCCGGCTATTGATTCACCAGGAGGTTTCTGAGGTCGACGCCTCCAGCCTAACCGTGATCGGCTCCGAGGCCGCGGCCGACTTGATCACGAATATCCGGACCATCGATACCACCATCTTGGTTGAAAACGGGGAGGTCATTATTCTCGGCGGGTTGATTCGAGACAAAGAAACCCAAGCCGAGTCTCGAGTCCCCTTGCTCGGCAGCATCCCTGGGCTTGGCGCATTGTTTCGAAGTCGCACCAAGAATATCGAAAAACAGAATCTGTTAGTCTTTCTCAGGCCGACTGTTTTAGGATCTGGGGTCGATGTCGCTGCGGCCTCTGAACGCAAGTTTAACCGTATTTTTGAAGTTGAAATTGAAGGCAATGGGCGAAACACTGCCGAGCGTCTTTCCGATCTGCTAGATGGCAGGCTCTAGTCGCCCTAATGGCTCTATTTATAGAGCCATTAACCACCAACTTCTGCATTTGTTTAGACTCTGGCTACGGCCGACTTTCATCAACCATGCGCAAACAGCTCTTGCGCTTGCCCAACACGCAACCCCCGTCAACGTTCGTTACATCCTAGATTCCGACTCGTTAGCCGACCGGTTATTGCTTGAGCTGGGCTGCGAGGCGAGTGGCTTACCAGAACCGCTGACGCTAGACCCCAATGCGCCCAACGCCTACTTTTGCCTAAATCATCGAGAAGGCTTCTGGGGTCGCCGCTCTGCCAGAAGGGGCGCACGATCTACCTCGCTTCGGGTTGATCCCGCCAGCGGGGGCGAATTAGCAACGCGCCTCGTACCCGTTTCCATTTACTGGGGGCACCAACCCGACAGAGCACTGTCCCTATGGAAAGTGCTACTTTCAGATCAATGGGCATCAACCTCAAAATTTCGAAAGATATTGTGTATTGCGCTCACTCGACGACATATTTTAGTGCACTTTGGTGACCCGCTTGATGTCGACGGGCTCACCAACGAATTGCCTTCCGCCGCGCTTAAAACCAAACGCATTCATCGATTACTGCGGCGGCATTTCAAAAGCCAAAAGCAGTCTATTATCGGGCCCGACTTGTCTCATCGTCGAACACTGCTTGATGAACTGTTAGCGGCACCTGCGGTCGACGCCGCCATTATGGCCGTCGCCGAAGCCAGCGAACGACCCCGACATCGGGTCGCGGCGCAAGCTTACCGCTATGCCTCTGAAATTGCGTCGGATCAGTCTTACAGAGTAATCCGTTTTTTTAGCATCATCCTGACATGGCTTTGGAACCGGCTCTATAACGGCATCGAAGTCAGCCATTTAGAGCGCGTACGCGCCGTCTCAGATAGCGCTGAGATCGTCTATGTGCCGTGCCATCGAAGCCATATCGATTACCTATTACTGTCCTATGTGCTCTATCACAACGGCTTGGCGCTGCCTCATATCGCCGCAGGCATCAATCTCAACCTGTTTCTTGTGGGCCCACTCTTGCGACGCGCCGGCGCTTTTTTTATGCGCCGTAGCTTCAAAGAGGATCTGCTTTATAAAGCAGTCTTCGACGAATACATTCACTTACTTTTATCCAAAGGCTACAGCCTAGAATACTTTGTTGAAGGTGGCCGAAGTCGGACAGGCGGCATGCTGACGCCTCGACCTGGCATGATCAACATGACCTTGAGGGGATACTACCGAGATCATCACCGAGACATACAGTTCATTCCGGTCTACTTCTCCTACGAGCGTGTTCTGGAGATCAGCAGCTATTTGGATGAACGCAAAGGCCATCAAAAAAAGACCGAGTCGTTACGCGACCTTTTCGGCGTGTTTCGGTATTTTAAACTCGATTTTGGTCAGGTCTCGGTTAATTTCGGGCAACCCATTTCTCTTGAGCACTTTTTGTCTGACCGAGTGGACTCGGCATTAGAGATGATCGAGCCAGACGAGCATAAAGCCATCTGTCGCGATCTGGGACATCACATTGTTCAAGGCATCAATGCCGCTATTCCTGTCAACCCAACTCAGATACTGGCAACCTTGTTTGTACACGCGGGTCATCTCGAGATTCCTGAAAAAATACTTCGCCGTCAGCTTCGGTTTTTGGTCACCCTGATTGAGGTCGACCAAATCTCCTCAATTTTTGACCAATCCGATGCACAAATAATCGACTACTTTTTATCAACCTCTGGCGCCGAACGACAGCTCCGAGATGGCGAAGCTGTGATTACCATAACCCCGGGCGGACTCATTGATATGCGCTATTACAGCAATAGCGTGGCGCACTTGTTTGTTTTACCGAGCCTGATTGCCAGCCGCCTTCGCCATGGCTCGATGACTGACACTGAGTCGCTCGCAGACCAGATTCACACGCTCGCGCCCCTCCTCGACGCGATTTACTTTTGCGAGGTTATGCCAAGCGCTGAGCGCCTAAATCAGATCCTTGAGATCTTCGAGTTCAAACCCGCGATGGATAACGTCAACCTGGCGCCCGATCTCGGCCCGATAGCGCATATTATCGCCTCCAACTTATATCGAATCACCCTCGTTTGCGCGCTACTCGACGTAAAGCCGGACTTGCTGAACGACTTCACGCTAATCAATGCGCGAATCAAAGCGCTGGCCATCAAGACAACCGCCTTCAACCCTGAGGATTTGATTTTGACTGAGCCGCTGATTCAGGCACTCACCCAACCTCAGTCGATCAATGATGTGAGCTCGCCGCTCAGAGCGCCTTGGGTTAAGCCTCAGGCGGCACTCCTCAGCCTAATCAGCGCCGAGGATCAAAAAGGCCTGCAACAATTGGCCCTAAACCTGGTTGAAGAAAACATCCAATCGACTGCTACGACCGGTTAGCTGATACACCGGGCGATAAGCGTTAACCAAAGGTGCTCGGTCAAGGCGGGGCCGTTTCACTATCGTGCGCCGGATACCCAACTCTTGGGCCACCGTCAAAAACGGTTGGAGTTCAGCGCCTCGACCGAGAAAAGCCTGTAGCATTTGCATATTCCCAGGCGGCAACGCAGACTTCTTTTTCTCATGAAACATTGGATCCACCAGCGCCGCATCAAACCCAATTGCCGGCAGAAAGGGCCGCGTGCTATCCCAATGGTGCAGTGTCAGCCGCGCGACAACGGGCTTCAGCTCCGGATCCTGCTCCGCCCGCTTGAGCGCATCCTTAACCAACAAATAGACCGTTTTAGAGCGCTCAAGCATCGTAACATCATGGCCGTAGGACGCCAAAATAAAGGCATCAATACCAAGCCCTGCGGTCATATCCAGCACAGAAGCACCCGGCTTTTCTTTCACTGCGCGAATCAAGAGCTCGCCCTTGGCCGATATTTTTTTCTGCCGGATTCTAAGTGATGGGCTCCCGTAGTCCACGCTGAGCGGGGGTTTCTGACGGTAGCGGTCAACCAAAGCAAGTCCGGCTGGTAGCATCTCTAAACCATAACGCATCTACTGGCGAGACTTCTGGGCAACGGTTTCGCGAACGTAAAGGGGGGCCGCCTCAAGCGCTGAGACAACGTCCCCAGCGGCAAACATCACCCTCGCAATCTGTAATAAGTTTTGCACATCAGGCGACGCAGTATCTATGGTGCCTTGCATTGCATGCGCTTGTTCTTTCATTAGAAAAACACCGTCGCCGGCAAGAGACCAAGACCCTAAGTCATGATTGGCAAGCATCCCCGCGGTGTAGACCTCAGCCTGCCCCATAAGACGGGGAATCAGACCATCACAACCTTCGTAAAAGGCGCCATAGAACTCCTCTTCACGCGCGTGCATTGCGATCAGCACCCGCGCAACCCCGGCTTGCTGACCCGCTGCCTGCGCGACAATCGCCATGGTTGGAACAGGGATAACCGGCAGATTAAGGCCGTAGGCAAGGCCTTGGATCACGCCGACAGCAATTCTTAAGCCAGTGAAGGATCCAGGACCCTGACTGAACGCCAGGGCTTGGAGCGATTTTAAGTCTTCGCCCTCTTCCTCCAAAAACTGCAGTATTTGCGGCAAAATCTGGCGTGAGTGCCGCAGATCATTACTAAACAACCGACGTCGAACGCCCCCTTCGCTTGAAAGTCCCAGCTTTAAATCACGACCGGTAGTATCGAGTCCTAAAATCATTATCTTTTATCCATAAAGCTCAATGCCTCTGATGCACTCTGCGTCCATCTAAACTCCGGTAAGCTCGCTTGCAGTAAACTGGCGTAACGCGCATTCCAAAAGCGCGGATCTCCGATGATAAACACCCCTTGATCACGCTCTGCACGGATCAACCGGCCAAACCCTTGACGTAATTTTAGTGCGCAGTCTGGCAAAATATAGTCAGAAAAGAAATCCAAACCGGCTGATTGGTACGCCTTCCGCCGCGCTGTCAACTTTGGATCATCCGGTTGCAGAAACGGCAACTTATCGATCACCAAACACTCAACACCCGCGCCATTGAAGTCAACGCCTTGCCAAAAACTACTCGTTCCTAGCAGGCATCCGTGCGTTACGTTTTTGAAATCTTGAACCAACCTCTGGCGCGGGCGCTCGCCTTGAACAAACAAATTGCCTTGATGCGACGTCGCCAGATGACTTGAGGCACTCGCGAGCGCTCTTTGCGAGGTAAACAACATCAGCGTTTTCAGCCCACGCAAGGCCTTTAGATCCTCTAACAACGCTGAAACAAAGTCCGGATGATCTGGCGCCAGCCGCTGCGCAGTTTGGAAGCCCATAACCTGCTTAGAATAAGCAAAGGCGTTGGAGACCCTGATCGCATTGCGAGCATCATAGCCAATCTGCTGGCTAATAAACGCAAAAGATCCATTCACGCTGAGCGTTGCCGATACAAAAATTTTGGGCGCCGTGGTCTTTAATACACCCGCCATGGCCTCGTCGGTTGCTGGCACAACGCAGCGGAACGCAGCGCCACCGCGGGCATCGTGCTCCCACCAATAACTTTGTGCGTCCTCTTCAATATCAGCTGCGAGCGCGAGCAGTTGATCCATTCGCTCGGCGAGGTCGCGGTGAGCATCGCGCAGTATCTTCCCACGGTTCAATCTTGATTCTAAAACACGCGAAAGCCGAGCGAGCAGTAACTCCAACTCATCGATATGCCCCAGCACCATCGCTTTAACGACTGGCTCTGAGAAAGAACGCCCAACAATCGACTCATAAGCGCCTTCAAAACGCGCTTTTTCTCGACCAAGCAACTTTGTCCAATCTCCAAGCACCGCGTCATATTGCTGCGGGTCTGCATTCATCCGACCGAGGATGATTGCAAGTTCCCGCATCCAACTAAAACTAAAAGCAAGCTGCTTTGATTCACGCAGGAGTCTCAGAAATTGATCGGCTTCATCAATTAAGTGCACGTCCATCTGATCGATTAACGCAACCAAGTCATCACTGGGGTTTTCATAGCGCGACATCAGCAACTGATGATTCACAATCACAACGTCAGCCAGCTCAGCCTGCTGCCGAGCGTTATACAGCGGGCACTGATCAAAGTTTGGGCAACGCCGCTTCTGACATTCTTCAGCGCTTGCCGTGATCATGTCCGTCACATCAGCACTCAGAACCTCCAGCTCAGATAAGTCACCCGTATGGGTCCGCGTAGACCAGGCTTTTATTTCTAAAACCGCCGCAAGTGCCTCGGTCGGCAGGCGATTGGAGGGCGACTCGAACAATTGCGCAAATTTAAAAGGGCAAAGATAGTTGCGCCGGCCCTTGAGCACCGCCACCTTCTTGGCCGATGCTAAAACCGTCCGCGCGATCGAAAGATCCTCATAAAAAATTTGATCTTGTAACAGTTTAGTATAGGTCGAAATGAGCACGCGCTTATTGGACAACAGAACAGGCATTAGATAGCCAAGGCTCTTTCCAATCCCAGTCTCGGCTTCGATGACGGAGTCGACCGACTGCATCAAAGACGCCTCGATTGCCTCCGCGAATTCAATTTGTCCGGCTCGCGAACGAAAAGCTGGCAGAGTTTGACTCATCAGTCCTTCAGAGGAGAATAACGCTTTGAGTTGGTGATCAGACATAGCCATCGAACTAACCGTAATTTGCGCTTATGCTGGCCTCTTATCCTAGGAATTACAAACGATGAACAGTGAATTTTCGACCATCATACTTGCCGGAGGCAAAGGTCAGAGATTAGGCGGGCAGGATAAAGGTCTCGTGCCCTATCAGGGTCATCCACTTATCCACCGCAGCGTCGGATTAGCAAGCCAATGCAGTGACGCGATTATCATCAGCGCCAATCGAAATGTCTCAAGATACGAAGACTTTGCTGACACGGTCGTTCAAGACAACACGCCAAACTATGGTGGACCTTTATTTGGCATTCAAGCTTGTGCCAGCCGCGTTTTAACAAATTACACGTTGATCATTGCCTGCGACCTGCCGAGATTGACCACTGACCTAGTACAAACCTTACAAAGCACTTTGCTCGACGGGAGGCGCCAACTCGACGCCGTCGTTTATCGGCAAGGTGGCTTTTTACAGTGCGGTCTGGTTGTGATCAGAACGGCCGCACTCGCCTCAATCGATTCTGAACTGGAACAAGGCCAACGCTCGATAAAGAGATGGCTAGAATCGTTATCGCTCTTAGTCCTCGACAGCAATGACGCACAGGGGTTCACGAACGTTAATACCCCAAGCAGTTTCACAGCCGCGTCGTAATCTCAAGCGAGCTGACCCATGGCAATAAGCCGAAGCAATTATGAAGCGTGGGGCAAGAAGTTAACGTCCTATAAGTCGGCACGCTATCAATGCAACACCGATTCAACTTCGGCCGCGGGCTGATTTTTTTAAGACAATAAAAAAGCCCTATAAAAGGGCTTTTTTATTGTGCAGCACTTTGAAAAGCGCTGATGGTTTTGGCGCCTACTTCTTTTTCTTAGCAGCCGATTTCTTAGGAGCGGCTTTCTTAGCAGCAGCCTTCTTAGGAGCCGCTTTCTTAGCAGCAGCCTTCTTAGGAGCAGCTTTCTTAGCAGCCGCTTTCTTAGGAGCAGCTTTCTTAGCAGCCGCTTTCTTAGGAGCGGCTTTCTTAGCAGCAGCCTTCTTAGGAGCCGCTTTCTTAGCAGCAGCCTTCTTAGGAGCCGCTTTCTTGGCAGCAGCCTTCTTAGGAGCGGCTTTCTTAGCAGCCGCTTTCTTAGGTGCGGCCTTCTTAGCAACAGCTTTCTTAGGTGCCGCTTTCTTAGCGACTACTTTTTTAGCAACTACTTTCTTAGCAGCAGGCTTTTTCTTTGCAGCAGGTTTCTTTTTTGCGACCACGGTTAATACTCCTTTAGTGACTTTTACTTTTAAGACTCACTCATTTTAGCTATGAAGCATCTCCTCGGCATAACTCAGAATCATAGCGTAATTCAGAGCTGGGGTAACATCGATGCGCTGGGGTCAAGTTTAGAAAATTCTCTTGGCTTTGCACACCTTTTTTTTTCAAAGAAAATACAACAAAAACCAACGTTAATTTTCTCACGCGTGTTCTGAGCCGAGGCTTAAAGTACCTTAAGTGTTTTTTGAACCATAGACTTAATGTCGTTGGTCGTCCCTTGTCCATCGATCATCGTGTAGTGCGCGCCGGTTTGTGCTGCGAGGGATTTATAAAACGCGACAAGCGGTTCGGTTTGATCGAGATAAACTCGAAGACGATCCCGAATCGTTTCTTCTTGATCGTCATCTCGCTGAACGAGCGCCTCGCCTGTTTCATCGTCGATGTTCGCTGTTTTAGGCGGATGGTATAAAACATGGTACGTCCGACCCGAACCCGGATGAACGCGGCGTCCACTCAAACGCTTTATAATCTCCTCATCCGGCACCGTGATCTCGATTACATGATCAATTTCAATACCGGCATTTTTTAATGCTTCGGCCTGAGGAATCGTTCTAGGAAACCCATCGAACAAAAAGCCCTCTTGGCAATCGTCCTGTTGCAAGCGCTCTTTTACTAAGTTGATAATGATGTCGTCGGTTACCAACTCGCCGCGATCCATCACCCCTTTCACTTCGAGTCCCAACGGCGTTTGATCCTTAATCGCCTGTCTTAACATGTCTCCAGTTGAAATTTGCGGAATACCGTAGGCTTCAGTAATGAACTGCGCCTGAGTTCCCTTGCCAACACCCGGCGCACCTAACAAGATTAATCGCATAATATTCCCTTACCCTTTTTAGCTTTATTTTTAACTTGTGAATCGACGCGCGGACACAACATTCGGAATTTTTTGCATCATTTCCAAAACCTTAATCAAGGTTTTCAAAGATTCAACTTCAATCGTCATATCAATATCAACGCGCTGTGCAACCTGGTCCGTAACAGAATGTAACCTAATCACGTTTATAGCCTCTTTGACAAACAACGCGGTTATGTCAAACAGTAGACCAGAACGATCGTAGGCTTCGACTTTTAAGTCAACGGAAAAGACAGCTTGGGCACCTTCTTGCCAAGACAGTCGCATCAACCGACCATAAGCATCGCCCTGAAGCACCTCGACGCATTCTTGGACGTGTACGCCAACAATCCCTGTGTCGCTGATAATACCCGCGATAGAATCTCCAAGTACTGGGTTGCAACACTTTGCAATCTCATGTGCTCGACCGCCCAGACCTTTAATCAATCTAGGCGCGAGATCCGTGTCAAAACCAAGGGGAAGCTGCGAGGACTTACGGATGTCCAATTCATTAACAGCCACCCATTCAGCAACATCTGATAACTGAAGGTCACCGCGGCCAAGGCCAACCAAGAATTCTTCCTCATCTGAAAAACCAAAAGCCGCACCGATCAAAACTTTCCGTGCTGCATCAATCCCCAATTGCCGGAGCTCCGCTTCAACGAGCCGCTGACCTTCCTCGAGGTTCTTTTTGCGTTCCCGAAGCCCGAACCAAGCTTGGATTTTTGTTTTCGCCTTAGAGGTTGTCACATACCCTAAATGTGCATGGAGCCACTCGCGCCTGGGCAGGGCCTCATCGCCCGTAATCACCTCAACATGATCGCCTGAGATCAAAGCCTGGTTGAGCGACACCACCTTGCCATTGACCTTCGCGCCACGACACTTATGACCAATCTCAGTGTGGACCTTGTAGGCAAAATCAACCGGGGTTGCCCCAGGCGGCATGTCGATAACATGGCCATCTGGGGTAAACAAATAAACTCGGTCGAGACTTACATTCGCCATCATCTCACTCGCCGACTCGGGCAAGTTCTTGACCTCATCTTGCCATTCAATCACTTGCCGCAACCATGATAAACGGCGTTCATAACGTTCAACGCGGCCTGTTGGCGACTTTTCCTTATAGGTCCAGTGCGCGCAGACCCCGTACTCGGCTTCATGATGCATCCCTTCCGTTCGTATTTGAACTTCCAAGATTTTTCCTTCCGGGCCGATTACCGCCGTATGGAGCGACTGGTAGCCATTGTCTTTGGGATTTGCAATGTAATCGTCAAACTCATTCGGTATGTTTCGCCAAAGGTTGTGCACGATCCCTAAAGCCCGATAGCAATCATCTGATGAGTTGACCAAGATTCGAATCGCGCGAACATCATAGACTTCAGAAAAGGCGATGCCTTTCCTGCTCATCTTTTTCCATATGCTGCAGATGTGCTTTGCCCGACCTTCAAGGCTTGCATTGAGCTTGACGAACCCCAGCTTGGACTCAAGCGCTTCAAGCACCGAGCCAATATACCGATCTCGCACAGTCCGCTTTTCATCTAGCAAAGCCGCAATGCGGCGATACGCATCGGGCTCTGTAAACCGAAAGGCGAGATCTTCTAGCTCCCATTTCAAATGTCCAATACCAAGACGGTGCGCCAGAGGCGCATAAATTTCAGAAATTTCCTGCGCGAGCCTTAATTGCTTGCTCCGGTCTGCGTGCCCGGCTGCCCTAATAGCACAGGTTCTTTCCGCCAACTTAATCAGTGCAACGCGAATGTCATCGACCAAAGCCACAAGCATTTTCTTGGCCTGCTCAACCTGATCCGACGTCTCGCCCAAGACCATCTCATTTTTCAAGATATGGATATTACTTATGGCGGCCATTTTCAGCACGCCCTCCACCAAACTCGAAACCTTTTCGCCAAATTGCTTGCGGATGTGATTAACCGTTATTTGCTTCTCTCTCGCGGCGCGATAAACGATTGCTGCGATCAAGCCATCCTCATCAACTCGAAAATCTCGTAAAAGATCGGCAATTTCTAATCCCATAAAGTAACTACTGCGACCCGACGGCCAACCCGATCCCAACTGAATGGCTTTTTCCTCAGCTTGCGCTGACAGATCACAGGCTCGACTAATTCTGTCTAGATCCAGGTCTTCTCGGTCTGCGCCCAGCTCAGTCAACCACTGCGTTAAATCAAACTGACCCGCTTCAAAAATAATTCGCTGCTCTCTTGCCTTAACCATTTTTTGAGCCTCGACTGAAACAGGCGATCGATTCCATATGCGCGGTGTGGGGAAACATATCGATCATCCCAAGTTGATCCAACTGAAAACCCCCTGCACAAAGAATGTCTGCATCGCGTCTCAGCGTCTTTGGATTACAGGATACATAGACTATTTTCTGGCATGTGCTGTCGACAAGCTTCTGGCAAACCAACTCCGCACCAGATCGTGGTGGATCCAAAAGGGCTTTATTGAACTGGGGCAAAACAAGCGACGCGCTTTCAGATTGGTAGAGATCTGCAACCTCAAAAGACACATTGCCCAAACCATTGAGCTGGGCATTACTGCTGGCTCTGTCGACACTGGATCTGGATGCTTCAATACCAACCACGGATGCGGCCCGTTGCGCGACCGCGAGGGAGAAATTACCAATCCCGCAAAAGGCATCTAAGACATGATCCTCCGAAGTTAAGTCGAGTAAATCTAGGGCAAGGTTCACCATCTCCTGGTTCACGGCTTGATTAACTTGGGTAAAGTCCATTGGATGAAACTCAAACACCAAGCCTTGATCGTCTAAGCGGTAATGCAACAAAGGGTTGGCCTCTTCGTTGAGTGGCCTAACCGAATCAGGCCCTTTGGACTGCAACAAAATCATAACTTGGTGCGCATCCTGAAATGCCAAAAACGCCGCCAGGTCTTCAGGCGGCAAAATGGTCAGATGCCGAACGACCAAAGCTACGGCGCCACTCGAAGCCGCGACTTCTATTTGAGGAATCGTGCTGCGACTGTCTAGGCCGTCAATCAGGCGAGACAGCGGCTCAATCAGCCTTGCAAGTTCCGGGACCAATACCTGACAGGACGTCATCTCAGTAATATAGGCTGAGCCGACCTCTCGGAAACCAATCAAGGTTCGGCCCTTCTTAACAACATGCTTAACCCCAAGGCGGGCTTTACTTCGATAGCCAACTGCATCACCTGAAAGCGTCGGGATCCACGTATCAGGCGGACAGTCATCGAATAAAGCCTGTAACCAATCACGCTTAAACACCAGTTGCGCCGATCGATCAAAATGCTGGAAGGCGCAACCGCCGCATTGCGCGGCGTGAGCGCATACAGGGATCACACGCGCCGGATGATCCTGTTCTATATTTTGGGATTGACACACCCACTGACCCTTTTTCTTCTTCAACGGAACAATCAGTGCTTGCTCCCCGGGCAAAAGCCCATGGATTGCAAATCGACCGTCTTCGCTGACGCAGGTACCCTCAATCGTCAAGGTATGACCGACATCGGTAAACGGGAGTTTCCTCTTTCGCATAATGGCAGCCGGCAATGTTAGGTGGACGACCCCAGATTATCCTTTAAGGCCGTACCGTTATTTTAAGCCAAGTCGGCAGTATATACACCCGTCGATAAGTAACGATCTCCTCGATCACAAATAATGGCAACAATGGTTGCATTCTCGATGCGCTCACTGATCTTAAGCGCCGCCGCCACAGAACCACCGGACGAAACCCCAGCAAAGATCCCCTCCTCACGAGCAAGCCGGCGCATCATGGCCTCGGCATCCTTCTGATCGATGTCCATGACTCGATCGACGCCTTCTGGCTGATAAATCTTCGGAAGATAGGCTGTGGGCCAGCGCCGAATACCAGGAATAGCTTGGCCCTCAACAGGTTGCAAACCGATGATTTCAACTTCGGGTTTGGCTTCAGCGAAGTACCGACCGACCCCCATAATGGTCCCGGTGGTCCCCATCGAACTCACGAAATGCGTGACCTCTCCATTCGTCTGACGCATGATTTCTGGCCCCGTACCATGATAGTGTGCAAGTGGGTTGTCAGGATTTGCAAACTGGTCCAGCACAATACCGTCGCCGGCCTGCATCATAGACTGTGCAAGATCGCGTGCGCCTTCCATGCCTTCTTGCTTCGTCACTAAAATCAGTTCGGCACCATAGGCCTGCATTGCCGCCTTGCGCTCGGCACTCATATGCGCGGGCATGATCAATTTCAAACGATATCCTTTTATCGCGGCCGCCATAGCCAAAGCGATCCCTGTGTTACCACTGGTCGCCTCGATCAATACATCTCCCGGTTGAATCACGCCGCGCTGTTCTGCGCGCTGAATCATACTCAGCGCGGGTCGATCCTTGACCGAGCCTGCCGGGTTATTGCCCTCTAGCTTTGCGAGCACGGTATTGCTCGTCGTCCCCGGTAAGCGCTGCAAGCGAACCAAAGGCGTTTCTCCGACGCATTCTTCAATCGTTGGGTACTGGATAATGGGCTCCTTGCCTCACTGGCCGTTATGGATTACAAAAGCTTAATCGAATGCTGGCTTTCCTTGAACCATTGACTGCCTCTAAGCTCAGTCCAATTCGGAATAACGACAGATCAAAGGAAGCGGTGACGCAATCAAAAACGAGAAAGCGCACCCTAAACACATAAACAAGCAGGCTAAAACAGACAAGCCAGCCTACTGGCTCGATCATAAGATTGAAGGCTTTGCACCGGACAGCACTGAGGTTTAAGTCCATGCCTGACCGAAAGGCGGCAGTGCGACGATCGAGCAGGCTGAAACGGTGTTTAACATAGCACGGGGTCTTCAGTCGCTAAGCCGCCACGGGAG
>Ga0233432_10002744_pt1 | contig 16205 bp, 13 predicted proteins | sample SI_122_August201_6_FD_179870 | JGI IMG/M metagenome (GOLD analysis project Ga0233432, IMG submission 179870) | Seawater microbial communities from Saanich Inlet, British Columbia, Canada - SI_122_August2016_10_MG | ecosystem: Environmental > Aquatic > Marine > Inlet | place: Canada: British...
CAACATTCAAACGCCATGCTAATTTTTCACAATCCATTGAAAAACAAACCATCCATGGAGCGGTGAAAAACAATTCTATGTCTAGCGTCCAATTTGAGAGATCTGGTGATCTTCTCAGTTATGTCTATTTTACACTTGATGATACAAATCAAGCTCTCGATATTCAGCGATGGGATACCATTATTGATAAAGTAGAGCTTTTGATTGGTGGTTCCGTCGTTGACACTCAAGATGCCATCTTCACAGAGAAGATTGCTATTGATACGTTTGCTCAAAATGTATCTAGGAGTGCGAATGGTACACACCCAGGTATTTCCGCTCGTTCTTTCTTTTACCCCCTTCGTTTCTTTTTCTGTGAGGGGCCACAATGTGCGCTCCCCCTCGTAGCCCTAAACTATCACAATGTCGAAATCAGGGTTCATTGGGCCACTGCAGCCTCTAATTACAATGTTGAGTGTTTCGCAAATTACTATTACCTCGACAATGAAGAACGTGGTCAGGTTGCCACAAGGAAGCACGATCTTCTCATTACACAGGTACAGAAAAACATCCCCTCAAACGCTCTCATTCAAGAACTTACATTTAACCACCCCGTAAAGTATCTCGCATCCTCGGATACAACCACAGATGGTGCCCTTACATCCCCCACAAACAAGATTAAATTGAACATTAATGGTCTCGATGTGAGCAACTACAGATGGGGTAAACCACACTTCATAGATGTGATGAGCTATTATCACACAAACTTCGTGACTTCCCCAGATTTCTTCCTTTATTGTTTCTGTCTCTCCACGTCCAGCTTACAACCCACAGGAACACTCAACTTCAGTCGTCTCTCTTCGGCTACTATCATGAGTGAGTCTATGAATATCAATGACCCAATCTATGCAGTAAACTACAACATACTTCGGATAGAAAATGGGATGGCAGGTCTCCTCTATGCAAATTAAAATACAACACTATAATAAATGGTCAAGACCTTGCCGACCATTGAAAGGTCGACGAAGATTAGGTTTGGTAAAAATGTCCAAGAAGACCAGGGTGAGAATACGATTGTTCTAAATGCGAGTAATACCGTAGTTGATGCATCGGATGCTGGGGCTGTTTATATAACACCAGTTCGCAACTTCCCCGGTTATGTTGGTAAACCTGAAGTTGTATTAATGATGTATAACACATTAACAAAAGAATTAACCGAATCTGGTGAATCAGCACAAGATATTATTGGTAATGTTGGTCTTGACGAGGTTGCCAACCAAGGTAATGCCACATCGAATACTATAATTTTTAATAATAATACTACTGCAATTGTCACTACAGGTAAAGTGGGTATTGCAAATACTTCACCAGGTCATACGTTAAGTATCGGTTCAAATGTGTATATAGATGATGTAGGACCGTCGAACGTTCTTGTAGTCAATGGTGGTGTTTCTATAGAAGGAAATCTAGCTGTAAATGGTGGGATCACTACGATTACAACGGAAAACTTAATTATTGAAGATGCCATCATAGAAATTGGTAAAAACAATACATCTGAGGATACGACCCTTGACCTCGGTCTTGTTATGACTCGACCAGGGTCCAATGTCACGGTCGGTTTTAAAGAAGTTGAAAATGAGATGGTACTCGCCTACACACAAAGTAGTGCGTACAGTAATACGATTACTCCGATAGTTTCGGAAGACCTGGATGTACACGTGTACGGTGGTGTTCTAACAGAATCTAATGTGGGTATAAAAACAACAAGTCCCGACGCAGAATTACATGTTGTTGGTAATGTGTACGTGTCTTCAAACCTGACCGTGGATGGGGATACCCTTCACGTTGATGCGGAGAACGACTCCGTTGGTATCAACACTAAAAATCCTAACGCCAACCTCCACGTTGTTGGTAATGTGTATGTCAGCTCAAACTTAACTGTGGATACAGACACTTTCCATGTGGATGTGGAAAACAAGTCTGTTGGAATTGAGACCAAGAATCCTGACGCTAACCTCCATGTTGTTGGTAATGTGTACGTCAGCTCAAACCTAACCGTGGATGGAGACACGCTTCATGTCGATGTGGAAAACAAGTCTGTTGGAATTGAGACCAAGAACCCTGATGCTAACCTCCATGTTGTTGGTAATGTGTACGTCAGCTCGAACTTAACTGTGGATGGGGATACCCTTCATGTCGATGTGGAAAACAAGTCCGTTGGAATTGAGACCAAAAACCCCGATGCTAACCTCCATGTTGTGGGAAATACTTACATTTCTGAAGACTTAACTGTAGCTACTAATACCCTTCATGTTGAATCTTCGGTAGAACGTGTTGGTATCAAAACAAAAACACCCGATGCCGAACTTCATGTCGTTGGAAATGTGTATGTCGGTTCAAACTTAACTGTTGACACGGATACTTTCCATGTTGATGTGGAGAACAAATCTGTAGGAATTGAGACAGTGAATCCCGACGCTAATCTCCATGTTGTTGGTAATGTGTATGTCAGCTCAAACTTAACTGTGGATGGTGATACCCTTCACGTTGATGTCGAGGCTGACCACGTTGGCATCAACACCAAAAACCCCAACGCTGAATTGCACGTTGTCGGAAACGCCTATGTGTCATCAAACCTAACTGTGGATGGTGATACCCTCCATGTAGACGTGGAGGCTGACCACGTTGGTATCAACACTAAAAATCCTAACGCTGAGTTGCACGTTGTTGGAAACGCCTATGTATCTTCAAATTTAACTGTGGATACTGACACCCTTCATGTGGATGCGGAGAACGACTTCGTTGGAGTCGGGACTGTAAACCCTAACGCCAAGTTGCACGTTGTTGGTAATGTCTACGTCAGCTCAAATTTAACTGTTGACACGGATACCTTCCATGTAGATGCAGTGGACAAGTCCATAGGACTTGGAACGGTGAACCCAACCTCAAATCTTCACGTTGTTGGGAACGCTTATGTGTCTTCCAATCTAACCACTGATGGCACTCTCACCCTAAACCATCCCACAACTGCCATCCTCACTGACCTCACTTCGAACGTCGAAGTGAAGCTGAATCAAATGGCGAACGTGAGCATCAATACACCCGTCGCTGATCAGTTACTCGTCTATAGCGGGGCGGATTGGATAAATGAGTACCCCCTGCATACATATATACGTATTCGTAATGACGCTGGTACCGACCTTTCAAAAGGTGATGTGGTATATGTCACGGGTGCCCACAATCAAAACATTGTAAATGTTGGACTTGCGAGAGCTGATAGTCCATCTACGATGCCCGCAATTGGTATAGTAAATGATGATACTATCACACAAGGTGGTCAGGGTGTCGCTGTGGCGTATGGTAGAGCACAAAGTGTAAATACACTAGGTTTCATAGAAGGTGAAACTTTGTATGTGAGTAATACCGTCGCAGGTGGGTTGTCAAATGTGAAACCTTTTTACACCGACTCAGTTCCAGATAGTATTCAAAATGTGGGAGTGGTGGTTAAAGTTGGCGAAACTAATGGCACTATCTTCGTCACGGGTATCGGTCGTGCCAATGATGTTCCCAACGCCCAAATTGTTCTTGACGAGGGGGATATCAATTGGGTTTATGTGAGCGACCAAAATAACGACTTTCAGAAGATTGAACCATCCAATCTCTTGACCCAACTCCAAACGTTCGAACAAGTCTCTGCGGCTGGAAACGTGGTCTCGAACATCATGTCGTTCACAAACTCGACCACGAGTATCGTGACTACATCAAATGCCATCGTAGGTGGAAATATCTCGGTCGCAGACCTCACAGATCCTAACAACAAGTACCTCCCAATGGTGGGGACTGATGGATTCTTTGAAAAGTCTCCTGTATATATCGAAAAATCCTCAGGTAAATACGTGATTTCAGCTTCGGAAGCCGAATTCTTAGGTAATATCACACTGAGTGGTAACACCACCATCCTAAACTCTGAGTCTGTAACAATTTCTGATCGCATATTTGGTGTCGCCGCGAACAATTCGGCTTCCCAGTTGGATAGTGGTTTCATGATTGAACACCAAGAGGGTGACCCCCTCGAGTATGCCAACGTTGCTCTCATCTATCACGCAGATGAACACCGCTTTTCATTGAGCTACACACAAAATACTTTTACGGATAACCATATTCTTCATCTCGACGATGCCGACCACAGAATGCTCATAGATTTCTATGGAAATGTAGAGGTGCGTCACGACTTGATAGTTGAAGAGAATATGAATGTTGTTGGTACATCCTTACTAAGTGGAGACCTCACTGTTGGTGCCGCCTCCAACCTTTTCGTGGATGTGAGTACCTCCAACGTTGGTATCAACGAGGGGACACCCTTACGAAACCTCGATGTCAATGGTGACGCAAGGATACAAGATACAACGGATACATCTTCCACGAGTGGAGGCGCCCTCGTGGTTTTGGGTGGTTTGGGAGTGGCTTCAAACATCCACTCTACAAATGTATATGCTGGGTCCCATGTGGGTGTAGGAACCATCTCTACGACCAGACCCGTCCACGTGATGGCTAATAGTGTAGGTGGCGTCTATATCAACGGGGATGGAAACGATGCTCGGGTAGCCCTCGAAGCCACTGGAACTACAGCAGACCCAGTGGCGTCCTTCACTGTCAATGGAGGTGAAGCCTTTTCTGTGGGTATTGATAACTCTATCAACGATACGTTCAACATTTCGAACCATGCATCAGATGTGGGAACAAACGCGAGACTCACCATGACCCCCGCGGGTATCACGACTCTCACGAACACCACGGATGCTACGAGCACAACAAATGGAGCTTTAATAGTTTCAGGTGGTTTGGGGGTCGCTCAAAGTGTCTATGCTACTACATTTAGAGGTACGACCATCACGGGAACAAACCTCTATGGTACCCTAGCTGGGTCCAATACAGCGGCTGTAAGCGACCTGACAGCCTCTGGGACTATAAAGGGTGCAACCCTCACGGGAACAAACCTCTATGGTACACTAGCTGGGTCCAATACAGCGGCTGTAAGCGACTTGACAGCCTCGGCTATGGTGAAGGCTGCTACAATCTCAGGGACCAATGTTTATGGTACTCTAGCTGGGTCTAATACAGCTGCTGTAAGCGACTTGACAGCATCGGCCATGGTAAAGGGTGCGACCATCACAGGTACAAACCTCTACGGTACCCTAGCTGGCTCCAATACAGCTGCAGTAAGCGACTTGACAGCCTCGGCCATGGTGAAGGGTGCGACCATCTCGGGGACCAACGTATATGGTACTCTAGCTGGGTCTAATGCAGCGACTATAACTACCCTAAACGCCTCGGGTGTGATGACCCTAACCGATGCGACAGAGGCGACATCATCAACTACAGGTGCTCTCAAGGCAGCTGGTGGTGTCGGTATTGCGAAGGATGTATACGTCGGGGAACGTGCCTATGTCACAGGGGGTCTCATCACCAATACTGGCCAGGTGACAAAGAAGACCTACTCCTTTACAGGAGCTCTCGATAGTGGTCAAACTATTGCGGATTCCACAATTAAAATTACATTTTCTGCCCACGTCTTCTATGCCAAGATTGTAGCACATCTCATTGAGAGTGATGATGAAGTCAGTACACTTTCGATGGAGTGTGGTGGTGGTCATAGAACGGGAGGAACACCCTTAACCATCGCAAAGGGTCCTACCAGTGTATTTGGTAGTGCGAGTACAAATCCATGGAACAGTGCAGTTGCTGTTACTACCACAACTGTAGCCCTCGCACCAACAACCGATATGGCAGCTGCTGGAAACTACAATATTTTCATCGAATACATCTCAGCCCATGCCAGTGGCGCGGTGACTAAAATCACTGAAGGTTCTACAGATGTGATAACTTTTGGATACTAAATCCCTCAACAAAATCACCAAAACATCAATTTATTTAGGAGCGCTCCAGACTGCTAAAGAACACCCATTTTTTTTAGGAGGAGCGCCCCAGACTGCTAAAGAACACCCAATTTTTTTAGGAGGAGCGCCCCAGCCTCCTAAAAAAATTGTACGGTACTTATAAATGGCACAGACGAACGTTCAAGCCTTTTCGGGAGATGTTGAGATTTCGGGTGAGACCGTTTTGGGTACGGCGACGTACAGGAAACGGAGGGACTGGAACAGGAGCGAACTCGCCTACGTTTATTTGGGTAATGTAAGGACAAATAGCACAACGGGTATTCGTCTAGATGTATCCCTAAATGCCTCAAATAGCGGGTATCAAATGTACCAATTCCAAATTATTTTACATGGTGAGGACGTGGATCATTCCGGTCGTCAGTTAGTGTATTCGGCACAGGGTACACAAAATTCCAGCTCATTAAGAGCCGTCGATATAGGATACGTATACGTTGGAAGTAGTGGGATTTATGAATACCAGTTGTGGCTCAAAGACCCCACAACAAACACCTCTGGTGCAATGGACGCATACCTGAATTGCCAGGGCCACTACAATTTTGATACCGGGGTTTCGGATGTCGCACAAGGGGGTGCCGCCCCCACAAACTTTAATTCGGGTGTCGTCGGTCTTTTGGTAGACGGTACCGGCAACGTCGGGATCGGGACGACGAATCCGGACAACGTATTACATATACGTAACGCAATCCCAACGGTGCTATTAGATGACTCAGATGATGATACAAAGGTTCGAATCACTGGTGGGGCGGGTGGAGATTTATACGTGGACTCGAACTGGGGGGGTTCGGGTAACACGGGTGATATCATTTTCAGGGAAGCTTCATCTGAAAAAATGCGTATAACGGGTTCTGGTAATGTGGGTATCGGGACGACGAATCCAGTGGGAGTAAATGGGGGACGGCGTCTCGAAGGTTCAAGTTCTACCGGGTTTGAGTATATCGCCACGCGTGATGATAACGATATCCTTGATGGTGAATTCATTGGTGCCTATCTATTTAAGAATGATGATAACGGTGGGGCCGAACCACATTACGCTGGGATGTCAGCCAAAACTATTGGTGCAGGTGGTAAAATGGCACTTCATTTTCACACGAACCGAGATCAATATGAAAGTGATGCTCTACCAGCTATGTTCATTGACCATAATAATCGCGTCGGGATCGGGACGACGGATCCGGATGCCCGTCTTCATGTGGAAGAACCAAGTGAGATATCGGCAACAACTAAGTTATTTCACACCGAGAATGCATTTGCTGGTGGGAGTGTGGGTCATTTTGAAATTATTGAAACAAAGACTGGAGCTGGTACTGGATGGAGTGATTTTAGTCTGAGATTACAGAGACTTGTCGATACCACCGAACAGGGATATATCGATTTTAATCCCACTGGAACCGGTGGTGACTATGGCATAGCATTTGGAAATAGCGGTGGTGGTGGACCCGGTGAAATTATGCGCATCATGGGGTTGACCGGCAACGTCGGGATCGGGACGACGAATCCACTTGAAAAATTAGATGTGCGTGGAGCAATCATAGCACCAGTCGTATCCTATTCGTCTAATCAAAATGCACCATATCTCATCGCGGGGGCATCTGGTTATACAGGTGCGGCTACGAATTGGAATACGCACGGTTTCCAGCATCGGATTAAAACAGATGGTGGTGGCACACCACGTATTACCGTAGATGCCCCATCTGGTGGTGAAGTTTTTTCGATTGTAAATGGTGGCAACATCGGCATCGGGACGAATGATCCACAGGGACGGTTGCATCTATCATCCGGAACTTCGGGTGATTGTGTTTTGATTTTGGAAGCGGATACTGACAATAATAATGAGGATGATAATCCTAGAATTGAGTTTCGGCAGGATGGTGGTATTGCAGAAAGTGCTATTTTGCAGTCCGATAATTATCTAGATTTTATGAATTCGGTTACTACTCTTAGTGGTATACGTTTTTTTACTGGTGGTGATACGAGCGGTTATACAAATGCGATAGAACGTATGCATATTGACGAAACTGGACGCGTCGGAATAGGGACAAATAATCCTGAATGTATGTTGCAGCTTTCCGCTTCGACGTCTAGTTCCAATATCACAGACCCCATCAAACTTAAGATACATAATAGAAGAGGAGCTAGTGATTGGAGCACTACACAACCTTGGGGTCTACTTGAGTTTGATACGAATGATACTGGTGGTTCCGGTGACGGACCAGTAGCTGGGGTTGGGTGTCGTTTTGAGAGTGCAGGTGGTGGCAGCGCATCTTTATGCTTCTATACTGACCATGATAATAACAATAATAATGTTCTCGGGCCAGCCAATGAACGTATGTGTATAGACCACGATGGATCCATCGGCATCAATGAGACCGGACCCAGTTACAGATTAGATGTGAATGGAACTATGCGGGCTGTATCCCGGATATACGCGAATGATGGTGTAGATTTGCCATCTGGTTACGGTTATTGTGGCATCTTAGCAGGCACTGGTGATGGTGGGAGTTACACCACCCATAACTCTAGGTACAGAACGTGGTGGAGTATTGGTGTAAGAGATTACAATAACGACTGTAGAATTCTTCTTGATGCGCGTAGTGGTGATATTCTTGGGACAGGTACAGTGGGTAGTACGTCGGACGACCGTCTAAAAATTAATGAAAAACGAATTACACGCGCCACGGATACAATATCGAAACTTGACCCACAGCTGTACCATAAAATGAATAAAAGTAGTATCCTACCCAATGAGGGGGAAGGTGTCATGTACCAAACTGAGTCTGGACTGATAGCTCAGGATATTTGGTATGATGCACCAGAATTGAGACATCTTGTCAAATTAGGCACTGGTGCAGACCCAGCTATAGAGAAGCCGTATCGTAACCCTGATATTACGATAGACCCCGACTATTCTGGGTGGGGACCAGAACCCGCGACAGTAAATTATGTAGGTCTCATACCATACTTAATCAAGAGCGTACAAGAAATTGCTACAGAACTTCCAAACGTGAAAACAGGTGTGTCAAACGTGAACGTGTCTAATATAGACAATTACCACGGTTTGATAGTGAGTGCGAATAAACCTGACGTATATATATCGACTTCGTCGTATGATACCAAATGTTATGGTGTCGTGTCCGAAGAGAATGTAGAGACCATAAACAATGAGATACTCATCAATACGTCTAGAGATGGGAAGGTTTGGGTGATTGATGTTGAAAATTTACAATCTGGTGACTACATCACGACATCAAATGTAGCTGGTTACGGTATGAAACAATCGGACGACCTCGTTCATAATTACACAGTTGCCAAAATACTTCAAGATTGCGATTTTATTCCAACACAGGTACCCGTTAAAAGGGTTGTGAGGGAAACACGAGATGTCACGTACTATGTAAAACGCGAATACTCAGATCTACCCGAGGATGGTTCTGAAGCTCATATACATGACAACAAAATCGTGGAAATTGACGAAGTGTATTACACTAAAAGCACTCTCGTATCAGTTCCAGCACATGAAGACTATACATCCCGTACTTTCACACCAGAAATCACAGAAGAAGCGTATGATGCACTAGATGAATCTGACAGAGAAAGTTATGCGGTCACATACTTCAATACAGAAATAACAGACATCAGAATTGAAGAATACGAATCACTATCCACATCCAAAAAAGAAGAATACGAGCAAATGACTAGAAGAGTTAGAAAGATTTTGAAACTCATAGAAACGAAAGAACCACTTCCCGGTTATGAAATAGAAACGCGAACAGAGGAAGTTGATGTGTTAGATTCAAATGGGCAGTTAGTTTGGGAACAAACGAGTGAGACGAGAGTATCGTACACTATCAAAAACATAGACGCCACTGGTGCAGAAACAGACGAAGCAAATGCAGTTCATAAAGCAGCCCTAGTAAACTGTAAGGTCGTCCTTTAATTATTTTGGGTGTTATCTTAAACGAGACGATTACTCTCTCTAATGGACTCACTGTCATTAATCCATACGCTTCAATAGGTTCAATTTCTTCGTTGGGTATAAATGAAATCAGGATAATCAAAGATACCGATAAGTACATCATTCGAGGAGTTTTTAAGATGTGGGTAAACCACGATTTACGTGTGGCTCATTCTAATACCATCGGTGATGTTGTTGTCGAAGTTGAATCTGATACACCCCCAATTGTAAACATCTATGAACTCCTTTACAACAAATTTAAAACCGTGAAGACCTGCACAGATTCTATCTAAGTCACTCGTTCCAATCAACGAAGTTGATTGCCCCCTCCCAGCTTAAAAATAAAGTCTCACTATATTATAAAATGTCTGGTGGTATTGCCCAACTCGTAGCTGTCGGTGCCCAGGATGTGCACCTCGTTGGCGACCCCCAAGTAAGCTTTTTCAGGTCGACCTATAAGCGTCATACTAACTTTTCCCAAACTACCGAGCGTCAGGTCATTCAGGGCAACGTCTCGAACAACGGTATGTCCACCGTCCGCTTCGAGCGCAAGGGTGATATGCTCGGCTATGTGTACCTCGTCCCCAACAGTGGTACCGCCGCTACTGCTTACAGCGCCGCGGATTGGATGAACAAGATTTCCAAGGTGGAACTCCTCGTCGGTGGTCAGGTCATCGATGAACAAGATTCCACCTACTCTACTCTCATCGCCCCCACCCTTTCGGCGACTACTTCCTCGAAGTCTATCGCCGGCGACTTCTCCGCTGGTGGCACCAACTACCGGTTCTACCCCCTCCGGTTCGCCTTCTGTGAGAACTGGCAAACCTCCCTCCCCCTCATCTCCCTCCAGTACCACGATGTTGAGCTCCGTATCACTTGGGGTTCCACTGCGGCTACCGACAAGTGGGATGTCTATGCGAACTACGCGTACCTCGATACCCAGGAGCGTGAGATGTTCGCCGCTGAGCCCCAGAACATGCTCATCACCCAGGTCCAGAAGGCGATCTCCTCGGGCAACAAGATCCAGGAGCTCAACTTTAACCACCCCGTGAAGTACCTCGCTTCTGCGAAGGCCAGTGCTCTCGCCATCCTCAACGATGACAACAAGCTCAAGCTCCAAATTAACGGTACTGATGTTGCGGATTACAAGTTTGCTGATCCCAACTTCTCCACTGTACCCCTCTACTACCACACCACAAATGCTTCTTTGGGTACAGCCAAGACACTCTTCTTCTACCCATTCTGCCTCGATGCTGGTAAGCTCCAGCCCACTGGCACCCTCAACTTCTCTCGCCTCGACTCTGCCCGTCTCATTAACGACAACCAGAGTGTTGGTGATAACATCTATGCTGTAAACTACAATGTACTTCGCATTGAGAATGGTATGGGTGGTCTATTATATTCTAACTAATTAGTAAAGATGTTTTGGAAAGTATTCTTTCTCCTTGCCATCGTTTTTGTATTGACGTACGATCCTAACTCCAGGACACTTGAAAAGTTTGTTGGTCAACCTACACAACCAACAAGCAAATCATGTGAAAACGCGCATTACGAAGCCGTTCAGTTTGCTCAGAGCCCCTATGAGTGCCCTTCCTCGGGTAGGACTAAGATGGGTGTAATTACTTAAAAAGAAAATGACATTTTCTTTTATAAATGGTTCCCGTGAATAAAGACACTCTCTTTGTCGTCGCAACTATTATTTGTGCTCTAGGTATTATCTTTCTGTTTAAGGAGTTAAACAAGACTAAGCAGGATATCGACAATTTCAAGAGTTTCTCAGCCCAGGTCGTTCGACACCTAGCCCCACCCCCAGAGCCAGTCGTACCTGTTCCCGTACCAGAAAAGAAGCTCGAAAGTGTTGAGGAGGTGGATGAAAAATCCGAGGAATAATCATATCCCCTTATTATAACTTGCGAATGCGCGATGAAAAAGTACAAAGCAATTGCAGTACCGGTTAGCTTTGCTGACGGGAAACCACGGTTTCTCACAGTAAGGGACTGGAGATTTAAAGATTGGATTTTCGTGACGGGAGGATGTAGACGAAGGGAGATTTATAACCCTCTTCGAACCGCACTAAGGGAGTTAGAAGAAGAGACACGCGGGGTTGTTTCACTAAAAAATGGAGAATATACAGAGTTTAAGTTTATACATAAAGAAAGTCCGACAGTTGACCTAGAATATAACGTATTTATATTTTTTGTTGACTACAATCGGTCTGAACAACAATCACAAATTCGAAAGTTTTATGAAGAGAAACACAAAACACAAATTAAAAAGATGAACAATCAACCTATTCGTAAAACCCATGATGAGAATGATTTCATGAGCTATGACACCCTTGAAGAGTTTAACGGGAGAAAGAGATGGAAACTCATCATCGATAATGTCATCAAGAATCCTCAATTCTATGCATGTGTGAGTTCTCACAATAGAAAAACCTTCTCTATTAAATAATGAAGTCTAAGGCTTTTATTTTAAGACAGATTGGTGAATTACTTGAGAAGAATAGGGGTCTATGTGAACAGGAGGTGGAACAATGGTTCAAAGATAATGAAAGTAAAACTGTTTATGAACTACTCACCTTTAAAAAGCAAATTTCTCAAAATCGAGAATATCAGGACGTCTCTTGTATGAAATGGTTTAGAGATGAAGAACAAGAATAAGGTATGTTTAAGAATTGGTCGCAAAAATTCAATAATGCTACCAATCTATCACATGTGCTCATGGATGGGGGTAAACTCTCCGTGCCATTTGATAGATTGAATGAATTTTATGATGTGTATATACAGTCTGTAAAATCTGGTGAAAAGATTTACGTTGTCGAACAGAAGAGTGATACATATAACTTTTTCGTTGACATCGACTATAAAGATGTCGATCCTCTAGGTATTGACGATATCCGTGATATATCCACAAATATTTGTGAAACGGTTAAATTTCATGGTGGTAAAGAATGTCTCGTTTCTGTATCACCACCAAAGGTATCTGGAAATCTAATGAAAACGGGTGTACATCTCAATTGGCCCGACTTTGTGGTTGATCAGAGTTCAGCTGTAGCACTTCGTGAACATATTCTGGTGTCTCTTTCTAAATTTAAGGGTGATAAGGACTGGAACGAAATTGTCGACTCCTCAGTGTACGGGGACACACGTAGAAAAACAAAGGGGAGTGGGTTTAGGATGCCATGGTCATACAAACGAGCAAAACATGAAGCGTGTGGTGGTCGGGGTTGTAAAGATTGTGAAAATGGTAGGGTTGATCAGTTGGCGTATCTCCCAGTTTTCATTTACAGTACTGGTTCTCTCACGAGAATAAGTCAAGAACCGTCCGTCAAAATTCTTAAAATGTCAGCTGTTCGAACCGATGCACCTACAACAGTTTCAGTTGAACCACCTTCAGTGTCCATACGAGCCAAAGAGGCTTCTTTTTCAGAAGATCAAACGAAGGATGAAATTTATGATGAGGATTTGAAGAATAGAATCGAAACGTTTATCAGAAAAAATATGGAGGGACAGGGTGGTGCATACCTGACAAAACTTTTCAAGCATAAGGAAACGTATTATGCGGCGACAACTTCTAGATACTGTGAAAATGTAAAAAGGAATCACAGTTCGAATCACGTGTGGTTTATACTCAGTGGAAAGTTCATTCTCCAGAAATGTTTCAGTCGACATGAAACTATTCTTGGACGTCGCGATGGCTTTTGTGAACACTTTTGTGGCCGCCGACATCAATTGACGAGCGACATTATTGATAAACTTTACCCAAAAAAGGAAGTCATCAGTAAGTGTCCAGAAATCAAAAAGAATGTAGAAAAGCCTCAAATTAAACAAATGGATGTAAAACCAGAACTAGAAAAATACATCAATCGAAACATGAAACACAAAGAAGATATTTGCATAGCGAATATTACCAAGAATAACAACACCTTTTTAGTCATGACATCATCTAAATACTGTGAAACTATCTCAGGGGAACACGAAAACAAGACAATGTCGTACACCATAACCAAAAACAAAATAAAACAGAAATGTCCAGTGTGTACGAAAAGTAAATCTAGAGTACACGTCTTATCCTCTAGTTTAACCAGTAAATTGTACCCTAAAGATACTTAAACAGAACAGTACTTAAAGTAATTAAATGGTTGTTAGTACCCGCACTAGATTTGGAAGGGCTGTAAAGAAGCCAGCTCTTTATGTACCAGTAGAGACTGTATTAGATGACGATTATGCTACGGATGAACATGATGACACTGATTCTGAATCACTCATTGATACCGAGGATGAATACAAATCAGATGATGAGAGTGACGACGATGACGATGCAGATGAGAATGGAAACTTGAAAGATTTTGTAGTTGATGATGACGAAGCGAGTGAAAGTGAAAGTGAGGAAGAATAAGCTTAAAAAAAACACGAACTATATTAGAAAATGGAAACAGACATTGGTAATCCCATTGAATATAACCCGACTCTTGACCCCCTGAACCATGGTAAGGAAGAAGATAATAAGGAAGAGTTGGTACAAGACCAACCATATTATTTTCATCCCAGTGAAATGAATTACCCCCAACCCCCACCCCAGAATGAGAAATTCGACCTCTTTAACAATGTTGACAAATCTACATGGATTATCGCATTTGCTGTATTTCTTTTGGGTTTTTTCATGGGTAAGACCATGCAGCCTGTAATTCTCAGGTATACTTAATTATTTACTGAGGTCCCTTATACGGGTCGAAAGTTTGGTGTCAGTGTCTTCATACATATCGTTGTTTACACCCTTTTGTGGAAATCCACTTAACCAGTGGTCTTCCGGAACAGACGAATACGCGACGAATGTACCAATATCACCATAGATAGGTTTAATACTACCAGTCTCATCCATTTTAATGAGTTGTGTTGGATACCTGGGATTAATAAACGCATCATCCGTATCTTCGACGAAACCGTCAGTAGTTGAAACCTCGACTTCAGTAGAAACTGTTTTGTTTTTTAAATTGTATTTTGGTTTAAAAAACAAAATAAAGAAAGCTCCAACTAACAATATTGTTAGAATTGTGAGAAGCATTTTTATTTACTGTATACGAATATTATTTACGCGGATTCCTCTTCCTCCTCCTCCTCCTTAAGTTCGCCAAGCTTACTAGCCTCGGCTTCAGCTTCACGCTTCTTCTGGCGTTCGGCAATCTCATCAGCCACAACCTTGTCAGCCTCTTTGATGAGTTCTTCCATAGGTGTCTCAGGCTTCTCCTTCTTGAGGCGCTCGAGTACCTCAGCTGGGTGAGGGATGGGGGCCTCATCAGGCTTGTTGTAGTAGGTGGAATTATCATCCCCAGGTGTAAACTTAGCAGTCATACCCTGCTTACGCTCGTTGAACATGCGAGCAGCCTGGGCCTGGTTCTCCTTGTACCCAGTCATGATTTCCTCGAGCTTGTCATTTGTGTAATGCACATCCTCAATCTTTTCGGCATCGGGTGGGATGAGAAGCCACTTGTACATGTCGACTACGTAGATGTCGAATGTAGCATCCTCCTTCTGGAGACGCTTGGCATGATTCGCCGCCTCATCACGGGTAGCGAAAGCTCCACGAATCTTAATACCAAACTTGTCATTCTTCTGGGGGCACTCGGGACCAACAATGGAAAGACACGCGAACACCTGGCCAGGTACAGTAGTGTAATCTTGTTCAAGAGACATTATATCAATTTTAGAACTTAAAACTTTAAGCTACTATTTACATAATATGCATGAGTACTGGGATAAACAACCCGTTCCTCGAGAAGACACTACACCTGGTGAAATTGAGAAAACGACGGGTGTTGCCAATTTACTCATTCCCTGATTTTGGTTGAAATGAACCTAAGACATCCTCAATAATTTCAAATTAAAGTTTTCCGTTCTTTTCTACACATGGAAGAGATTCGAAAGAATCACAACGAAGCAAAGAGAAATCTTATTCAGTCTGTATCCCAAAAGGGTCAGCATATTCTCGATGTAGGTTGTGGTTTTGGTGGAGACCTTCAAAAATGGCACAAGTGTGGGGTGAACATTAACATGTGCGACCCAGAGCCATCAGCCCTAGAAGAGGCTCGTGCACGCGCAAAAAATATGCACATGCGTGTAAACTTCTACGAAGGTGATGTTTGCAACTGCCCGAACAGAAAATTTGATACGGTTTGTTTTAATTTTTCATTGCACTATATTTTTGCATCAAGAGATTTATTCTTCACTTCAATCCATGAAATTAGAAAACGAATAAAACCTGGTGGACTCCTCATTGGTATCATACCAGATTCGGAAAAGATTATATTCAAAACC